>Ga0265314_10005770_pt1 | contig 11109 bp, 8 predicted proteins | sample 4126metaG_FD_203106 | JGI IMG/M metagenome (GOLD analysis project Ga0265314, IMG submission 203106) | Rhizosphere microbial communities from Carex aquatilis grown in University of Washington, Seatle, WA, United States - 4-1-26 metaG | ecosystem: Host-associated > Plants > Roots > Rhizosphere >... | reverse complement strand
GAAGTAGCGAGGCGCCAGCGGTCCGTTGGTGGTCACCGTCCAGCGCTTGATCGAGCGCTGGTAGTCGTCCGCCACGCCTCTCCAGACGGCCGCCGAGACCGGGTCGTGGTTGGCGTCCGCGAGGTCGGCGGCTGCGACGAGGCCTGCGATCTCGGCCGCGATGGTCGACGGCGAGTAGCCGCCCTGCTCCTCCCAGCGCTCGGAGCCGAACGACGGCCCGTGACTCGCGACGAAGTTCGCGGCGGGCTTGATGTGATCCGTGTAGAGCGAGGGGTCGGTGAGGTGGAGCTCGTCGGCCATGAGCAGCGGATACGACGTCTCGTCGAGCTGCGTGCCGAACGAGTCAGGTGCGGTCTTGCCGTTGACGAGGCTGTTGCGCGGCATCGACCCGTCCGCCTGCTGCTGGCGCTGGAACAGGAACAGGGTCGCGTCGCGCGCCGTCGCGCGGTCGCCGTCGGCCATCAGGCCCGTCCAGATCTCGTAGAGGTCGCGGGCGAAGACCTCGCGGTACGAGCCGAAGTACGTGTTGGCGGGATCGCCCGCCGAGATCGCCTGTCCCCACGGCGACGTCATGCTCGCGACGATGGCGCCGGGGAAGGTCTTGTCCTCGGATGCCTTCAGCACGTTGGCGTTCACGAAGTACGAGTCGCGCAGCGCGGCGGTCCGCCTCGAATCGATCCCCGGGAGCCTTCTCGGCGGATCGTTGAGCGTCCTGTCGTACGCGCCCCAGCCTCGCTCGGAATCGGCGCTCGCCCGGTCGAACGTGTCTCTCAACGCGCCCTCTGCGGTTTGCACGGCGGACGCCTGACTCGAGCCGAAGCCGAGCGCGACAGTGAAGTCGAGATCCCCTCCGTCGTGCTTGTTGCCGCTCACGACCCGGGCCGTCTGCACGACGTTGCCGTTGCTCGCGGTCGTGTACGACGTGGTCAGCGCATGCGCCGCGTCGAGCTCCGTGAGCCCGTCGCTGCCGGTTCCGGCGAAGCCGTTCGTCGTCTCGGCGAAGGGCGCGTCGAGCGCGGCGTACACCGGTTGGGCGTAGTCACGGTTCACCGCGTTCGTCGCCGTGCTCGGGTCCGACGCGACGAGGACTGGGTGACCGGTGGAGGTGTCCGTGCTCGCCGAGTCGGCGCCGCCGTTCCCTGCTCCGCCGCCGCCGTTGCCGTTCACGGTCGGGTCGAACCGGAGATAGAGGCGCAGGTCGTTGTTGTTCGTCCGCCCGCGCTTCTTGTCGACCCTGAACGCGACCTTCATCAGGAGCGCGTCGGTGCGCGGGTCGGCGACGTAGTCGGTGACGATCGTGTACCTCCCGCTCGCAGGCGTACTCGTCACCTCACACGACATCCCACTGTCGTCCAGCGCGCGGACCGTCGAGGTCATGTCCCGTGTCTGGAGATCGGTGAAGGTCGAGCCGTCGGTGACGATGTACTGCAGCGTCTCGACGTTCGTGTTGTCGATCGTCGGGTAGTACACGTCGCTCAGCACGCCGTCCGCAACGGTGAACCACACCCTCGATGTCGTGTTACGCGCGGTTCCGAGACAGTCTTTGCGCGCGAGGTCGAAGTGCGACAACGCGCCCGGCCCGTCAGGGGCGACGCTCAGGGGCGTGCTCCCGGCGCCGGAGGCGACTCCGAGAACGACACACGTCGCGGCGGCTAACGCGACTCCGGCCAGCCGCCTCCGTGAAGAAGAGACGCTCATAGGCCTTGAAGGTGGCGACGCTACATCGCAGGCGCGCCGACCGCAACCCGTCGATGTCTCGCGCGCCCGGCCGCCTGATCTCCGGGCAGCAAAGGGGCCTGCTGTAGCGTTAGGCGCGCATGCGCGCGCTGATCAAGGCCAAGGCCGAGGAGGGCCTTTGGCTCGAGGATGTGCCCGAGCCGGAGGCCGGAATCAACGACGTCACGATCCGCGTCCACAAGACGGGGATCTGCGGCACCGATCTGCACATCTACGGCTGGGATGCCTGGGCGCAGGAGACGATCCCGGTGCCGATGGTGATCGGACACGAGTTCGTCGGGGAAGTCGCCGCCGTCGGTTCCAACGTGAGCGACTTCACGGTCGGCGACCTCGTCAGCGGCGAGGGTCACGTTGTCTGTGGCCGCTGTCGCAACTGCATGGCGGGCCGTCGTCATCTCTGCGCTCACTCGATCGGGCTCGGCGTGCAACGCCCCGGTGCATTCGCCGAGTACGTCGTGCTGCCCATGACGAACATCTGGCACCACTGGCAGGGGATCGACGAGGACGTCGCCGCGATCTTCGACCCGCTCGGCAACGCGGTGCACACCGCCCTCTCGTTCGCGGTGCTCGGCGAGGACGTGCTCGTCACGGGCGCCGGCCCGATCGGGTGTATGGCGACCGCGGTCGTGCGTCACGCCGGCGCCCGGCACGTCGTCGTGTCGGACCTCAACCCGTACCGGCTCGAGCTCGCGCAGCGCATGGGCGCGACTCTCACGTTCGATCCGCGCGAGCGCGATCTCGGCGACGTGCAGCGCGAGCTCGGCATGACAGAGGGGTTCGACGTCGGGCTCGAGATGTCGGGCAACGGAGATGCGCTCCGAAGCATGGTCTCGAACATGGCGCACGGCGGCCGTATCGCCGTCCTCGGAATCCCGACGGCGGAGATCACACTCGACTTGAACCCGATCATCTTCAACATGCTCACGCTGAAGGGCATCTACGGACGCGAGCTGTACGAGACCTGGTATCAGATGACGGTGATGATCCAGTCCGGGCTCGACATCGGGCCGGTGATCACGCATCGCTTCTCGTACCGCGACTTCGAAGAAGCGTTCGCCGTCGCGCGCTCAGGTCAGTCCGGCAAGGTGATTCTCGACTGGACGCACCTCTAGGAGGCGCTGTGTACGGAACATTGCGCGACGACCTGACCGGCCGGCTCGCAGAGATACGTGAGGCCGGTCTCTACAAGACCGAGCACGTGATGACGACGGCGCAGGGCGCGCACGTCGACGTCGACGGCAAGGAGCTGCTGAATCTCTGCGCGAACAACTACCTCGGCCTCGCAGGTCACCCGGCGATGGTCGAGGCCGCGCACGAAGCGCTCGACCGTTGGGGCTACGGGATGGCGTCCGTGCGCTTCATCTGCGGGACGCAGGCGCTGCATCGCGAGCTCGAGGAGCGGCTGTCCTCGTTCCTCGGCACCGAGGACACGATCCTCTTCGGCTCCTGCTTCGACGCCAACGGCGGGCTGTTCGAGGCGCTGCTCGACGAGCAGGACGCGATCATCTCGGATCAACTCAACCACGCGTCGATCATCGACGGCGTCCGCTTGTGCAAGGCACGCCGGCTCCGCTACGCGAACGGCGACATGGACGAGCTCGAGGCACGGCTCGTGGAGGCGGCCGACGCCCGCTACCGGATGATCGCGACCGACGGCGTCTTCTCGATGGACGGCTACCTCGCACAGCTCGACCGCATCTGCGACCTGGCCGAGCGACACGACGCGCTCGTGATGGTCGACGACTCGCACGCCGTCGGCGTGCTCGGACCCGGAGGCCGCGGCACGCACGAGCACCACGGCGTCGTCGAGCGCATCGACATCCTCACGGGAACGCTCGGCAAGGCGATCGGCGGCGCGAGCGGCGGCTACATCTCCGCACGCCGGGAGATCGTCGAGCTGCTGCGCCAGCGCGCGCGGCCGTACCTGTTCTCCAACAGCCTCGCTCCGCCTGTCGCAGGGGCCAGCCTGCGCGCCCTCGAGCTGATCGAGAGCTCGCACGAGCTACGCGACCGGTTGCGCGAGAACACCGCGCACTTCCGGGCTCGCATGACGGAGCTCGGCTTCGACCTGCTACCGGGCGAGCATCCCATCGTGCCGGTGATGATCGGCGACGAGGTCGCAGCAGCACGGCTTTCGGCAAAGCTCGTCGAGCTCGGCGTGTACGCCGTCAGCTTCTCCTATCCCGTCGTCCCGCGAGGCACCGCGCGCATTCGGACGCAGATGTCCGCTGCGCACACGGTCGACGATCTCGACTTCGCCGCCGATCGGTTTGCCGAGGCTCGCAAGGCCGTGGGCGTCTGAGCTCCCGCTGGGCGTCGACTCGAGATGGGACAGCTTCGAGACCTGAACCCCGTCGGTTGTCTGCTGCTCTCGATGCTCGCCGTCGGCGCCGCGTCGCTGGTAGTTCTCGGCACCGGCGTCGCGCAGGCGGCGGGGGGCCCGCCGCCTGCGACGCTCTTTGACTTCGCCGGCGTCGCGCGCTCGTTCGACGCCGACGCCGGGCGCGTCGCCTGGATCGACAGCGCGTGGGCCCTCCACGTCCGCTCGCTGCGGTCGGGCGTGGAGACGAAGATCCACTACACGAATCCGTACGAGGAGGTTCCGATGTTCCGTTCGGGGCCACGCTTGGTGCTCGAGTACTCCGCGACACCGCTGGTACTCGAGCCGCGCCGACTGGCATGGATCTCGACGCGCGGAGCCGGGATGTTCGAATACGCGGAGCACGTCTACGTCGCGGCGGTTGGCGCGACACACGGTCGCCGCATTGCGAACGTGCTCCACGGAGACGGGACGGACGGCGGCTACCTCCTGGGCCTGGCGGGCGACACCGCGGGCTTCGCCTACGGCGTCGCCAAGGTCAAGCCGATCGGGCAAGACCAGGAGTTCTTTCAGGTCTCCGGCGGCGGAGTCTTCACGCTCACGGGTGCAGCACCGCGCAAGCTGCCGGGCGCGCCGCCGGCGATCGTGCTCGCCGAGACCGCCGGGCGCCTCGCGATCGCACCGCTCGACACCGATCAGAGCACGGACGGAACGCCGCTCGCCACCGGGTCGATCGAGATCCGCAGCGCGACCACGGGTGCGCTGATCAGCAGCGTCACGCCTACAGGCGTGCTCCGGGCGGCGGCACTCACGCCGACGACGCTCGCCGTCCTGGCCGGCAATCGGATCGTGCGCTACGACATCGCCAGCGGGCAGCTCCTCGGCTCGACCCGCGTCCCGACCGATACCGCCCCGGCTCTCGACACCTCCGGCATGCGGATCGCCTTCCGCCGGACACGCTCGGTCGGCGTTCTCGACGCGACGACCGGACGGATCTCCACAGTGGTGGCGACGCCGTGGCGGCCGAGCAACGTCGCCCTCGACGGCCCGGAGCTCGCGTGGGCGGAGCGGCTTCGCCTCGCGCCCGGCGATGTGTTCGATCAAGGCAAGAAGAACTTCACAACGCGCGTGAAGACGATCGGTCTCCCGGCCACGTCGCACTGATCGAGCCGCGATCGCAGCGGGAGTCGGCCTGATCCTGCTCGCCGAGCTCATCCGCCTGCACGAGCGCCCGGACAGGTCGGCCGCGCCGGCGGCTGCGGGACGATCCGCCGCGAGTCCGACGGGCCGGTAAACCGCGTCTTCGCGATCTTTCTTGACACATCACGATATATCGCTTACTATCGCGATATGCACAGACGACATCGATTCAACAGAATGGGCCCCGAGGGATTCGGCGGCCCCGGCGGCTTCGGAGGTCCCAGCGGCTTCCGCGGCGGTCACAGCGGCCGGCCTCGCCGGCGCATGCGGCGCGGCGACGTCAGAGCCGCGATCCTGCTCCTGATCGAGGAGCAGCCCCGCAACGGCTATCAGGTGATCCAGGAGATCGAAGCACGCAGCGAAGGCGCCTGGCGGCCGAGCCCCGGCTCGGTCTACCCCGCGTTCCAGCTGCTCGCCGACGAAGGGCTCGTACGCGGCGAGAGCCGCGACGGCGGCAACGTCTTCGAGCTCACCGATAGCGGTCGCACGTACGTCGAGGAGCACCGGGAGCAACTCGGCTCGCCCTGGACGCTCGCCGGCGAGGGCTTGCCGGAGGGCGTGCGCGAGCTCGGCAAGCTGATGCTCCAGGTCGGCATCGCCGTCAAGCAGGTCATGCAGGCGGGCGGTGAGACGCAGTCGGCTGAGGCCGCAAAGATCCTCGCCGAGACGCGCCGCTCGCTCTACCGCATCCTCGCCGAAGACGAGCCGACCGAGGACTGATCAGTCGGTGGCGGGTCGCTCGACCCGCCACCGCTGCTCATCCCGAACGAGCGCCGGCCCGCGGCGAACGAAGGGCCGCGGCAGTATCCTCGAGCCGTGGCCGTCGAACGACTCGAGTCGAAGCGCGTGACCGTCGAGAGCCTCACGTACGCCGAGATCGCGAAGACGATCGACCACTCGCTGCTTCGCCCCGAGCTCGATCTCGACACGGTCGCGGACGGCGTGCGGCTGGCCGTCCGGTACGACGTCGCCTCGGCGACCGTCAAGCCGGCGGATGTCGCACTGGCAGCCGGGATCGTCGCCGGCAGCGACGTGCTCGTCAGCACGGTCGTCGGCTTCCCGCACGGCAGCTCGACACCTGCCACGAAAGCCTTCGAAGCAGAGCGCGCCCTCGATGACGGCGCACACGAGCTCGACATGGTGCTGAACATCGCGCGGCTGCGCTCGGGCCGCGACGACGAGGTGCGCGACGAGATCCGCACGATCGTCGAGCTCGCACTACGTCGTGGCGCGATCGTCAAGGTGATCCTCGAGAACGCGTACCTGACGGACGAGCAGAAGGTGCTCGGGTGCCGGCTCGCCGAGCAGGCCGGGGCGCACTTCGTGAAAACCTCGACCGGCTACGCACCGACCGGCGCCACGATCGAGGACCTGCAACTGATGCGCGCATCGGTCTCGCCGCACATCCAGGTGAAGGCCGCAGGCGGCGTCCGCACCCTCGATGCGCTGCTCGACGTCCTGTCGGTCGGAGTGACGCGCGTCGGCGCGACGACCACGGAGACGATGCTCGAGGACTTCAAGGCGCGCAAGGCCGCGCTCTCTGCCGACCGGGTCGAGTAGTAGCGCCCGGCGTGCCGGGAGGCGAATGCCCGAGAGCCGCTTGAGGGAGACAGCCCGGCCGCAGTTCGTGGCGCGCGAGGTCGGTCCGGCGACGATCGGACTGCTCGTCGTCGCGAACGCAGTGCTCTGGATCGTGGCACGGCCCGCCGGCCAGCCCACCGGGTCGTTCGTCGGCCAGCTGCTGGGCGCCGAGTCGATCCTGCTGCTGTCGATCGGCCTCGTGCTCATCAGCACCCTGCCGTGGGTCGAGGTCTGGTTCGACGGGATCGATCGCGCGGCGATCTGGCACCGGCGGGTCGCGATCACCGGCCTCGTGCTCCTCGCGCCCCACATACTCCTTTCGTCCAACCCGCACGGCACTGCGCTCGGCGGGCCGCTCGGCGCAATCGGGTTGATCGGCCTGCTTGCGCTCGCCGTGTGGGCGATCCTGCCGCGCTGGCAGTCGATCGCACCGAAGCCGTTGCGGGGGCTGGTCGTCGCCGCGCGGGATGCACCGGGCGTGCTTCACGTGCGCAGGCTCTTCGGCGGCTACGAGCGCTGGCGCACGCTGCACCGCACGACCGGCCTCTTCGTCGCAGCCGGCTTCTTGCACGGCGTGCTCGACGGGACGCCTTTCCACCACGCGCCGCTCCTGCGCTGGACCTACGTGGCGATCGGCGGCATCGGCGTGGCGTTCTACGTCTACCGCGAGCTGCTCGCGCGCTTCTTCCTCTCCCTGCACGACTACCAGGTCGCGGCGGTACGCGAGATCGACGAGAGCCTCGTCGAGATCGAGCTCATGCCGATCGGACGGCCGATGCACTTCGTCCCGGGCCAGTTCGCGATGATCTATCTCGAGGGCAAGGACGGCTGGCACCGGCATCCGTTCACGCTCGCAAGCGCACCGCACGAACGCGCCGTCCGCGTGACGGTCAAAGCGCTCGGCGACTACACGTCACGCGTGAAGAAGATCATCGAGCCTGGGATGCCGGCGGTGATCAGCGGTCCGTACGGACGCTTCAGCCACGGACGTGGAACCGGCCGGCAGGTGTGGATCGCCGGAGGCGTCGGCGTCGCGCCGTTTCTCAGCTGGCTGCGCTCGCTCGACGGCAACCTGTCACCGCACGTCGACTTCTTCTACACCTCCGACGGAGACGCGCCGTTCGCCGACGAGATCCACACAATCGCCGACCGCCATGACTCGCTCACGGCCCATCTCGTCGACACGAGCGTCGAAGGCCGTCTGACGACCGAGCGCGTCCTCGCCACCGTCGGCCCTCCCGCGAGCGAGCTGTCGGTCTTCATGTGCGGGCCGACGGGAATGCTGCGCACCTTCCAGACGCAGCTGCGGCTGGCCGGTGTGCCGGCCCGGCGGATCCACCGCGAGTACTTCGACTGGCGCTGATCGCGCCGGCCGTCTTCAGGCGCTGATCGAAGCGACGATCTCGGAGATGTACCCGTGCGCCAGACACACGACGGTGTCGGCGCCGCCGTAGTAGATCGTCACGCGGTCGGTCGGCTTGTCGACGAGCGCAGCGCACGGAAAGACGACGTTCGGCACGTCGCCCACCTGCTCGTACTCCACCTGCGGGGAAAGCAGGTAGTCGCGTCCGCGCGCGATCACGCGCCACGGCTCGTCGAGGTCGAGTAGCGCGGCGCCCATCGAGTAGACGAAGCCGTTACACGAGGTCAGGACGCCGTGGTAGAGCAGCAGCCAGCCGGCGTCGGTCTCGATCGGCGTCGGGCCTGCGCCCACCTTCGTGGACGCCCACGTCCACGGCTCGGGTGCGATCACGTGGCGATGCCGGCCCCAGTGGACGAGGTCGGGGCTCTCGGAGTAGAAGACGTCGCCGAACGGCGTGTGGCCGTTGTCGCTCGGCCTGCTCAGCATCGCGTACGCGTCACCGATCCGGCGCGGGAAGAGAACGCCGTTGCGATTGAACGGCAGGAACGCATTGTCGAGCTGGTGAAAGGTCTCGAAGTCGTACGTGTACGCGACGCCGATCGTCGGACCGTGGTAGCCGTTGCACCATGTGACGTAGTAGCGATCCTCGAGCCAGGTGACGCGCGGGTCGTAGGCGTGCACGAACGTCTCCTGGATCTCCGCTACGCGATCGTCCGCAGCACGGAAGACGATCGGCTCGGGATCGATCTCCCAGTTCACGCCGTCGTCGCTCCGACCGGCATGCACGTTCATGACTCGTGTCGTGTCGTCCACGCGGAATACGCCTGCGTAACCGTCGCGAAACGGCACGACCGCCGAGTTGAAGATGCTGTTCGAGCGCGGGAGATGGTCGCGGCGGATGATCGGGTTCCGGCTCGAGCGCCAGAGCACGCCGGCCGTATGCGCAGGCCGGTCCTCCCACGGGATCGCGGGCAGCGCTTCGGGCGGAGCCGCAAGCGGCTCGGTGATCTCGGGCTGGGTGGTCATCTGGTCGGGTCCTCGTTCTCCGGCTCCAGTTCACCACTTACTCGGTTCAGTTGCATCAGTGGAAACCCGAATTCGCCTCCGAAACCGAAGAACTCGAGCTAGCTCGCGCTCAACCGGTACACGGTGGTCGAGCTGAGGCGCTCGCCCGGCCGCAGGACGGTCGACGGAAACGCCGGCCGGTTCGGAGAGTCGGGGAAGTGCTGCGTCTCGAGCGCGACGCCGTCGCCCTGACGGTAGAGGCCGCCGCCCGTTCCGACGAGCGTGCCGTCGAGATAGTTCCCCGTGTAGACCTGCACGGCAGGCTCGGTCGTCGTCACCTCGAGCACGCGGCCGCTGCCGGGATCGTGCAACCGCACCGCCGATTCGGCACCCTCGTCGAGCACGAGCGAGTGATCGTAGCCATGCATCGGAGCGAGTTGTTCGTGCGCGTTGCGGATCCGGTCGCCGATCCGGCGAGGTGCGCGAAAGTCGAAGGGCGTTCCGTCGACCGAGGCGAGCTCGCCGGTCGGAATCGCTCCCGCCCCAATACGAACGAATCGCGAGGCCGCCACCTCGAGCACGTGATCCTCGACCGAGCCAGAACCTTCACCGGCGAGGTTCCAATACGTGTGGTTCGTCAGGTTGACGACGGTCGCGCGGTCGGTCTCGGCCCTGTAGTCGATCCGGAGCGCGTCGCCGTCGACGGTGTAGCGCACCTCCACCTTCAGCTCGCCGGGGAAGCCCATATCCCCGTCCGGGCTCGTCAGCCGCAACACGAGCGCGCCGTCCTCGCGCTCGGCCTCCCACTCGCGCCGATCGAATCCCTCGGTCCCTCCGTGCAGGGCGTTCGGGCCGTCGTTCGTCGGCACGCAATACTCGACGCCGTCGAGGGTGAAGCGGCCGCCTGCAAGCCGATTTGCGTAACGCCCGCAGACGGCGCCGAAGTAGGGGCCGTTGTCGACGCGATAGTCGGCGACGGTCGGGCGACCGAGGACGACATTCGCCCACCGCCCGTTACGGTCCGACGTTTCGAGCGTGTGCAGGATCCCACCGAAGCCCGAGATCCGTGCCGTGAGCGCGGGGCTCTCGAGCACGTGCAGTTCGATCATCGTGCTCGGAGAATACGACGTACACTAAAAAGGAGATGCCCAAGCCGCACATCTCGACGTTCGTCGAGAGCGATGCCGATCCGTTTCACGCCGCTTTTCACGCGACGGGCAGTAGCTATGGCGCATTCGACGACGAGGCGCGGGAGTATGTGATCCGGCGGCCCGACACGCCGCTTCCCTGGCTCAACTACCTCGGCCAGGACGACCTCTTCGGCCTCTGCACGAACACGGCCGGTGGCTACACCTTCTGGCGCGACGCGAAGCTGCGGCGGCTGACCCGCTACCGCTACAACGACGTGCCGCTCGACTCGGTCGGCCGCTACGTCTTCGTCAACGACGGCGGCAGCGTTTGGAACCCGGGTTGGAAGCCGACGAAGGCGACCCTCGACCGCTACGAGTGCCGGCACGGGCTCGGCTACACGCGCATCGTCGGCGCGAAGGACGACGTCGAGGTCGAGCTCTGCTTTTTCGTGCCCCCGGGCGACAACGTCGAGATCTGCCGGACGACCGTCCGCAACACCGGCGACGAGCAGAAGGAGCTGCGCCTCTTTTCCTACGCCGAGTTCTGCCTCTACGAAGCGCTGAACGACATGACGAACTACCAGCGGACGTACTCGATCGGGGAGGTCGAGGTCGAGCGGGCCGGCGCAGCGATCTTCCACACGACGGAACACCGGGAGCGGCGCAAGCACATGACGCTGTTCGGTTGCACGCGTGACGTCGCCGGCTTCGACACCTCGCGTGACGCCTTCGTCGGCGTCCACAACGGCCTGCACGAGCCGACAGTCCCGCTC
>Ga0265314_10005769_pt1 | contig 11110 bp, 10 predicted proteins | sample 4126metaG_FD_203106 | JGI IMG/M metagenome (GOLD analysis project Ga0265314, IMG submission 203106) | Rhizosphere microbial communities from Carex aquatilis grown in University of Washington, Seatle, WA, United States - 4-1-26 metaG | ecosystem: Host-associated > Plants > Roots > Rhizosphere >... | reverse complement strand
GTGGACGACAAGAAGTAACAATTTGTAGGGGGCGGGCATGCCCGCCCCTTCTCGAAAGCCGTTATGGACTTCTATGAAACGCTTGGCGTAAAACGCGATGCCGTTGCGGACGATATCCGCAAGGCCTACCGTAAGCTGGCGCGCAAGCATCACCCCGATCTCAATCCCGGCGATAAGACGGCCGAGGATCGTTTCAAGAAAGTCCAGGAAGCCTACGACGTTCTCAGCGATCCGAAGAAGAAGCAGATGTACGATCAGGTCGGCTACTATTCGGAAAACGGACCGCCAAGCGGGGGAGCCGGTCCTGGCGGCAGTGGTCCCAACATGGGCTTCGGCGGCTTCGATTTCTCGGATGTGTTCTCGCGCGCGGGTACGCGCCCTCCCGGCGGAGCGCCTCCCTCCGGCTCCGCGGCTGGAGCAGGGAACTTCCAGGACATCTTCAACCAGTGGTTCACTCGCTCGGAAGGCTCCCCGCAAAAAACGGCGCAAAAAGGGACCGATCTCGAATATGGACTCGACATCGATTTCTGGCAGGCGATCCGCGGCACTCAGGTTCGCTTGAGCATTTCCCGTCAGGAGGCCTGTGCGTCTTGCAACGGCACGGGAGCGCGCGCCGGCGCCAATGCGGTTTGTCCGGAATGCAACGGCAGCGGAAATGTGACGCAGGTGGCGGGCGCCATGCGCTTCAGTCTCACTTGCCCCCGCTGCGAAGGCTCGGGACGTTTGGGGAATCGCTGTACGGATTGCTCCGGCGACGGCCGCATTTCGAAAACCGAGATCGTCGAAGTGCGCATCCCTCCCGGCGCCCAGCAGGGATCCCGCTTACGGGTGGCGGGTAAAGGCAATGCTGGAACCTTCGGGGCTGCCGCGGGCGATCTCTACATCACGGTCAGAGTGGAGCCGCATCCGTTCTTCCGGCGCGATGGCGACGACATCGAAATCACGGTACCGGTCCGCATCGACGAAGCTGGCTTGGGCACCAAGATTGAAGTTCCCACCATCGACGGGCGGGCGCTGCTCAAGATCCCGCAGGGAACCAAGAACGGCCAGATATTCCGGCTGCGCGAGAAGGGCGTGCTCAACGCCCGCACCGGAACCCGCGGCGATCAGCTAGTCGAAGTGACCGTCGAAGCCCCGGTGGTCCAGGACGAGCGCACTAAGGAATTGCTGCGCGAATATGCAGGTCTTCATCCGGACGATCCGCGGGCTGAGATTTGGAGTAAGGTATGACCCTGAAGCGCGAATCACGTAAAGCCGCCTTCATGATCTCGGCCGTGGCCGAGCAGTATCAGCTCCATCCGCAGACGCTGCGGCTGTACGAGCGTGAAGGGCTGCTCAAGCCATCCCGCAGCGACGGCAATACGCGGCTCTATACGTCCGAGGATTTGGAACGCCTGGAAGTGATCCTCAAGCTGACGCGCGACCTGGGCGTGAACCTGGCGGGCGTCGAGATCATCCTGAATATGCGCGAGAAGATGGCCGAGATGCAAAGGCAAATCGAAGCCTTTGTCTCCAGCCTGAATACGGAAATGTCGCACCGTACCCGCGCGGGCGCGTCGACCTCACAACCTTCGAATTCGCTGATCCCGGTGATTCAGGTCCGGCGACCGAAGAAGGTCGGCTAAAAGCCCTTTAGATCTTCCCGAGCATTTGCCCGGTGGAAGCACCGATGATCGCCGTGTATTCGGCTGACCCCGCAGTTTCGCCCCACATCACCCGCAACACCGGTTCCGGAAAGCGTGGCGTAAACTCCAGCATAAAGTTGACCGCGGGTTTGCTCCCGGGTTTATCCAAGTAAGCTTTGCTGTTGGCGATGGCGGTTTCGAGCGCCGCCGGCGAATCGATGTGGAAGGCGCTCGCCTCAAAAGGCTTTTCCTGGCCGCTGGATCCGCTCCACGTTTCTGCCTTCCCGGCAAACACGTCCTTATGTAACGTCTCGGACGCTTCTATGGCCGCCCAGGTGTAGATCTTGGCTTGCTGTTGAGCTTGCGAAACGTAGATGATCTCCCAGGCTCCTGCTTTGCCGGGTTCCGCCGGTACGTCCGCGAGATGGATGCTGCGGATGCGGAGGGGCAGGGAATCGGCCGCCCACGCCCGCGACGCCGGATAAGTGTAGCGAAAAGCCTGCTGCGCCGTGATGGGAGCAGGCGGTTTCTCAGGTTCTTTCGTCTTAGTTTCAGTCGGCGTCTCGGAACAGGCAGAAAGAAGAAGGACCACACTCAGGAAAGCAAAAAATCTCATTACACTTCTACTGTCCGATGCCGCGCCGACGGGTGTCAACTTTTCACGCGGATTTCATTTGAGCGAGCGTTTAGGGTGGGAGCGGAACTCGTTTTCTTTTCGGCTTCGGGGTGCAATTTGAAATGGCCGCAACGTCGTCGGCGGATTTCAGGATCAACTGACCCGGAGCAGCGCTCAGTTGGCCGAAACCGCGAAGCCTCCCAGGGTCGATCGTCTTGGCCTCGGCCGTGGTCCAGTCCTTCCTGGTCTCGAATATCCCGGTGTATGTCCATGCGAGGCAGTCGTCAGGCACGCGGCGCTTGAGCTGCCTGTATTTTGGTATTAACCGGTTTTGGGACTCTAAGTCGTAGTTGAAGTCGACGGAGTGAAGTTGGAGAAGACCGCCGCCAGGCACCTCTAGCGAGATAAGGCTTGGCCAAGCATGTCCCTCGGTGATGAATAGGTTCTGGCACTGGTCGCCGACAAACCAACTTCCTTCTTCAGTACCTCTTATAACGTCGCGGATACGGATTAGCTCGCCGTCGTATTTCAGAGGATTGGACAGAATCTCGCACACCGTCAGGATGGGGAGGTTTGATGTCTCTTTCTTGTTGGTCTGTGCCGGCAGCACCGACGAGAGACCCAGGGCCAACGCTAGAGTTCTAATGATCACGTTCCGAACCCATCGCAAGTATAACCGACCACAATGTTTCACAATGGAATGACCATGCCCCAGCCTCTACAAGGCAAGATTTCGATCGTGACCGGAGCCAGCCGCGGGATCGGACGCAGCATCGCCTTGCGTCTGGCAGCCGCGGGTTCGAGCGTGATCCTCGCCGCTCGCGATCAGGCGCTGCTCCAGGCGGCCGCAGCCGAGATTCGCGGCGCAGGCGGGATCGCGGAAATCATCGCGGTGGACCTGCGTGTGCCCGATTCCGGCCAGCGCGTCGCGGAGTTTGCGATCGAGCGATTTGGACGTGTGGACATCCTGGTCAACAACGCGGGCGCCACCAAGCGTGGCGAGTTCCTGGAATTGACCGACGACGATTTCGCCGATGGCTTCGCGCTGAAGTACTTCGGATCAGTGAGGCTGACCCGGGCTTGTTGGCCACACCTCAAAGCCGCGTCCGGATCCGTTGTGTTCATCTCCGGCGCGGGCGGCCGAACGCCAGGAGCGCAGTTCACCATCGGCGGATCGGTCAACGTGGCGCTGCTGTCTCTCACCAAGGCTCTGGCTGATCTCGGACTGCGCGATGGCGTGCAAGTCAACGCCATCAATCCGGGTACGATCCGGACGGCCCGTTATACCGGACGTTTGAACGCGCTGGCAAAGGAACGCGGGCTCGATCCGGCCGCCGCTGAGCGCGAATACGTCAAGAATGCCGAGATCACGCGCATTGGCGAGCCGGAAGAGATCGCCGCGATGGTCGAGTTAATGGTCGGTCCTGAGGGCAAGATGTTCCACGGCGCGCTGATCGATATGGATGCCGGTTCGACCAAGACCATTTGATCCCTCACGTGTGGGGCAGGTTTTTCAACCTGCGCGCCGATTTCTAATCGGCGCCGGACGGGGGTTACAAACCCGCGAGCAGGATCCAAACCTGCCCCACATGAACTGTGATATTTTGGCTGCCGGGACTATGAAAACCACTTTCGCAGCCTCCGCCTTATGCCTTGGCGTCGCCGTTTGCTTGGCATCCTGCGCTAAGAAAACACTCTCATCTGTTTGTCTCGCGAATGTCCGAGGTAACGTTGACGGAATCAACCTGATGGCTCTTCTCCAGCCGAAACTGCCGGCCGGCGCGGCTGTAAATGTCGTTTGGTCTTCAGAGCAGCCCGAGCGAAGAATCGTTCAGTATCGTGATGGGATATCCGAGATAAGCACGCGGCCAAATCGAGACGGGACGTGTTTTGAGTTCAGTCCGCCGATCTCTCTCACTGAGACGAAACGCTCGCACTAGCTGCCGGTTTCCAACTCGGCCGACAGGCTTTCCCACTCCGCCACGCGCGTTTCCAGCTCCTTGCGGCGCGCGGTCACGATCTCATTGACACGCACGGTTTCTTCGACGCTCTTGAAGTCGGCCAGCGCAGCCTCATGCCCGGCGATTTCGGATTCGAGTGCCGCCACCTGCTTTTCGACAACGGACAACCGTTCGCGAACCTTCTGGAGTTTCATGGGATTGACGCGCGTTTTGCCGGTTCCGTTGCTGTCGCGGCTCGCAACAGGAACGGGTGCTGCTGGGGACTGCGCCAATGTTTCCGGGCCGCCCTGCTTCCGCCACAGATAATCCTCGTAATTGCCCGGGAAAACGTGCACATGTCCGTCTTCGATCTCGAAGATCCGCGTCGCCAGGTTATCGATGAAGTAGCGATCGTGCGAAACCAAAACCACGGTGCCGGTGTACTTGTTCAGCGCGTCGAGCAGCACGTCTTTCGCGCGCATGTCCAAGTGATTGGTCGGCTCGTCGAGAAGCAGGAAATTCGACGGCGCCAGCAGCATGCGAGCCAGCGCGTAGCGATTGCGCTCGCCGCCGGAAAGCACGCCGATGCGCTTGAAGGCGTCGTCATCGCTGAACAGGAATGAGCCGAGCAGGGAACGCAGCTGCGTCTGCGTGGAACTTTTGGCGGCCGAGCTGAGATCATCCAGCAAGCGTGCCTCGACGTCGAGCTCCTTATACTGATCCTGCGCAAAATAGTCGGGAGTCGCGTTGTGCCCTAAAGTGTAACTGCCGGAGCTTAAAGGCTCCGCGCCCGCAAGCAATTTGATGAGCGTCGATTTGCCGGCGCCATTCACGCCCACCAGGGCGATGCGGTCGCCGCGTTCGATGACGAAGTTGGCATCGCTGAAAACATGCTTCGGTCCGTAACTCTTGGAAACGTCCTTAAACTCAGCCACGATGCGTCCGCTGGGCTTAGGCTGCGGAAATGTGAAATGAATCGTCTGCTCGTCGGGCGGAATCTCGATCCGCTCGATTTTGTCGAGTTCCTTGATCCGGCTTTGTACTTGTTTGGCCTTGGTGGCCTGCGCGCGAAAGCGATTGATGAAGGCTTCCAGTTGCTCAATGCGTTCGCGTTGATTGCGATAAGCGGCTTCGAGCTGAGCTTTCCTCTCGGCCTTCTGATTCAGATACTTCTCGTAGTTGCCGGTGTAGAAGCTGACCCTCTTGTTCCAGATCTCGACGGTACGGTTCACGGTCACGTCCAGGAAGTAGCGGTCGTGCGAAATCAGAATGCACGCATTGGGAAAGCCCGCCAGATACGATTCCAGCCAATTGCGAGCTTCAAGGTCGAGATGATTGGTGGGCTCGTCTAGCAGCAGGATATTGGGTTTCTCGAGCAACAGCTTGGCCAACGCCAGCCGCATCTGCCAGCCCCCCGAGAATTCCTCGGTGCGGCGGGGCCAGTCTTCTTTGCGGAAGCCGAGCCCGTTGAGCACGGTGCCGACCTGCGCTTCAATGGCGTAGCCGTCACGATTACGGAATTCGGAATCGATGTGGTGCAGGCGATCGGACGCAGAGGCGTACTCCGCCCCGGCTGGATCCAACTCCGCCAAATTGTGATGCAGGGATTCCATCTCCTGCTCCATCTCCCGCAGGTCGGCGAACACGCTCATACATTCGGCGAACACGGTGCGGCCTTTGAGAGACAGGCCATCCTGCGGCAAATATCCCCGCGTGATGCCCTTGGCGAAGCTAATGCTGCCGTAATCGAGCGTTTCCAGGCCGCAGAGAATCTTGAGAAGAGTGGATTTGCCGGTGCCGTTGCCGCCGACCAGGCCCGTACGCTCCTTGGGCGTGATGAGCCAGTCGCAATCTTCGAACAGGAGTTTGTGGCCGAAACGCTTGCCGGCGCCTTGCAGTTGAATCATTTAATCGCAGAAGAACTTCAGGGAACGCGCGATGTACGCCTTCATCTCCGAACGTTTGACCACGGCGTCGAGAAAGCCGTGCTCCAGGAGGAACTCGCTGCGCTGGAAGCCTTCGGGCAGTTTCTGACGGATGGTCTGCTCAATCACGCGCGGGCCCGCGAAGCCGATGAGCGCGCCCGGCTCGCCGATGTTCAGGTCGCCCAGCATGGCGAAGCTCGCGGTGACGCCGCCCGAGGTCGGATCGGTCAGCACGCTGATGTAAGGTACGCGGGCTTCGTCGAGACGCATCAGCGCCGCGGAAATCTTGGCGAGCTGCATCAGGCTGATGGTGCCTTCCTGCATGCGCGCGCCGCCCGAGGCGGAAATGATGACCAGCGGAGCGCCGGTTTTCGCAGACCGCTCCACCGCGCGAGTAATCTTTTCGCCCACCACGGCGCCCATGCTGCCGCCCATGAATTTCCACTCCATGGCGCAAATGTTCACACGCCGGCCATCCAGCGAACCCGAAGCCGATAGCACCGCGTCGGATGACTGGGTGGCCTCCTTGGCCGTCGCCAGCTTGGCGCGATACGCGTCGTCCAGACGCAGCGGGTCGCAGGACGTCATTCCCGTGTCGAATTCTTCGAAGCCGGCGTCGAACAGCATGCCCAGGCGGGTGCGGGCGTCCACGCGGAAATGAAACTCGCACTTGGGGCAGCACTGAAGGTTCTCGTCCAGAGCCTTTTTCCAGATGATCTGGCCGCAGCTTTCGCACTTCAGCCACAGGCCCTCGGTGCGGAGGCGCTTTTCGCCTTCGCCCGAACCTTCTTCCATGCCAGGTTTTTCACGAGTAAACCACGCCATACTATACAGCTTCTAGCGTAGCAGGCGAGCGCTTCAAAGCCCTACTTGATCTCCCAGACGTAGGCCGCGAAGTCCCGGCGATTCACGAATCCCATGCGCTCGTAAAGCTGACTGGCGGCGGTATTCGCAGTGGTCACGGTCAGGCTGACGCTGCGGCAGCCATGATCGGCGAGCGCAACCAGGCTTCGGCGAAGCAGTTCGTAGCCGAGCCCCGTGCCGCGAAAAGCGGGCGACACGCAGACCTGCGTGATGTGCCCGACATCATGCGCCACCATGCTGGTCAGACAGACTCCGTAGAGCCCGCGGCCGGTAGCCGGTATCGCGACAAAGGCCGCCGGGGCGAAGAACGTTCCGCAGCCAGGGTATTGCACGATGTTCGTCAAGAAACGGCGCGCGCCGCTGGCGGAGCGGTACTGGTCGTTGATGTTGCTATCGATGTGGCCGCTGTAAGCCGCCGCAATCAGCCGCGCGGCATCTTCCTGGCGAGGCTCCGACCAGGGCGCGATGGTGACTTTGGGCTCGCGCGCGGGCAGGGAACGGATCGCGTCCACGGACACTTCGAAGAACTTGCGCGGGAACGCCCGGAACCAGCGGGGGTTCGGCATGCTCCGGGTGAGCGGCGAGCTGAGCATCATCAGCTGCGCTTCCACGCGGCGCGTGCCGGGCGTGCGCCACATCGAGTCGAGGATCGCGTTCAGTATCGTATTCTCGTTCTCGACCGTGCGGTACCGGTGTCCGACATACAGGCCGCCGATCAGGCCTTTGCCATCCTCGCAGACGTAGTAACCGTAGCCGGCGATCTCCTTATCGCGCGGCAGCGTGAAGCCGGTGAGCGCGCGCATATCGACGAAACGGCGGACCAGGTCGGCCGAGGGCCGGTAATCCCAGTTCAGTTCGGTGCGCCACTCTTCAGTCTCTTCCTGAAGCAGCGGTTCGAGCTGTGCGGAGGTGACGTCGCGCAGGTCCACCAGCGGGTTGGGGTACTGGTCGAAAAGCGCGGCCATGGCCTGATATTAGCGCGAGCCGGGGCACCCATGCTTTTGATAGACTTTGGCCATGTTTTGGCGGAAGGCTTCGAAAGTGGGTATACTCGGGCTTCTTCCGCTCGCGGCCGCACAGCAGCCACCCGAGCCAGCCGTTTTTCATTCCGAAACTCGCCTGGTCGAAGTGGAAGTCGTGGTCCGCGACCAGCGGGTTCGGCCGCCGGGATTAGAGGCGTCTCTGGCTTATTATCTGGATTCAGGACCGCCCTTCGGGCCTGCCGGGGTTCTACTCAAGAATCTGACCAAGGACGATTTCACGCTGCTGGATCAAGGCAAGCCGCAATCGATCGCGGTGTTTCGCATTGGTTCCGCTACCGAGGCGAAACCCATCGCGCTGCCTCCCGGCGCCGTCTCCAACCGGCTGGACAGCCGCGGCCAGGCGGTGAACAATGCGACCGCCGTCTTGATGGATTTCCTGAATACCGGATTCGACTATACGGGCTATGAGCGCGTGGGCGTGACTAACCTGTTACGCTCTCTCGCCGAGACCGACGGCAGGGTCGCTCTATACACGCTGGGCGAGAATCTGCACATGTTGCACGACTACACCGACGATTCGCAAAAGCTGGTGGAGATCGCTGGCAAACTGGATCAGAAGCACGGTCCTCTCCCGACCGACCTCAAGAGCGCGCTTCGGGATTACGGGGATCTCATGACTCTGGATCAGGATGAGACCGCCGCGATGGGTGCCGCTGTCCACGCTCGGATGACCGAGAGAGCCCTGAAGCTGATCATCGAGCGTCTTTCCGGCGTGCCCGGCCGCAAGAACCTGGTCTGGATGATGGATGACCCGCGCAACGTGCCGCCCGCGGTGACGGCTATGCTGCTGCGCGCGAATATTGTGCTGTATCCCGTGCTGGTGCGCTTAGTCCGCGTCGGACCCGCGCCGAGTATGATGGCCGCGAAAGCCCTGGCCGCCGCCACCGGTGGCCGGGCATTCTACGATGCCCGCGATCTCACTTTCGCCGTCGAGGCTGCGGAGGAGGATTCGCACACATCCTATGTGCTCGGATACTACGCGGCTGCCGACATGCTCGACGGGAAGTATCACCAGATCACGGTGAAGATCCACGGCAAGGCTCCTGATAAACAGACTTTGGAAGTACACTATCGGCCTGGATACCTGGCCACCAAGGTGGCTTTTCCCGCGGCCGCGCCAGCGCCCGAAGAGCTTTACGATGGCCGGGTGAATTCGGCCAGGATCGGCCTTACGGGACAGGCTACCCTCAACGCGCAGCATCCGGGTTTGTATGACGTGCGCGTGACGGTGGACCTTCACGATATCCAGCTGGATCGTAAAGATGGCCGCTTCACCGGGGCATTCGAAGTGTCGGTCCTGAAGCCGTCTTCCAAAGGGACCGTGATGAGCGGGACCGCCGCGGTGAATCTCACCGAAGAGCAGCTGGGGAAAGCTCTGGAGAACGGTTTTCCGGTGATGGTTGCGGGGGTGGAGCCTCTATCGGGCGAGATCCGCGTGGTGGTCCGCGACCGCGCTACCGGCACGGCCGGATCTCTGCTGGTTCCCGTCGCGAAACAGTAAACGTGCGGGACTGACGGTCCTGGCGGAGAATAAATCATGCGAGCAGACATCGTACCAGGCGCCATTTTCCCTGACTATGAGCTAACCGATCACGCCGGGAAACGCCGCAAGCTTTCCGAACTGCAGGGGCCCGATCCCATGATCCTGGTGCTCAGCCGCGGAAGTTATTGCCCGAAAGACCGGAGGCAGGCCGAGGGGCTGGTCCAGCTTCATCGCGAAATGGAGGTCGGGTATTGCCGCCTGGTCACGATCAGCACGGACAATCTGCTGGAAACCAATGAGAACCGGACTGCCGTCGACGCGCACTGGCCGTTCTTGTCGGATGCCGGTCGCACCGTCCAGAAGGACCTAGACATCGCCGAGTACACCGATCCGGGGCACAATCCGATGATCCCGCACACCATCGTCCTGGAGCCCGGGCTGATCGTGTTCAAGATCTACAACGGCTATTGGTTCTTCGGCCGCCCGACGGTCGAGGAGCTTCGGCAAGACCTGCGGGCTGTGTTGAAGAAATGCCGCCCGGATTGGGACATCACGAATCCCGAGTTGAAAGCCGCATGGGCGCGTGGCGAAAAGGATCGCTTTTATCCTTACGGGAAGAGCTTGGCAAAGGTGTTCAGCGAGCAGGAGTAACTTCCTTTTTGTCTGCCAGGCAGGCGCATAATCGACGCCGACTCACCGATTTAATCCAGATATTCGGATAATAAGATCCATGGTCTCGGAGTCGGCGAACGCGCCCAAGGTGTTTATAAGCTATAGCCACGATTCGCCGGCGCATGAAACACAAGTCCTAGCGCTCGCCGATCGCTTGCGCGACGAAGGAATTGAGGCGGTCATCGACCAGTACGTAACAGCTCCTCCCGAAGGCTGGGTGCGCTGGATGCGCTTGCAGATTGAGCAAGCCGACTTCGTGCTTGTAGTTCCCACCGAAATCTACAAGCGCCGGGCCGAGGGCAAGGAGGTACCCGGCAAGGGGCTAGGAGCGAATCGCGAAGGGCTGATTATCGATCAACAAATCTACGAAGATTCGGGACACAACGAAAAGTTCATTGCGGTTACATTAGCTGCGGGACAGGCCGAGTTTATTCCCAACTTCTTAAAACCGTATCAACGGGAGTCGGTCGAAACCGAGGACGGGTACGAGAAACTCTATCGACGCTTGACGAACCGTCCCGAGGTAGTAGCACCAGAGGTCGGGCGGCTACGCGCTCTGCCTGCTCGCGTGCGTCTACTCGCCCCATCAGTGGAATCGACATCTGCGAACGTCTGGCACGTCCCGCCTGCAAATCCCTTTTTCTCCGGCCGCGAGCAATATCTCGAAACGCTTCACAACAGCCTCACTACTGCTAGCGAGCCGACCGCGCTCACACAGGCCATCAAGGGCTTGGGCGGAATGGGAAAGACGCAGACTGCCCTTAAATACGCCGAGATCTATCGAGCTAGCTACGCTGCGGGTTTTTGGACAGTGGCGGATTCGCGGGAAAACCTGATTTCCGGATTTGCGGAATTTGCACAACTCCTGGACCTGCCAGAGAAGAACAGCCAGGAAATCGTCAAGGCGGCCAACGCGGCGAAGCGCTGGTTTGAGTCCAACGA
>Ga0265314_10005765_pt1 | contig 11114 bp, 8 predicted proteins | sample 4126metaG_FD_203106 | JGI IMG/M metagenome (GOLD analysis project Ga0265314, IMG submission 203106) | Rhizosphere microbial communities from Carex aquatilis grown in University of Washington, Seatle, WA, United States - 4-1-26 metaG | ecosystem: Host-associated > Plants > Roots > Rhizosphere >... | reverse complement strand
GGGCTTGAGCCGCAGCACGGCGTTGTGTCCCCAATAGGGGCCGCAGTCGCCCTGCCACCAGGCGCTGCCGATGGTGTAGGAGCGCATGCCGAGCCGCATGCCGAACTGGAAGATGCGGGCGAAGGCGCTGGTCGAGGGCATGCCCACCACCAGCCCTTGCAGGATGCCGAGCTTGGGATCGGCCTGCATCAGGCGCACCATGCGCAGGATGGCGTCGGCCGTCATGAAGCTGTCGGCGTCGAGCGTCACGGCGAATTCGTGACGCGCGCCCCAGCGGTCGCAGAAGTCGCGGATGTTGCCGGCCTTGTAGCCGGTGTTGCTCTCGCGCCGGCGATAGGTGATGCCGACATGGCCTTGCCAGCGCGACGCCAAGGCGCCGAAGCGGGCGTCTTCGATCCTGGCAATGGCCGCATCGCTGGTGTCGCTCAGCACATAAAGATGGAAGCGGTCGCCGACGCCGGCCGCCGCGAGGCCGTCCAGCATCGGTTCGAGATTGCGGATGATGCGGTCAGGCAGCTCGTTGCGCACGCAGAGCAGGATCGCGGTCGAAGCGGTCACAGGCTCGTCGCCGCGTACGCGTCCGGCGAGCGGCACCACGGCCGCGACCGGGTCCGGCGCGAAACGCATGATCAGGAAGCCGATCAGCGAATTCCAGAAACCGACCACCATCCAGGGCAGCGTGAGGGCAAAACAGCCGAGCAGGATGACATCGATTACACCAAGACCGCCGGGCGACAGGGCGACGGCGGCCAGCGCCAGGGAAGCCGCCATGGTGACGATCACGAGCGCGCCGAACAACACGCGCCGGGCGGTCATGGACAGGCCGGCCGCGCCGATCTGCACGGCTGGGAGGGGTGTACGCTCTAACACGTGGACTGTGACCGGCTTTGCATCCCCGCAGGGGACTGGACGGAGTTGATGATATAACACGGGAAACCGTCGCCCTAGTCCAATCGGGGATACACCCTCCGTGACCTCCAGCCGCACTGACGATCTTGCCCAGGCGCTCTGGTACACCGGGCCAGGCCTCGCGGACATCCGTGAGGAGAGGCTGCCGCCGCTCGCCGCGGGCCACGTGCGCGTGCGCACGCTCACCAGCGCGATCAGCCGCGGCACCGAGTCGCTGGTAGCGGCCGGCCGCGTGCCGGAAAGCGAATACCAGCGCATGCGGGCGCCGTTCATGGCGGGGCAGTTCCCGTTTCCGGTGAAATACGGCTATGCCGCGGTCGGCCAGGTCGAAGCCGGGCCGCCGGAGCTTGCCGGGCGGACGGTGTTTGCGCTGCATCCGCACCAGACGCGCTTCGACGTGCCGGCGGGTGCGGTGCACGTGCTGCCGGACGGCCTGCCGCCGGAACGCGCCGTGCTCGCCGCCAATATGGAGACGGCGCTCAACGCGGTGTGGGACGCGGGGGCCGGGCCGGCCGACCGCATCGCGGTGATCGGCGCCGGCGTGGTCGGCGCCCTGGTCGCCTATCTCTGCGGACAAATGCCGGGCGCCGAGGTGACGCTGGTCGACATCAATCCGCAACGGGCGGACTTGGCGGCTGCGCTCGGGGTCGGCTTTGCCATGCCGGAGAATGCCAAAGGCGATTGCGACGTCGTGTTTCATGCCAGCGGCAGCGCCGCCGGCCTTGCCACCGCGCTCGAGCTCGCGGGGCTAGAAGCGACCGTGCTGGAGATGAGCTGGTACGGTGAGGGACAGATCGCCGTGCCGCTCGGCGGCGCTTTCCATAGCCGCCGGCTGCGGCTCGTCTCCGGCCAGGTCGGGCAGGTGGCGCCCTCGCGCCGCGCGCGCTGGACGCACGGGCGCAGGCTCGACGCCGCGCTCGCGCTGCTCAAGCCGGGGTGCCTCGATGCGCTGCTGATGGCGGCGGTCGGCTTCGACCGGCTGCCGCAGGCGCTGCCGCGTATATTCGATGCGAAAAGCGGCATACTCTGCCAGCTCGTCGATTACCGCGCATGATCCCGAAAAAGCCTGTCCCGGACTTGATCCGGGATGGAATCCGGTTTTCGGATAAGATCATGCGTAACGATTAAGGGGGTGCCTTTGTTCGCCGTCGAAGTCCGCGACCACATCATGATCGCTCACTCTTTCCGCGGGGAGGTGTTCGGCCCGGCGCAGGCGCTGCACGGCGCGACCTTCGTGGTCGATGCGTGCTTTATGGCCGAAACGCTCGATCCGAACGGTATCGTCATCGACATCGGCCGCGCGCACGAGGCGCTGAAGGCGGCGCTGTCGCCGCTCAACTACAAGAACCTCGACGAAGTGCCGGAGCTGAAAGGTAAAAACACCACCACCGAATTTCTCACCAAGCACATCTACGACCAGCTCGCCAAGGCTGCGCGCGCCGATGCGCTCGGTCGCAACGGTCGCGAGCTTTCCGCGATCCGCGTCACACTGTCTGAATCGCACGTCGCGCGCGCCTGGTACGAGGCGCCCTTGTGGTGAGGCGGCTGACGTTCGCGGTGCCCGGCGATCTGACGACGCCGACCGGCGGCTACGCCTACGACCGGCGGCTGATCGCCGAACTGGAGAAGCTCGGCTGGGAGATCGACGTGCTCGACCTGGGCGAAGGCTTTCCCTGGCCGAGCGACGAAACGCGCATGAAGGCCTGGCTGAAGCTCTCCGATGTGCCCGCCGGCCGCATTGTCGTCATCGATGGGCTCGCCTACGGCGTGCTGCCAGAAGCGGTGCTGCAACTTCGCGATAGGGTGCTGGTGCCGCTGGTGCACCATCCGCTGGCGCTGGAGAGCGGGTTGTCGCTGCAACAGGCCAATATCCTGAGCAGCTGCGAGCGGGCAGCGCTGATGGCGGCGCGGCTGGTGATCGCCAACAGCCCGGAAACTTCGCGCCATCTCACTGCCGATTACGCCGTGCCGGCCGAGCGCATCGTGGTGGCGCGGCCTGGCAACGATCCCGTGCCGGCGGCGCGCGGCAGCGGCGACGGCATCGTGCGGCTCCTGTCGGTCGGCGCCGTCGTGCCGCGCAAAGGCTTCGATGTGCTGATCGCCGCGCTGGCCGGGCTTGCCGATCTGCCTTGGCGCCTGACCATCGCCGGCGACCGCACGCGCGACGCGTCATGCGCCGCGCAGCTCGACGCGGATATCGCGCGCCACAAGCTGGCGGATCGCGTGACGGTGACCGGCGCCGTCGATGCCGAGCGCCTGCACGCGCTCTACATGCAGGCCGATCTCTTCGTGCTGGCCTCGCGCTTCGAAGGCTACGGCATGGCCTATAGCGAGGCGATTGCGCACGGCCTGCCGGTCATCGGCACCAGGGCCGGCGCGACGCCAGAGACCGTGCCGGCGGAGGCGAGCGTGCTGGTCGCACCCGACGACGTCGCCGCGCTGGCGGGCGCATTGCGTCAACTGTTCGCCACACCCGCCGAGCGGCAGAGACTGGCGGCGTCCGCACGTGTCGCCGCGGCCGGGTTGCCGACCTGGCAGGACACCGGGAGAATCGTCTCGCACGCGCTCGAGGGTTTCGCATGAGCGGCTTCTCCGCCGACTGGCTGGCGCTGCGCGAGCCCTACGACCGGCGCGCGCGCAATGCGGCCGTGCTCGACGCCGTCGCGGCCTCGTTCAAGAGCCTGCGCCAGATCCGCGTAGTCGATCTCGCCTGCGGCACCGGTTCGACGTTGCGCGCGCTCACCGCGCGGCTTAACCCGCAACAGAACTGGACGCTGGTCGACAACGATCTCGGTCTTCTGGCGCGCGCCGCGGCGACGCCGCGCGCCGAGAGCGTTACCGTCACCGGCAAGCCGGTCGATCTTGCGCATGATCTGGAAGCGGCGCTGGACGGGCCGGTCGATCTGGTCACCACCTCGGCGCTGCTCGATCTCGTGTCGGAGCCTTGGCTCGAGCGCCTGACGGTCGAGATCGCGGCGCGGCGCATCCCGCTTTATGCCGCGCTCAGCTATGACGGGCGTATTGAATTCACACCCTCCGATCCGCTCGATGGCAAGATCTTGGACGGCTTTAACGCGCACCAGAACACCGACAAGGGCTTCGGCCCGGCGCTCGGGCCGCTTGCGGTTACCAGGATCATCGCCCGTTTCGCCGCACTCGGCTATGCCGTGACGCAAGGGCCGTCCGACTGGCTCGCCGGCCCGGACGATCGCGACTTCCAGAGCGAGGTCATGAGCGGCTTTGCCGGCGCCGCGCGCGCCATGGGCCTGCCGCTCAACGATACGGTCGAATGGCTCAGCCGCCGTCGCGCAATGCTCGCAGCCGGTCGTTCATCGCTGCGCGTCGGTCACGTCGATTTCTTCGCCGCGCCGACCGGGACGCGCTGAGCCGACAGGTCGAGATCGAACACGACCTCGTCGTCGAGCTGATGCGCGTGCGTGGTGACGCGCATGGCCTGGTCGGCGCGCTCGATCGGCGGCAGCACGAAGCCGCCGCGGCCGCTGCCGAGGATGATCGGCGCGACGATCACATGCAGGCGGTCGAGACAGCCGGCGGTGAGGAAAGTCGAGACCGTGTGCGCGCCACCTTCGATCAGCAGACGGCGCAAACCGCGTTCGGCAAGCGCGGTCAGGATCGCCGCCGGCGCGATGCGTCCCTCGCTCGCCGCCAGCGCGACAACCTCCGTGCCGGCGGGGAAGGCACACCGCGCGTTCGCCACGGTCAACACGATGCGCCGCACGCCGTCGTCGGCAAAGACGCGCGCGCTCGCCGGCAGCCGCCCGTTCGGATCGACGATCACGCGCGCCGGCTGCGGCCCGGCCACCCGCCGCACCGTGAGCTGCGGATCGTCGGCGAGCGCCGTGCCGACCCCGACCACCACCGCATCGACCAGCGCGCGCAGCCGGTGCAGGTGGTCGAGCCCGGCCGGCCCGTTGATGTATTTCGAATGGCCGCTCTCGGTGGCGATGCGGCCGTCGAGCGATTGCCCGAGTTGGCCCACGACCATGAGGTCGTCGATTGTGCCGCAGCGCAGCGGCCCGAACAGATCGTGCCAGGGCTGCGATAATGGGCCGGATCCCTGGCGGAAGGCCTTGGTGAAATCGGTCCAAGAATCCGAACCTGAATTCGGGCCCGAATCCGGGCCTGAGTCCGAGCCTGAATCCGTGCCGCCACCGCCCATTTGGGCGGTCTGGCGAGCCGGTACGTCGAAACCTTTCAGCGGCACGGGACTTCTAGGGTATCCGGTGAGGCTTATTCGAGGTCAAACTGGCATGAATTCGATCAATTGGCGACCGGAATGGTCATCGGCTTCGCGGTGTTCTAGTATCATGAGCAGAAGAAGTGGGAAGTTGGGACAAATGAGTGTCGCGGGCGTTGCCGAGGCGTTGGATTTTTTCGGCACCACGAGTTTGATTGCGGTCAGCCGCGGCCTTGCTGAATTTCACGCCAGGCGCCCTGTGCTGGTCGTCGCCAATGGTGAAACGCTGCTGGCACTGCCGGTCGAGGGGCTCGATGCCGAGCGCCTGGCCGCCTTCGAGCGACTCTGCGCGCCGGCCAATCCCGTACTGGTGATCACCCGGCAACGCGCAAGCGCGCTTGGCATTGGGGCAGCGACGCCGATGGCCTTGCGGCTCTCCGCCCGGCACAGCGCGGAGATGATCCTGGCGCTGGTTGGCGATGCCAAGACCGTCGGCCACTTCGATGCGAAGCCGGCGGGCGCCGCGGCGTCGGCCGCGGTTCAGCTCGCGAAATTGTCGCAAGGGTTGCCGGCGGTGCTGGCGGCCAAGGTCGAGCGCGCGGAGGCCTTCGCGCAGATCGTCTCGGTCGAAGCCGACGCCGTCGCGCGGTTCCGCGACGAGGCGGTGCGCTCGCTTACCATCGCCAGCGAAGCTTCGGTGCCGCTCAATTCCGGCACGCGCACGCGTTTTGTCGTGTTCCGCGACGCTTTCGGCGCCAGCTCGGTCGCCATCGTGGTGGGCAAACCGGACGTCTCCGGCGTGGTGCCGGTGCGGCTGCACTCGGCCTGCCTCACCGGCGACGTATTCGGCTCGCGCCGCTGCGATTGCGGCGACCAGCTCAAGCTGGCGCTGGGGCGGCTGGAGGACCTCGGCGGCGGCTTCATCCTGTATCTCGCGCAGGAGGGGCGCGGCCTCGGCCTCGCCAACAAGATGCGCACCTACCAGATGCAGGACGGCGGCCTCGACACGGTCGACGCCAACACCACGCTCGGCTTCGACGACGACGAGCGCGACTACGGCGTCGCCGCCCGTATGCTGCAGATGCTCGACTGCACGCGCGTCGCGCTGCTCACCAACAATCCGGCCAAGCTCGAGGGCCTGGCCAAGGCCGGCATCGACATCGTGCGCCGGCTGCCGCTGGAAGCGCCGATCAACGCCGATAACCGCCGCTACCTCACCGCCAAGGCGGAGCGCGCCGGACATCAGCTCGATCACCTGATGGCCTCGCTTGCCGACACGCCGGACTCCAAGCAGGATGCTCCGCTGGCGACCTGACGCCGGTAGGAAGCGGACATGCCAGACAAGGGGCCTAGCCGACTCATCGGCGAGCAGACATTCCCCGACATCGCCAGACGGGTCACGGCGCGTTCGGTGCTGTGCCTGCCGTTCGGTTCGGTCGAGCAGCACGGGCCGCATCTGCCGCTCAACACCGACGCCGTGCTGGCGGAGGAATTCACCCGCCGCATTCTCGCGCGCTGGGGCGAGGCGCTCGATCTCTGGCAGTTGCCGGCGCTGGCCATCGGCCTGGCGCGCGAGCACGAATGGGCGCCGGGCACGCTATCGCTGTCGGTCGAAGGCATGACCGCGCTGGTGCACGACCTCGGCCGCACGATCGCGCGTGCGCTGCCGACGCGCAATCTCGCCATCGTCAATTGCCACGGGGGAAACCGCGGCATTCTCGATGCGCTGATCCTCGATCTCGCCGCCGACTATGACCTCAATGTCTGCGTGCTGCATCCAACGGTCTGGGCCGAGGGGATGGAGAGCACGCTCGCGCCCGATATCCATGGCGGCAAGGTCGAGACCTCGCTGATGCTCGCGGCGGCGCCGCATCTGGTGCGCATGCAGCGGCTCGGCGACGTAAAGCCACCCGCGGCGGACAAAGTCGGCCAGGTCATCCTCGATCCCGCCGTTTCGTGGCCGTGGACCAGCGACGACGAACGGATCGCCAGCATGGGCGTGATCGGCGACGCCAAGGCGGCGTCCGCCGCATTCGGTGAGCGACTGTTCGCGCACGCGGTGGAGAAGGCGGGCGGCGCGCTCAAAGCTCTCGCGGAGCGCTGAGACTTGCCGTCGGTCGCTTCCGATCGCGCCCTGTTGCGCCGGATTGTCATCGCCGCCGGACTCGGCTGGGCGCTCGCCTTCATCGTTATCGGGCCCGCCGTACGGCTGCAGCTCTATGGCGACGGCGCCATGTTCTCCTACGCGGTGGCGACGCAGGACGTCTGGGCCTTCCACTGGCACAACATCTCCGGCCGGCTCACGACCTATCTCTTGACCATGGCGCCGGCGGAGGGGGTTGCCGCGGTGACGCGCAACCCCATTGCGGCCGTCACGATTTACGGCCTGCTGCTCTACGCGATGCCGTTGATCGGCCTTGCCGCGACGTCCATCGCCGACCGTTCGCAAGGCCGCGTCGTTTTCGTTTTCGCCTGCGCCTCGACGGCGGCGCTGTGTCCGCTGGTGTTCGGCTTCCCGACAGAGATGTGGCTGGCGCATGCCTGGTTCTGGCCGGCGCTTGCCGCGGCGCATTACGCGCAACGCGGCGCGCGCGGCAGCGCGGCGGTGTTTGCGACGCTGCTCGCGCTTGCCTTTAGCCACGAGGGCGGCTTCGTGCTGGCCGGCGCGATCCTCGCCACGCTGATGTTGCGCGGCTTCTATAACGGGGCTTTCCGGCGCGCGGCGCGGGCGTTCATTGCGGTCGTCGTGCTGTGGATCGCGGTCAAGGCGATCTTCCCGCCCGGGCCCTATTATGCCGACGTCTACCTGCGCGCCGCGCTCGGGTTCTTCGACATCGAACCGCTGCGCAGCCCCTTGCTCATTCTCCTTGTCATCACCGTCGCCGGGTACGCGCTGATCGCCGCGATGCTCCGGCGCGTCACCGCGTCGGCGCCGGTCTATGCCGTCGTTGTCGTGCTGGCCGGCCTCGTCATCTATTGGCTTTGCTTCGACCAGTCCTTGCATGCCAACAACCGCTATTACATGCGTACGCTGCTGGTGGTGCTCACGCCGTTGTTCGGTATTCCCGCGGCGCTGTTCGCGCTCGACGCGGACGGGCGATTGCTGCTGGCGCGGCGGCTGCTCGCGCGCGCGATCGGTGTGTTGCGTGCGTTGCCGCCGCGTGCCGTCGCCGGCGTCTTTGCATTGGTCATGCTGGTGCACGCCGTCGAGACCGTGAAGTTCGTCGCCGCCTGGACCGGCTACAAAGCCGCGGTCGAGCGGCTCGCCAGCGGGGCCGCCGCCGATCCGGCGCTCGGCGATCCACGCTTCGTCTCCTCGGATCGTGTTGAACAGAAGCTTAACCGTCTTTCCTGGTTCTCCACCACGCCGTACCTCTCCGCCGTGCTCGCCGATTTTAAGCCGGCGCGGCTGGTGGTCGACCCGTCATCGAACTATTTCTGGCTCTCTTGCGCCACCGCGACGGCCAATCTCGAAGCGACGCGCGTTGTTCCGCGCGACGTGCGGATGCTTGTGCGCACCTATTCTTGCGAGCACCGCTAGAGCATGATCCGTTTCAATTGAAACGGATCATGCTCTAGAGTCCTTGTTTGGTCGCATTTTCTACGGCGAACCGGTGCCCACTTCGCCGGAAAAATGCTCTAAGATTATAATTTGATCGCATGCTGCGCCGGATACCGTTACGCATGCATGCATAGCAACTATGTGCGCATAATTTACGCAAGCTCCGACTAGCGCATTCTTTGCTTAACCAGTGCGGAGTAAGTGGACGGCGACGTCAACAAGCAAGAACGAATAGATCATGTCCATTCGCAATCTCGACAAGATGTTCCGCCCGCGCTCGGTCGCGGTGATCGGCGCCACCGACAAACCGAAATCGGTCGGCTTCGCGCTCATGCACAATCTGCTGCGCGCCGGCTTCAGCGGGCCGATCCTGCCGGTCAATCCGCGCGCCGCCGCCGTGCATGGCATCATGGCCTACAAGGACATCGCGTCGCTGCCGCTGACACCCGATCTCGCCGTGATCGCGACGCCGCCGGACACCGTGCCCGGCCTCATCGCCGAGCTCGGCGCGCGCGGCACCCGCGCCGCCGTGGTGCTGACCGCGGGCTTCGCCGAAGGCGAGGCGGTCGTCGGCCGCGAGCGCGCCGCCAAGCTCCTCGATGCCGCTCGTCCCAATCTGCTGCGCGTCGTCGGGCCGAACTGCCTCGGCCTGGCGGTGCCCTCGATCGGGCTCAACGCCACCTTCGCGCCGGCCGACCTGCTCGCCGGTAATATCGCCTTCCTGACGCAGTCGGGGGCGATGGCGACCACCGTGCTCGACTGGGCGCTGCCGCGCGGCATCGGCTTCTCGGCCATCGTCTCCATGGGCGACATGACGGACGTCGATTTCGGCGACCTGCTCGATTATTTCGCGCTCGACGAAGGCACCAGCGCCATCCTGCTCTATGCCGAGGCGGTCACTTCGGCGCGCAAGTTCATGTCAGCCGCCCGCCGCGCCGCGCGCATCAAGCCGGTGATCGTGGTCAAGGGCGGCCGCGCCGAGGAAGGCGCCAAGGCCGCGAGCTCGCACACCGGCGCGCTCGCCGGCGCCGACGTCGTCTACGACGCCGCCTTCCGCCGCGCCGGCATGCTGCGGGTGAACGAGATGGAGGAACTGTTCGACGCGGCTGCCACGCTGGCGCGCATGACGCCGCCTCCGGGCGACCGCCTCGCCATCATCAGCAACGGCGGCGGCGCCGGCGTGCTCGCCACCGACCGGCTGATCGAGCAGGGCGGCAAGCTCGCCAGCATCGGCGATGACATCATCGCCAAGCTCAACAAGGTGCTGCCGGCGACTTGGAGCCACGCCAATCCGGTCGACATCATCGGCGACGCCGATGCCGACCGCTACCGCAATGCGGTCGACGTGCTCATGCAGGACGACAACAATGACGGCCTGCTGGTGATGTATTGCCCGACCTCGATTTCGACCTCGGGCGAGACGGCGCAGGGCCTGATCGATGCGCTCAAGCACCCGGACGCGCCGAAGAAGAATGTGTTCGCCTGCTGGATGGGCGAGGCCAGCGTCGGCGAAGGCCGCAAGCGTTTCGTCGAGGCGAACGTGCCGGACTTCGAGACGCCCGAGCGCGCGGTGCGCGCCTTCATGTATCTCGTGCGCTACCGGCAGAGCCAGCAGCTCCTCTTGGAGACGCCGTCCGAAGTCGCGGCCAGCGCGCCCGCCGACGTCGAGCGCGCGCGCGCAATCGTCAAACAGGTGCTGGCCGACGGCCGCGAGTGGCTCGATGCCGCCGAGGCGAGCGCCTTCCTCGCCTGTTATGGCATTCCCGTCGCGCGCACCGAGGCGGTGGCCGATCCGGCCGCCGCGGCCAAGGTCGCGTCCGAGATCAAGGGACCGGTGGCGCTCAAGATCCGCTCGCGCGACGTGCTGCACAAATCGGATGTCGGCGGTGTCGCCTTGAACCTCACGGGCGCCGCCGAAGTGGAAGCCGCCGCACGCACCATGCTCGACACCGTCGCGGGTAAAATGCCGAAGGCGCGCCTGGAAGGCTTCTTCGTGCAGGAGATGATCAACCGCGCCAGCGCCTTCGAGCTGATCACCGGCATCTCCAGCGACGCGACGTTCGGGCCCGTGATCCTGTTCGGCCATGGCGGCACCGCGGTCGAGGTGCTGCGCGACAAGTCGCTCGAACTGCCGCCGCTCAATACGGCGCTGGCACACGCGCAGATCGATCGCACGCGCATCGCCCGCCTGATGAAGGGTTATCGCGACCGTCCGCCGGCCGACATCGATGGCGTCGTCAACGTGCTGGTGCAACTGAGCCGCATCACCGCCGACCACGCCGAGGTCACCGAGCTCGACATCAATCCGCTGCTCTGCGACGCGAACGGCGTCATCGCCGTCGATGCCCGCGTGCGGGTGCGCGCCGCCGTCGGCACGGCGCAGACGCGGCTGGCCATCCGGCCCTATCCGCCGGCGCTCGAGAGCGAAATCTTCGGCCCGGACGG
>Ga0265314_10005763_pt1 | contig 11115 bp, 7 predicted proteins | sample 4126metaG_FD_203106 | JGI IMG/M metagenome (GOLD analysis project Ga0265314, IMG submission 203106) | Rhizosphere microbial communities from Carex aquatilis grown in University of Washington, Seatle, WA, United States - 4-1-26 metaG | ecosystem: Host-associated > Plants > Roots > Rhizosphere >... | reverse complement strand
TTTCGCCGAACTCCAGGAAATAATCCTCATAGTTTTTCTTCAGCGCCCGAAGGTCGGCGTCGGTATAATGGCCGCCCACCATGATTTTGGTTTTCATCACGTTGATCAACCGGGTGCGGGCCGGCTGAAAGAGGGCGGAGGTTTTGCCTTTTTCCGTAATGATATAATTATAAGCGTTGATGGCGGCATCATAGTAGCCCTCCTGTTCGGCGCTCTCTGCAAACATAAAAAGCCGGTTCCCCTCTTCCTTATTCTTCTTGTCGAGGGCCTTCACCTGCAGAAAGGCCATATCGAAATTTTTCTCCTGGATATAATACCAGATCAGCAGGTCGTACAGCACATTATTATCCGGCTCATCCTGCAGCGTTTTCAGCAAGCGCGACTGCAGGGCATCGGCAAATTTTTTATCCGGAAGGAGCGGTTGCAACACATTCTGTACCGCGCTTTCTTCGCCCCCGTTCAGCTTCAGGATATGCAGGTAGCAGTCTATCGCATCGTCAACGGCGCCCTGTTGGCGGTATAGCTCGGCCAGCTGAAAATCATAGTTGCCCGGCAGCTGCTTGTTGCCCGCCTTATAAACCTCGATGGCATAATCGGGTTGCTGCAGTTGGGCAAAAACGGCGGCCAGATGGTTTAGGGTAGCAGGGTCGCTGCCCAGGTGCTTGAGGGCTTCCCCGAATTTGCTGTCGGCCGATTTTTTATCCTGTTGCAACAGGTAAATGTTGCCCCAGTCGCAATAATAAGCGGGATCATCCGGGTTTTTTTTGCTTTGCTTTTTTACCAGCTTCAGGGCATTGTCATATTGCTGCAAGGCGAGGTAACATTGATAGGTACCCTGGTAGTAAGCCCGGTTGCTGCCGTTTTTATCAAACAACTGCTGATACAGGGGCAGCGCCTTGGCAAATTCTCCCTGGCTATAATACTGGTTGGCCAGTTTCTCGGTTTGGTCTGTCTGGGCCAGCAGCGTACCCGTGCCTGAAAGGAACAGGCATAGGAAGAGCAGGTATGGCCGAAGCGGAGTCATCGGGGAAAGATGTGTTTTGGTAAAAATACCATAAAGTTGGCCGCCCCGAAAACCGGTTTGCGTTACAGGCTGAACAGGAACACATGGATGCCTTCCGGGCTTACAGTCACCACGTTCCCGGGCCCCATAAATTCTTTTAGGGTGAGCCCCGATTTCTTCAGCAAGGCAATGCTGGATTTCATAAAGGGGGCGCAAAAGGTGAGGGTAGGATGGGTAAAGTCGGTGGTCTGGTGAAGCCCGAGAATGGCACTCCCATCGCTCACCGTAGCCCAGGGATAGGGATCCTTATTTACGGCGCCGGTAAATCCGAATTGCTTCCAGTAGGTCAGGGAGGATTTCAGGTCTTTCACCGCGATGGAAAGCTCGCCAAAAATGCCGCACACCCGGTTGGGAAAGTTCAGGCTGTCTTTCATTTCCCCGGCGCTCAGCTGGCCGAGACTTTTGCCTTTGGGCTTGTAAATATCCGAAGCGGCCAGGTTCACCAGGCTTACCGGCAGGCTGTCGGCCCCCATAAAAATGCTCCGCGTAAGCTGGCCGGTTGATTCGTTTTTGGTGATAAAATGAATGCCGGCCTTTTCCAGCTCCGCAACCAGGGCACCCGCCTGCGCATTGAAATAGGTAAGGCGGAGGTACGATTTTTTGGCGGGCTGCAGCATGATCAGCACGCTTTCGTCGGAGAGTTGGATGCCCGAAGGAGTGTTGGAGACCTCTTTAAAGCCCAGCGACTTCCAAAAGGCAAGGGAGCGCTCCATCACCGGGGTGCCCAGGGTTATCTGCGTGGCGGTGCCCAGCCGGTGAACCCCCGGCGTGTCGGCAGGAGCTGCGCCTGCCTGCTTTGGGGTGCCTGTATGGCAGGAGGCCAGGGCAAGAAGGCACAAGGAGAAGAGAACCTGTTTCATGGTTTGTTTTTTTTAATAATAAGGGGATGCCGGTGAACCCAGCGTTGAAAGCAGAGCACCGCCACCAGGGCTCCGGCGCTGTCTGCGGCAGCGTCCTGCCATTCAAACATACGGTCGGTGGTAAGCCAGCGTTGTAAGAACTCGATGAGCCAGCCATAGGCAAAACAGAGAGTGGTTCCGGCAGCAAAGGAAAGCCCCGGGTTCCGGGAAGTTCTCTTGCCGGCAGGGTAGTACCAGCCACCCAGCAGTAACAGGTTCAGCACGAAGAATAGCCCGAAGTGTACGATTTTGTCGGCGTGAATGGCTTCCAGCCAGCCGGCATGCGGCAAATTTTTGCCGGGCATCAGGCATAAGATTAATATCAGCAACGCCCAAAGGAGCGCCGGCAATAAACAAAGCAACAGACGAACAGAAAGCTTCATAGGGCAATCACCACAAAGGCCTTGTCCTTAGTGCCCAATCAGGGCCTTATAGGCTCCGGCATCCATAAGGCTTTCCACTTCTGCCGGGTCGCTCAGGGTCATCTTTACCATCCAGCCTTTCCCGTAAGGATCCTGATTCACAGATTCCGGCTGGTCGTTCAAGGCGCTGTTTACCTCGGTAACCGTTCCGCTTACCGGCAGAAACAGGTCGCTCACGGTTTTCACCGCTTCCACGGTTCCAAACACGGCCTCCTTATTCAGCGCTTCCCCCACAGCGGTAATATCCACATACACGATATCGCCCAGTTCGCCCTGTGCGAAATCGGTAATGCCAATGGTCGCCTGGTTGCCTTCCACCAGGATCCATTCGTGGTCCTTGGTATATTTCAGATTGTCGGGGAATTTCATGATCCTGGTTTTTTATGATGGCGCAAAACTAATAAAGCAGCAAGAATAGAAAAGCCTGCCGGATAATTATTCTGCCCTTTATCTTTGAAGTTCATTCCAGTGTTTTCCTGCCGATCCGGGAATTATACGCCAGAATCCGGCCACGCAGGACGCCTGATCTTTTAAAACCAACCTTATGGAACAGGAAATAATGCCCGGCTTTACACTCCGGGAATGGGCCGATGAAGACAAGCCCCGCGAAAAGCTGATGCTGCGGGGCAAGGCTTCCCTGAGCGATGCCGAACTGCTGGCCATCCTCTTACGCAGCGGCAGCCGCGACGAGAGCGTGGTAACGCTTTCCAGAAAATTACTCAGCCGGGTGCACAACGACCTGAATGAGCTGGCCACCCTCGGCGTGAAGGACCTGCAGCAACTGAGCCTCCGGGGGCTGGGCGAAACCAAGGCGCTTACGCTGGTGGCGGCCATGGAGCTGGGAAGGAGACGGCAGAGCGCCGGCATCCGCCAGCGAAAAAAAATTACCTGCAGCCGCGACGCCTACGAATATTTGTACGCAGACCTGGTTGATCTCCAGCACGAAGAGTTTCATGTGCTTTTGCTCAACCGGGCCAATGAGGTGATCACCCAGCTGAAGCTGTCATCCGGAGGCATTACCGGCACGGTGGCTGATGTGCGGATTCTGTTTGAACAGGCCCTCAAGAACAAGGCCGTATCCGTGCTGATTGCGCACAATCACCCGTCGGGGCAGCTGCGGCCAAGCCCCGATGATATCAGCCTTACCCGCAAAGTGAAGCAGTCGGGCGAGATCCTCTCCATTCCCCTTTTCGACCATGTGATTGTTGGCGGGAAAGGGTATTATAGTTTTGCCGACGAAGGCATCCTCTGAGCCGAAGTGGCCGGGAAGCCCCCGCTATTTTGGTTTGTTTATCTTTGCGCACAGGGTTGCTTTACACCCCCTTACAAGACTCCCGACATGTACATTATCCTCTTTTTTGTTCTGCACTGGTATCTCTCCCTGTTTTGCCAGAGTTTCTTTTTACACCGCTATGGTGCGCACCGGATGTTCACGATGAATAAATTCTGGGAACGGTTCTTCTTCATCCTTACCTATATCACGCAAGGGGCCTCCTTCCTCAATCCAAGGACCTACTCGGTGATGCACCGGATGCACCATGCTTACAGCGATAAACTGAAGGACCCTCATTCCCCGCATAATACCAGCGGGATCTTCCGGATGATGTGGAGAACCCGCCTTTTTTATGTCCGGGTACTGAATTACCAGATGAAACCCAAGCCGGTTTTCACCAAGAACTTTCCGGAATGGGCGTCTCTCGAAAACTTTGCGGAGGGCTGGGCCAGCCGCATCTTGTTTATCATTATGTATGCCTGCCTCTATATCTGGCTGGCTCCCAATGCCTGGTTCTGGCTGCTGTTTCCCTTGCAGCTCATCATCGGCCCGTTGCAGGGCGCTATTGTAAACTGGAGCGGGCACAAATACGGCTATCAGAGTTTCAACAACGGAGATAAATCACGGAATACCCTGCCGCTGGATATCCTGCTGCTCGGGGAGCTGTTCCAGAACAACCACCATAAGTTTCCGTTGCGCGCCAACTTTGCGGTGCGCTGGTTCGAATTCGACCCCCTGTATCCCGTAATCCGGATGCTTTCCTGGATGAAGGTGATACGGTTTAACCGGAAGCAGGTGGCCGTGCAAACGGAAAACCTGAGTTTCTGACCCAACTCCTATATTTTTACCGGCATGAAGAAATTGTTTACCCTCCTGTGGCTGGGGGTCCTTTCCATGTCTGCCGGTGCACAGGTGAGCGCCGATGCCCACCGCATCATTGATACCCTGGCGTCGCCTGCTTTCGACGGACGCGGGTATTTGCACGGAGGCGACCGGCTCGCGGCCGACTTCATCCGCAACCGCTTTCTGCGGATGAACCTGAAGGAGTTTCCGGGCGGTTACTATCAGTATTTCTCCTTTAATGTAAACACATTTCCCGAGCGGATCATGGTGGTGCTCCAGGGCGACACCCTGCGTCCCGGAGAAGACTTCCTTGTCATGCCCTGGAGTTGCAATGAGCAATGGAAGTTTCGCGTATGCAGGATCGACTCTTCCATCTTAAAGGAAGGTAAACGCAAAAAGTTTATCCTCAAACATTCGCGGAACGACTTTATCGCGTTCAACAAGGAGGATTTCAGCACCGGCGGATACCGGCAGTTGCAGCTGCTGCTGCGGAGCAGCGATTGCCTGGGCACCAGTGGGGTGATCGAAACCACCCGGGGCAAACTCACGATGGATATGAGCCAGGAACAGCTGGACTATGTTCACCTGGTGGTGAAGCGGGACAAAACACCGAAGAAGCTGAAAACGGTGGATCTGAAGGTGAAGGCGGAACTGCTCGAAAATTATCAGACGCAGAATGTGATCGGGTTTATCCGCGGTACCACCGTGCCCGACTCCTTCCTGGTGCTTACCGCCCATTATGATCACCTGGGGCAGATGGGCGCCGGCACTTATTTTCCGGGGGCCAACGACAATGCCAGCGGCATTAGCATGCTGCTGGAGCTGGCGGCCTATTATAAAACGCATCCTCCGAAGTATTCGGTGGTGTTTATGGCATTCAGCGGCGAAGAGGTTGGGTTGCTCGGGTCTAAATATTATACAGAGCACCCCCTGTTCCCGCTCGGCGCCATTAAATTCCTCATCAACCTCGACATCGTGGGCACCGGGGACGAAGGAATTAAAGTGGTGAACGGTGCCCTGCTGAAGGAGCCCTTCGACCGGCTCAGCCAGCTCAACGAAGCCCATCATTACCTGAAGAGCGTGCAGATGCGAGGCAAGGCGGCCAACAGCGATCATTATTTTTTTTATGAAAAGGGAGTGCCTTCCTTTTTTATATATACCCTCGGCGGAATTGATGCCTACCATGATGTGCACGACCGGCCGGAAACCCTGCCGCTTACCAGGTTTGACGATTTATATAAATTGCTGATTGACTTCGAGAACAGCTTCTGAATTTATTATTCACCATCGTGTGGTGTTGCTTCCCGGGTGAATAGAGAAGCCTGGTAGCTGGTTGTCAGCTGCCTGTTCCGGACCGGGGAGTGGAACATCGACGGATGCAATAGCAGGCATCACCTTTTTAATCCATCCAGAACACGGTAATCTGGATATCGGTATTTCGCCCTTTATCGTCGGTGCAGCTAATCTTCAGGTGTCCCTGGGCGGGGTTAAAGAATAGTTTCCCGGAGGGTTTACAGGTTCCCACCAGCTTGTCGTTCACGTACCAGAACACCTTGCCTACCTCATTCTGCGCGGTGCAACCCAGCGCGAGCTGCTGCCCTTCTTTTTGTTCTATGTAATATTCGGCCCCGTCGTTCAGCGTGTTGATTTGCGGCGCATTTTCCGTGAGTACCCGGGAGCAGGCCGGGTTGTGTGGCGGAATGGCGGTGTAGGGTATATTTTGCTCCTGGTAGAAGGCCAGCAGTTCGGGGGAAATGTTGTCGTACCACTTCTTCTTATAGCCGCTCTGCGGCAGGCAGGCCGTACAATAGGAGATGCTTTCATCGGGGGATACAAACACTTCTTTGAGGTGATTGCACACCTGGTTGGAAGAAACGGTTGGGATGTAATAATCCATGACCGTATGTTCGCAGAAGTCGGCAGGTGGCAGTCCGGATTCCGGACAAACCAGCCGGAAGCCGAGGCCAGGCGGAGCCTGTAACCAGTCGTTCGGAGCATTGTAATCGATGGCATTAAACACGTCGAAGAGCAAAGGGCTGGCCATATCGGCGCCTACCAATTCGGGCACCCCCTCGCCGTTGAAGTTGCCCACCCAAACGCCCACCGTGTAGTCCTTGTTAAAGCCGATGCTCCAGGCATCGCGGCGGCCATAGGAGGTGCCTGTTTTCCAGGCGATACGGGGGAGGTGATAACTGCTTTCGAAATTATTCGGCAGGTCGGGGCGGGTCAGACGGGTCAGTATTTCCGAAATCATAAAGGCGGATTCCGGAGAAACCAGAGATCGCATACCCGATTTCTTGTCGCTGCTGAGCCAGCACAGCGAACTCCATTGCCCGCCATTCGGAAAAATGGAATAGAGGTTGGCCATTTCTTCGAGGGTAACACCGCAGCCGCCAAGAATCATGGCGAGACCCAGCTTGTCCTGTTCTTTTTTCACCTGCTGAAAACAGGCCTCCACCAACTTGTCGCTGAAGTTCCGGATGCCGTACCGGTTCAGCGTTTTGACGGCGGGAATATTGAGCGACGCGGAAAGCGCATCTTCCACCGTGACTTTTCCCCTGAACTTGCGATCGTAATTCTCCGGTTTGTACCCGTTGATATTCAGGGGTACGTCTTCGAGAACGGTTTTGGGGGTGAGCAGCCCTTTGTCGAACGCACAGGCATACAGGAAGGGCTTCATAGCGCTTCCGGGAGAACGGATGCCCCTTATGCCATCCACCTGCCCCTGGTCTGCCTGGTCGTTGAAATCGGCAGAGCCCACATAAGCAAGCACCTTCTTGGTGCGATTATCGATGACGAGGACCGCCGCATTGGTGATATGCAGCGGCATCAGCCGCTGAATGTAATGGTACACGATATCCTGGGCACGGCTTTGCATCATTTTGCTGACCGACGCATGAATGATGGGCACTCCCGGATATTGCTTTTTCAGCCGGAGTGCCAGCTGGGGGGCCTCTTTGGGCGGGTCCTGGCGAAGGTCGCTGAGCGGCTCCTGCAGGGCATCCGATATCTCCTGATCCGGAAACAGGTGGTCCCGCCGGAACTGGCGCAGCCATTGATCACGGGCTTTCCTGAGTGCGCTGCTTTTGTATCCGATCCGCAGGCTCGTGGGCCGGTTGGGGATGATGGCCAGGGCAGTAAGCTGGGCGAGGCTGAGCTTGTCGGGTTGTTGCCCGTAGTACAGCACGGCGGCCGATTTCACCCCTTCGATATTGCCTCCGTAAGGAACCAGGTTGAGATACAGCTGGAGTATCTCCTCTTTCGAAAACCGCAGCTCCAGCTGAAAGGCCCGGAAGATTTCGATGAGTTTGCTGAACAGGTTCCTCTTTTTGGGCTCCAGCATGCGGGCCACCTGCATGGTAATGGTAGAGGCGCCGGAATTTTTTTTCCAGTGAAAAAGGTTGCCCACCGCTGCCCGGACCAGGGCAAGCGGATTCACCCCGGGATGATGGTAAAAGCTTTTATCTTCTTTATAAATAATGATTTTCCGGAGGGTAGGAGAGATCTCCCGCAACTCGGTTTTCATCCGCCATTTGTCATCCGGCGAAAGAAAGGCATTGATCACCTCCCCATGCTGATCGGTGAGGAGGGTGGAATAGCGGATCTGTACCTTCAGGGGAAACAAAAGGTTGAGCAGGAAAAACAGCAGGACCAGCCCGGAAAAAGTGCGCACACCATATCGTATGAGCTTCCAGCGCCAGCACCAATGGAAGAACTGACGGAGCCGCTGCAACAGCCAATACATTGATTTTTTCATAGGGTTTGTATTTCGGTACCGGCGGGGAGCCGGAGGAAGGGGCTCCCCTGCCGGTATCTGAAATGAATAGGTTTTAGTTCACCACAATGGTTCCGCTGCCGTTATAAGAATGATAATCGCCGTTGTACATGGCATCGGCGGCGGCCGGCCCCATCTGGTAGGTTCCCTTGCTCACCACGCGCACTGCATAGTAATACGATTTTACCAAACCGTTCACCGAACAGAAGAAGCTGATCCGGTCGTCGCGGATATCCATGTAGTCGGGTTTCTCATTGTCTTTGATCCAGTTGAATTCGGGTATCGAGCTGATCCGCGGATTTTCAATTTCGAAGCAGGCCGGCAGCATGTCGGTGAGCGCCACATTGCTGATGGTTTCCCCGTTCACCGTACCCAGATCGAGGCGCACCACCACCAGGTCGTTCACTTTGAGTCCGGACGGTGCAATGGGCTGTCCGTAACGGTTGAAGAAGGATTTGCGAACCTGCAGATTCTTGTCTTCCGCGGTGTAGCTCCCGCTGCCGCTGATGCCTTCTTCTTCAAAATAATAATACAGGGCGCCACTGCCGCTCGTGGTAACCGAGATCTTGGCGTTGTTGTAATCCTGGTTCAGCACCAGGTCGGCGCCCTGAAAGTTGGCTACAGCCTGGCCGTTGACCAGGATGGTGGCGGTAACATTGCCGGCGGCCGCCTGGCGTGCAAACTTGCCCAGGGCCAGCAGCGCGAAGGCATTTTCCTGGGTGCTGTACCAGGCGTCGATCTTCATTTGTTGCGACAGTTTAAGGGCCAGGTTTCCGATCTGGCTGTTGCCGGGGTCGGTTTCCAGCAAGCAGTTCAGCAGCAGCGCCTGGTCGCGAATAAAGGAATAGAAGTTGCCGTCGTTACAACGTCTGGAGCGAAGCAGTCCCGGGCTGGCGGGAAGCAGGTTGGCAAACGAAGCCTTGTCGCCGGCCGCCGCATAAGCACAGGCCAGGAGGTAGAGTTCGTCGCTGCTGAGCTGGCTCCGGTTCGACTTGTAATAATTCATATCCGGGAGGTCCTGCCGGCCGGCGGCAGCCAGCAGGTACAGGGAATAGAGATTCTCGCGGGCAGCGATATCGCGGTGCCCCATCATGCCGGCGGCATCCGTATAATACCAATCCTCGGTTTTTTTCTCTTTCACCTTTTTCTGCAGGTAGAGGTAAATGTTGTCCAGCACCTTTTGATTCACGGAATAGCCCGCTTTTTTACACTCGGATAAGAAATGTGCAGAATAGGCGGTGATGAACCAGCTTTCCTCATCCTGCCCTGGCCAGTAGGTGATTCCTCCATTATAAATCTGTTGCGATTCAATTTTCAGGATGGCCTCCTGCACATGGAAGGCCGGGTTGAATCCGCTGGTGTTCTTCTGGTTGAGCGTGCGCGACAGATCGGCAAAATACAATTGCGGAAAGGCGGTGCTGATGGTCTGTTCGGCGCATCCGTATGGATAACGGATGAGATCGTTGATGTTCCGGCTGAACTGCACCATCGGAGAACGGCTGATCAGTAATTTGGAAGCGGTGCTGCCGGCAACAAAATCGTTGGGCAGATAGATGCTTCCGGTCTGACCTCCGGAGATGGTTCCGCTGACCGATTTCTTTTGTAAGGGGGTGGCTGTTTCTACGGTCAGCGTATTTTTTTCCTGGAAATTTTCTCCAAGGGCATACAGGCTAACGATCACCTCCCCATCGCCCAGCAGGGGTTTGGCGGAAAAGCCGAAGCTTACCTGCGTCTCGCTGTTGGGACTGATTTTAACGACCTGGCTGCCGCCACCGGAGGCCACCAGGGTTCCATTTACCTGGAAGAGCACCGTGCCGGAAACAACCTGGCTGGTGGTGTTGGCGAGGGTAACCGTAGAATTCACTTTGTCGCCGGGGTGCAGCACCCGCGGCAGGGAGGTGCTGATCACGATGGGGTCTGCCACCACCATCATTTTGTCGGCGCTTCCAAAAGCAGGGCCCTGGTAGGCTACGGCCATAATCCGGATGCTGCCGGAGAACTGCGGAACCGGCAGGTCGTAATATACCAGCCCGTTTCCATCGGCCTGCAGCACCCCGCTCCAGCGGGCCACCAGGTTGAACCGTTTGCTTTTAATGGGGTTCACCCGTTTGCCCATCATCGCGTTGTAGTCGGCTCCGGTACTGAATTTTTTCCCGCTGAGCTCCGGGAAGAGAAACGGATACAGATCGTAGTCGTTTACCTGCAGCCCGCGTTTCTGGTAGAAGAACTCGAACGGATCGGGGGTTTGGAAGTTCCGCAGTTGCAATATGCCTTCATCCACGGCCGCCACGGTGACGCTGGCGTAGGGGGTGGTATGTACGATGATCTGCTGATGTGTTTTGGAACGCGATTGCGCGGCGGCCTGTATCACCACCGGCAGCCGTCGGGACGACGACTCCACCAGCAGGGGTTTATATCCGCGCGCCACGGTAAGCGGCATCGGCGAGTTGTCGGTTTGTTCCTTGATGGCCGTGGCGCTGATATATACATTGGGCATATAATCGGTACTCACCGGCAGGCTGAGGCTCACGGCCTTTTTATCGGTTTGCAGGTAATAGTAGCTGAATACCTTATCGCGTTCTACCGTAACGAGCAGCTTACCGCTGAAGGGGGTGCTGAACAGGATATTGGCCGTTTCGCCGGGCGCATATTTGGTTTTATCCATGGTGATGTCCACCTCCCCTTCGGTATTCACCTCGAAGGAGCTGAGGTCTGTGTTGCCGTAGCCGTAGGCGTAAAAGTCGGCAGCCACATAGCTATCGGACCCGGGTCTCATCACCCGCAACTCATATTCGCCGCTGATATAGGGCGTGAAGCTGAAGTCGGTGTATTTACCTCCG
>Ga0265314_10005762_pt1 | contig 11115 bp, 9 predicted proteins | sample 4126metaG_FD_203106 | JGI IMG/M metagenome (GOLD analysis project Ga0265314, IMG submission 203106) | Rhizosphere microbial communities from Carex aquatilis grown in University of Washington, Seatle, WA, United States - 4-1-26 metaG | ecosystem: Host-associated > Plants > Roots > Rhizosphere >... | reverse complement strand
GCGACGTTCATGGTCTTCGCCGACTACCTGCGCCCGAGCATTCGCCTGGCGGCGCTGGCGCGCTTGCCGGTGATCTACGTCTTTACCCACGATTCGGTGGGCGTGGGCGAAGACGGCCCCACCCATCAACCGGTCGAAACCCTGATGGGCTTGCGTGTGATCGTCGGGCTGGACGTGATTCGCCCGGCCGATCCCGAAGAGACGGCAGGTGCGTGGCTTGCTGCCATCGAACACACGGAAGGCCCGACCGTCCTGGCCCTCACGCGCCAGTCGGTTCCGATGCTTCCCGGCGCGGCGTCGGCCAAGCGCGAAGGCGTCCTTCGTGGCGGCTATGTTCTCGTGCAAGAAAGCGCGCCGCTCGACACCATTCTGATCGGGACCGGCAGTGAGGTGCAGCTCGCGTTGGCTGCCGCGCGCGAGCTTGGCCCGGGCACGCGAGTGGTGTCCCTGCCGTGCTTTTCGCGCTTCGAACGCCAACCGGCCGACTACCGTGAAGCGGTGCTGCCGTCAGCGTGCGAGCGGCGTGTATCGATCGAGGCCGGCGTCACCTTCGGTTGGCGCACCTATGTTGGCAGCCGTGGCCGCATGGTAGGCATCGATCGCTTCGGCGCGAGCGCCCCAGGCAACGTGGTCATGGAAAAACTCGGAATGACCAAAGCGGCGGTAGTCGCGGCAGCGCGCACCTTGTGAGGGCGTGGCGCAAGGAAGTCGATGGCGTGCCTCCTGCTATGCTTCGCCCCAGCGCTGCCGCGCTTCGATGCGCAGGGCTTTTATCCGATGGGCCGCCAGGCGTGCCCCGCTCGTGCGAGCAACTCGTCGGCCGCCTTGGGGCCACACGTGCCTGCGGCGTAGTTGGGGAAATTGCGCGGAATTGAATCTGCCCACGTTTCAAGCACCGGCGTTAGAACCTGCCATGCCGCTTCGATCTGATCGGCACGCATGAATAGCGTCTGATCGTCATTCATCACGTCCCACAGCAGCGTTTCGTAGGCCTCAGGCGAGGGAACCTCGAAACCATCTTGATACGCAAACCGCATCTCCACCGGCCTCAAGATCATCTTGGGACCCGGGTATTTGGCTTGAAATCCCATTACGATGCCTTCCTCGGGCTGAATAGACAAAACCAGCCGAGAGGGTGACCAATCGCGGTTGGCTTCGGCGGGGAACGACTGGTGTGGAACCGACCGGAATTGGATCGCCACCTCGGAAAGCTGCCGAGACAGGCATTTGCCAGTGCGAAGATAGAACGGCACGCCTTGCCAGCGCCAGTTGTCCACGAACAACTTCAAAGCCGCAAAGGTCTCCGTTCTGGAATGGCGGGACACGTCCTTCTCCTGACGATAGGCGCGCACATCCTTGCCATGGAGCTTGCCCCGATCATACTGCCCGCGTACTGCGTATTGCTCGATTGCGGCTCGTTGGATCGTTCGCAGAGCGTGCAGAACGTCGACCTTCTTGTTGCGGATCTCGTCGGCGTCGAACGAGACCATGGGCTCCATGGCAACCAGGCAGAGGAGCTGCATCAAGTGGTTCTGCACCATGTCGCGCAGTGCCCCTGCATGGTCGTAATAGCCGCCCCGGTGGCCAACGCCCACTTCCTCGGCCACGGTGATGGTCACATAGTCCACATAGCGCCTGTTCCAAATCGGCTCGAAGAGCGGGTTGGCAAAGCGGAAGGCCAAAATGTTTTGGACGGTCTCTTTGCCGAGATAGTGGTCGATGCGGAAGATTTGGGCTTCGTCGAAGCTTTGTCTGAGCGTGCGACTCATCTCTCGGGCCGAATCCAAGTCGTGACCGAGCGGCTTCTCGACGACGATGCGATCGCGCGCCCGATTCCGATGCAGACCGGCCTCGGCCAGCAGCTTGGGTATGACCTGAACCATTTCGGGTGGGGTTGCTAGGTGGAAGATACGTCCCGCCTTGGCCTTCCACGCCGTGTCCATCCGCGCGCAAGCCATTTCCAAATTCGAATAGGTCGCTGGATCTTGAAAGTCTCCCTGGTGATAGGTCACGTGTCGGGCGAAGGCGCTCCAGTCCGCCTTCTTCAGGTGTTTGTTGCGCGAGAACTGTTCAACCCCGCCTAGAAGGCGTTTTCGCAAATCCCCATCGCGGAAGGGCAGACGATCCACGGCGAGAATGGCGAATTGCTCGGGCATCCGCCCCTCGCGGTGCAGATCGAACAGGGACGGCATGAGTTTGCGCCAGACCAGGTCGCCCGCGCCGCCGAAGAGTACGATGATGGTTGGGGCAAGAGCCATGTTGGTCTACTGGATAGGTTCGAGAACATTGGTTCGTCTAGGGGGCACCTTGGCGTTCTTGGGATGGTCTCAGCCAAGGGCAGGTTACAAGTACGCAAGGAATTCGTTTAGGGCCACGGGACGCGACTTTGGCGCGAGGTCCCTTGCGTGCCGTGGTCCTGCTGCCAACGGATGACCATGCGCCGGGGTGGATCGATCTCCAGGATCTCGCCCGCGTCGGTCAGGGTTCCGTCCGGGCTCGCCATTTTCCAGGGCGAGCCCTTTTCCTTCGAGCCGGGACATGCCAGCTTTCGGGACGGCGCGGAGATGGCGTCTCTACTTGTGCACGTCTTTGCGGTCCTGGCGCAGGTCGCGGCGGTCTTCTCGAAGGTCGCGGCGGTCGGTGTGCAGATCCGCTTGGTCCTTGCCCAGGTCGCGATGATCCTTGTTCAGATCCTTCCGATCTTTGGCGGTGTCGCGCAGGTCGCGCCGCATGTCGGCCGAATCGTGAGATAGGTCTTTGCGATCCTTGCGAAGGTCGGCGCGCGTTCCCGCCTCGGTCTTCCGGTCGGCTTTGATGTCGGCCCTGTCGGCCTTGGCCGCGGCTTTGTCGCCGGCCTTGCGATCGGCTTTGAGCTGCGCGAGGTCGCTATGAAGATCCTTGCGCTCTTCGGCCATGGTCTTCTTGTCTGCGGCGACATCTTTCCTGTCGGCCTTCGTGTCTTTCTTCTCTTTCGCGACATCTGCCTTGTCGACAGTCATGTCCTTCTTCTCTTTCGCGACATCTGCCTTGTCCTTGGCCATGTCCTTCTTGTCCCGGGAGATGTCCTTCTTGTCTTTTGCGATGTCGGCCTTGTCGGCCTTCCGATCCTTGCCGTTCACGGTAAATTCGGCGGCGTTCGCGGATAGGGCGGAACTTGCGAGGGCCAGAGCGATGGCAACAGCATGTAGCGTTTTCATGGGGATCCTTTCTTTCAATTGAGGACTAAGTTTCTCGATTTCTTCCGCGGTGTCTGACGGCCGCCAATTCCGCGATTGCGACCGTAGGACGGAGCCCGTGAGCGAATGGTTCCCAGGTGCGACGCTTTTTTCGGCGAGCCGCCCCGCTATCGTGCAAGATCGAGCCGTAGTGTTCGGCGCCCCATCCACTACGTTGGTTGTAAGTCTTGTCGTCTTGCTGGCAAGCGCGTTGCCGCGCGCACACGCCGAGGCGAGCGATGCGCTTGACGATGCCCGAGCGCTGATGGCAGCCGGCGACTTCGACCAGGCGGCCGAGAAGGCTCGCGAAGTCATCGCCGTAACGCCTGACCGAGGAGTCGCGCACCTCGTGCTTGGGCTCGCGTACTTTCGGGTCGGTCGCTATCCGGAAGCTCTTGTCGCGTTCTCGGCGGCACGGACCAGCGCGATGCCAGCCTCGCCTGGTCCAGTCGCCTTCAATGAAGGCTCGGCTCTGTTCGCACTTGGGCGCTATGGCGAGGCTCAGAAGTCGTTCGAGCAAGCGGCGAGAATTGCCCCCAATCTCGTCTTCCTTGCAACCGTGAACGCGGCCGAGGCGGCCCTCGCTGCGGGCGACTTTGCGGTGGCCAAGCAGCACGCGACGGCGGCGAAAGCCCTGGCCACGACGCCAGACCTCCAGGAAGTCATGGGTGACCTCGTCGAGCGCGTCGATCGCGAGGCAGTCCAGGCCCGGATACGAACCCGAGAGGCGCGCCGCGAGCAGGCCCGTGCGGCGCTGGCCGAGGATCGCTTGGCCGCCGCCGTCGCCATCTACGAGGATCTCCTTCTCGATCCAAGTCCTCCCGCGCTCACGGACACCGAGCGAAACGTGCTTGAGCATGGCTTCGGGCTGGCGCTTCTGCGCCAGAATCGATTCGACGCTGCCATTCAACATTTTGCGCAGGCGGCAGCCCTGGATGCTCGCGATGGGGATTCGCTTTACATGCAAGGAATTGCCTGCTTTCGCGCCGGCGCGTGGACCAAGGCACGAACGCTCTTTCGGCGGGCACTGCGCCGCGAGGTCGACGAGGAGACGGCGGACACCGCGCGCGGTTTTCTCGACCGCCTGTCCTTCGGCGCGCGGCGAGGCGGCGCGGGCGCATCGTTTGGACTGTCGGGCGGAGCAGGCTACGACAGCAATGTGATTCAAGGCGCGGACTCACGCCCGGAAACTATTACGGCGGATCAAGTCGGCAGCGCTGGCGCGTTCTTCGCCACCGGCTCTGCCCATGTCGGCTACCAATGGTTGGTGCGAAAGACTGGCTTCATGGCCGGCGACTACGACGTGGACCAGTTGGCCTACCCGGACTCCGACCACCAAGACTACAGCTTGCAGGATCACAATCTGCGCCTGCGCGGAGAATGGTCTCCTCTTTCACTCGCGCATTTCGGCCTCATGGGCGGCGAAGAACTGCAGTTTTCGGGATTAAGCGGATTTCGCGCCTTTCAAAACATCCTGAATGCCGAACCATCCATCGCGTTCGACGAGCTGCCTTACACGTCGACTATTCTGCGTTTGCGCCTTCAGGAGAAAGTCGCTCTCGATCACAACTACGACTACTACACCGGCTCGCGCGTTGATGTGCGGCTGGGCCAGCGCATGCGCCTTGGCGCCCTACGCGGGGAATTGGCCTTCCGCCACCGCCGCGAGCGCATTGGCACGCGTACCGCGACGCTGCTGCAGGTTGGGACCTCGCAGTCGTTCAAATTCCGCAAGCGCAAACCCACCGATCCGGTGGACGCCGCAAGCTACGTGTACGTGGCCCCGTACTCGTACGACTCGAACGCTGTGCTCGCAGCTCTCGAGGTTGGATTGGGGCGCTGGCGACTCAGCGCCGACGCTGCAGCGGAAATCCTCAATTTTCGCGGGGACAGCATGGTGTATTTCGTGGTGCCGACCATGAGCATCGATCGCCTTTATGAAAGCCAGAATCGTCGCGACCTGCACCTCAGCGGCTCGCTGGCATTGGCTGCCAGACTCGACACGCACATGGATCTCGTGCTTCGCTACGACGTCACCGACAACCGGTCCACGCTCGTGCTCGACGTCGACGACAGGAACTACCTCAAACACGTCGTCACCTTCACCGTGGAAGCGGATTGGTAGTCGCGCCCCTCGATTGCGAAACTAGTCGGACGGGAACGGGTGGCGCAAAACGTAGAGCCGCTCGGCGGTGTCGAAGACCGACGTCATGTCAAGGAGTAACAAATCCTCGCCGCTCACGTAGGCCCAACGATAGACGACCTCGTCCGCATCGCGCATCGATACGGGCGTTGCAGCCGGCACCGACAGATCGAGGCGCATCAGATGCTTGGCTGAATCGATGTAGAGCAGGTAGCGGTCGGCATCCAGCTCCAGGCTCATCGCGCTTGTTGCGAAGGTCTCGACGCCAGAGCAGGCGGAAAGAGCGCCTCGGTAGCCAGGGCCGGCCGTGCCAGTCGCGGCGTCCACCCAAAGCACGCTGTCCAGACTGGGCACCGTGAGCACCTCTGCCGACGCAATCGTGCTGGTGGTGAGTAAGCACGGCGGCCCAGGGACGAGCAGCGACAGCACCGCCGTCCCTTGCGTGTCGGCCACCACCGCGTAGCCGCCACCACTGCTGGCGTCGAGTTTGTCCGTCGTCGTTCCTGTCCACGAACCAAGATCCGTCCACAAAGCAGCACCGGCCCCATCCGGGCCCGCGACCATGATGTGGTTCGTGCCGTCGGATGCCCCGGCAATGGCCACGACGTCTGCGCCGGCGGCGCGCGGCCCATCGACGAAATGGTGACGAAACACATCGCCCAGCAATACATGGCGCGTGCCACCGGCTGGGAAGGGAGTTGCGACAAGCGAGCGCGTTCCGGCGATGTTGACCTTTTGATTGATGAGCGACAGGAGCCAGCTCTCATCCGGCGTGACGTCGAATTGGCTATTGATTTGCGCCGCCAGGATCTCCACGCTGCCGCTCTCCAAGTGCACGCGTGCCCCGCCGGGCGACTGGAACACCAGCAAACTGTCGCTTGTGGCCAGAGCCTGAACCTCCTCGCGTCCTTGCGGAACTACGGTGAGAGCGCGACGGCTCTGGGTGAGGCGGCCCGCGTAGAAGGTTCCCAGTGCCTCCGCCCCGGCATCGGCCGTCGAGGCGTCGGCGCTGGCGGCGTCGGTCGTGCCGGCGTCGAGCTCCGAGAGATCCGCGGCCGAAGCATCGAGGGCTCCGGCGCCCAGCTCGACGCACGCCACGGATTCGGTCGCAACGTCCACCCAGCACCCACTGACCGGATTGACGGTCACCGCGACGGCGCTTTCCCAGTCGGGCCTCCAGGCACTGACTGGAGCGACCACGCGCGCCGTGGCGCTTGTGCCCGGCGGAACGCCGTCGATGACGAGCGTATCGGCGACGAAACCCCAATGGACGACGTGGTCGCCAGAGGCGATTTCCACGCACGCGGAACTCGGCCGATTGCACTGCACGTTTTCGCCGCGTCCGATGCGCGAAACATTGACCGCCCACACGTCTTGGCCACGGGTCGCGGACTGCTTTTGTTTGAAGAACACGCACCAGCGGTCGAGCCCACCGCGTCCTTCGGAACAAGGTGTCTTGCCCGCCAAACTGGCCTGGTCCACGATGCGCACGGCCCCGTTTTGCAGGATCATGGCATTCCCCGAAGGACCGGGAAGGTCGCACGATGCCGTGATCAGCAGAACTCCAGTAACGGCTCGCAAGGCAGATGGTGATGACAAGGTAGACTCGCGACAATCATGACGCCACTCCGCGACGGCGCCAAGTCAGCCTTGCACTGCCGACGCGAATGGCCCAGGGTTTAGCTGGCCGTGATCGATCCACCGAACAGCGATGAACTCATCAAGCGCGCTCAAACCGGCGATGTGCGTGCGTTCGAGATGCTCGTCGAGACGCACATTCCGCGTCTGCGGCGCTTCGCGCGGTCGTTCGCCAAGAGCGAGGCCGACGCCGACGATCTCGCGCAGGACGCTCTCATCAAGGTCTATCGATCCCTGCATGGGTATCGTTTCGAATCGTCGTTTTCGACCTGGCTTTACCGCGTGACCAAGAACTGTTTCATGGATGCGCAGCGAAGCGCCGCCACTCGCGAACGCACGATGGCCGCGGTTTCCGAGGGTGTCGGTCAGGCTGCCGAAGCCCATGCTGTGGCGCCCGACGTCCTCTTGCTTCGGGCTGAGGAACGAGCGCGTCTTTGGACGGCCATCGCTGGGCTTTCAGTCGAATTCCGCACCGTTCTCGTGCTGTGCGACGTGGAAGGTTTGGGCATCGGCGAAGTCGCGGCCATTGAAAACCTGCCGCAAGGAACCGTAAAGTCGCGTCTGCACCGCGGACGGACCCAACTTGCGCGGCTGTTGCAGGATCGTGAGCAAGCCGGGAACCAAGCGCCCGCCACTTTCGTCCAACATGACAAGAGGAACCTCGCAGAGACTTTCCCATCCTCAGCCAACGCGGCCAACCAAGGCATGGATGTCCCATGACCGAACTCGAACCGACAAGACAGCAACCCACGGACGAAGCCGAGCTACTCAAGGCTCTGCGATCCCTGTCCGTCGATGCGCCGGACAATGGTTTTCGGGCCGCCTTGCACCATCGCCTTGCGGCCGAGCCCGCGCCGGCCGCGATGGGGCTTTTCGATCGGGCGCGGGCGTGGCTTCGCGGTCGGCGCGCTTGGTTGTGGCCCGTGGGCGGACTGGCAGCGGGCGTTGCGGCCTACGCCTTGCTGGTGGTCGTGCACGGAAATCCCGCCGACCCCGTGACCGCACAGCCTCAGGTCGTGCAGATCCCGCCCATCGCAATAGCGAACGGCCCCGTGTGGCCGAGCTTCCGCGTCCCTTCCTCGAAAATAGCGGTCATCAAGCTGGCCTTCGCGGCCGAGGTTGCGGTGGAGGATGTCACTTTTGAAGTCACGCTGCCCGAAGGACTGGCGTTCTGGAGCAGCGGCAAGCGGCTGGACGAGCGCTCCTTCCGCTGGCCGGGCCGGCTCGACGCTGGTGAAAACCTCGTCCCCATCGCCGTGCGCGGCGACCGGCCCGGTCGTTATCCGGTCGTGGCCACCGTAGAGATCGGCGGGCGCGTGCTCGAGCACCGGGTCTTCCTCGACGTGCAGAAGGAGGGAACGTGAGGCGCCTTCTGATCTGTCTGCTCTCCGTATGTACGCTGCCTGGATTCGCGGCCCGAGCCGACGAGGCCGCGCAAACGACGCCCGCAAAGGCGGAGAAGGCGCAGTCCGAGCGTGTGCATCTCGGATCGGCATCCGTGACGGTCGTCGATGAGCACGAGGCCGTCGATGACGTCATCAGTCGCATTCGCAGCGGGAAAGTCGAACCCCTCGCTGTCGATAAGTCCAAGACCACGGAAATTCGCGACCATGGATCGCGCACTACTGCCACGGCGACTGATACCCACCAGGGCAGCGGACGCTCCTCCTTGCGTGCGCAGCGCGACCGGGCGAGTGCGCGCGCCGAGGCCGACCGAATCAAGGACGAGCGACGTGAACGCGCGGCAAGTACGCGAACCCGCCTCGAACAAAAACAGCGGCGCTAGTCTCGCCAGGCGCCAGGTCCGGGAACCGATTGGCCTCGTCTTACGTCACACGTTAGCGGTTGTGGAATCGGCAGCCGCTAGAAAGCACGGAAGACTCCAATGACTCACACGCAATCCAAAGCATGTCTAGCCAGTCTTTGCATCATCTCCATGATCGGCTTTGGCTGCGCGACCCGCGGCAATCCGCCACCACCGCGACCCCCAACATACGCGCCACCGCCGCCCAACCCTGGGCCGCCGCCCATGGCGACGCCTTCCGCGCCGGTGCCGCTCGAACGTTGGGCCGAGCATCACCCCCAGGCCGCGCGCGAGCTCGGTGACTGGGCCCATGCCCACCCACAAGCCGCGCGGCGCTTTTTCGAGTGGGATGGCCATCATCCCGAGCGCGCGCATGAGTTCGTTACTTGGACCATCACCCATCCCGGCGAAGGTATCGACGCGTTTGCTAGAACTCACCCAGGTTGGCCGTTCTTGAACGAGGCCATTGCGCGCCATCGGCCGGCGGCCGAAGCATTTATGGCTTGGTGCCGACGGCACCCACCCGCCGCGGAGGCCTTGATGAATCACCCGCGCGGACTGGAATGGGCCGGTCACAATATTTATCGAATGTGAAATCGAAACTTCGACTATTTGTCAGTTCTGACAACCTAATACCACTACCCGTTCCTTCAAGGAGATTGCCGTGAAATTATCCTTCAACTGTCTGACGAACAATTCGCCTATCATTGGAATGTCTGCAAGATCCACATTGATGATTGTATTGACCTCATTGCTTCCGAATTGCGGCAGCAGTGGAGACTCGCCCGTCAAGGCCTGCGCAGTTTTGGCTAAAGCGCAGTGTGAACGGCGACAGGCCTGTACCAACGCGGCGTTGGGATCCGATAGCACCCCGATTTATCCCGACGGCGTCTACATCATGAATACCTATGGCGACATGATGACTTGCCTCGCGCGGCAGCAGCTGGCGTGTGTGAACAACGCCACCGCTCCTGGAACAGGGACAAGTTCCGCCCAATTGGAGAAATGCGCGAGCGAATATGCGAGCTGGTCGTGCATCGACCTCTTCGATGGCAATGCCAATCCACCTCCCGATTGCGCGCCTCCTGGGAAACTCGCCAATGGCCAGACCTGCGCCATGGCTGGGCAGTGTGCTTCGCGCTTCTGCTCGGGAACCAAGAATTCCTCTTGCGGCTTGTGCGCCGACGAGCCCCTCGACGGTGCTCCGTGCGACACATCGGGATGCGCGCCCGGTCAGGAGTGCCGGACCGAATCCACCGGCGCCGTGCTCTGCAGAGACCGACTTCCCGTCGGAGATACCACCTGCACATCAGACTATCCTTGTCAGGCGTTTTCGACCTGCCTGGGCGCAAGCGCCACCGACGTCACAAAGGCTGGGGTCTGCACATCATCCGCACTGGCGCTGGGCGCTGCTTGCGGAGGCACCAACCCAGCGTGCGAAGGCAATCTTGGACTTGCCTGCTTGGGGGCAGCAGGCGCCAAGACTTGCCAGCAAGTCGCATACGTTCGAGCCCCGGCTGCTTGCGGGACGCTTGCCGATGGTTCACGCGCCGAGTGCATCGACGCCGATTGCTTCACCGCTGTTGCCACGGACACAAGCGGGACCTGCATCGCGCAGGCTGCCGACGGCGCCGCATGCGATACCCAGCTGGGTCCCCTTTGCCTCGCGCCGGCTCGTTGCGTGACGCCGATTGGCGCCACCACGGCAACCTGCGTGGTGCCCAGCGCAACGCTTTGCGGGCCGTGATGATCGATAGGCCGGGCGCGGCTGCGAAACACACTCCCTCCATTGTCCTTCGGACCGACCCGTGGGCTTCTTGACCGGCCGACGTCGGGGTATGGTGCCTGGTCATGCGACTGCGAACTGCCACGGCCTTTTTCATTGTCGTCGCTAGTCCGTGCAGCACTGATGTGCTCGCGGAAAAGGCGCCCGCGGGCCTGCCGCCCTACCGGGATGCGAAGCTGGCCGTCGACATGCGCGTCGCCGACCTGCTCGGCCGCATGACGCCCGCCGAGAAGGTCGCTCAGCTCGAGGCGGTGAACTGGGACCACACCTACGTCTCCGACACCAAGACGCGACTGTTCTCGCCGGCGCAGGCGCGCAAGGTGATGCCGAACGGGATCGGCGAGGTCACGCGGCCGGGCGCCAAGCACGACGCGCACGAGGCGACGGAGCTGGCCAACGCCATCCAGAAGTTCATGGTCGAGGAGACCCGCCTCGGCATTCCGGCCATCTTGCACGAGGAAGCTTTGCACGGCTTGGTCGGCCCTAGCGCCACCAGTTTTCCCCAGGCCATCGCCCTGGCTGCCACCTT
>Ga0265314_10005761_pt1 | contig 11116 bp, 12 predicted proteins | sample 4126metaG_FD_203106 | JGI IMG/M metagenome (GOLD analysis project Ga0265314, IMG submission 203106) | Rhizosphere microbial communities from Carex aquatilis grown in University of Washington, Seatle, WA, United States - 4-1-26 metaG | ecosystem: Host-associated > Plants > Roots > Rhizosphere >... | reverse complement strand
AAGGCTTTTTATGGCAAGTGGATCATAGGCCCCTCAGACAGGCGCGTGGAAAATTATCAGGATCGGGATCAGTGTGACATCTATCTTGTGGCCGAGACCGCAAAAGGCAGCGTCGTGGTCCTGAAGCATAGTGAAGGCAGAGATGAAGACGGTAGCTCCTGGATGAGCGGCAAGAAATTTCTCGTATATCCATCTTTCCATGACGCTGCTGCCGACGAGGAAGTGAACTCAGCTGTCCGAAAAGCCGTGGAACTTCGCGGCGTGCCAGTGCAGGAACTGGATATTTGAATGAGGACACCGGGGGCCGCGTGGGTATGTAAGGAGAAGTTCACTCCAGATGGTAAGTTGTGCGTCTGGCGCGAGCGCCAACTCGGTGACAGCGCGGTTCGCGCCGTCGTTGCTCTGGCGTCCTTAGTGGTCGTACTGATTCTGGTCCTCACCGGCCATACTCTGATGGCTACCCCTGTCACATTCAGCGGATTGATTCAGGCTCTGCGCGGCTGGTTTCGGTAGAAAGAACTCTATATAATGCTCCCTGAGGATTCTTCCTCCTGGAGGTGAACCATGACCAAGCTAATAACTTGGCTCATAACTAGCTTCCGGACCCAATTGTGTAGGTAGTGGCACGGAAGCATACAACCCACGCCAGGTGAATTAATGGGGTCAAGACTGCTACTTGCCGGTGTGCTCGCGAGACACCGATCTCCTGCGGAGGCATCCAAGGGAGCCAAAAGGAAACCTGGCCGTCCAGCAGACAACCCCTAAGAAAGGCCTGCTTGCCGATAAGGGGTGATTGGAGATGGCTTTCCGCTAGGGGTGGTAGCTCAAAATGGTAGAGCACCCGACAAACACTCGGGGGGTTGAGGGTTCAAGTCCTTCCCACCCAACCAAGGAAACTAGCGGCATCGAAGATCACCCTGAAATAAAAGGAGTCCGCTATGACGCAAGCCGAGGCCGATGGTAGCCAAGCTCTGGAATTGCGCAAGAGGTTGGTCCAGGTATCTCTGGAGTGGGAGAACTATTTTGGCGTTTTGCCAAGCATAACGAAGTCGATTTCAGAATTAGATGCAGCCCTGCTCGTCGGAATGAGCGAGCATGCTTATTGCGCCGATGGACAGCTTCGCACCGCCGTGACAGCGGGCTTGGATTTCTTCCATAGTGAGATTCGCTATCAAGTCACAGCGAATCGACCGAGCGGCAAGAGAGGATCTCCAGTCACGTTGGTGAGCCAAAAGACAGAAAAGAAGAACGCATTCGGCTGGGACCGCTTGATCTGGATACTCTACGACCGACTCTTCGCTATTCAAGAAGCTTGGGAGTTCACAGCCGAGGAGTACCGCAAGAGCTTCGCCCACCTTAATAGACTAGGTCCAGCTCACATGAGGCAAGGCCGACGATTGTTCCCAGTCTGAAAACTGAAGCGAGCAATCAGTCCATCAAGCAGCCGGTACAGCTTCCCCATGTTCCAACCGGTCCGCAATCACCCGCAACGCCAATGCCTCAACCGCAGCCAGCGCCTGCTTACGAGTCCGTCCGTACACCATGACTCCCGGCAGCGCGGGGATATCGGCGATCCAGCGGCCGTCGGTTTCGCGGTCGAACTCCACTTTAAGATCAAACGCGGCGGCTTTGGCGGTACGCTTCATAGGCGGTTCATCATGAGTGTATCAGTTTCGCACCGCGCAGCCAGTCCAGAATAGAGAGACATGAACTATCCCGATTCCGTCCAGTTCCTGTACGCGCTGGGCAACGAAATGAAGACCGCCAAGCTTGGCCTCGACCGCATCCGCGCGGTTCTGGCAGCCCTTGGCAATCCCGAAAAGGCGTACCGCGTGGTCCACGTCGCCGGGACCAACGGCAAAGGTTCCACCTGCGCGATGATCGCCGCGGGCTTGCGGGCGGCGGGCATCCGCACGGGCTTGTTCACGTCACCCCACTTGGTCGAACCCACCGAGCGCATTCAGATCGACGGCATCCCCGTCAGCCAATCCCAGTTTTCGCGAGCGTTCGACGTGGTCCACGACGCCGCCAGTTCGCTCGATCTCGACGCCCATCCCAGTTATTTCGAAACCGTCGCCGCCATGGCGTTCTGGTTGTTCCGCGAGTTGGGTGTTAAGACGGCCGTGATCGAAGTCGGCCTGGGTGGGCGTCTCGACGCGACCAACATCGTCGAGCCGGCGCTCACTGTAATCACGCCCATCGACATGGATCACCAAATTTTCCTGGGCGACACCATCGAGTCCATCGCCGCCGAAAAAGCCGGTATCCTGAAGCCCGGCGTCCCCGCAGTATTCGCCCGCCAGCGCCCCGACGCACAAGCGGTGCTCGACGCCAAGGCCGCCGAACTCGCGATCCCCGTAAAACGCGCCGCCGATTTCGAAATCCGCGATCTGGAGATCGACGCCCGCGGCAGCCGCTTCTCCGGAATCGAATGCCCGCTCGCCGGAGAACACCAAGTCGACAACGCCGTCACCGCCGCGCTGGCACTCGAAACGCTAGGCGTCTCTCCAAAAGGCATCGCCGAAACAACTTGGCCCGGACGCCTGGAACACATCTCGCCCAACCCCGACATCCTGCTCGACGGTGCCCACAACCCCGCCGGCGTCCACGCGCTGATCCGTTACCTCCAACGCTTCTACCCCGACCGCAAACGCTGGATCATCTTCGGAGCCATGCGCGACAAAGCCGTCGCCGAAATGGGCGCGCTCCTGTTCCCTCTAGCCGATGAATTGATCCTCACCGCCGCCGATTCCCCGCGCTCCATGCTGCCTGACGAACTGGCCGCGTTAGCCCCGCAGGGCCGCGCGGTTCCGAATATCGTTGAAGCGCTCAAGCTAGTCGCCAGCGAAGCCGCGGCCGACGACATGATCGTCATCACCGGCTCGCTCTTCTTAGTAGGCGAAGCCCGAGCCGCCTCTTACAATAAAAACTCATGGCCTTTCTCTGGAGCCTGGTCGTAATCGACCCGCTCATTATTCTCTCCACCTTCCTGTGCGGCTGCGTCAGCATTTTCCTGACGCTGTTCGACAAGTCCGGCGACGCCGCCATCCGCGTCGGCCGCGTGTGGGCGCGCTCCCTGCTATGGATCGCCGGAGTCCGCGTCACCGTCGAAGGCCTGGAGAAAATCGACTCCCGCGGCAGCTACGTCCTCTGCTCAAATCACTTGAGCTATATGGACACGCCCGCGGTCCTCGGCAGCATCCCCGCAAACTTCCGTTTCCTCGCGAAAAAAGGCCTGTTCCAGATCCCCTTCCTCGGGACGCACTTGAAGCAAGCCGGCCACATTCCCGTCCCCCGCGAAGATCCGCGAGCCGCCGTCAAGACCATGAACCTGGCCGCGCAAGTGATCCGCGAGCGCCGCATTTCCATGCTGATTTTTCCCGAAGGTGGCCGTTCTCAGGACGGCATACTGCAACCCTTCAAGGAAGGCGGCGCCTACATAGCCATCAAAGCCCAAGTCCCGCTGCTGCCGATCGCCTTAGTCGGCACGCGCTCCATTCTAGCGATGGGCTCTGCCGTGTTCCATCCGTTCCAACGCGTGACGCTCCGTATCGGCGATCCCCTCCCCACCGCCGGACTGACCCTCCACCAGCGCGATCGACTCACCGCAGCCGCCCGCGAACAAATCGTCGCCATGTTGGCTAAGCCGTCTGCGACTTCCCGTTAGAACCAACCTCCGGAGCCGTGGGCTTCACCGGTGGCATTTCGATCAGCCCCAGCTTTTGCCGCACGGCCAAGTCCAGCTTGTCGCGAATATCGGTGTGCTCTTTCAAAAATAATCGCGCATTGTCGCGGCCTTGCCCTAATCGCTCACCTGCGTAACTGAACCACGATCCGGATTTCTCCACCACTTCATGCGTCGCGCCCAGATCCAGCAAGTCACCTTCGCGCGAGATCCCTTGGCCGTAAAGAATGTCCACCTCCACTTCGCGAAACGGCGCCGCCACTTTATTCTTCACAACCTTGATTTTGGTGCGATTCCCAATCACCTGATCGCCATCCTTAATAGCCCCAATGCGCCGCACCTCAATCCGCACCGACGAATAAAACTTCAGCGCCCGCCCGCCCGTAGTCGTCTCCGGATTCCCAAACACCACGCCGATCTTCTCGCGCACCTGATTAATGAAAATGAGACACGCATTCGCCTTCGATACCGACGCCGTCAGCTTCCGCATCGCTTGCGACATCAGCCGCGCGTGCAGCCCCATGAAGCTGTCGCCCATCTCGCCTTCAAGTTCCGCCTTCGGAACCAGCGCCGCCACCGAATCCACCACCACCACGTCAATCACGTTCGACGCCACCAGTGATCCCGTGATCTCCAGCGCCTGCTCGCCATAATCCGGCTGCGAAACCAGCAAATTGTCGACATCCACGCCCAGCGCCCGCGCATACGTCGGATCGAGCGCATGCTCGGCATCGATAAAAGCCGCCGTCCCCCCGGCAGCCTGCGCCTGCGCGATCACCTGCAAAGCCAGCGTCGTCTTACCGGAAGACTCCGGCCCGAACACCTCCATCACACGCCCCCGCGGAAACCCGCCCACCCCCAGCGCGGCATCTAATGAAATAGATCCGGAAGGAATCACGCTAACCTGCTGCACGCTCTTCGAGCCCAGTTGCAGCACCGACCCTTTCCCGAATTGCTTCTCCATCTGGAGCAGCGTCTGCATAATCAAGCGTGCGCGTTCTGTAACAGGAGCGGCGGAAGTTTGCATAGCGACCTCGCTATTAGGTGCATCCTAGTAGAGAAAATTCTCATCCCAAGAGTAGAATCATGTGAGGAGATTCAATTCATGTCTTTACGCATCAACGACGAAGCCCCGAATTTCACGGCGGAAACCACGCAGGGCACGATTAACTTCCACGAGTGGATCGGCGACGGCTGGGCCGTCCTCTTCTCTCACCCCAAAGACTTCACGCCCGTGTGCACCACCGAGCTGGGATATATGGCCGGCCTCGAACCCGAATTCAAGAAGCGCAACACCAAGATCATCGGCCTGAGCGTCGACCCGGTCAGCAGCCATGGCAAGTGGGCCGCGGATATCGAAGAGACTCAAGGCCACAAGGTGAACTATCCGATGATCGGCGACCCTGAACTAAAAGTCGCCAAGCTCTACGACATGCTCCCCGCCGACGCCGGCACCACATCCGAAGGCCGCACCGCCGCCACCAATGCTACCGTGCGCACCGTGTTCATCGTAGGTCCGGATAAAAAGATCAAATTGATGCTGTCTTATCCCATGAGTACCGGCCGCAACTTCGACGAAGTCCTGCGCGTGCTCGATTCCATCCAGCTCACCGCCAAGCACAAGGTGGCGACGCCCGTAAACTGGAAACAGGGCGAGGACGTCATCATCGTTCCCGCGGTATCCGATGACGAAGCCAAACAGAAATATCCTAACGGCTGGAAGACCGTGAAGCCCTACCTGCGAGTGGTCCCCCAACCTAAGTAGTCCACCCTCAAAAACGAAAGGTCCGGAGAGGCCAATTAACCCCCTCCGGACCGTATAAAACCGAATTGCTATTTACGTTAGCTGCCCTGCGTCGAAGCGTTTGCCATTACCGATCCCACCTGCGAGAAGATCGTGCTAATGCTGCTGGCCACGCCCGGCATAACCGCCCCGGCCGCGACGGCTACGAAGCCCGCCATCAGCGCGTATTCAATAAGGTCCTGCCCGCGACTATCGCGGAGAGCCTGAATTTTCACAACCAAGTTTTTGATCATCTATCTATCTCCCTATTGGCCAGCGCCCCCCATGCCAGCCGGAATAGTCCTCAGGAAAAAATTCGGATGATCGCGGTAAATTTTTCAGGGGCCTAAGTGCGAAATGTGCCTCTTAATTGCCTTAGTCCTATTACCTTTTACTTACTTCTCCGGTTAATTCAGGGATGCAAATAGAATAGACTCAGGCGCGGCAGGCTCTTATTTTCCAGCAATTTTCTTTCCAGGAACTGCTTTTCGAGCATAGCCAACTGCTCCGTGCTCATCTTGCCGCGATACGGCTTCAGTTCGCGATCGAGCGCGCGCCGGGCTTCAAAGAGTGCCTCATCGCTCGCGTCCGCGCGCAGCCGCGCAATCATTTTTTCCTCCAGCGCCGTGAGGCGCTGCTCCAGTTGTTCCAAATCGGAATAAAGCGTGTCTACGGGCACCCCTTCGAGCGACCCCGCCAGTTCCTCCAGCCCCGCTTTCCGCAGCGCCACCGCATTGCGCGCCAGGTAAACCCGCACGTCCTCGATCGAAAAAGGCGCCGCCGAGCCAGCCGGTTTCGCAGGCCCCCCGTCCACCATCGCCTGGACTTCACCGGCAATCGCCTGCGCGCAATACGCCAGCGAATTCACCATCTGCAGGCGAGCCCGTGGCGGCCGCGAGCGCCATTTATCGAAAGCTTGATCGATCCCGCGCAGCACCGCTTCCAAGGGAATTCCGGCGTTTTTCCAGGCCTCAATCAGCGCCCAATCGAGAGGCGAAAGCAAAAACAGCCCAGTCCCCCTCGCCCGCTGAAAATGATCCTCGATTTCCGTGAAATAATTGAAGTAATTTTCCGTCAACGTGCTTGATTGCGCTCCCAAATGAGCCGCAGTCCTTCGAGCGTCAGATCCTGGTCATACACCTTCACCAGCCGCGAACCGTCGGCGATGAGTTGCCCCTGCCCTCCAGTGGCAACGGCCTTGGTATCCGGACCCAACTGCTTCACGATCCGTTCGACGATGCCATCGATCAGTCCGATGAACCCGTAGTACAGTCCAGACTGTATGCTGCCCACCGTATTGCTGCCCACCAGCTTCTCTGGCTGCCGGAAATCGACCATCGGCAGGCGCGCTGTACGCGCAAACAGCCCATTGATCGACATGCCGATCCCCGGCGCGATCAGCCCGCCCAAAAACTCCGCGTCCTTCGAAACGACGTCGAAATTAATAGTCGTGCCCAAATCGACAATCACGCACGGTCCGCCGTATTTAAGAAACCCAGCCACCGCATTCACCAAGCGGTCCGCTCCCACCTCGCGCGGATTATCGTAGAGAACTTTAATCCCGGTATCGGTAGCCGGAGTCACGAACATCGGCTGGCGCTGAAAGTAATGCTCGGCCATCGCCGTGAGCGGCTGGTCCACCGCGGGAACCACGCTCGAAATCACAACGCCCGAAACCTGACTCAAGTCCAGGGCGGACAAGGAGAACAGATTGCGCATCAGAATGCCCCACTCATCCGGAGTCTGATCGCGAATCGTCCGCAGGCGCCAGCGCCCGATCAATTGCGCGCCCGAAAACGCGCCGATGGTGATGTTGGTGTTCCCCGCGTCAAGTGCCAGCAGCATAGTCAAATCGGCCGGACGCCGCCGGCCAGGATTTTCGTCACCGTTCCATTATCCTGCCGCAGCAGCAGGAACCCGGAGGCATCGAGCCCGGCGGTCACGCCTTCGAGGATCGCATCATCCTGCTCGACGCGCACCCGCCGCCCCTGCGCGTAAGTCGACGCACGTGTGAACGCATCGCAGATCGCCGCCGGCCCGCTCGTCGTCAGCACGCCGCAGGATTCTTCCACCGCCGTCACCAGCGCCGCCAGCAGCACTTCCCGCGAAACCTCTGCGCCCGCCAGCCGTAACGACGTAGCCAGTTCCACAATGTCCGCCGGAAAACCGGAATGGCCCACATTGATCCCGATCCCCGCGATTACCGCGTCGCCTTCGATCTGCGCCAGAATCCCCGCGCACTTTTTTTCGCCCAGCAATACATCGTTAGGCCAGCGCAGATCCGGCGCGAGCCCCGTGACCTCCGCAATCGCATGCTGCGTCGCGAGGCCGAGCGCCAGCATCACCAGGGGCAGCGACTCCGACCCCAATGCCAGCCGCAAGACGATCGACACATACAGACCGGACCCCGGCTCCGAATACCACGAATGTCCCGCGCGCCCGATCCCCGCCGTCTGCCGGTCCGCCCCCACCACCGTTCCCGACGCGCACCCTTCGCGCGCCAGCCGCGCCGCCACGATCATCGTGGAATCGATCGAATCGAACCACTCCACCCGCCGCCCCGGTAATTCAAAGCTCATAAATGCCGCAATTGATATCGACCGCCGCAGCCGAGTGCGTAATCGCCCCCGACGAAATAAAGTCGGGCCCAGTTTCGGCGTAAGCCCGCACATTCTCCAGCGTAACGCCGCCTGAAATCTCCACCTCCGCCCGCCGCGCGATGAAGCGAATCTCCTCCGCCGCCTGCGCCGGAGTCATATTATCCAGCAGCAGCCGCCCCGCCCCGCAATCCAGCGCGACCTCGATTTCGGCACGCGTGCGAACCTCGACCTCAATCGGTTTCCCCAGCGGCCGCGCCCGCTCCACCGCCGCGCGAACCCCTCCCGCCAGCCGGATGTGATTGTTCTTGATCAGCACCGCGTCCCACAATCCTATGCGATGATTCACTACGCCGCCCGCCGCCGCCGCCATTTTCTCCAGCACCCGCAAGCCGGGCGTGGTCTTGCGCGTGTCCAAAATGCGAACCCCCGTCCCCGCGACGGCCTCGACGAAACGCCCCGCCAGCGTAGCGACGCCCGACAACCGCTGCAAGAAATTCAGCGCCACACGTTCCCGAGTCAACAGCATCCGCGCACTCCCGCGCACCACTGCAATCTCCTGCCCCGCTTTGACACGGGTCCCACTCAGAACTTTTAAAACCGGGCTGTTGTAAAGCAGCGTCAGCAATTCCACACCCGCGAGAATCATGTCCTGACGAGCAACGAAATGCCCCTCCGCCTCGATCTCAGCCGAAATCGTGGCGTCCGTAGTGATATCGCCCGTCCGGATATCCTCGGCCAGAGCTTCCGCCACTGCACGCTTCACATCCGGGTGCGCGATGTCGAAACTCATTCGCCCAACGCCGCCCGGTTTTTCGCAAGCTGCGCTTCATACTCGGCGAGTTTAGCGCGCATGCCCTCGATCACATGCGCCGGCGCCTTCGCCACAAAACTCTCGTTCTCAAGCTGCCTCTTTGAATTCGCGATCACCTTTTCGAGTTGCTCATTTTCCTTGATCAGGCGCTCCTTAGGAACCGGAATGCCCAGCGCCAAACTGTAACCCGACCCATCATAAGGCTCCACCGTCAGACTCACGTTCGCATTGCGCTCAATGAATTCCAGATCGATCGAACCCGTCATCCGCAACACACCCGTGAGGTTTTCCTTGCGGTCGATTTTGTTATCCGCGCGCACCCCGCGAATCTCCGTGACCACATCCTGCAGCAGCTTCATCTCGCGCTCCGCCTCAGGATCGTTCAACGCCGGATCGTAAAGCGGATAAGCCTCCAGCGCAATCGAAGTCTCATGACCGCGCCGGTGCCACAGTTCTTCCGTAATGAAAGGCATCAACGGATGCAGCAGCAGCAAGGCCTTCTCATGAACCTCGTAAGCGAACCCCCAATCGGTATCGGATTTCTTCAATTCCAAATACCAATCGCAAAACTCGTCCCAGAAGAACGTCCAAACCGCATCCGCCGCCTCGTGATACCGATGCGTCTCGAAAGAATCGTTCGCTTTCTTGACCGCCGCATTCAGCCGCGACCCAATCCATCTATCCGCCAGCGAAGTCCGCGCCGCCGCCTCGCGTTCCTTCGTGAACAACAGCCGCGAAGCGTTCCAGATCTTGTTAGCAAAGTTGCGCCCGCGTGCAATCACTTCCTCGCTCAGCGCAATGTCGTTCCCCGGAGCCGCCGCCACCAGCAGCCCAAAGCGCACCGCATCCGTCCCATATTTTTCATTCACGACCAGCGGATCGACCACGTTCCCCTTGGTCTTCGACATCTTCTGCCGCTCGGCATCGCGCACCAGCCCGTGAATGTGGATCTGGCGGAACGGCACGTCGCCCATCATTTCCATGCCGAACATGATCATGCGCGCAGCCCAGAAAAAGATAATGTCGAAGCCCGTCACCAGCAGCGTCGTCGGATAAAACGCGCGCAGGTCCGCCGTGTCATCCGGCCATCCCAGCGTCGAAAACGGCCACAGCCCCGAACTGAACCACGTATCGAGCACATCTGTCTCTTGCGTCAACTTCGCTGACCCGCAGTGCGAACACGTCTTCGGTTCCTCGCGCGCCACCGTGACGCCCTTGCAATCCCCGCAATGCCACGCCGGAATGCGATGCCCCCACCACAACTGCCGCGAAACGCACCAGTCGCGAATGTTGTACATCCACTCGAAATAGGTCTTTGACCAATTCGCCGGCACAAACGTAATGCGCCCGTCCTCCACCGCCGCAATCGCCGGAGCCGCCAGCGGCTTCATCTTCATCCACCACTGCTTCGACACCAGCGGTTCCACCACCGTCTTGCAGCGATGGCATTTCCCGACGCTCAACTTGTACGGCTCGACCTTAACCAGGAACCCGAATTCCTTCAGCTCCGCCACAATCTGCTTGCGAGCCTCATAGCGATCCATCCCCGCAAACTTGCCCGCCGCCGAAGTCATCTTGGCGTCCTCGCCGATGACTTTGATGCTCGGCAGGTCATGCCGCTTGCCCGCCTCGAAGTCATTCGGATCGTGCGCCGGCGTAATCTTCACCGCGCCCGAACCAAATTCCGGGTCCGCCATGTCATCCAGCACCACCGGAATCTCGCGACCCGTCAGCGGCAATTTCACGTTCAGCGGATGCAGCCGCGCCGCCCGCGGATCCAGCGGATTGATCGCCACCCCGGTATCGCCCAACATCGTTTCCGGACGCGTCGTGGCGACCACAAGATCTTCATCCAGCCCCACGACCGGATAGCGAATGTGCCACAAGCTGCCGTCCGATTCCTCATGCTCCACTTCCAGATCCGACAACGCCGTCTGGCAGCGCGGGCACCAGTTGACGATGTAGTCGCCCTGATAAATCAGCCCTTTTTCGTACAACCGCACGAAAGTCTCGCGCACCGCGCGCGACAGTCCGGGGTCCAACGTAAAGTGCTCGCGCGACCAGTCACAGCTCACGCCCGCGCGCTTCATCTGCTCGACAATGCGCCCGCCGTTTTCCTCTTTCCACTTCCAGACCCGCGCCTCGAAAGCCTCGCGCCCCAGATCGAACTTGGTGAGCCCTTCGCCCGCAAGCTGCCGCTCCACCATAATCTGCGTAGCGATCCCCGCGTGATCCGT
>Ga0265314_10005757_pt1 | contig 11118 bp, 13 predicted proteins | sample 4126metaG_FD_203106 | JGI IMG/M metagenome (GOLD analysis project Ga0265314, IMG submission 203106) | Rhizosphere microbial communities from Carex aquatilis grown in University of Washington, Seatle, WA, United States - 4-1-26 metaG | ecosystem: Host-associated > Plants > Roots > Rhizosphere >... | reverse complement strand
GTCAAGCCGGCAAATGACAACCGGGCCCGCTCACTCGCTGATCTTGCGGCCTTCCTCGATTTGCCAGTTGAAGTAGTTGTACAAGCTCCACGCCAGTGTCGCCATCAGTACGCCCGTGCCGAACATCAGCGCGAGCACCACGGCGAAGATCGTGTACCAGTTGGTGCCGCCCGCGACACTTTCCTCGCCGGCCGTCGCGTTAAAACGCGCGTTCCATTTCTCGCGCGACATCAAACCGTAGAGGATCGCGACAAGCGCGCACGACGAAACCGTGATGCCCACGAAGGGCACGAGCACCCAGCTCCATGGATCGTCCAGGCCGATCAGGTTGGCGCGCACGATGCCGTAGATGCCCAGTAGCGACGGGATGGGCAGAAACCACCCGAGCCAGTCGCGCATGCCGTACAGGTAGAAGCGGTGCAGGCCGAAGGCGCCGCCGACGAGCGCGAGCCATGTCGCGAGGGTTTTGTTTTTCATTTGCTTCATTGTTCCGATGCGGGCGGCGCGGTGTCGCCGTCCCCGATCGCTTTTTCCATCATCACGATGTCCAGCCAGCGGCCGAACTTCCATCCGCACGACTGGATCTTGCCAACAGGCGTGAAGCCCAACGCACTGTGCACGCCGATCGAACCGGCGTTGGCCGAATCGCCGATCACTGCGATGAGCTTGCGCAGGCCCGCGGCTTCGGCTTGCCTGACGAGTTCGGCCAGCAGTACTTTGCCGAGACCCTTGCCCGCGGCATCAGGGTGCATGTAGATCGAATCTTCGGCCGCGAAACGATAGGCCGGCCGCGGCTTGAACCACTGGCAGTACGCGTAGCCGACGACGCGGCCTTCGCTCTCCATCACGATGTACGGAAAACCTTTGGACAGCACGTCGGCGCGGCGCGCGACCATCTCGTCAAGGGTGGGCGGCGTGGTCTCGAAGGTGCCCGTGCCGCTCAGCACGTGATGGGCATAGATGGCGGCGATCTCGGGGACGTCGGATTCACGGCTCGGGCGGATTGCGCTCATGGGGCTATAATCGCGGGCTTTCCAGCGTGTCGCTGGCCGGGTGGCCGAAGCGCGTGTCTCAATCGCTGGAGGAAAAAACACGGAAGGTGCTTGCGGCGCCTTCCAGACCACCCAAGGATACAAGCAATGGTCGTGATTCGACTCTCGCGCGGCGGCGCCAAGGCCCGCCCGTTTTTCAACATCGTGGTCGCCGACAAGCGCACGCGCCGTGACGGTGCGTTCATCGAGCGCCTCGGTTTCTACAACCCGATCGCCACCGGCAAGGAAGAAAGCCTGCGTATCGCGCAGGATCGCCTGACGTACTGGCGCAGCGTGGGTGCGCAAGCTTCCCCCACGGTCGAGCGCCTGCTCAAGCAAGCTGCCGCAAAGGCTCCAGCAGCTGCGTGATTCCAGCCGCGTGACCTCCATGCCGGCCGGGCTCGAATCGGCCCCGCTCCCCGCCGACGCAATCGAGGTCGGCCGCATTTCCGATGCGTGGGGCGTCAAGGGCTGGTTCAAAGTCATTTCCCACAGCGCTTCTCCGGAGGCGCTTTTTTCTTCTCGCAGCTGGCTTTTGCAGCCCACCGAAAGAGGCGCGACGTCGTTCGAGGGAACCGCGCTGCTGCGCATCCGCGACATCAAGGAACATTCGGACTCGATCGTCGCCTGCGCGCACGACGTGGACGATCGCAGCGCCGCCGAAGCGCTCAAAGGTGCGCGCATCTTCGTGCCGAGGTCGAGTTTTCCCACGGCGGGCGAGGGCGAGTACTACTGGGTCGACCTGATCGGTCTTGACGTCGTCAATCGCGAAGGCGTGACACTGGGCAAGGTCATGGACCTGATGGCCACGGGCCCCGAGACCGTGCTGGTGCTCGAGTACGAGGAGCATGGAAAGTCCGCCGAGCGGATGATTCCCTTCGTCTCCGCCTATGTCGACACCGTTGATCTCGAGGCAAGGCGGATCAAGGTTGATTGGCAGGCGGACTACTAAGAGGTGCGCGCGCGCCGTACGAGGACAAGCTTTTCGTAAAGGCCGCCGAACCAGGTCGTGCGCGAAGCGACATCGACGTCCTCGCCCTCCGGAAGGAACGATTCGACGGGCTGGTGCCACAAGTCGACCGCATACGGCTCGAGGTGACGGAACACCGCACGAAGCAGCGGGCGCAGCGGATGCCAACGCACCGGCCGGTGGTATTCGACGATGATCACCTTTCCTTGTGGCTTGACGACGCGCAGGGCTTCGGCCAGCGTCGCGCGGCGCACCGCCTCGGGTTGTTCATGAAGCAGGAAAAAGAGCAGGACGCGGTCGTAGCTCGCATCGGCGAACGCCATGGCGGAGGAGTCGCCCTGCACCAGCGTGACGCGATCGTCCGCGGGCAGTTTGTTTGCGAGGTTGCGCAATTGCACCGGCAACACGTCGAGCACATCGAGGTGCGCGCCGGGAGCCAGGCGTGCTGCGAGCATCGGCGTGAGGTTTCCGTACACGCAAGCGACCTGGAGCGTGCGTCCTTCGATTGGATCGCCCAGCTCGGCCAGCGCCGCGTCTCGCAGGCGTGAGTAGTGCCCGAACAGGATCGCGTTGACGAGCCAGTCGCGCTCGAACAACTGAACGGCGCGAGGATGGACGTACGCCCACCAGTAAACCTGACTCAGGTACGAAGGAACGGGCACCGGCGAAAGCGACGGTGCCAGCGCGGATTCCGCCGTAGGTGGGGGCATGCGGGTGTTCTCCTGTCTTGGTCCACAATCTGACGCAGGCCCCGACCCGCCGGGTTGCGGCAGATCAACTGCATGCGCTTCGACGTCGTCACGCTGTTTCCCGAATTGTTCGCGCCCTTCCTCGAAAGCGGCGTGACGCGGCGTGCATTCGAATCGAAACGGGTCGACGTGCGCCTGAGCAACCCACGCGATTTCGCGGACGGCAACTACAAGCGCGTGGATGACCGCCCATTCGGCGGCGGACCCGGCATGGTGATGATGGCTGAGCCGCTTGCGCGATGCGTCGATGCGATCCGCGCCGAGCGCGGTGACAAGGCGCCGGTCGTGATGTTCTCGCCGGTGGGCACGCGGCTCGACCATGCGCAGGTAGAGCACTGGTCGGCGAGCGCCGGCTCGATCCTGCTGTGCGGCCGCTATGAAGGCGTGGACCAGCGGTTCATCGACAAATATGTCGACGTGCAGATGAGCTTGGGTGACTTCGTGCTGTCCGGCGGCGAAGTCGCGGCCATGGCACTGCTCGACGCCGTCGCGCGCCTGCAACCCGGCGTGCTGGGCGATGCTGACAGTCACCAGTTCGACAGCTTCAACCCGGCGCTCGACGGCTTGCTCGATTGCCCACACTACACGCGGCCCGAGGAGTGGCAGGGCGCGCGCGCCCCGGCCGAATTGCTCTCGGGCCACCACGCGCAGATCGAGCGCTGGCGGCGCGAAAGGCGCCTGGAAGTCACGGCGCGCCAACGGCCGGACCTCATCGCCGCCGCGCGGGCTGCGGGCCGGCTCACGCCCGGGGACGAAGCGTTCCTGTCGGCCTTGCTATAATCTTCGGCTTCCCGATCCTCTGTCCGGCCGCGGCAGCCGCAAATCGAAAGATGCGAGCTTGCCGCCTTCAGCGTAGCGCGGTCACGATCGATCCAAGGCAGAAATGAACCTGATCCAGACCCTCGAACAAGAGGAAATCGCCCGGCTGGGCAAGACCATCCCCGCCTTCGCGCCCGGCGACACCGTCATCGTGAACGTGAACGTCGTCGAAGGCACCCGCAAGCGCGTGCAGGCCTATGAAGGCGTGGTGATCGCCAAGCGCAATCGCGGCCTGAACAGCGCTTTCACCGTGCGCAAGATCTCCAGCGGCGAAGGCGTGGAACGCACGTTCCAGACCTACAGCCCGCTGATCGCCGGTATCGAAGTCAAGCGCCGCGGCGACGTGCGCCGCGCCAAGCTGTACTTCCTGCGCGAGCGTTCGGGCAAGTCGGCGCGCATCAAGGAAAAGCTGGCGCACCACCAGAAGGCCGCCGCCGAGTAATCGGAGCAAGCTTCGAAGAAACCGCCGCCAGCGACAAAGCTGCGGCGGTTTTTGCTTTACAGCACCCATGCCTTTGCAACCCGATCCGCTTCCCGACACCTTCGTGCCGCTCTCGAAGCTGCCGCACTTCGACCCGCGCGAAGTGCCGGTGACGTCAATCGACTCGCACCTGCCGCCGATCGCTGCGTCTGCGCTCACCCCCGACGCATTGCGCGCGCGCTTCGCCGCGCCGCCCAAGTGGGAACCCGAACTGCGCGCCGAGCCGCGCTTCGCCGATCGCGCGCCGGCCCAGGCATCGGTCCTCGTGGCTATCGTGACGCGCGATGTGCCCACGGTGCTCCTCACCGAACGCACGACGCACCTGTCCACGCATTCGGGGCAGGTCGCTTTCCCGGGCGGCAAGCGCGACGACACCGACAGCGACGAAGCGCACACGGCGCTGCGCGAAGCGCACGAGGAGATCGGCCTCGACCCCGCACTTGTGCAACTGCTGGGCATGATGCCGACGTACACGACAGGCACGCGCTTCATCGTCACGCCCGTGGTTGGGCTGGTCCAGCCGATGCTCTCGCTCAAGCCGAATCCGCAGGAAGTCGCGGATGTGTTCGAGGTGCCGCTGGCCTTCCTGATGAACCCCGCGCACCACCGCCGTCACGAAATCGAGGCCGGCGGGTTGAAGCGGGAGTGGTTCTCGATGCCGTACATGGATGGCAACACCCAGCGCTTCATCTGGGGCGCCACGGCCGGGATGATCCGCAACCTCTACCGTTTTCTCGCGGCCTGACATTTATCATCGGGCGATGAGCTTCTTCGCCATCCTGTTCGCGCTGCTGGTCGAGCAAGTGCGGCCGCTGGCGCGTCAGAACCCGATTCACGCCATGCTGCGTGCCTGGGCTCGATGGACCAGCACCAACTTCGACGCCGGCAAGCCGCAGCACGGCTGGGTGACATGGGCACTGGCCGTGCTCGTGCCGACCGTCACGGTGAGTGCGGTGCACTGGTTGCTCGTGTACTTCGTGGGCTGGCCCTTCGCGCTGGTGTGGAGCGTCGCAGTGCTCTACATCACGCTGGGCTTTCGGCAATTCAGTTTCCACTTCACCGACATTCGCGACGCGCTCGATGCCGGCGACGAAGAGCGCGCGCGCGAATTGCTCGCGCAGTGGCAGCAAGTGGACGCGAGCGAGTTGCCGCGCAGCGAAATCGTCCGGCATGTGATCGAGTATTCGGTGCTGGCCGCGCATCGCCATGTGTTCGGCGTGCTCGCGTGGTACTGCGTGCCTGCGGCGCTCGGCTTCGGCGCGGGCGGCGCGGTTTTCTATCGAATGAGCGAGTTCGTCGCGCGCTACTGGAAGCATCGCGCGCGCACGCAGGCGCAGCCGTCGAGCGCGGCTCTTCAGCACGCGGCCGCAAAGGCATGGAGCGTCATCGACTGGGTGCCCGCGCGCATGACGGCGTTGGCGTTCGCGGTGGTCGGCAGCTTCGAGGACGCGGTCGATTGCTGGCGCAACCATGCGCAGCGCTTTCCCAATGACAACGACGGCGTGATCCTCGCAGCCACGTCCGGCGCAGTGAACGTGCGGCTCGGCGGCGAGACGCTGCGCCCCACGTACGCGCCGGACTCTTCGCAAGGATTCACAGCAAGCGGCGCGCGGCCGATGGAGGGCACCGAAAGCACACCGGGGCGCGAAGCGGAAGTCGCGCACCTGCGCAGCATCGTCGGGCTCGTTTGGCGCTCGGTCGTGCTGTGGATGGTGCTGCTGGCGCTGCTGACGCTGGCGCGCTTGCTGGGCTGAGCCGCACGAAATGCAGTCGCCGCAATACCGCGCGGACATCGACGGGCTGCGCGCCGTTGCCGTTCTCGCGGTCATTGGCTATCACTTCTTCCCTCAGTGGGTGCCCGCGGGCTTCGCGGGCGTGGACGTCTTCTTCGTCATCTCCGGTTTCCTGATCACGGGCATCATCGCGGACGCGATCGAAGCTGGGCGTTTTTCGCTTGTGGATTTCTACGCGCGCCGCATTCGCCGCATCTTCCCTGCGCTCATCGTCGTGCTGCTCGCGTGCGTTGCCGCCGGCTGGGGCCTGCTTTATTCCGATGAATACCGGCTGCTCGGCAATCACGTTGCGGCCGGCGCGGGATTCGTCACCAACATCCTGCTGTGGAGAGAAACGGGCTACTTCGACGCCGCTGCGGAAACCAAGCCGCTCTTGCACCTGTGGAGCCTTGGCGTCGAAGAGCAGTTCTACATCGTGTGGCCGCTCGTGCTCGCATATCTTTGCAGGACCGCGCGAGCGCGCTTCGCGACGGTTGCCGTTGTGTTCATTGCATCGCTTGCCGCGTGCATTGCCGTGACCGCGTTGAATCCTGTGCAAGCTTTCTATTTGCCGGTCTATCGCTTCTGGGAATTGATGGCCGGCGCTTCGCTGGCTTTGCATCCCCAGTGGCAGGCGCGATCGCAAGCCGATTCGAACGTGCGTTCGCTGGCCGGCATCGCGCTCCTGCTGGCGTGCGGCGCCGTCATCCAGCCGGGTTCGCCGTTTCCGGGCTGGCGCGCTCTGGTCCCGGTCTTCGCGACGTTCCTGCTGCTCTCAGCGGGGGCCGGTGGAATCGTCAATCGAGTCGTGTTGTCGCACCGCTGGGTGGTTGCAGTCGGTTTGATCAGCTATCCGCTCTACCTTTGGCACTGGCCCTTGCTCTCGATGCTGCGGATCGCCAACAACGACGCGCCCGTCACGTTTGCGCGTGGCCTCGTGCTGCTGGCCGCGTCGTTCCTGCTGGCATGGGCAACGTATCGCGTCATTGAACGCCCGGTTCGCTATGGCCGGTTCGGCGGTCGCCGCGCGATCGCTGCCGCAGCCGTGATGGGATGTGTCGCAGCGCTGGGGCTCGCGATTTCGCTGAAGGAAGGCGTTCCGTCGCGGGAGGTCAATTCGCGCGATCCGACATGGCCGTCGCGCGTCGGGCCGTATGCGACGGACGTGCGGCCAATGCTGCTCGAAGACTGCGGGCTGCCGCCGGAACAGTCACGGCTCCTGGCACGTTGCGTGCGCGATTCGAGGGGCGTGGAGCGCTTCGCTCTCGTCGGAGACAGCAAGGCCGATGCGATGTTCCACGGGCTTGTGCGAACGAGCACGGAAGCCGGTCGATGGATGTTCGTTGGGGGCGCGACGGGCCACGATTCAGTGGAGCCCGAGCTGTTCGGCAAAGACCGCCACGAGCCGTACGTCCTGCCGTCGCGAATCGCGTTCGAGGCCGTGGCCCGGGACCGCAATGTCGAGACGGTGGTGATCGTTGCCGCAACTCGCGCGCTCTTTCACCTGTCATCGAACGACAGCATCGAAGACCTCGCAACGAGCCCCTGGTATGACGAAGCCCGCGATGGTCTGGGGCGATTCGTCACGGGGCTGCTCGATGCGGGCAAGAAGGTTGTGATCGTCGTCGACAACCCGACCCTTCCTGACCCGAAGCTTTGCATGACTGATGCGCGCATCACATGGCACGGCAAGGTCGGCAACTTCCTCGGCATCGGCAAGCCCGACGCGCGTTGCGAGATATCGATCGACCGTCACCTCGAACTTTCCGCGAGATACCGCAAGCTGCTGAGTGAAGTGCAGCGTATCGCGCCCGATCGCATCACGCTCTTCGATCTGGAGCCGTTCCTCTGCGACATGGCGCGTCGCCGCTGCGGCGCGTTCGACGGCGACATGTTTCTCTACAGCTTTGCCGATCATGTGTCGGACGCGGCGTCGATGCGTATCGGCAAGGCGCTGAACGACTCCCTCGTGAACGGCGGCGTTCAGAAACGCGGGCGCGACAGCTCGTCGAACAAATCCTTGTAGATGCGATAGCGCGCGGGCGTGATTGCACCTGCGGCGTCGCCGACGGCATCGATCACGCCGCAGCCGGGCTCGTGCATGTGCGTGCAGTTGTAGAAGCGGCAATTCCCAACATGCTCGCGAAAGTCCGGCATCAGCTGGGCAAGCCGCGCGGGCTCGATGTGATGCAGCCCGAATTCCTGGAAGCCCGGCGAATCGATGATGGCTGTCGTGCGCCCGGCATCCGTCCAGTACCACGTCGTGCTCGTTGTCGTGTGCTTGCCGGAGTTGAGCGCCTGCGAGATCTCGCCGGTCTGCACCGTTGCGCCGGGCACGAGCAGGTTGATCAGCGTGCTCTTGCCCGCGCCCGACGGGCCGAGCACCAGCGTGGTCTTCCCGTGCAGGTGTTTGAGCAATTCGGCGCGATCGACGTCGCCCGAATGCCGCAGCGACAGCGGCATCACACCGTAGTGCATGCGCTGGTACGGGAGCAGGCGACCCCATGCGCGCTCGAACGGCTCGACGATGTCGCTCTTGTTCAGGCCGATGATCGCGGGGATGCGTTCGGCCTCGGTCGCAATGAGAGCGCGCGCGAGCTGGTGCTCGGAGAACTCGGGCTCGGCCGCGATCAGCACCAGCACGCAGTCGAGGTTCGCGGCGAATGATTTCGTTCGGACCTCGTCTTGCCGAAAGAAAAGGTTGCGGCGTTCTTCGACTTTTTCGATCGTGCCTTCGTCGTGCGATTCGAGCCACTGCACACGATCGCCCACGACGGCTTCGCTGCGCTTGCCGCGCGGATGGCACAGCACGCGCGCGCCCTCCGGTGTTTCGACGAGGAAATGCCGGCCATGACTTGCGACCACGACGCCGGGCCGGCGCTGGGTCACGCAACCGCCATGCGCGCGAGCCGCTCGGAGGCGGGCGGGTGCGAGTAATAGAAGCTCACATACACCGGGTCGGGCGTGAGCGTGGATGCGTTGTCTTCGTACAGTTTGAGCAGTGCGGACGCAAGGTCGCGGCCGCTGGCTTGTTCCATCGCGTAGGCGTCGGCTTCGAATTCGTGCTTGCGCGAGACGCGCGACGAGAGCGGCGAGACGAAGAACGTGAACACGGGCGCGGCCAGCATGAACAGCAGCAGGGCGATCGCATCGTTCGATCCCGCGAGATTCGGCCGCACGCCGAGGCCCGTGTAGAACCAGAGCTGCTGCGACAGCCAGCCGATCAGCGCGAAGCCCGCAAGCGAAAGCGCGAAGCCCACAGCCATGCGCTTGACGATGTGCCGCCGCTTGAAGTGGCCCAGCTCATGCGCGAGCACGGCTTCCATTTCATCGTGTGTGAGCTGCGCGAGCAGCGTGTCGAAGAACACCACGCGCTTGTTCGAGCCGAAGCCGGTGAAGAAAGCATTGGCGTGCGCGCTGCGGCGGCTGCCGTCCATCACGAACAGGCCCTTGGCCGCGAAGCCGCAGCGCTCCATGAGTTTCGTGACGCGTTCGCGCAATGCATCGTCCTCGAGGGGCGTGAACTTGTTGAAAAGCGGCAGGATGAAACGCGGTGCGACCCACATCACGAACAGCTGGAAAGCGACGAACACCGCCCATGCGTAGAGCCACCACATCGCACCTCCCGCGTGCATCAGCCACAAGATGACCCACAGAAGCGGCAAGCCCAGAACCGCGCCGAGCATTACGCCCTTGGCGAGATCGGCAAGCCACAACACAAAGGTCGTCTTGTTGAAACCGAAGCGATCCTCGATCACGAATGTGGAGTAAAGCGAGAAGGGCAAATCGATCACGCTGCCGATCACGATGAAGGCCACGACAAGCGCGATTTGCTGCGACATGCCTGCACCGAACAGGCCGAGCAGCCATTGGTTCAGCACATCGAGCCCGCCGAGCAATGTCCAGCCCAAAAGGACCACTGCGGCAAACGCCATCTCGAGAATGCCGAAGCGCGTCTTCGTGATCGTGTAGTCGGCAGCCTTGCGATGCGCGCCCGGCGCGACGCGCTCGGCGAAGGGCGCGGGCACCGCATCGCGATGGCGCGCCACATGGCGCACTTGCCTCGAGGCGAGCCAGAACCTCGTGGCCGTGCCGGCAAGCACGAACACGGCGAAAGCGAACGTCATGAGAAGAGATGCGGCAATCATTCGACCGCCAGTTTACGGCGACAATCCATGCCCATGAGCGACCTGTCCCCAGCCCCGGGCCTTTCCAGGCACGAAGACAACCTCGTCTGGATCGATTGCGAGATGACCGGGCTCAGCCCGGACGTGGACCGTCTCCTCGAGATCGCGGTGATCGTCACGAGCCCTGATCTGGTTCATCGCGTGGAAGGGCCGGTGGTGGTCATCCATCAGAGCGACGAACAGCTGGACAAGATGGATTCATGGAACAAAGGCACGCACGGCAAGAGCGGCCTCATCGACAAGGTGAAGGCATCGATCACGACCGAGGCGCAGGCCGAAGAAAAGCTCATCGCTTTCATCTCGCAATATTCGCCACGGAGCGCATCGCCGATGTGCGGCAACACGATCGGGCAGGACCGCCGCTTCCTCGTGAAGTACATGCCCAAGCTCGAAGCGTGGTTCCACTACCGCAACCTCGACGTGAGTACGCTCAAGGAGCTTGCCAAGCGCTGGCGCCCCGACGTGTTCAACGCCTTCAAGAAACAGCAGGCCCACACCGCGCTGGCCGACGTGCAGGAATCGATCGACGAACTGGTCTATTACCGCGAGCATTTCCTGCGTCTGGAGGGGCCTTCCGGGCAGACCGAGCCGTAATCTGCGATAATCCGTCCAACGGCTCGCGAATCTTGCTAGATGCGGGCCGTTTTCGTGCATCTCCCTTCTCACACATCGGCTCAAGAAGAGCCACGGCGCCCCCGGTGCCGCAGTCGTTTGATGGTTGATGTTTGATCCAACCATCGAATGACGCGAGTCGCGCCTTTGCGCGGCATCGTGTGTGGAATTTTCATGAGCGACAATTTCGAAGAGCGGAGCTTTGCTCCCGCCGAATCCAGCGACGTCCCGCAAACGCAGGACTTCGCCCCCAACGGTTTTCTCAAGCTGGGCCTCGCGCCCGAGCTGATGCAGGCCGTCAACGACCTGGGCTATACGCAGCCCACGCCGGTGCAGGAAAAAACCATTCCAATGGCGCTGCCCCGCGAAAACGACGAAGCCGGCTACATCGACCTGATGGTCTCCAGCCAGACCGGCAGCGGCAAGACGGCGGCTTTCCTGCTGCCTGTGCTTCACACCCTACTCAAGCAACGCCCCGCAAAGAGCGCACCGCACCC
>Ga0265314_10005756_pt1 | contig 11119 bp, 7 predicted proteins | sample 4126metaG_FD_203106 | JGI IMG/M metagenome (GOLD analysis project Ga0265314, IMG submission 203106) | Rhizosphere microbial communities from Carex aquatilis grown in University of Washington, Seatle, WA, United States - 4-1-26 metaG | ecosystem: Host-associated > Plants > Roots > Rhizosphere >... | reverse complement strand
GGACCGCGCGCGAAGCGGCCGAACGCCGAGCCAGAACAAGATCGCCGCCGCGACGACGTGGAACACCCGGGACGACGCGACGGCGTTCGCTCCCGCGCTCACGCCGATCGCCGCGACACTCGCGTAAATCGCGTCCGCCACCGCGGCGCCCATCCCCGTCGACAGCCCGGCGAGCATTCCGTCGCTCGCGCTCCGCCGAATCACCAAGGTCCCGATCGCGCCGACCGGCGCCGCGATCGCGAGCCCCAGCACGAATCCGCGCCAAACCATCTCCGTGTCCATGACGACTCCTCGTGGAAGTCGCCGTGACACTCGAGCTCGCGCAGCCCCATTGCCGCCGAGCCCGAGGGCCCGGCGACGAATGCATCACCGACGTGAACGCACGCGCGCTTCCGGACCCAATCGGGCCGGCGGATTCTTCCGATTTCCGAGCGCACGTAACGACGGCATGTCGCCCTGACTTTGAGCGAACGCGCCGATGCGGTCAAACGAAGCGAGAAATGCGGCCCGAACACTGCAAAAATGGGGGGATGGTGCCCATCCCCGCTCGAGGCAGCGCGAGACGATTTGACTCAGCGCAATCTCGATCGCGGCACTTGGTGCAGATCCTGCTTTCTCTGTTCTTCTTTGCGGCCGATCGCGGTTTGCGCAGACGACGCAACGGGAACGCGGTGCGTTGCACGCAGAGAGGACGGACCCATGGAAACGACGGACACGGCAAAACCGACGGTCGACGCGCTGAAGGCGTTTCTGAGAGGCGAGATTTCCGCGGTCGAGAGCTACGACTACGTGCTCGAGCACATCCGGCGGCACGAATGCCGCTCGATTCTCGAGGAATGTCGCCGCTCGCACGACGCGCGCGCACGACGGCTCACCCAGGAAATCGAGCGTCGCTGCACGCCCGCTTCGGCCGGATCGGGGCTCTGGGGCTCACTCGCGAAATGGTACGAACAGAGCGCGATGGCCCTCGGCGACGACAAGGCCGTCGCGGCGCTCGAGAGCGGCGAGCGTCGCGGGCTCTTGCAATACGAGAACAGCCCGAAGACGCTCGATGCCGAGGCAGTGCGCCTCATCGAGACGGAATTGCTCCCGCTGCAGCGCATCACTCACGGCGCGATGGTCGCGCTCGAAAAGTCGTTCTGGTGATATCGCTGCGCGCAGCCCGCTTTCGTGACTAAGAGCTGGCGACGCCTGGGACGGGAAATTGGAGTGCCAAGGTTCGTACCTGCTCTCCGAGCCCGGCGAGGACGGCCTCGTCTCGGGAGTGCCGGAGCGCGTGGGCGATCCACGTTGCGACGCGACGGAAGTCGTCTTCGCCGAGGCCTCGGGACGTACAGGCCGGCGTTCCGAGACGAACGCCGCTCGGACGCATCGGCGGGTTGGGGTCGTCGGGGACGATCTGCTTGTTCGTCGCGAGCCCGATCGCGTCGAGGGCACGTTCCCCGTCGCGGCCGTCGATGCCGAAGCTCTTCACGACGTCGAGGACGAGCAAATGATTGTCGGTGCCGCCCGTGACGAGCACGGCTCCGGCGTCGGCGAGCGTATTGGCCATGGCGCGCGCATTCGTCAGGCACGCCCCGGCGTACGCCTGAAACGCCGGCTCGGTCGCCCTTTTCAAGGCGATCGCCGCGCCGGCGATGACGTTCATGTGCGGCCCCCCTTGGAGCCCCGGAAACACCGACGAGTCGATCGCTTTCGCGTGCCGTTTTCGGCAGAGGATCATGCCGGCGCGAGGTCCTCGCAGCGACTTGTGGAGGGTGGTGGTCACGAAGTCGAAGCCGGCGTCGACCGGATTTTTCAGCGCGCCTCCCGCGATCAGGCCGCCGAGGTGCGAGACGTCGGCCATGGTCATCGCGCCGACGTCGTCGGCGATCGCCTTGAACCGGTCGTAGTCGAGCTCGCGCGGATATGAGCTGTGCCCGCACAGGACGAGCTTCGGGCGGCACTGCCGCGCTTGCTCGAGGAGTGCGTCGTAGTCGATCGCGCCGCTTCGATCGGTGCGGGTCTTGTACCGCACGAAGTGAAAGAGCTTTCCCATGTGCGACACGGGCGCGCCGTGCGTCAGGTGTCCACCGTGCGAAAGATCCATCGCGAGGATCGTGTCGCCCGGCTCGAGCACGCCGAGATAGACGGCCTGGTTCATCGGCGAGCCGGACAGGGGTTGCACGTTCGCGTGCTCGGCGCGAAAGAGCGAGCACGCGCGTTCCGTCGCGAGCCGCTCGACGACGTCGGTGAATTGCTGGCCGCCGTAATAACGACGGCCCGGATATCCCTCGGCGTACTTGTTCGTCAGCACCGACCCGAGTGCGGCGAGCACCTCGGGATACGTGTAACTCTCGGACGGAACCAGCTCGAGGCCTTCGCGCTGACGCCGTTCTTCGCCGGTTATGGCGGCAAAGACGTCGGGATCGGAAGCGGCGAGCTCACTACGAAAATCACTCACGGGCGGAACCCTTTCGTTCGTGGTTCAAACGCCCAGGCGAGCGGCTCGAGACACTTCGCGCTTCCTCGTGGTCAATTCCACGCGAGTCGCCAGTCACGCGAAGCGAGCCCATCTTAGCAGCGTTCGCTCAGGGGGGCAGCGGCGGGCGCATTTTGCGGCCTTCGAGCGTGATTTCCCAGCCGAGGCCGCGTCGGCGAAGTTCCTCCATGTAGATCGAGGTGGGGCGGATGCGTCGCGAGACGAGGGTTGCGGTCGCCGTCGCGATGAGAAGCGGAAGAACGATGGCGTAGTCTTGCGACAGTTCGAAGACCATGACGGCGCCGAGGAGCGGCGCGTGGGTCGTCGAGGAGATGAGGGCGGCCATGCCGACGAGCGCGTACGCGCCGACGGTCGCGGGGCTGCCGGGTGACCCGAAGAGCGAGACCACGTGACCGACCGCGCCGCCGAGCGCGGCGCCGAGAAAGAGCGTGGGCGTGAAGACGCCGCCCGGGCTTCCCGACGAGACCGACGCGGTCGTCGCGACGGCCTTGGCGACGAGCAAGACGACGACGAGCACCGCGCCGACTTCGCCGCTCAGGATCAGGTTGATCGCTTCGTAGCCGTTGCCGGTGACTTGCGGCAATTCGATCGCGATCGCGCCGACGACGAGCCCCCCGAGCGCGGCACAGAGCGGCTTCGGCCATCGGAGCCGCGCGAAGAGCGCGCCGCCGCGGTCGAGCATTTCCATGAACGCCGGTCCGGCGAAGCCCGCGGCGAGTCCGAGCGCGGCGTAGCCGAGCAAATCGAGCTCGGAGTTCGTCGCGAAGCTGCGCTGTCCGTAGATCGGACCCCCGCCGATGACGAGACGCGTGAGCGCCGTCGCGATCGGCGTCGCGACGATCGCGGGAAGAATGGTTTCCAGTGCGACGACGCCGGTGACGATCTCGACGACGAAGAGCACCGCGGCGAGCGGCGTGTTGTACGCCGCCGCGAAACCGGCGGCCGTTCCGGCGGCGACGAGCGCGCGAGTTTGCTCGAGCCGGAGCCGGAACATGCGACCCGCGACGCCGCCGAGACCGCCGCCGAATTGAATGATCGGCCCTTCGCGTCCGATCGAGCCGCCGGAGACGATGGCGAACCAGGAGCCGAGCGCCTTCGACGCGGCGAGTCCGAGCGAGATCCGGGTTCGGCCGAGCACGACGGCTTCCATGACGTCGCCGACGCCTTGTCCGCCTCTCAATCGCGACGTGAGCAGGGACACCGCGCCAGCGCACGCGCCGCCGAGCGCCGGAATCAGGAGGCGAAGAAACCAGGGCAGCCGCTCGAACGCCGAGAGCACGTCTTTCGCGCGATAAATCCCGGTGAACACGACGTTGATCGCCTCACGAAACACGACGGCGAAGGCGGCGGCGCCGACCGCGACGAAGACGAGCGCTGCGGCATAACGGCCCAGCGACGATTTCTCGACCTCCGGCGTTTCCGACTGCAACGAGGCGAGGCTATCATCGCCCGATGAGCGACGGCGTCGAAGAGATCCGAGGCAAGCGAGTCCTCATCAAGTTCGAGGGGAAGAAGTGCATCCACTCGCGCATGTGCGTACTGACTCACCCCGACGTGTTCGTCCCCAACGTCGAGGGCGAATGGATTCACCCCGACGCCGCGTCGCCGGAAGCGGTGGCGGCGCTCGCGCTCAACTGTCCATCGGGCGCCATCGCGTACGAGCGTCTCGACGGCGGTGAAGACGAGCGCGCGCCGATCGTGAACGTGGTGCGCGTTCGCGAGAACGGCCCGCTCGCGTTCAACGCGCCGCTCGAGCTCGACGGACAGAGCATCGGGTTTCGCGCCACGCTCTGTCGCTGCGGGCTGTCGAAGAACAAGCCGTATTGCGACACGAGCCACGTTGCGGCCGGGTTCATCGCGACGGGCGAGCCCGCGACGCAAAAGACCGAGCCGCTCGCCGAACGCGCCGGAACGCTCGCGATCGCGCCGCAAAAAGACGGGCCGCTCCGCGTGACGGGCAACGTCGAGGTCGTGAGCGGCACCGGGCGAACCATGAACCGCATGACCAAGGTCGCCTTTTGCCGGTGCGGACACAGCAGCAACAAGCCGTACTGCGACGGCACGCACAAGACGGTCGGATTCAAATCCGAGTAGCGACGGCGACTCTCGGAACGGTGACCCTTACCAATAGCCGAACACGCTGAGGCCCACGCCGCCGTCGGTGGGCATCAAGGCCACGCGCACCTTGTTCGCGATCGGGCGATGAAAGAGGTACGGCACGCCGAACCCGGTTCCAGCCCCGACGAGCGCGCCCGTGATCACGTCCGTCGCGTAGTGGCGATCGGCGGCGATGCGCAAGTAACCCCCGGTCGTCGCGAAGACGAGCCCGACCGCCCACATGACGGCCGCCAATCGATAGTGCCGGAGCGAGCCGACCGTGCCCGCCGAGGTGGCGAGCGCGAACGCGAGCGTCGTGTGTCCGGAGAAGAACGAGACGTTGTCATCCGCGGAGGCGGGTGTCTTCAACGCCGGGTTCCGGTAGTGCGCGTCCGGACGTTGTCGTGCGAACGTGAATTTGCTGACCTCGTTCAGGTCGAGCGCGACGAACGCCGATTCGGCCACGACGAGCAGGTCGACCGGGAGCTCGTCCACGCGCCCGTCACGCTTCGTGATGACGGCGCCGATGCCCAAGCCGGCGAGCGGAGCAAGCCCAAAGCTGAAGATCGTGCTCGCGGTGCCCGCGAGGCTCGTGTTCTTCCACTTGAGGGCGCTCCGGACGGACCGATCGAAGCCGTTCAAGCCGTCGCTCCCGTCGGAGTTGCGGTCGCACCAACGGCAATGCTTCGGCGTGAGGGTCGGCTCGAGGAGGGTGAGGGTGAGCCAGGTGACGCCGGCCGCCGCCGTGACGCCTGCGTCTATCGGGAGGTCGTAGCGGAGCGCCGGGCGATCCGTCGTCCAATCCTCCGCCGGGGGCTCACCGGTCTTCGCGTTCGGATCCACCGCTTTTACCGCGGGATCCGCTGCCTTCGCTGGGGCCCCGATGGACACGAGAACGGCTGCGACGCGCAGGGCTCGGCCCATTCGGCTCATGTGGCTCGCTACTCTAATTCACTCGGGAGCGACCTGGCACCCGTGGCGTGAAATTCTCACCTGTTCGTTCGGCGTGGTGCCGGTCGCGCGACCGGCGCCGGCACCCCCGCCGAAGCTTCTCGGAGATGAAAGCCGGATTAGAGGATCGGCTCGGGCACGTACGTCGGAAGCGACGACCGCGGCACCGCGAACACGAAGAAGTGGTTCGGGTTGTCGACGCCGTTCGGATGGGTGGTGTCGGTGATCGTCGCGAGGAAGTCGTTGTCGTTCGAGACGTAGAGCGTGTGAACGAGCTGGCCGCCGAGGACCACGTCCCGGCCGAACGCGACGCCCTCGAGTTTCGCCGGTATTTCGGTGCTGGCGATGCCGTGGGCGTTGAGCGTCGCCACGATGTCGAGGAAGAGCGTCTTCGGAATCGCCGTGCCGTCGAGGTTCGCGTCCCCGCTGATGTCGGTCACGTCGGTCGCGCCGTCGATGTCGATGTGGTTCAGCTGCTTGAAGACCGCGGCATTGTCGGACGCGAGCCCGTTGCCGTCGCGCTCGTCGACGAGAAACTCGTGGTCGTTCACGGCGACGATATCGCTTACCGTGGGGAACTTCGGCTTCTTGTCGGTTCCGATGTTGGTGAGCTCGTAGGCGTACTCGGAGATCGCTCCCGTCGCGATCGTGATCTTGACGAGCCGCGTGAACCGTCCGCTCGTGCCGCCGTCTTGAATGAGCGGGCTCTGCATCGCGCCGAGAAGGGTCTTGCCGTCGGGAGTGAGGGCGAGGCCTTCCATTCCCTTGTTCGCGACACGACCACTCGTATTGTCGGAAATCTCGACGGCCCCTTGCGGGCTCAGGTTGGCGACGCCGAACGCGTCGGGGATGGCGAACGTGCGCAGGCGGCGTCCGGTGATGCGGTCGAACTCGTATACGAACGGGCCGTACTCGTCCGAGACGTACACGCGGAGGCCGTCGATCGACACGCGGATGCTCTCCGGGTCGAGTCGCGCGTCGAGCGTGTTCGTCGACAGCTTGCTCGGGTCGAAGTTGTCCGAACGGCCCGTGAAGAAGGAGATCGGCCCTCGGTTCAGCGCGGGCGCGCCAGCGCCGACGCCGCCTTCGGGGTCACCCGCGCCGTAGACCAACGGATCGGTCGTCCAGAGGAGCGTCGTCGCGAGGAGCTCGGGAGTCAGCGAAAACGGCAGCGTCGCACCGGGTGCGTTCCGTCGAAGGGCGAGCTCGAACGTCTGGAACCGGTTGATGTACGAGACCGTGTCGTCGATCGTGCTGTCGAACGGAACGGCGTTCGGACCACGATCGGGCAGCGCGAGGAACAGATCCCCCCCTGCGTGAGCCAGACCCGAGCCGAGCCCGCCGAGGAGGTTCCCCGCGACGCCATTTTCGAGCGGTGCGGCCGTCGCCTTCGAGCGGTCGCTGATCGAGCCGCTGATGGTGCCGATCGCGATGAGATCGACCGAAGGCGCCGTCGCGGTCACGGCCGAGGAGACCGTGCCGACTTCGCCGAGGTCGCTCGATGACGACTCTGCGTTCGCCCCACAACCCGCGACGGCAATTCCGAGCGCGGCGATGCAGGCGGTTCCGGTGCGTTGAACGAGGTGCGGTGCTTTCATTGGCGCTGTGCTTACGCTGGCGCCCGCAACGAACGCGTGACGACTCCGTCAACTTTTCGCGAGCGCTCAGTGGCAAAGCGATCGGATGGTCGCGCCCACGCCGTCCACCTGGGCGCCGAGCACTTCGAACGCCGCGCGCGCACCCCGCCAATCACCGCTCTTGCAATGCAACTCGACGGCCTTGGCGCTTTCGGCCGCTTCCGTCGCCGACAGCATGAGGAGCATTCCCTTGAGCTCGTGCGCCGACTTTTTCGCGTCGCCCTGCTCGCCCCCGAGCTCGGTCGACAGCTTCGGCATCAGGCGATCCGTCGTTTCCCGGAAGAGCCGGGCCACGTCGGCGAGCACCGCGGGAGCGTCGCCGATGCGCGCGAGGAGCGTCTCCCGATCGAACGCGGGGCGGGTCGATTTCGCGACGGGCGCCGGCGTCGGGCGCGGCGAGGCGCCGCCGATCCGCCGTAGCGTGGAGTAGAGGATGTCCATATCGAGGGGCTTCGCGACGTAGTCGTCCATGCCGGCGGCCAGACAGCGCTCGCGATCGCCGGCCATCGCCTGCGCCGTCAGCGCGACGACCGGGACGCGGCGTCCGGTGCCGGCCTCGCGTTTTCTGAGGATCTCGACGGCGGCGAGGCCGCCGAGCTCCGGCATTTCGAGGTCCATCAAGACGACGTCGAACGACTTTCGCTCCAGCTCGTCGAGCGCTTGCCGGCCGTTGCCGACGACGGTGACGCGATGCTCCGCGAGGGCGACCATGTGCTTGATGACGTACTGGTTCACCGGGTTGTCTTCGGCGACGAGGATGTCGAGGCGCGGCCCCTCCGCGATTCGGGCGGGCCGCGACGTACGGCGGGGCGGCTTCTGACGACTCTTCAGGCGCTCCACGGCGGCGAGGAGCTCGGACGGAACCACGGGCTTGGCGACGTGCGCAGAGGTCCGTTCGTCGAGATCGGTCGGTGTCGCGCGGAGGCCGCTTGCCGGAACGAGAAGAACCGTGGCCTGCGGGCGATGCTGGCGCTGCAACATGGTCCATGCGTCGTGGTCCTGGAAGACGATCGGCGAGTCGATGACCAGGAGCTCGAAGCGTTGCTTCGCCGCGTCGCGCGCGCCGCTCTCGATAAAAGCGTCGCGCAAGTTGTCGACGGCGAAAGGGCGCATCCGCCATCCGAGAAAGAGCTCGACGAGGGAGCGTCGAGTCGTCTCGTGGTCCTCGACGATGAGCACCGAGAGATCGTCGAGCATCGGTGGATGCAAGCCGCCCGAGTCGCTCGTGCGCTCGAAGGGTACTTGGAAAAAGAAGCGGCTTCCTTTTCCGACCTCGCTCTCGAGGCCGATCCGCCCGCCCATGAGCTCCACGAGCTCGGAGCAGATGGCGAGCCCGAGTCCGGTGCCGCCGAATCTACGACCCACCGACGCGTCGGCCTGGGTGAATGCGTCGAAGATCGACAGCTGGTGCGCCTCGTCGATTCCGATCCCGGTGTCCTCCACTGAAAACTCGAGCCGGACGCGGTCCGACTCTTCCGACGAGAGCGACACGGTGACGATGACCTCGCCGCGTTCCGTGAACTTCAACGCGTTGCTCACGAGGTTGACGATCACCTGCTGAAGCCGATGGGGATCGCCGATCAGCGAATCGGGGACCGTGTGCGGTAGTTTCAGTACCAACTCCAGGCCTCGTTGTTCGGCGCCGAGCGCGAGACCGCGGAGCGCTCTGCCGACGCACTCGCGGAGACCAAACGGCGTCCGTTCGAGCGAGAGCTTGCCTACTTCGGCCCGCGAGAAGTCGAGAACGTCGTTGATGATGTGCAAGAGCCCGTTCGCCGAGGACTCGACGATCCGCAGGTAATCGCGCTGCACGTCGCTGAGCTCGGTCTTCAGCGCGAGCGCGGTCATCCCGATGACGCCGTTCATCGGCGTTCTGATTTCGTGGCTCATGCGGGCCAAGAAATCCGATTTCGCGCGCGCCGCTTGCTCCGCCGCTTCCTTCGCGGCGATGAGCTCGCGCTCCTGCCGCTTGCGCTGGGTCACGTCGCTGGCCACGCCGAGATAACCCGTGAGCACGCCGTCGGTGTCGCGAAGGGCGGTCATCGAGAGCAGCACCGGAAAACGCGTGCCGTCTTTGCGCACGTACGTCCACTCGTTCTCGTCGACGGCGCCGCGGCGCGCTTTTGCGGCGAACGCGTCGAATCCGGCGGTGACGTGCTCGCAGAGCTCCTCGCTCAGCGCGGCGGCGCGCCGCTCGATCTCGCTCGGGAGGTGAATGAGCGCCAGCGTGGCGACGCCGATCACATCGCTCGCCGAGTAGCCGAGCATCCGCTCGGCGGCGATGTTCCACTCCCGGATGATGCCGTCCGGCATCGTCGCGATGATCGCGTAGTTCGCCGAGTCGAGAATGCCGCGCCACAGCGCCAGGGTCTCGCGGAGCTTGTCCGCGGCGATGCGGCGCTCGGTGATGTCTTTGATCGTTCCGAGGTAGCCGGTGACGCGACCGTCGTTGTCGGTCATGGCGCTGGCCACGCCGGCCACCCACACCGTTCGTCCGTCGGCGTGTCGATAACGAAATTCGAGCAAAAAGTCGCGCTTCTCGGCGATCGACCGTGCCCATTCGTCGAGGACCGCCGCGGTGTCGTCCGGGTGCAGCGCGTCGATCCATCCGGTGTCGAGCGCGCGTTCGTTGAAGGCTCCCGCGAGCTCTTCCCAGCGTTCGTTCACGAAGACGCAGCGCCCCTCGGTGTCGGTTTCGAAAATGCCGATCGGGGCCTGGGTGACGAGCGCGCGAAATCGGCGTTCGCTGAGCAGGAGCGCGTGCTGTTGTTCCCGGAGCGCGATCTCGGTTTGTTTCTGGACGGTCACGTCCTGGACGGCCGTGCCGATCGTCGTGGGCACGCCGTCCTTCCACGCGAACACGCTGGTGTGGAAGAGCAAGTAGCGCAACTTGCCGTCGCTCCGAACGATGCGAGCCTCTGCCGAGAACGGCTCGAGCGTCCTCCGGAAATTCGCGAGCTGTTCGTCGAGTCGAACGCGGTCTTCGGCGTACAGGTGCTGCCAGAGCGCCTCTCGCGCGGGCTTCACCGACCCCGGCGCCACGCCCAAGATCCGGTAGATCTCGTCCGACCAGGTGATCTTTCGCGTCGCGACGTCGGTGATCCAGCTTCCGAGCCGCGCGACGCGCTGAGTCTCGAGGAGCTCCGCCCGGCTCGTCATCAGATGGCGCTCCGCGAGCTCGCGCTCGAGTTTCGCGGTGGACGCGATGAACTTGGACTCCTCCGCTTCGTCCCTCGCGATCTCGAAGGCCAGCTCGAGCTCGGTTCGTTTCGACACGTCGGTCGCCGTCACGAGCGTCAGCGGTTCGCCCTTCCACTCGAGAGCGCTCAGACCGACGTCAACGGCGAACTCGCTGCCGTCCTTGCGCCGCCCCACGAGATGACGGCCCGAGCTCATCAGTTGCACGCGGGGCGACTTCCGGAATTCGTCGAGTCGCGCCTCATGACGAACGCGGTGTCGTTCCGGTACCAGCACTTCCGCGCGTTGCCCGAGGAGCTCGTCGCGTTCGTACCCGAAGAACGCCGCCATCTGAGCGTTCACGAGCGCGATGACGCCGTCCGCTCGAACGAGCATCATGCCGTTCGGCGCGAGCGCGAACGTCGCTTCGTACAAGGACTCCGGCGAGGCTGTCATATTGCCCCTCGTCTTCGCGTCTAGCCCGCACGCGGGAGCGAGAGTCGCGAAAACCCGCCGATCGGCCGTGCGTCGCCGAGCAACCGCCCCTGTCCGAAGCGGCACCCGAGCGTCCGAAGGAGGTCGAGCTCCCTCGACGTCTCGACGGATTTCGCGACGACGTTCCACTCGAACACCTGCGCTGCCGCCAAGGTGGCTTCGAGCGTTTTCTGGCCAGTGCCGCGCGTCGCGCTGCGAAGGAGCGACGGCGTGAGCTTCAAGGTCGAGATCGGAAGCTCGGCAAACTCCGCGAGCGACGAGCGCCCGGAACCGTAGTCGT
>Ga0265314_10005754_pt1 | contig 11121 bp, 6 predicted proteins | sample 4126metaG_FD_203106 | JGI IMG/M metagenome (GOLD analysis project Ga0265314, IMG submission 203106) | Rhizosphere microbial communities from Carex aquatilis grown in University of Washington, Seatle, WA, United States - 4-1-26 metaG | ecosystem: Host-associated > Plants > Roots > Rhizosphere >... | reverse complement strand
AGGGCGACGCGGAATATGCGATCGAGCATGAAGCGCGTACCTCGCCGGACCAGCCAAATTTCGCCCGTACCCCGACTCGATACGCGCTGACCGATGCCGATGCGGCGCTGGAATACCACCCCTATCATTTCGGCCTATCCGTGGGCGGAACCTTCACACGTTACGACTACGACGCAACTCCGCTGATCGGCTTGCCGCCGCTGAACAATACCGACCGCAATCGGGACGAAGTCCAAGGCTATATCAAGGGATCATACGAATTCTCACCCGGCTATGCCGTATACCTGCAGGGCCTGGACCGGCAGGTCAGCTACGATCTGACGCTCGATCGAAACGGCTTGAATCGCAACAATAGCGGCTATGCCGTCAACGCCGGTCTCGACATGCTTGTTACGAACCTCGTGAAGGGCAATATTTTCGTCGGTTATCTCGACCAGCACTACCATGCGCCACTGGTCCCGATTTCGGGATTTAATTTCGGCGCCAATGTCGACTGGAATGCCACGCCGCTCTGGACGTTCCATTTGACCGCCTCCCGCATCCTCAACGGCACCACGCTCAATCACGCCTCGAGCGAGGACGACCAGACCGTGCAGATGGCGGCTGACTATGCATTCCGCAGGACGATGAGTCTGAACGCCTTTGTCGGCTACACCCACACGGACTTCAACGGGGCGCCACGCAAGGACGACGTGGTCAACGCCGGTGTCGGGTTTAACTACAATATCAACGAGTTGATGACGGCCAAGCTGGGTTACGATTATTCGAATCGCACCTCGACGATCGGGGGCCAGAACTTCGACGACAACGTCGTGTCGGTCGGCATCGGTTTCCACGTTTGAGCTAGCCTCGCGGCCGCGGCGGGGCGGACGCGGTCCTAAGGGGATGGGAAAGACTTGCGCGGTCGTGCATCCTGACGCCGCCAAAAGGTGACCAGCCCGGTTCAATGACAGTTCAAAAGAACATCCTCGGTGGCTCCGCCCTGCCTCTACAATCGAACGCCGAGAGCGCGTCTCCGGCCATGCCGGAGTTCGATCTCGCCGGCCTCCTTCAGATGGTGTGGCTTCGGCGCTACGTCATTCTGGCGACGGCCGCAATCGTCGTGGTCGCAACGGCGATTGTGGTCTTCCGCATGACCCCGCTCTATGACGCCAGTGCGTATGTGCTGCTGGACCAGAGGCAGAACAAGGTAGTCGATGTAGACGCGGTGCTGTCCGGCTTGGCCACCGACCCGACGTCGATCGAAAATCAGCTCCAAATCCTGCGCTCGCGCACGCTGCTGGCGCGGGTCGTGGAGAAGCTTCACTTGGACCAGGCGCCGCCCACGGCACCGGCCGCCGTGGACATTGTGGCGCTGGCCCTTCAATACGTTAACCCGTTGAATTGGTTCGGGCAGGACGTGCCGGTGTCTTCGGAAGTCGACCCCAAGCAGCGTCGTATCAACGGCGCCATCGATTTCCTTCTGGGCTCCGAAACGGTGTCCGAGGTCGGCCGATCGTCAGCCATGCAGATTTCATTCCGATCGGATAGCCCTGAGAAGTCGGCGACGATCGCCAATGCTATCGCAGATGCCTATGTCGACGACCAGCTCAACGCCAAATTCGAGGCAACCCAGAAAACATCACAGTGGCTGGCCGACCGCTTGCAGCAATTGCAGGTTCAGATGCAGGAGGCCGACGCAGCCGTCCAGCAATACAAGGCGGAGAACAACATCACCGAAACCGCAGGCGGCGGGTCGATCATCGATCAGCAGCTTGCCCAATTGAATGGGCAACTGGTCACCGCTCGGGCCGCACTCGCGGAGGCCCAGGCTCGCTATTCCAGGGTGCGTGCCTTGCAGGCCAGCGGACAGGCCGAGGACGTTGCTCAGGTTTTCCAGTCTGGAATGATCGGCCAGTTACGGCAGCAACAGGCCGATCTGCTGCGGCAGCAGGCACAGCTTGCGATGACCTTCGGCCCCCGGCATCCCAAAATGATGGATATCGACTCCCAACTTCGCAATATCGACGCCAAGATCAAGGAGGAGGTGACCCGGGTCGTGGAAACGGTGTCAAACGATGTTGCCGTCGCCAGCGCCCAGGTTTCGTCGCTTCAATCCAGCATGTCTCAGCTCGAATCGCAGTCGAGCGGCCAGGGCAAAGCCAAGATCAAGCTCAGCGAGCTTCAGGCGCGATCGACGTCCGCGCATCAGCTCTATGACGCCTTTCTGGGGAAATTCAAGGAAACCCAGGGTCAGGAAGGCATACAGACGCCCGACGCGCGCGTGATCTCCAAGGCCATGGTGCCCGGCATACCGGCGCTCCCCAACAAGACCCGCGATCTCGAACTCGCTTTGCTCGGCGGTCTGCTGGCGGGACTCGGCGTGGCCTATCTTCTCGAGCGGTTGGACTCCGGCGTTCGGACGACGGCGCAGATTGAGACGATGCTGGGCGTGCCGGTGCTATCGACTCTGCCGGAGTTGAAAGGTGTCGAAAGGGCCGGCCAGCAGGCAGCCGATCGCGTGGTCGATAAACCGCTGTCATCCTTTGCCGAAGCGGTGCGCGGCCTCCAGATGGGTCTCGCGCTGTCGAATGTCGACCGCGCGCCTAAGATAATTTTGGTGGCATCGTCCGTGCCGGACGAAGGTAAGACGACCGTGGCCCTTGCTCTGGCGCGCGTAATCGCGAATGCGGACAAGAAGGTTCTCCTGATCGATGGCGACCTGCGCCGTCCCAGCGTTGCGCACGCGCTAGGCATTTCACCCGAAAAGGGCGGCCTTATCGAAGTGCTCTCTGGGCAAGTCTCGCTGGACCGAGCCCTGGTCAAGGATCCACGGTCCAACGTCCTAGTGTTGCCTACGGCGCGTCTTGCCGGTAATCCGCCGGACCTGATGGCTTCCGTCGCCATGGAAAAGCTGATGGCGACGTTGCGCGCCACCTTCGACGCTGTGATCATCGACTCTGCGCCGCTGCTCCCAGTCAACGACACCAAGATCCTGGCCCGTCTGGTCGACTCGGTGGTATTTGTCGTGCGCTGGGAGAAGACCGAGCGCAAGGCCGTCGCAAACGCGGCCCGCGGCCTCGCCGACGTCAAAGCACCGGTCGCGGGCGTCGTGCTGACGCGGGCGGATGCCACGCGCCACAGATATTACAGCTATGGCTACAACAACTATTACGCCTACAACAAATATTACACCGATTGATGGCGCAGTGAGCACCGTGGCGGCCATACCGGAGGGGGGAAAGGGCTTCCCTCGCCTCTTCTCCTATTTGGAACGGGCCTCCTTCGCTCTATTCGTCATTACCCTCGCCTGGGCACCGTTTCCACTCGGCAGCAATCGCCCCTGGGCGTGGTCGCTGCTCTGCCTGTTGGTGGCGCTCTCCTGGTTATTCTGGCTGATATCGGTCTGGACCACTCCGTTAGCAATCGGCCGCGCGGCGCAGGGCCTCGTGGGCCCGATCATGCTTGGGCTGGCGGCCTTGTCATGGGGCCTTCTACAAGTGCTGCCCATTGTTCCGTCAGGCTGGACGCATCCAGTCTGGCAGTTGGCGCAAGGGGTGCTCGGACGGCCCATTGGCGCCACTATCTCACTCGATGGCTGGCATAGCGGCACCGAATTGATGAAGCTTTCGACCTACGCGATGGCCGCCTGGCTAGCGCGCGTTTACGCACAACGTTCCGATCGCGCATTGCGATTGCTGCAGGCACTCATCGCGATCGGCGCCTGTTATGCAGCCTATGCGATCGTCATGACGTCGCTCGGATTGCCCCAGTTTGACGTCTTCTATGCAGGACTGCCGGCTTCGCACGACCTGTCCGGCCCATTCGTCAACCGCAACAGCTACGCGACCTACGCCGGCCTCATGGCCCTGTGCGCCGGCGTGCGGCTGGTGGGTGCTGGGGCCTCGCAAGTCGTGACCGGCAGGGGTGCACGGACCCTGGTAATGAGTTTGACGCAGTACATTTTCGGTCGCGGCGTCCCCTATCTGGCGGCCGCGGTCCTGACACTTTCAACGCTCATCGCCACCGGCTCGCGCGCCGGAAATCTGGCCACCGTCGCGGGGCTCGTCAGCCTTTTGGCGCTCGCGCTCGCAAGCCGCAGAGGCCAGTGGTATTGGACTGCCGCCATCAGTGCGGCCGTCGTTGCGGGGCTCGTCGTTCTGTTCGTCGTCAACGGCGACCTGATCGCTTCGCGCTTCAACGATATCTCGTCCGTTGGCACGGCCGACGACGTCCGCGTCATGCTTTGGAATGCCGCACTTCGTATGATCTACCACGCGCCCCTGCTCGGCCAGGGCCTGGGCACTTTCATCGATGCCTATCCAATTTATTCCGACACGATGACGCGTTTTGTCATGGACCGTGCGCACAACGACTTTCTCGAGTTCGCCGCCGGTCTGGGCGTGCCGGGTGCCGTCCTCTGGTGGACGTCCCTCGGCTGGCTCGCGGTGCTGTGCGTGCGCGGCGCTGCCATTCGCCGCCGCAACCGGTCCTATCCGACGCTTGCGGTAGCCGCCACGGTGCTCGTCGCGGTCCACTCCGCATTCGACTTCAGTCTTCAGATGCCGGCCATCTCCCTGACCTATGCCGCGATCCTCGGCCTTGGCGTCGCCCAGGCCTTTCCCACGCGTAGGGGGGACGATGGCTGACACGAGCGAACTCAGGAGGCCGTCAAACACGGCGCTCGCCTGGCTGATGCGGGCGGCCCTCGCGCTGCCGCTTGCAGTTGTCGTGCTCGCGGCTGTTCCGCGCTTTGTCACCGGCATCGCGTTGGAAGCGGCGTTTCCGGCGACCGCCTATATGGCGCTCAACATCGCGCAGTCCAAGGCGGTCGATAACCAGACGGCTACGATCCTTTCGCATGCTTCTCCGATGGATGGTGGAACTCAGATCGCGCGCGGTGAAGCCGCCATGCTCGCCGGCCAGCCGCCGCAGAGGGTCATCCCGATCGTCGAAGCCGGCCTTGCAAACGCGCCCTCTTCTGCGCGCGGGTGGATCGTGCTCGCGCGCCTACTGGGCGCGAGAGACCCCAAACGCGCCGCGGCGAGCCTGGCGCTGGCCGTCGAGCTGGCGCCGCGCGAATATTTCCTGGTGGTCCCGCGCATCGAAGCCGCTGCGCCGATTTGGCCCTATCTGCCGGAGACGACCCGGCAGGTCGTGATGGACGACACCCGCAGGCTGCTGGCATCACCGAACGACCACCTGACCGTGCGCGAGATACTTCACATCCCCGGCGGTACCGAAATCGTCACCGAAGCCTTCTCCGGCCATCTCGATCTGCTGCGCGCGTTCAATCGCTCGCTGGCGCGCGAAAGGCTCGGCCTTACGCCCCGCTAGCTGGAAAGGAATCTGCAGTCCGTACCCTCGAGCACCGCTGCCGTCAGGCGGCCCGTAACATAGGCGCCCGTGTCGACGCCGATACGGTTGGCGCGCCGTACCGGCGCTTCCGTCGGTGTATGCCCGTGCACGACGATCTTACCGAAGTCCGCGCCCGAGAGAAGAAAGTCGTCCCGTATCCACAGCAGATCCTCGGGCATTTGCTGCGCGAGTTTCACGCCCGGTCGCACGCCTGCATGGACAAAATAATAGTCGCCGATCTCGAACCCAAACGGCAACTGAGCCAGGAAATCCAAATGTCGTTGCGGCATTGCAGTCAGTAGTGCAGCACGCGCCACAGCGAACGCCTGTTCGTTGTCGAAAAGCGGAGGCACCACGCCATAGCTCATCAGCGTTTCGCGCGCGCCATAGTCGCGCCACTCGCGAAACAGATTTGGATCTTGCAGAAAATCCAGCAACGTCTGATCGTGATTGCCGCGTATGGCGCGCGTTTCGAAACCATCCCGACCGGCAAGGACGCAGTCGATGACTGCCTTGGACTCCGGTCCGCGGTCGACATAATCGCCGAGATAGACCAACACCTTGGCGCCGACAAATCCCGTGGCATCCGCTTCAATCTTGGCGAGAAGCGCGTTCAGCGGCCCTAGGCATCCATGCACGTCGCCTACGGCATAGACTCGCGTATTCGGCGGCAGGGTTCGCTCTGACTTCAGGCGGCCCAGGCGCCCGCGGAGCCAGGAAAACACCCCGCCCCGATCCCCGGAGCTGCGCAATTTTTCTTGTTCCGGCAATACCTTGTTCCGCTCGTTCGACGATTGATTTAGTCCTCGTCGCGGCGTCAGGCAATCCGGCGGCAAAAGATATTGACCCCGTGGGGGATTAGGAAGAATTCCGTCCAAGCGGTATGCCGCAAGGCGGCACTTATCCTCTGACGTAGTCCGATGAGTCTTGAGAACCGTCTTTATTCAATCTACGAGCGCACAGTTCGTGATGATGGACTGGCGCGTCCATTTCGCGGCGCCAATGGCCGCTGTTTCCAAGTGACGGAATGCGGCGAAGGGCAAACGTGGATCCATAGTCCTCGCTGATGCGATGTCTAAGAGATTGGCCATGGCGTCTGGTCTGCGGGCCACGAAACCACAAGCTCGGATGACGATGATTTGCAAGTCCTTGGAATGATTGGTGGGCCCGGCAGGACTCGAACCTGCGACCAGACCGTTATGAGCGGTCAGCTCTAACCACCTGAGCTACAGGCCCTCGCTGCGCCCCATAGCAGGAAATCCCAGGGGCCGAAACCTCGCGGCTTCGTGTTGGCCCGCCTATGATCGGCCGCCGCGCCGCCTCAGAATTGCCGTGCCGCCCGCAAAACGTCAGGCCAACCCATTTGGAAGGATCAATTGAGATGAAATCTCCGAAACTGGGCGGCTTGGCCCTCTGTGTCATGCTGGGCATGGCGCCGTTGCTTGAGCCGGCACAGGCCACGGACATACCGCGCACGATCACGGTTGGCGGTCGGGGCGAAGCGAGGGGCGTGCCGGACCAGGCCGAACTTACCGCCGGAGTCGCCACCGTGGCCGCCACCGCCGACGCCGCGGTGGCCGCAAACGCCCGCAAAATGACGGCGGTATTCGATGCGCTCAAGCGGCTGGGCCTGCCCGAACGCGCGATCCAGACCTCGAACTTCTCCGTCCAGCCGCAATACACGCCGAACGACGGTAACGGTCTCGAGCGCATTACCGGCTATCAGGTGTCGGACCAGGTCGATGTGACGCTCGACGACACCAAGAAGCTTGGACCCATACTGGACGCGCTTGTGGGGGCCGGCGCCAATCAGATCAACTCGGTCGGATTCGATATCCGCGATCCGGTGGCGCTGCAGATGTCGGCTCGCGAGGCGGCCATTGCCGACGCCCTCAGGCGGGCTCAGACCTATGCGAAGGCCGCCGGCGCCACCGTAGGAACGGTCCTGTCGATCCAGGAAGGCACCACCGACTCGCCACGTCCCATGTTCCGCGCGATGGTGATTGGGCGCGTGGCCGCCGCGCCGACACCCACCGCGGCCGGCGAGTTGGATGTCACCGCCAACGTCACTGTCGTGTTCGAGCTGAAGTGAGCGGCGGCGCTACGGCCGTCTCGATGGCGTCGATCTGGTCCATCGTTCGATTCATGCGCGCGAGCAATGCCTGGTAGGGCGCCGGCGATGCCATGTCGAGGCCGGCCTTCTTATAGATGTTGTAGGGGTAGTCCGAGCCGCCGGCCTTCAAGAGTGCGACGAAGCGATCCTGCGCGGGCTTGCCTTCATGTTCGATCGCATCGGCGAAGCTGGCGGCGCCGGCCATCGAGGTCGCGTACTGCCAGACATAGAAGCCGTAGTAGAAGTGTGGGATGAACTCCCATTCCGTGCAATAGGCGGGATCGATCCTCATCACGCCTTGCGCGTCGCCGTGATATTTCTTTAGCAGGCCGCAATAGATTTCCGACATGCGCATGCCGGATAGCGCGCGGCCGGCCTCGACCTCTTCATGCAGTGCCAGCTGGAATTCGGCGAACATGGTCTGGCGGAAGAACGTGGCGCGCTCGAGCTCTAAGGCCTGACCGAGATAGTAAAGCTTCTCGGCATCGGTCTTCGCATGCGCAACCATGTAGTCGCTGAGGAGCATCTCGTTGGTGATCGAAGCCGTCTCGGCGGTGAAGGTCGAGTAGTTGGAGTTCTCGAAGGGCTGATTGTCATGCGTCAGCAGGGTGTGAACCGCGTGGCCCCATTCGTGAACGAAGGTCGAGAGCGCCTCGTAGTCGTAATTGTGGTTGAAATGCAGATAGGGATGCACGTCATAGGCCGCGCCCTGCATATAGGCGCCGCCGGCCTTGCCGGGACGCGGCAGGACATCCATCCAGCGGCCGGCGAAGCCCTTTTTCAGTTCGGCGAGATATTCGGGGCCATAGGCCGCGGTGACGTCGAGCGCGATGTGCTCGGATTCCGCGACGGTGAAATGTTGCGGCTGGTCGAGTTTGAACATCGACGGGTAGATGTCGTAGTACGCAAGATCGCCCTTGATGCCCAGCAGCTTCTTGCGGAGCTTCAGATACCGATACATTGTCGGCAGGCCGGCATTGGCCTGGGCGACGAGCTGGCGGTAGACGCCTTCGGGCATATTGTCGGCGAAGACCGCGGCGGCCAGGGAATTCGGATAGTGCCGCACTTTCGCATTAAACACCTCGCCCATAACCTGGGTCGTCAGCGTGGCACCGAGCGTACCTTCGTATTTCTTCCACATCCCCCAGAATGCGTCGAACACCCTTTTGCGGTCGGCGCGGACCGGCGACTGACGGAATTTTGAATAGCTGCCCTGATCGATCGTGACGGTGCTGCCATTCGACAGCTTCACCGAGGGAAACGGAGCCTCGGCGTTGGCTAGAACGCTGTAGATGGCGTTGGGCTGGGACAGTACATCTCCAGCCGAGGCGAGCACGGCCTCGGACTCGGTCGAGAGTGTGTGCGGCGCCTGGCGCAGGACATTGTCGAGATAGAAGCCGAAGCGTCGGGCGAGTTCGGGATCCGCTGCCTCGAAGGCGCGGACTTTGTCAGTGCCGATGCCGAGGACTTCCGGCGTCACCCAGGCGGTCTTTTCGTTGTAAAGCGTGCCCAGCGAGGCGGCGAGCTGTTGGCGTTCCTGATTGGCGGCGATGCGAACATCCTCGTCCGCTTTGAGGCCGGCATACGCGGCCAGTCGCATGGCGGCACGTTGGGCGTCGCTGAAGGCACTCAACGCGGTCAGCATGTCCTTCGCGCTTTTGCCCAGCGTGCCCTTGTACTTGTCGAAGCCCTCGGTCGCGGCCTTCACCCGGTCGCGCTCCGCCGTCCAAGCTTCCGGCGAGGGGTACAGATCGGAAAGGTCCCACATATAGGCAGGATCCACGGGCATGGCGACGACCGGCGCCGGCTTCGCGGCCGGCTTGGCGATGGCCATGACGCCGCCGATGGCCGCGGCGGCCAGAATGAGCGCCGCTATCCGTGTCGATCTCATGGGTGTTCTCGCGCAGTCTGCACGGTTTCCCTAGCACATCGTGCGGCCATATCCATCGGACACACGCAGCCGTGAAGGTTGCCGGGGCCGGATCACTTGTTAGGATGCCTCGCTCTCAGCCAAGCAGGACGATGACACACAACCCCTTCTTCGAAACCTGGACCGCGCCCTTCGAAGCGCCGCCTTTCGACCGCATCGAGCCGGTGCATTTCCGCCCTGCCTATGACCGCGCGCTGGCGGAGCATGCGACCGAGATCGCGGCAATTGCCGGCAATCGGTCGGAGCCGAGCTTCGACAATACGATCGAGTCGCTGGAAAACGCCGGACATTTGCTGCGGAGAGTCGAGGCGGTGTTTGGCAACTTGGCGGCCTCGCACACCAACGATGCGATCCAGGCGATCGAGCGCGACATCGCGCCGGTGCTCGCCAAGCATTGGAACGACATTTATCTCAACTCTGCGCTGTTTGAGCGGATCGACGCGCTGCAGGCGAAACGCGATGCGCTCGGCTTGGATGCCCAAGCGCAGCGCGTTCTGGACCGCTACCACCTCGATTTCGTCCGTGCGGGCGCCAAGCTCAAAGGCCGGGACAAGGAGCGTCTGGCAGCGATCGTCGAGGAGCTCGCGACGTTGGGCACGGATTTCGGGCAGAACGTGCTCGCGGACGAGCAGGACTTTGTCCTTCCACTCCAGCAAGCCGATTTGGCGGGCCTGCCGGATTTCGCGCGCGGAACGGCGGCGGAAATGGCAAAGGAACGCGGCCTCGATGCGCCCTATGCAGTGACGACCTCCCGCTCCAGTGTCGAGCCGTTCCTGAGCTTCGCCGACCATCGCGAACTGCGCGAGAGGATATTCAAGGCCTGGACGTCGCGCGGCGGCAATGCGAACGCGCACAACAACGCGAAGATCATCGGCGAGATGGTGCAATTGCGCGCCGAACGCGCGAGGTTGCTTGGCTATCCGACCTTCGCGCACTACAAACTCGCCGACACGATGGCGAAAACGCCGCAGACGGCGCGCCATCTGCTCGAGCAGGTCTGGGAGCCGGCGCGGCGCCGCGCGCTGGAAGAGCGCGACGCCTTGCAGGCGATCATCGCGCGCGAAGGCGGCAATTTCGCACTGGCTGCCTGGGATTGGCGCTACTACGCCGAGAAGCTGCGCAAGGAGCGCTACGATCTCGATGAGGCCGAGCTGATGCCCTATTTCCAGCTCGATAAGATGATCGCGGCGGCATTTGATACCGCTCATCGTTTGTTCGGTCTCGACTTCTTCGAGCGCAAGGACATTCCCCTCTATCACCCCGATGTGCGGGTGTGGGAAGTGACCCGCGGCGGCATGCATGTCGGACTGTTCTATGGCGACTATTTCGCGCGCGCCTCCAAGCGCGGCGGCGCCTGGATGAGCTCGTTCCGCGATCAGGAGAACATGGGCAAGCCGATCACGCCGCTGATCGTCAACAATTGCAACTTCCCCAGATCCGAGCCCGCACTTCTGTCCTTCGACGAGGCCAAGACGCTGTTCCACGAATTCGGACATGCGTTGCACGGATTGCTGAGCCAGGTCCGCTACCCGCGCCTTGCCGGCACCAGTGTCGCGCAGGATTTCGTGGAGTTGCCGTCGCAGATCTTCGAGCATTGGCTAGAGGTGCCAGAGACGCTGGAGCGTTTTGCGGTGCATGCCGAGACCGGCGCGCCGATGCCCAAGGCGCTCCTCGAAAAGCTGATCGCGGCACGGAATTTCAACAAGGGCTTTGCCACGGTGGAGTTCCTCGCCTCCGCATT
>Ga0265314_10005753_pt1 | contig 11121 bp, 5 predicted proteins | sample 4126metaG_FD_203106 | JGI IMG/M metagenome (GOLD analysis project Ga0265314, IMG submission 203106) | Rhizosphere microbial communities from Carex aquatilis grown in University of Washington, Seatle, WA, United States - 4-1-26 metaG | ecosystem: Host-associated > Plants > Roots > Rhizosphere >... | reverse complement strand
CCAGGGCTCGTGATCGTAGGCGGCAATGTCCGCGTGATTGCGGCAGAAGGGCGTGAGGAAGGCAACCTGATACCAGCGCGCCAGCAGCTCGGCGTTGGTGCGGCCCATAAAGCCGCCGGCGTCGGCGCCCACAAAGGGCTCGCCCGAAAGCCCCAGGCTCTGGAACATCGGAATGCTGAGCGCGAGCGCCTCCCAGGTGGAGGTGTTGTCTCCGGTCCACATGGTGGAATAGCGTTGGATGCCGGCGTAGCCCGCCCGCGTAATGACGTAGGGGCGCAGGTTCGGTCGCAGCCGCTCCAGCCCCTCGTATGTCGCGCGCGCCTCATTCAGTGCGAACACATTGCGGTTCATCGCCTGCGTGCTGTTGGCTCCGCCGTCGGAATAGACCACGTCCGTCTGCGTTTTCCCGACCTGGTCGAGGAAGTCCGAGGGCTCGTTCATGTCGTTCCAGATCCCGGCCACCCAGTGATCGGTGTAGGCGCGGTGCAGGTCCCCCCACCAGCGCGCGGCGTCCGGCAGAGTGTAGTCCACATAGACCGAGTCGCCCGGCCACACCTTGCCGTGAAACAGGCTCCCGTCTTTGCGTTTCAGGAAATAGTTCTTCGCCAGCCCCTGGTCGAACACGTAGTAGTTCTTGTCGTGAGGGGCGAGCTCCGGCGGCCCGGAGGGCGCGTCCGTCGATTCAGTAGGCTGGTATTTGATGCCCGGATCGACGATGGTCACAAGCTTCACCCCCTGCCGCAGCAGCTTGTCGGCGAAAGCGCTGGGATCCGGAAATCGCTCGCGGTCCCAGGTGAACACGCGGTATTTGTCCATGTAGTCGATATCGAGATACAGCACATCGAGCGGCAGATCGTCGGCGCGGTAGCGGCGCACCACTTCCTCTCCCATGCTGGCCGGATAGTAGCCCCAGCGGCACTGCTGATTGCCCAGTGCCCACGCCGGCGGCATTGGCATGTGACCCGTGAGCTCCGCGTAGCGTCCCAGGATCTTCTTCATCGAGGGACCGTAGAAGAAGTAGTAGTTCATCTCCCCGCCCTCGGCGGAGAAAGCCGCGTATTCCTGCGACGAGCGCCCGAAGTCGAACTCCGTGCGGAAGCTGTTGTCGAAGAAAATGCCGTAGGCGGCGGCGTTCTGCCAGCCAAGGTAGAACGGCACGTCCTGGTAAATGGGATCGGTCCCCTCAACGTAACCCGGCGTGTCCATGTTCCACATGGAGAACTGGCCACGGCGCTTGTCGAGCCGGGCCGCCTTTTCTCCGAGCCCGTAGAAGTGCTCGTCGAAGCCGAGTTTCTTGGCCGCGGCGACGGTGCCTGATTGGGGATCGAACAGCATCGGCCGCTGGTCGGCATTGATGACGGCGTGCGTCGCTGCGTCGCGGAACTCCACCAGCAGCGGCGCGCGGTGGACCACCACTTCCAGTTCGCCGGTTACGAGGAGCAGGGCCTCCGGCTCTTCCTTGACGCTCCACTTCGGAGCGCTCCAGTCGGTCTTCGCGATGGCCCAGGAATGATCGCGGGCCGGCAGCGCGTGGCCGAACGCGGCGCGAACGCGCACCAGGTCGGGCGCCAGCACGCGAATGGCGACCTCGGACCCGTCGCGGCAGGTGAGCATGATCCCGTCGGGCAGCGCGGTGAAGCCGGACACGGGGCCGATAGGCGTGAGGCCGCCAAGATCGATGGCCGCCACCGGAAGGCACAGCGACAGCAGACAGCAGGCGAACGCCAGAACGGTTTTCATAGTTGATACGAGGATGTTACGCCCGCCCGCGCGCCGTCAAGTAGGGCATGCTTCCGCTTGCCCCTATGGGGTCTGCTTGTTGTGCCCTGCCTTGCTCAGATGAGCGTAGTAGCCGAGGTCTTCGCCGGTAGCCGCCTTGGTGGCGAAGACAATCTGGCCGGTGTGCTGCGCGAAGTGCTCCACCACGTGATAGATCGCTTCGAGCACCGTGACATCGTACCCCTGGATGCGTAGGCGATCCGCGAGGCGCGCCGGCGGAACGCCCGCAATGACGGCGGCAGCCTCGCGCACCGTGGAGCCGAGGCGCTCGCGAAGCTCTTGGACTCCGGCTCCGCCGCGCGCGCCGAACTCGGCGTCGCGCTCACGCAGGTCTGGGGAGCCGCCTACGCCCGAGACAATCCACTGGCGCACATTGCCCGCCAGATGCAGAACCAGGTTGCCGACGGCGTTCTGGTTCTCGCCGCCCCGGAACCACACCTGGCCATCGTCGAGCCGGCCGAGGCAATCGTCGATGCGCGAAGCCAGTTGATTCAAACGGCGGACAGAACAATCGAGGAAGATGCGCTCCGGTGTGGGCTCCACACCTGGATTATGGCTCTTTCGCCGGTTCCCGGTTACCCGCGCTTTCCCATCTTCCGGCGCAGAGTCCAGGAAAGAGCAATCAGCCCCAAACCAGCCACACCGAGACCTGCCGGCTCCGGCGTCGTGTAGTCGACCGTCGCAAAGCGGTCCCGGGTCCCGACGTTGAAGCTCCCCGCATCGGCGATGATCTCGACGCTGAACTTGCCCTTGCTCCCTTTGAGCGCCGCCAGGAACTGCGCCAGCTCGCCACCGTCCAGCAACGTTTTCGTGACGGAATCCCTGTTGGAGCTCTTGTAGCCTTGGAGCGTGACGTTCCCGCTGGTGCCCAACGTCCAGGCGTCCTGCCCCACCAGGAGCTCAATCGTGAAGCTCTTGGATGAAGTATCTTTGCCGTTGTTCGTGTCCCAGACTTCCAGGCCGATCTCGACATCGTCGAGGGATACCATCTTCTTGACCGTCGCGTTCGGAATCGAGTAATCGAACGTCAAGGTCGTCCCCTCCCCGCCGAGCAGGTAAGGGCCGTTGCAAGATCCGCCCCCGCCGCCGTTACACCCGGCGGTGTTGGCATCGATCGCAGCGGCGCCGGCCAGCGGCACGAAACAGAACACAAAGATCAGGCAAAGTGCTATCCGGTGCATGGTCGTAATTCTCTCCTCGCTTCAGGAGTATGGGCGGCCAAACGGTGAAAACCCAGACCCGTTGACGAATGGAACGTACCAGTACAAAACCCGACCTTGCAGCCCTAGGCCGCCGCAGTGTACGGTAAGAGCGAATGCGCTTCTGGACGGTCTGCCTCTTCGCGGCACTCTGCGGCTGTGGCCCTCACCGGCCACCGTCGGTGAAGATCGATCCGGCGCTGGCCACGCTGGTTCCCTCCGACACAGTACTGCTGGCCGGCGTCAAGATGGAGGCGCTGCGGGCGATGCCGCTCTACCGGTCGCTCGGGTCGCCGGCGGCCTTGTTGAGCGGCACAGGTCTCGATCTCGACAAAGTCTGGGAGATCCTGGCGGTCTCGAATGGCCGCCGCACGGCGATCCTCGCGCGCGGCAAGTTCTCGGACACCGGCCTGGAGCCGCGCCTCGATATCCCCGGCGCAACGCGCACCACATACAAGGGCTACGCCCTGACCGCCACCGACAGCCTCGCGGTGGCCTTCATGAACCCCAGCACGGCGGTAGCGGGCCGCCCCGACGCGGTGCGGGCCATTCTCGACGATCGCGGGCAATCGAGCGGGCCGCCGCCCGGCCTCGAGAAGCAAATCGAATTGATTGGACCCGAGAACCAGATCTGGGCCGTGGGCGCGGGTTCCGCTGAGCTGGCGCAGGCTGCACCGCACACCGGAAACCTGGCGAACCTGGGCACGGCGCTGCGCATGGTGGAGACCTTTCGGATCGGCGCCCAGGCCGGTGCGGGCCTCCGGATCGCGGCCACGGCCCGCTGCAGAAACGAGCAGGATGCGGGGTCGCTTTCGGGCGCGCTGCGCTTCTTCGCGATGCTGGCGGGACTCAAGCCATCGAACGGCGTCCACATCGAATCGAGCGGCGCCGACGTCCGAATCGACGCCGACATTCCGCCCGAGACCATCGAGAAGTTCGCCGGGCAGGCTCAGCGCTGAGGGATCTCCACCACCACGTCGCCGCGCACCATGGCCTGGCAGGCCAGGCGCGAGTGCAGGGTGAGCCCCTCGGCCATGTCGAGGCGGTCGGCCTCGAAGTCGTCCATCGGCGAGAGATTCCGTTCTCCCTCCCGGACGATCACGTGGCAGGTGGTGCAGGCGCAATTCCCGCCGCACGAGTGTTCGAGCGGCACGCCGGAATTCAGCGCCACATCCAGGATCGAGCCCGGCTTGCCGTGCTCGCGGTACGGGAGCTTGTGCAGCTCGAACTCGGCGGTGACCCGCCGCGGAAGAAAGGTCACTTTCGGCACTGAGAGTGATTATATTCTGCCTACGGTGCAAAATACCCGTTGATATCCAGAATCACGTGCGTCCGGTTGGTGACGAACACGCTGATCGCGCCCCCATCCCCTGCCGGTACGATCGCCGCATTGGCCACCACCGCGCCATCCCACGAATTCAGCGTCGAGGCGAATGGCTGCCCCGCCCCCGTGGGCCACGCCGTCAGGTATTGCAGCATGCCGTCTGGCACCACCGTCACATTCAACGAATACGCCGCCGCCGTCGAGGGCGTCCCGCACCCGCTCGAGGGGATCGGGAAGGAGCGCGTTTCGCCGTCCCCCATCTCCGGCGCCCCCAAGGGACCCGCGGCGCCGCGCGTGTCCGCCACACGGCATGGGGTGACCGGGTAGAAGTTCAGCGCGCCCGTACCGCCCGGCGCCCCGAAGTAGCCGTTCGTATCCAGCACCACCTGAGTGGCATCCTCGGCGTACAGCGAGATGGAGCCTCCGGTCCCGGCCGGAATCAGAGCCGCGTTGGCCACCACTTTGCCGGTCCAGGAATTCAGGGTCGACACGTTGGGCTGCGCCTGCCCCGTAGGCCAGGCCTTCAGGTAACCCAGGTAGCCGCCGGGGACCACCGTCACGTTCATCGAGTAGGCGCTGGCGGTAGCGGGAAGGCCGCATGAGCTGGAGGGAACCGGGAAGTCCCGGCTCTGGGAGCCGGTCAGCGCCGGCCCGCCGAACGGCCCCGTCGGGTTGCGCGTATCGGCCACCCGGCACGGCTGCACGGGATAGAATGCATAGTTGCCCGGCGAGTCGAAGTAGCCATTGATGTCCAGGATCACGTCGGTGGGATCGGTGACGAAGACGCTGACCGCGCCGTCGACGCCGGCGGGAACCATGGCCGCGTTGGCCACCACGATTCCGCCGAAGGAATTCAACGTGGAGACCAGGGGCTTGTCCTGACCGGTGGGCCAAAGGCTGAGATAAGACAGCGGACCCTGCGGCACCACAGTCACGTTTAAGGAGTAGGCCTGCGCAGTCGACGGAATCCCGCACCCACTCTGCGGGATGGCGAAGGAGCGCGTCTCCGCGGCTCCCATGGCCCCACTGCCGCCGCGGGTGTCGGCGACGCGGCAGGGAGTCACCGGCACGAACCCCAGGCTGGTGCTCGTAGACGCTGCCTGCCGGATGGTCACGGGAAGTCCCGCAACCGTCATCGTGGTCGAACGCACCCGGCCGGGGTTGGGAGCGACGGTGACACTGAACCCTGCGCTGCCGAGTCCGAAAAGAGGACTCGCGACGGTCGCCCAGCCTGCCGCCGGGTTGGAGGCGGTCCAGGGGCAGTTATAGGGGGCGGTCAGAATGACAGAGCTTGTTCCACCCTCGGGAGGGAACGTCTGTGGAGTCGATGTGATTGCGTAGCTGCAGGGCGCATCCGCCTGCGTAATCGTGACCGCGATACCTGCGATGGCAAACGTCGCCACCTGCGCGAGTCCAATGTTCGAGTACACGGCCAGATTGATGGTCGCCGGGCCCTTGCCCGATGTCTGTGTGGTGATCCACGTAGGGAGACCGGATACCCCCCACGGGCAGCCCGGCCCTGTCTGGATCGAGATGGGCACCGTACCGCCGGCGCCGGAGACCGTCAGCGCAGTCTGATCCAGCCGGTATTGGCAGGATGGGTCCGCGGGGATCAGAACGCCGACCCCGCTTTGACTATCCGCGAAATAGACTTTGCCCGTGCCATCCACGGCCAGGGCGATTGGGGATACCGAGGCACCCAGCGCCGGGCCGCCATCGACCCAGCCCGAACCACCGCCCGCGATCGTCCGGATGATGCCGTCGGAAGTCACTTTGCGGACTTTGTATGACTCGGCAATGTAAAGGTTGCCGGCGGCGTCTAGTTTGACATCTCTGGGCATGCAAATGTCGGCGCTGATGGCGGGACCGCCGTCGCCCGAAGTACTGCATGCGCCGGTGCCTGCCACCGTGTTGATGATGCCGTCTGGAGTCACTTTCCGAATGCGCCCGCTCCCGTCGGCGATATAAACAGAGCCGGAGGCGTCCACGGCCAGGCCGCCGGGCGATACCTGCGCGCTAGTGCCTGGTCCGCCATCGCCGGAATAGCCCCAGGTGCCCCACACGTCGCCCGCCACGGTCGTGATCGTGCCGCTGGTCGAGACCTTGCGGACCGCCGGGCCATCCGAGATATACAGATTGCCTGCGGCGTCCACCGTCAAGGCTTCCGGAAACGTGAGCTGAGCGCTGGTAGCCGGGCCCCCGTCGCCTAACTGCCCCGCCACCCCCGTGCCCGCCACCGTCGTCACGGTGCCGTTGGGTCCGATCTTGTAGACGATGTACTCATAGGATGGGGCGAGATAGACGTTTCCGGCGGCATCCGCCGCTATGGCGCCGCTGCGAATCCCCGTGATGCTGCTGATGGTGCCGTCCGGCGCCACCTTGCTGACCCCGAGCCCGCCGCTGCCCTGGGCTACGTAGAGGTTCAGCGAGCCATCCACCGCCACGCTGGTTGCCGAGCTGATCGGCGCGCCCGCCGTGATGGTGTACCACTCCTGGCCGGCAGGAGCCGCCTGGGTCGTGAACGCGACGAGTGGAGATGAACTGGCGCCGCTTCCGTTTTTGGCCACGACCCGCCAGCAATACATGGTCCCAGCGACAAGCGCGCCTGGGGAGTAGCTGGTTTGCGTGGTGGTAGTCACGAGTTGCGGATACCATGCGGTCCCAAAGTACACGTCATACGACGTCGCTCCCGCCACCGCGGCCCAGGTGAGGGCCGGAGCCAGGGGCACGCCCGAGGCGCCGTTGGCCGGCGATACCACAACCGGGGCTGGCAGGGCCAGAGAGACCGTCGTCGTCAATCTCCCCGCGCCGCCGTCCGGTGCAAGACCGAAAAAACCATTGTTGCTGGCACTCCAGACTGCGGTGTAGGTTCCCTCGACGGCGGGCGCAGTCAAGTTCAGGACCGCGTGGTAGACGGATCCGGGCGTAACCTCGCCCACGAGAATCTGAGTGTCGCCTCCGAAGGCGGCCGGCAGGCTGAACCACCCCGTCATGCCGGGATCGGACAGGTCCCCGCTGTTGGTCACGTCGCAAGTCGCCTGGAACGCCGACCCGGCCAGCAACGAACTGGGCATGCTGCACGAGATGCTGCTCTTCGGCCCGCTAACAGGAGTGAGTGCCCCGGCGGCCGCCAGCGCATACGGCTCTGAAGTCACGCCCGCCAGCGGAGAGCTGCCCATCTTGACGGCGAGCACGTAGTCGCCCGCATTGTAGACCCCCACCCGCTCCACGTCCTGTCCCGTGTATTGGGGTGAAGCATCGTAGAATTCGGTTCCGTTGTGCGCGTCAAAGCAGCGCAGGTTGAAAACGTTGAAGGAGGATGTGCTCCCGCTCACATGGCGGTTCCAAACCAGCGTGGCGAGGCCGTCGGCAGGGGCTGTCAGCTTGTACAACTGGGAACCGCCGGCCGCGAGGCTGCCCGTGGCGTAGAACAAGCGGCTCAGGGCGCTGTCGAGACTGGCGAAGCCCCATCCCGCGGCGTTGCTCCACAACCACCCCCCGAACTTGCCGGTGTTGAGCAGGATTGCTTTCACCGCCAGCGGGTTGGTAACTCCGGCGCTTTCGAGCAGCTCCGCGGCTCCGGCTATGTGAGGTGCGGCCATGCTGGTTCCGGTCCCGCTGACGAAATCATCCGCGGTCCCGGGCGTCGCGTCCCAGTTGTACGCGGCGGAGTAGATGTTCGTGCCCGGCGCCGCCAGATCGGGCTTGTCCCTGCCTCCCGCGGTCGGGCCGTAGCTGCTGGTGACGTTCACGGTCCCCGTGTCGTACGACTCGGCGTTTGCCACCGTGATCGAGTTGTACGCGATCCCCGGGCTGGCCACGCCGTAGTTACTCGTCCCGCCATTCCCCGCGGCGATCGTAATCGTCAGCCCGTAGTTGTCGATGTACTGATCGATCGACTGCGTGAAGCCGTCGTCGTCGTCGGTGGTCGGGCTGCCATAGCTGTAGTTGAAGATCTTCAGCGGGGTGTTCGCGACCGCCCAATCCAGCGCCGCAAGAACATCTCGCGGGTCCGATTCCGCCCCCACGGGGTCGCAGGAGGACGACACCCTCAGCTTGTAGCCCACCTTCAGGTTGTACAGCGTACCGATTCCCTTGGCCACGCCCTGATAGTTCGTCCAACCAGGGGAGCCCTGGCTCGCTACGATCCCCGCCACATGGGTCCCATGACCGAACTCGTCCTGAACCGAGCCGGCATCGTCCGCGAAGCACGTGTCGGTGCTGCCGTTGTCCAGAAACACCTGGCTGATGATCGACACCCCCGCGAAGGCCGGATGGTTGGTCCTGACCCCGCTATCCAGGATGCCCACCGATTCGCCCTGGCCCGTGAAGCCCGCGTTCCAGAACGCCGGCGCGCCCAGGGTCGGGACACTATTCACGAGCTGCGGGTATTGCTTCTCCACCAGAAAGACGTGGGCGATTGCCGGGTCTGCTTCGAGCGCCGCGATCGCCGGCGCTGGAATCTCGGCCGCGATCGTGTTGATTCCCGGGTAGCGGGACACGTGCATCGCCCCGAGGCCGCGCAGCCGGCTTTCCATCACGTCCTGCTCTGGTCCGACTGCTTGCTGGATCGCCTGAAACGCCTGCTGCCGCGTCCGCAGAGTTACGGCCTCCGCGGCCTTCCTGGCCTGCCGCAACTCTTCAGAGCCGGTGAGCGCCCGCTCGGCCGCCTGCCGGTACCGCGACTCCGCCACCTGCCGGTACAACCCATTGGCGCTCTCGGCCCGCTCCAGGATCTCCCGCTGAGGCTGGCGCTCCAGCACGATGAACACCGCAACTGTCGCCTCCGACTGAGCCCGCGACAAAACCCGCGGGTCGATCTTCGGCGCGGCGCCCGCCGCGGTCAACGCCGCGGCCAGCCCCAACAACATCGCTGCGATCGTCCGTTTGCTCATGGCGCAAAATACCCGTTGATATCCAGAATCACGTGCGTCCGGTTGGCCACGAAAACGCTGATCGCGCCCCCCGTCCCCGCCGGAACGATCGCCGCATTGGCTACCACCGCGCCATCCCAGGAGTTCAGCGTCGAAGCGAACGGCTGCCCCGCCCCCGTGGGCCACGCCGTCAGATACTGCAGCATCCCATCCGGCACCACTGTCACGTTGAGCGAGTACGCCGCCGCCGTCGCCGGAATGCCGCACCCGCTCGAAGGAATCGGGAACGACCGCGATTCGCCGTCCCCCATCTTCGGACCCCCAAGAGGACCCGCGGCCCCGCGCGTGTCCGCCACCCGGCATGGCGTAACCGGGTAGAAGTTCAGCCCGCCCGCCGCGCCCGGAGCGCCGAAGTAGCCGTTCGTATCCAGCACCACCTGAGTGGCATCCTCGGCGTACACCGAGATCGCCCCGCCGCTCCCGGCCGGAACCAGAGCCGCGTTAGCCACCACTTTGCCCGTCCACGAATTCAGCGTGGAGACGTTGGGCTGCGCCTGCCCCGCGGGCCATGTCTTCAAGTAGCCCAGGTAGCCGCCGGGAACCACCGTCACGTTCATCGAGTAGGCACTGGCTGTCGAGGGAAGTCCGCACGCGCTCGATGGAACCGGGAAATCCCGGCTCTGGGCGCCCGTCAGCGCTGGCCCGCCGAAGGGCCCTGCCGGGTTACGTGTATCTGCCACCCGGCACGGCTGCACGGGATAGAACGCATAGGTGCCAGGCGAGTCGAAGTAGCCGTTGATGTCCAGGATCACGTCGGTGGGATTGGTGACATACACGCTGACCGCGCCGCTGAAACCGGCGGGCACGATGGCGGCATTGGCCACCACGATTCCGCCAAAGGAGTTCAAAGTGGAGACGAGCGGCCTATCCTGTCCCGTGGGCCACAAGGTGAGGAAAGACAGCGGGCCTTGCGGCACCGCGGTCACGTTCAAGGAGTAGGCCTGGGCAGTCGAGGGCACACCGCAGCCGCTCTCCGGCACCGCGAAGGAGCGGGAAGAGTTCGCCGTCATCGTCGGGCTGGCGGAGCGGGTGTCGGCAACCCGGCACGGCGTGACCGGAACGAACCTCAGCCCGCCCACCGGCGGACCGCTCTGCTGCACTGTGAAGCTGAGCCCCGCGATGGTGAGCGCGCCGGAGCGCGCGCCGCTCGCATTGGGAGCGACCGCGTAGCTCAGGCTCCCGCTGCCAATGCCCGACGCCGGTCCGTTGAGAGTCACCCAGCCAACCGGGTTGGAGGCCGTCCAGGGGCAGCCGGCTCCGGTCGTAATCGTGATCGAACCCGTGCCGCCCGCCGGCAGAACGGAACTGGCGCCCGACCCCAGAGCATAGCTGCACGCGCCGTCTCCCTGGGTGACCGTCACCGCTACCCCGGCGATGGAGATCATGGCCGTGCGCAATGCTCCGGAATTGGGCCCCACCGACAGGTTGATCGTTGCCGGACCCTGGCCAAACGTCCTGCTACCCATCCAGTACGGAAGGCCGGAGACTCCCCAGCCGCAGCCCGCGCCGGTCTGGATCGAAATGGAAAAGCTGCCGCCATCCCCGGTAGCCGCGATCGCGGTCTGGTCGAGCCCAAACGAACACGAGGCAGGCGTGGGCACCAGGACACGGATCGCGTAGTTGTCCGTGTCCGCTACGTACACGTCGCCGGAGGAATCTACCGCAACGCCCATCGGCGTGTTGAATTGTGCGCCCGTGGCGGGGCCTCCGTCGCCCGAATAGCCCATGAGGCCGTTGCCCGCTATGGTCGTGATCGTGCCGTCCGCTGCCACCTTGCGTATGCGATGGTTGTTGCTGTCCGCGATGTAGAGGTTGCCCGCGGCATCAAGCGCCACCCCGCCGGGGAGGTTGAGTGCAGCGCTTGTGGCCGGGCCTCCGTCACCCG
>Ga0265314_10005752_pt1 | contig 11123 bp, 14 predicted proteins | sample 4126metaG_FD_203106 | JGI IMG/M metagenome (GOLD analysis project Ga0265314, IMG submission 203106) | Rhizosphere microbial communities from Carex aquatilis grown in University of Washington, Seatle, WA, United States - 4-1-26 metaG | ecosystem: Host-associated > Plants > Roots > Rhizosphere >... | reverse complement strand
GCGGCGAGCACCGATCGTCGCGAGTGCTCGCGACATCGTGGCCAATCCGATCATCACTCCCGTCAGCTTTTGCAAGGTGCGAATCAGCATCTCTCGCGTCCACGTGGGACGAGGCCAGCCATGTTCGTCGGCATGCGAGCGGACAACTTCCCAAAGGCTGCCCAAATAATCGTCGTCGACCTTCCGTCGTCCATTGTCCTCCCGACGATCGACAAGGCCAGACTCCCCAAACTCGCGAAAACGGCTCGCGACGCGATAAACGGTACTTCGGGCAACATGCAACACTTTCGCGACCTGCACCACTGGGCGCCCCTTGATCAGGTTCAACACGATCAAGTATCTCGTCCGCATTTTCGCATTCGCCAGCTCCCGCAATCGCCGATACATTCTCTCCTTGTCAGAAACACGTACGACGGGCACAATACCATCCATGGGAACTCCCTCCATGACCTTCCTGGTTTCATGGGCCAAACAATCCGGGGAGTTCCCATTTTTCTTTCCTTCTCCATTTTCGCAACACCAACGCGCCGCAAAATCACGAACGGTGATTTAGCAGTCCAGCCAACGCGAATTTGGGAGGTAATTTAATCCGCGATCCTCAGCGAACTTCTCCTCGTAAGGCGTCTTGTGTTTGCCGTTTGAATCAGCAACCACCGGCAGAGCCGGTGGTATGAGGAAGGCCCCTAAAAGGGGCCTTGTTGGTGGTTAACAGTTAGTCAAACAAACCGCGTTCTTGTTCACGCTCGTTCTTTTCCTGGTCCTGGATGTACTGTTTGATCATCGCTTCATCCAGTCCCACCGTGCTCACACAGTAACCGCGTGACCAGAACGCTCGCCCAAACAGGGTTCCTTGCGTCCGGAGCAGCTCCCGATGAATTCGCACCGCACTCTTCCCCTTCAAGTACCCGACTGCAAACGCAATCGCGTACTTGGGCGGCACACTCAACAGCATGTGGGCGTGATCCGGCATCGCGTGCCCTTCCAGCAACTCGATGCCTTTCTGCCGGCACAACTGTCGCAGAATCTCTCCGATCTGGCCACGTCTGCTTGCGAAAAATTTCTTTTGCCGGTATTTTGGTACCAGCACCACATGGTACTTGCAGTCCCACTTCACGTGGGCTTGGCTACGCCAATCTTTCATTCTCAATCCTCCCTGACCCCTCGGGGCCTTCCTCAGGGAGGATTTGTTCAGACTCGCGCAGGAAACGGCAGAGCCTTTACGCTTCTCACCGGCAGAGCCGGTGGATTAACTGTGATTTAGTCATTGGCGTAATCGATCATTGAGTAAGAAGTGCAACGAGCTTGGTAAGTCAATGTGCTGATCTCGACAATTTGTTGAATTGCGGTTTGGAAATCGGCGATCAATGAACGATTCCCTTTTCTTTAAGCCAGTGAAACAAATCCTGTGCGGTATTCGTGGTGAGCATGAACATGGCCTTTTGCTGCTCGTCTTCGTGTATGTCCAAAAGAACGCGTGGTTCATCGGGGGACACGTTGACGAATAGTTCTCCTTTTCCGAGGGCGGTCTCAATAGTAACGCAGGCTTGAATGTCGCTGTACTTCGTGAAGGTCCATTTGGGCATTGTTGTTCTCCGCAGGTGTTAAAGAACAAGGATATCGCCAGCCTCCGACCCCGCTGAAGCGATCAACGCCAAAGCCGTAGCGTCGTGGGCATCGGGCTGGGCCGGGTGGTGAACCGCCAAGAACTCACCTCGTCCGTGTACTCGCGGAGGAGCCTGGTCATTTGCTCCTCGAATTCGGGGGTCAGCGGATCGTCGGAGGGTATGTGAATCTTAGCGAATCGCAGTCGTGTTCGAACAGGGCCGTTTCTCCTGGGCGGACCGGCACATTCGGGGCTTCGTTGGCGGCTCACGTCGAAATCCCTCTGAAGGCGTCGATGCGGTTAGGGGATCGCAGGCAGATGCCGCCCATCAATGCGTCTGGCAGCTCAACCTCGAACCCTCCTGGATCGAGTTCCCATTGCGCACGGGCGGCCAACCGCATCGGCTCGCGAGCGAAGGTTCGCTGTTCCAATAGGCCTGAAACGTGTCGGCTGCAGAGCCGCTCGATCTTCGCCTACCTGACGACCGCCGTGGAAGCCCACTTCCAGCATCAACCAGCCCCTTCGCTGCTCCCTGACGTTTGAACGGTTACGCCGGGATGTGAGCGATTACCACTGCCAGTGGCGAGAACTCGCGCACAAAAGTCCCAAATGTCGTGGCTCACATCAGGGCAGTCAGCTTCCGCCGCCGCGCTGGCCCGGTCGAAAAGCAGGGCGACGTCTCCGACCTCTACGCGCTCGACGTTGGTCGAATTTGGCTACTTGCCATCGCCTGACGGGTGCCACACGCTCGGAGTCTACTTCAACATTTCTTTCAACGTCGGCGTGATCGATTCGGCCCAGATCTCGTAGCCGCGCGGGCTCAGGTGCAGGAAATCGGGCATAATCGTTTTGCTGAGCGAGCCGTCCTTTTCCAGAAATTTCGGGCCAATATCGAGGTACTTGACCGTCTTGCCGTCGTCGAGTTTGGCAACGATCCTGTTGATGTTGGCTAGATTCTGGCGCATGGGCGTGTCGGCTATCTCTCCGCGCGGAAAGATGCCGAGCACCAGTACCTTGGTGCGCGGCGATTTTTCCTGAATCGTCTTGACGATCACCTTGATCCCCTGGGCAATCTGCGGTGCACTATCGCGCCACGTATTATTGGTGCCGATCGTCAGCACGACGACCTTGGGGCTGATTCCTTCCAGTTCCTTTCCTTCCGTGAGCCGCCACAGCACGTGGCCGGTCTCGTCGCTGCCGATGCCGAAATTGGCGGCCTTCAGCGGCTCGAAATACTCTTTCCAGGCCTTTTGGCCCTCCCAGCCATGCGTGATCGAGTCGCCGAGGAACAGGACCTCCACGCCGCCTTTCTTGGCTATCGCCAGGAATTCCTTGTGGCGGGGGACATCACGATTCATGGGCGTGGTGGCGGGATTGTTCTCGTAGTTGTCGTCACCGCGAACGCTCGCAACACCAAGGCCGACGCCAAGGCCGACCAGACAACTCAGCAGTATTCGATTAACAGACTTCATCGCAGCTCCTTCATGTTGGCAGGAAAGAAATACCGCGGTCGAGCAGATCGACGGATTTCGTCGTCGCCATACATGCTTCGGCCCCCAAGACAAACTGGTGCAGTCAATGCGATTCTCACTTCCGCAACGATCAGCATATCGTGGGGTACCGGCTGAGTCAGGTCAAGAGTGTGCTGCTCCCCATCGAAAACTGCAGGCTACGGCGATGTCGCCAGCGAACCGTTCATCGAGCCCTGGGCTTGTCCTTGATCACATCCAACCAGAGCCAGGTGTTCAGTGCGAACTCCCGTGTAAGTACGGGAGCTCAATTTCCCCGAATGAATAGGACTCACATCACCCCCGTCGCCATCCCGATCCACAGCGGCGGCGGCAGCCGGATCGCGATGTGGCGGGGTCGGAAGTGATGAGCTCGGTCGCGGACATGCCGTCAGGATACCGCTGGCGGGCGGCGGAATGAATGCCAGATCAGTGAAGCCGATGTTCCCGCCCTGGCACCGTGCCGGGTAAGGGGTTCTCCTTTCTTAAGTATAAATACCAGCACATCCATCGCACCGCCGCAGCGCGCCCACAGCACGCCGGCGGAGGCGGCGCGTTGGACAGCCTTTCAAGAGGACCTCGCCGGGATGTGAACGATTACCTACTTTGCGGTGTTCTCCGTCGTGTCGGCGCGAGAGCGAAGCTGGTTCTGGGCGACGATTCCCAGCAAAAGCCTGATGGAGGCCTTAACGGCGGACGCGCTCGTTGGCACGGTCCTGGCGCTCGTCGGTCTCCCGGGTCTTGCGCCGCTGCCATGGGATCAGATGCTCGCCATATTCGGTTATGCGATGGTTTCGTGTCTTGTCGTGAATGACGTCGCGAAGGAAACGATGATCAAGCGACTCGTTCCTACGGCGGTAAGCTAGCGGCGAGCCTGGTGACGATGCGAAGGTGCCATTCGCCGTGGTCACCGTCTTTCGGGCGGAGCATGGGTTCACGATGGACCACGTGGGCGGTTTCGCCGAGCTGCTAGCCCAGCTTGACGGTGCGCGGCGGACCAAAAACCTGTTCTACGCCGCGCGGATCGAGGGACGGTTCGCCCGCATCAGAACGCGCGCCGCCTGCAAGGCCGCCGCCGGCGTGACGTTGGTGGATGCGACCTCCCATCAGGCGGAGTTCGAGTTCACCGACGTCGGCGGCGCCCTCGTCGGGTTCTGGATCCCATCCTAAGCACGAAGCTTCAACATGGCCGGCTGGCACCTCCACTTCGTGACCGACGGTCGCTCCGGCGGCTGGCATCTGCTTGACTGCCGGGCGGTTGGACTCCGCGCCCAGTTGCGAGAGCTGGCCGACGTGCGGATTGCGATGTCCGAAACAGCCGCGTTCCTGCGAGCCGACCTCCCGAGACCCCACAAAGGACCTCGACGTGGCCGAACGGAAATGACGCCGCCGAGGATGAATCGAATGGCCCCGGCACATTGTGCTACAAACCTGTTCAGCCGAACCCGCCCCTGGCACGGTTGGCGCCAAGAGTTGGAACGAGGGCGACCAAACACGGCTGGCCAATGGCCCGAGCCCCATTCGCTCGAAATTCGGGCCGACAAAGCGCAAAGCGCGAGGTCTCGGCGAATTCGGCTCCCGCAAGTCAAAAGAGCGAGCTCCAGCGCGAGCGACGTTAGAATCGCGTGGGACTGCCCGTTATTTTACATTTTGGTACGCCACTTGCTCGATCCCTCGGCGAACCAAGGACACTCGGTCATGGCGATTGACCCAGATCACCCGTGTTGAGGAAGCCCGAGATGACGGAAGATTTACTGAAACGCGTTCGTCTACGATTAGGCGGCCCTGGCTTTCCAGGCTTACGACTCGTCCAGGTGAGCATGGAAGGTGGGTTGATCGTGCTGAGTGGACGACTGGCGACATTTTACGAAAAGCAGATGGCGACGGAGCTAACACGTCATGTCGCTGGGGTTCACGGCGTTGAAGATCGGATCGACGTTGAATCAAACCGGTCAAGACGTGGTTCTGAGCGTCGGGCTGCAGCAATTCTGCCGGAACAAGTCATGGGTTCGATTGGAGACATGTAGTCGCATTCGCCGGATCTTGGCCCGATGTTCATTGGCGGCCCCAATCTCCGGCGAGCCCATCAAGGCTCGAGTCCCACGGGGTTTCCGAGCGCGACTGAGTTGAGTGGAGAGACTGGGAAATGGACATCGACGCGGTGAGGCTCGCTCCATCAATCCTCGCGGCCGATTTCGCCCGCCTGGGCGAGCAGGTCGCCGAGGCCGAGCGATGTGGGGCCGACCGGATCCACGTGGACGTGATGGACGGACATTTCGTGCCAAATCTCTCGATTGGCGCGCCCGTCGTCCGGTCGTTGCGGCGGGTGACACGCCTGCCGCTGGAGACGCACCTGATGATTTTGAACCCGGACTTTTTTCTTGACGAGTTTGCCGAGGCCGGCTCCGATTCGTTTCTCGTCCACTGGGAGGGCAATAACAATCTGCACCGTACGCTGCAGCGCATCAAAGCAATGGGCAAGCGCGTCGGAGTGGTCATTAACCCCGCAACGCCCGCGGCGGTGCTGGATGTAATTTTGGAAGACGTGGACCAGGTCCTAGTGATGACGGTCAACCCTGGCTTCGGACATCAACGCTTCATCCACACGACGTTGCCAAAGATCCGGCGTGTCCGCGAGATGATCGAGCTGATCAAACCCGAATGCGACCTCGAGGTGGACGGGGGTATCGATACGACGACTGCGCCACTGGCGGTTGACGCGGGCGCCAACGTTCTGGTGGCCGGATCGTCGATTTTTGGTGGCGCCGAACGGGTGTCCGCCGCCATGGACCTGCTGCGAGCCGCCATCAACCAGTCACTGTTAGGAGTAGCGAAATGAACCACTGGGATCGCTTCAGGTGCCGCCCATCGACAGGAAGCAGCTCAAGAAGGCGCCGGGCTTCGAAAAGGGCCATTGGCCCGACTTGGCCAATCCGACCTGGTCCTACGACGTCGACGAATTCTACAAGGCGCACGTCAAGACCGCCAAACGGTCGGCGCGTGACACGACGAAGCGGGAGTGACCGTTTGAAGCAACCGGGTTTCGATAAAAAAGTCGAGCCGGCCACGTCGGTTGGCCCGTGGCCGGCCGACTGTACCTTCTGATATGCCGCTGGCCGCGCGGGGTTACCAAGCGGCGCGTCAAGATCGGAGAGCTTGAAATGGAGACGCCATCGTGAAAAAAGTGCTGTTTGCAACCGACTATTTGGAATTCAGTGCGAATACCCTGACGTACGCGACGTCGCTGGCGTGCAATTCGGGCGCCACGCTACTGGTGACGCACGTATCTGAACTGGAGCAATGCCCCGTCGGGGAATTGTTCGATGAAGACCCACAGCCGTCAGAGTCGGAGATAGCCAAATTGAGGGCCATCGCGCCGCATGCCCCGCGCATTCCCTGCGAGCACCGTCTGCTGCACGGAAACCCCGCTCGGGAGAGCCTCCTCAAGATCGCGGACCGAATGATCCAAGAGCCAAAGTAGTTGTTGGGCGACAGGAGCATGTTGCTACTGTTTGCGGTTTCCCGTAATTCTGCAACGAAATGAAACTGGATGAACGCAATGATGTCCCACACGAACTCCGTCGTCGCCGACTTTCCATCTCACGACTAGGCTGCAAATGCCGTCCGTGAACTTCAGAAGGCACGGGGACACCGGTCCGCCCGGCCGGCGCGAAGGTAGCGCCCGCCGCGAAACCAACAAAACCGGATGTGTAATCCGGGGATGATCGCCCGAGTTTTACCGAGAGGATTTCAAAATGAAGACTGACGCGCAATTGCAAAAGGACGTCATGGAAGAACTGAAGTGGGAACCGTGTGTCACGGCGAGCGAGATCGGGGTATCGGCCGTCCACGGCGTGGTGACGCTCAGTGGCACGGTCCCGACCTACGCCGAGAAGTGGGCTGCCGAACGAGCCGCCCAGCGGGTGGGGGGCGTCAAGGCAATCGCCGAGGAGATTCAGATCAAGCCCATCGGCATGCACGCCAAGACAGACGCGGAGATCGCCGCGATCGCCGCTGCGTCCCTCAAGTCGCACGTCTGGGTGCCGACCGACATCCACGCCAGCGTGCAAAACGGCTGGGTCACGCTGGGGGGTGTGGTGAACTGGGAATTTCAACGTAGGGCGGCGACAGATTCCGTCTGTTTTCTGGCCGGGGTGAAGGGCGTCTCAAACAACATCACCCTCAAGCCGACAGCCCAGCCCTCTGCCGTCAAGGACGCGATCAAGAAGGCGCTGCTGCGGGACGCCGAAATCGACGCGAGGAACGTGAACGTGGCATCCGACGGCGGCGCGGTGACACTATCCGGCAGCGTGCGGTCGTGGGGCGAAAAGGACGAGGCCGAGAGGGCCGCCTGGAAAGCCCCGGGCGTCAACGCCGTGCGGAACGACATCGTGGTCTCGTAGGCATGACGGTCGGATTCAACCACGTTTGGTCGAAGTTTGCAGAGCAGGCGAGGTGACTCGCCGATGTCCTTCCCGCGCGGAGGGCAGTCTTGGTCTGGGCGGGCGCATGTCGCGTCCGCTTGAGGGTTCATTTCACATTCAAGGAGACTGTTCTGGCGGAAACTTGCACGACGACGCACGACAGCTAGTTGCACGACGGCGAGGTCGTCAGCGTGGTTGGCGACAAGCTCACGACGACTGCACTGGCACACGATGGCCATGGCCGCCAAGTTGTCCTGCGACGGAATGGCCAGCAAGGCCGCGGACCTGAAGTTGGGGACGTGCGTCCGTGTGAACACGTCCAAGGACACAAGACTGTGGCGACGGCCGTCGAATCCGGAAAGCACATTCCGACGATGGCCACCAAAACGTAGAGCTCCCGGGCGACACTTCGTAGGCCGGCTGATGGGCAGTGTCGCTGAAGATGACCTGCGGAATGCTTCTTGAGCCGTCCTGACAGTAAAGCATCCGTTTCCTCGAGCGGAGCCTGTGGACGAGCATGGCTCTTGTCATATGGCCGAAGGCGTGGAAATCTGCAGAACATAACCGCGGGATCGGTCCTGGATATCTTGGGCAGTTTCATTTAGGGGAGCCGGTCATGAATTCGGAAGATCAGCATGACGTTGTCCGCCTTGCCGCCGCCGCGAATCCGTTGGCCCACATCTGTGCTCGGCGACTACCTGGATGTCGTTATCGGCGACAATCCGGGCATGACGGTGGAAGTCTGGGTCGAGACTGCGGACCTTGGCCGGGCCGAGGCGATCCTGCGTCAACATCGAGACCATTCCGAAGAGGCCGATCCGTCGGAATACCAAACAGAGAATCCCGGTTCATGAACCAGCCCAAGCTACCTTTGGAGAACCTAGACGCACTCCAGCGCCAAGCGTTTGACTATTTCGTTTACGAGGTCAACCCTCTCAACGGGCTAGTTGTGGATAGGACCCAAGTGGGCGCACCCGCCAGCATCGCTGCCATTGGATTGGCTCTGTCGGCTTACCCGGTTGGCGTGGAGCGGGGCTTCATCAGCCGCGCGGATGCCATCGAACGAACGCTCGCAACCCTGCGGTTTTTCCGGAATAGCTCCCAAAGCATGGACGCCGAGGCAACGGGCTACAAAGGCTTTTATTATCACTTTCTCGACATGAAAACCGGAAGACGTGTTTGGGGGTGTGAGTTGTCCACGGTCGATACGGCATTTCTGCTGGCGGGCATGCTGCAAGCGGCGGCCTATTTCGCGAACGAAACGGCCAACGAGCGCGAAATTCGCACGCTGGCCGATGAGTTGTTCCGGCGCGCCGACTGGCAGTGGGCTCAGAACGGCGGGGCGACGGTCACGCACGGTTGGAAGCCGGAGAGTGGCTTCCTGCCGTACCGCTGGCAAGGCTATGACGAGGCGCTGTTCCTCTACCTGATCGGCTTGGGTTCGCCGACGCACCCGCTATCCGAGGAAAGCTATGCCGCCTGGACCTCGACCTACCAGTGGAAGAAGGTCTACGACCAGGAGTTGTTGCATTCCGGCCCGCTGTTTACCCACCAGGTCTCCCACCTGTGGGTTGACTTTCGGGGAATCCAGGACGCTTACATGCGCAGCAAGAACATCGACTACTTTGAAAACAGTCGCCGGGCGACCTATGTGCAGCAGCAATATGCTATCCGCAATCCGGGCCAATTCGACGCCTATGGTGAAACTTGCTGGGGGATTACAGCCAGCGAGGGCCCCGGTTGCGTGACCCGCAACATCAAAGGCAGAGAGCGGCGTTTCTTCGGCTACCTGGCGCGAGGCGTGCCTGACGGTCCCGACGACGGTACCATCGCGCCCTGGGCCGTGGCTGCCTCACTGCCGTTTGCGCCGGAGCTCGTACTGCCGGCCCTCCAGTATTTTGACGACCTGAACTTACGCGTGACGAACTCTTACGGCTACAAGGCCACCTTCAATCCCACCTTCTGGGGAGAATCCTTGGATGCGCCGGGTTGGGTGTCTCCCTGGCACTTAGGTCTCAATCAGGGGCCGATCGTTCTGATGATCGAGAACTACCGTTCAGGCTTCCTGTGGCGTCTCATGCGGCAATGCCCTTACCTCGTTTGCGGGCTGCGCAGGGCAGGATTTTCAGGCGGTTGGCTGGAGGCGCAGGGTTCCGCCGAGCCAAATATCGTCGTGGCGGCGGCCGTTTCAGCTCCATCCCACCAAGAACCAAGCGGAGGCACAACGCAACCATGACACCTTCAACAACCCTCGCTCCGCCCAAACTGGATGAATTGTGCATCAACACGCTCCGGTTCCTGGCTGTAGACATGGTGCAGAAGGCCAAGTCGGGCCATCCCGGGCTGCCGCTCGGCTCGGCGGCCATGGCCTACGCATTATGGGATCGCCTGCTCAAGTTCAACCCGCGCGATCCTCTCTGGCCCGATCGGGACCGCTTCGTACTCTCGGCCGGGCATGGCTGCGCGCTCCTGTACGCGCTGCTTCACGTCACCGGCTTCGACTTGCCGCTAGAGGAACTTGAAAGGTTCCGCCAATGGGGAAGCCGCACGCCGGGCCATCCGGAATACGGCAAGACCCCTGGCGTCGAGGCTACTACCGGACCCTTGGGGCAAGGCTTGGCCAACGCTGTCGGCATGGCCATCGCCGAGGCGGCCCTTGCAGCGCGCTTCAATCGACCGGGGCACCAAATCGTAGACCACTACACCTATGTTTTGGCCAGCGACGGCGACCTTGAAGAAGGAATCTCTTCCGAGGCCGGATCAATGGCCGGTCACCAGCGACTGGGCAAACTCATCGTTCTTTATGCTAACAATCACATCACAATTGAAGGCAACACGGAGTTGGCCTTCACGGAAGACCGTCTGGCCCGTTTCGCCGCGTTCGGCTGGCACGTGCAACGTATCGAGCAGAGCAATAACATTGACAAGATTGCCCTCGCGCTGAAGGCTGCCCAGGAAGAGACGGGTCGGCCCTCCTTGATTTCAGTTCGTACCCACATCGGTTTCGGCAGTCCCCACAAGCAGGACACCGCGGCGGCTCACGGGGAACCGCTCGGCGTGGAGGAGGTCCGTCTAACCAAAGTGAAGCTGGGCTGGCCGGTGGAACCGTCCTTCCACATTCCGGAGGATGCCCTGGAGCATTTCCGGGAAGCGGTCGCGCGGGGAAGGGCCGCACAGGCGGAATGGGAGTTACGACTTGAGGCCTATGCGGAGGAAAACGCTGACCTTGCCTCGGAGTTTCAGCGGGTCATGAACCGGCAGCTTCCGAAAGGCTGGGACGCCAACCTGCCGACTTTCACCGCGAGCGAGGGCCCAATCGCAACCCGCATCGCTTCTGGAAAAGCGATCTCGGTTCTGGCCTCTCGACTGCCCGAAATGATGGGAGGCTCGGCCGATCTGGCTCCCAGCACCCACACGAATATGGACGATGCCGGCGACTTCGAGCCGGAGAACGGGTCGGGACGCAACATGCACTTCGGCATCCGCGAACATGCCATGGGCGCTATCTTGAACGGTATGGCATTGCATCGCGGACTCATTCCCTATGGAGGGACCTTCCTGATCTTCAGCGACTATATGCGCCCTCCG
>Ga0265314_10005751_pt1 | contig 11124 bp, 9 predicted proteins | sample 4126metaG_FD_203106 | JGI IMG/M metagenome (GOLD analysis project Ga0265314, IMG submission 203106) | Rhizosphere microbial communities from Carex aquatilis grown in University of Washington, Seatle, WA, United States - 4-1-26 metaG | ecosystem: Host-associated > Plants > Roots > Rhizosphere >... | reverse complement strand
TGGGCACTACCCATCTTGGCCGCATCCTGCCCAAGATCACCACCGCCGCCGGCGTCGTCGGTCCGGCAAAGGTGTTGGTGATGGGGCTCGGGGTGGCCGGGCTCGAAGCGCTCGCCACCGCTCACCGTCTCGGCGCCGTAGTCGAGGGATATGACGTGCGGCCCGAAACTGAGGAGCAGGCGCTGTCGCTCGGCGCGACGTTTGTTGCGACCGGGGTCAACGCTACGGGTAAGGGCGGCTATGCCCGCGAGCTGACTGCTGAGGAGAAGACGCAGGTCGCGTCTGCGCTCACCAAACATATTCAGGCGGCCGACCTGGTAATCACTACCGCTGCGATCCCTGGCCGGCCTTCACCCAAACTGATCAGCAGGGCCCAGGTCGCTGGCATGAAGGCTGGGGCGGTGATTGTCGATCTTTCCGCCGAGGGCGGCGGAAATTGCGAGGACACAAAGCCGGGCGAAACCATCACCGTTGGCGCGGTGACCATCGTCGCACCACTGAACGTTCCTTCGCTCTTGGGCGAGGACGCTAGCGAGCTCTACGCGAAGAACCAGTTCAACCTGCTGGCGCTGATGATGAAAGACAACATCATCACTATCGATTGGACGGACGAGATCCTGGCCAAGACCGCGCTTACGCACGACGGCAAGTTGCTGACCGGTTCGAAGGCCAAACCCGCCGTGCGCGACGATGCCACGGATGACACCACGCCTGTGACCAAGGTCGCCTAGGCCGGAGAGACAGCACCATGGACGCTGCAACCACAATGACCGTTTTCATCGCCCTCTATGTCTTCATGCTGGCGGGCTTCGCGGGCTGGGTGATCATTGGAGGCGTGCCGGCGATTCTGCACACCCCCCTGATGTCGGGTTCGAACTTCGTGCATGGCATCGTCGTGGTCGGCGGGCTCTATGCGCTGATCAACGCCAATACCGTGGAGGAGCAGGTGATCGGTTTTGTCGCCGTGCTACTAGGTGCAGGCAATGCCGCCGGCGGCTACGCGGTGACCGATCGGATGCTCGCCATGTTCCAGGTCAGCAAGTCCTCGGTAATCCACGCAAAGTCCCACACCAAGCGTTCGCACGCCAAGAAGCGCTGAGGCTCCACAATGCTCACTACCATTGCACAACTAATTATCGGCACATCCGGGCTCGCTGCGGCGTTCCTGCTGCTCTACGGCCTCAAGCGGATGTCCTCGCCGGTCACCGCGCCCTCGGGCATTTTCGTTGCCGGCATCGGCATGCTCGTCGCAATCATCGCCGGCTTTCTCTACGTCTTCGGCGCACCAACGTCGACCAAGCCGTTCCTGCTGATCAATATCGGGCTGGCGATCGTCGCCCTTGGCGTCGGCGGGGGCGTTGCCTGGTGGAGTGGCCGGACGGTGAAGATGACCGCAATGCCGCAGATGGTAGCGCTCTATAACGGCATGGGTGGCGGCGCCGCGGGTGCGATCGCCGCGGTGGAATTGCTTGGCGGGAGCGCGTCGGGCGCGACCGCGCTGGTGGTTACACTGTTGGGTGGGCTGATTGGCGCCGTCTCGCTATCAGGCTCGCTGATCGCCTGGGCCAAGCTCGACGGCATCCTCAAAAAGCCGCTGCGGATCAAAGGGCAGCAGATCGTCAACACTGTGATGTTCGTCGCGACGCTTCTGGTAGGCGGCTATATCGTCTTTGTCACGGCGAGCGGGACCACACCGATCGTTGCCGCGTCGACGCTGATCTACGTTTTCTACGGTTGCGCGCTTCTCTTTGGCATTCTGATGACGCTGCCGATCGGCGGCGCAGACATGCCGGTGGTGATCTCGATCTACAACGCTCTCACGGGCCTCGCCGTAGGTCTCGAGGGCTTCGTCCTTGAGAACCCAGCCCTGATGATTGCCGGTATGGTCGTAGGCGCTGCGGGTCTATTGTTGACCCTGCTGATGGCCAAGGCGATGAACCGCTCGGTCAGCAACATTCTCTTCACCAACTTCGGCGAGCCAGCTGCCCACAAGCAGGGCGACATCAAAGGCACGCTCAGGCCGGTCGAGGCTTCCGACGCCGGCATCGCCATGCGCTATGCCAGCACGGTCATCATCGTTCCGGGCTACGGCCTCGCCGCTGCGCAGGGACAACAGAAGCTCTATGAATTCGTCAAGCTGTTGCAGGCCACCGGCGTCAAGGTCCGGTTCGCCATTCATCCGGTTGCAGGCCGCATGCCCGGACAGATGGACGTTCTACTAGCCGAAGCGGGCGTTCCGTATGACTTGATCTTCCAGCTCGACGACATCAACGCCGACTTCGCGGCGACGGATGTAGCTCTCGTCATCGGCGCCAACGACGTCGTCAATCCGGCGGCTCGCGATGACAAATCTTCACCCATTTTCGGCATGCCCATTCTCAATGCGGACAAAGCCAAGCAAGTCTACGTCGTCAAGCGTGGCGACGGGAAAGGCTATTCCGGCATCGTCAACGCCCTGTTCTACGAAGACAATTGCAACATGATCTATGGCGACGCTCAGGCCGTGCTAGCCACAATGATCGAGGCCGTCCGCGGTCTCGCGCTTCCGGCCGCCGCGTGAACATGTTTGGAGATCGGAAGTCGCGCCTGTGGCGTCGAGCCAACCAATGAAGCGACGCCCAAGTCAGAGTCCCGACGAGGACGCGCGGTTTGCCGCGCTCGAGTGGATGCTCATCCGCTTAGCGACGTCGTACTGCCTCCGGCAGCCTGACCCAGTCGACACTGCCGAACGTATCCACGACGAAGGCGTCGCGCACTCGCGTTCGATTGCGACCTCAGCGGCTTGTGACGAATCCACGCGACCGACCCCACTTGTCGTTGAGACTGCCGAGGCAATTTTGTCGTTGACGACGAGCATCCGAGAATTGGTTGCCGTTGAATTGCCCGCCGGGTCGTAATCCGCTGTGCAATCACGACGGCTACGCGTTCCGCGCTCGTCCTCCATTTTCTAGTCCACATGAAAAAGCGCCGATCTCGCCATCGTGAGCATCCAAAGTGCCCGGCTCGATGAACGTGCCCGCTTTTCCTTGCAAGATTGCCATCGCGTCTTCGAGTCGACCGATAGCGGCCGAGTGGCCGGTCTGGGACGCAAAGCGCGTCGCTGCCTCGATCTTGGGGCGCATCGACCCAGCCGCGAACTCGTTCGCCGAAAGCGACCCGACACCGGTGCGAGCGATGGGCCGGGCCTGCGGCGTGCCGAAATCGGTATAGACGGCATCGACGTCGGTCAGCAAAAGCAGCATGTCGGCGTTGAGTTGCTTGGCCAGCAACGCGCTTGCGCGGTCCTTGTCGATGACCGCCTCGATGCCAACCAAGCTTGCGTCGGGCCGCTCGACCACCGGAATGCCGCCGCCGCCGGTGCAGATGACGACGACCCCGCGTTCGACCAGCATGGATATGACCTTGATCTCGAGGATCTCCAGCGGCTCGGGCGAGGCGACGACGCGCCGCCATTTGTCGTTGTCCAGCTTGAACGTCCAACTGCGCTCCGTCTCCAGGCGGTTCTTTGCGGCCTCGTCGTAGATCGGACCGATCGGCTTGCTGGGCTGCTGGAACGCTGGATCGGCTGGATCGACGCGCACCTGCGTCAGCAGGGTCGCAAGCGACATATCGGCCCCGAGCAGGTTCCCGAGTTCCTGCTCGATCAGGTAGCCGATCATTCCCTCGCTTTCGGCCCCCAGGATGTCGAGCGGATAAGCGCCGTCCTTGGGCCCTGCGGCAGCCTGCAGGGCGATCAGGCCGACCTGCGGACCGTTGCCGTGGGTAATAACGAGTTGGTGCCCAGCGCCGATCAGCGCTGCCAGCGAGGCCGCTGCCCTGCCGACGTTGGCGCGCTGTGTTGCGGCCGTCATGGGCTCGCCGCGCTTGAGGAGCGCGTTACCGCCGAGGGCTACAACCAGACGCACCTCAGCCCCCGATGGTCGCGACGAGGATCGCTTTGATGGAGTGCATACGGTTTTCGGCTTGGTCGAAAACGATCGAAGCCGACGACTCGAACACCTCGTCTGTAACCTCCATGCAGTCGATGCCGAAGCGCTTCAGGATATCTGCGCCGACGCTCGTGTCGGCGTTATGGAACGCCGGCAGGCAATGCATGAACTTGACGTAAGGGTTGCCGCTCGCGGCCATCACCTCGCTGGTGATCCGGTAGGGCGTCAGCAGTTCGATGCGCTTGCCCCATTCGGCCTCGTCTTCGCCCATCGACAACCAGACGTCGGTGTAGACAAAGTCGGCACCTTTGACCGCATCGTTCACGGTCTCGGTGACCGTCAATTTGGCGCCGGTATTTTTGGCGAGATCCTTGAAGTGCGCCGTGAAGGCGTCGTCGGGCCAGAGGCTGCGTGGTGATGCGATGCGCATGTCCATGCCGACCTTGGCCGCGCCGATCGCCAGCGACAGCGCTACGTTGTCGCGTCCATCGCCCAGAAAGGTCAGCACCAGGTCGGACAGGTATTTGTGCGTGAATTCGCGCATCGTCATGAAATCGGCGAGGATCTGCGTCGGGTGCGATTGGTCGGTGAGGCCGTTGTAGACGGGGACGCCGGCGGACTTCGCCAACTCCTCGACCACCGACTGGCCGAAGCCGCGATACTCGATCGCGTCATACATGCGGCCCAGTACGCGGGCTGTGTCCTTCATCGTCTCCTTGTGGCCGATGTGGCTGCCGCTTGGTCCAAGGAAGGTAACGTGCGCGCCCTGATCGTAGGCCGCGACCTCAAATCCGGTCCGTGTACGGGTCGAATCCTTCTCAAAAATCAGCGCAATGTTGCGGCGTACGAGCCGCCGCTGTTCGGTCCCGGACGTCTTTGCCGCCTTAAGCTCGTTGCCTAGTTGAAGAAGGAAGCGGATCTCGCCAGGCGTCAGGTCGTCGAGCGTCAGGATGCTGCGACCATGCAGGTTGATTGGCATAAAACGACCCTCTCTCTAGAGCGCATCACGGCTGATGGGACACGACATGCAATGGCTGCCACCTCGGCCGCGCCCGAGCTCGGAACTTTCGATGGTGATCACCTCGACGCCCGCGTGGCGCAGCAAGCTATTAGTGTAGACGTTGCGGTCGTAACCGATGACCACGCCGGGCTCGAGCGCCAGCAGGTTGTTGCCGTCGTCCCACTGCTCGCGTTCCGCCTCATAGTCGTCGCCGCCGGTTCCGATTACCCGTAGCTTGTCGAGCCCGAGCGCGTTCTGAACCACATCGACGAAGGTCTCGGTTTCCTCGACGATGTCGACGGCGCCCGCGTTTTCGCCCGGTCGCAGCGAGAAGGCCCGGATGCGGTCGACAATTGGTGGGTAGATTGTCACGAGGTCGCGGTCGCAGAACGTGAAGATCGTATCGAGGTGCATGAACGAGCGGTCGCGCGGCATCAACGCAGCAATGACGCGCGTGGCCGCTCCGGCCACGAATAATCGGGCCGCCAGCATCGATACCGCCTGCGGCGTGGTGCGTTCGCCCATCCCGATCAGCACGATGCCGTCGGCGAGCGGCATGACGTCGCCGCCTTCGAGGGTCGCGATGCCGGGAACGGATTCGGCGCCGTTCCACCACGTCTCGAAGGTCGCGCCGGCGAAGCGCGGGTGAAATTTGTATATCGCCGCGAGGTTGAGGGCCTCCGGGCGGCGCGCCGGCCAGTACATGGCATTGACGGTGACGCCGCTATAGATCCAGCACGAGCTGTCGCGGGTGAACAGCTGATTGGGGAGCGGCGGTAGCACGAAATCCTGCGGCACCATGGTGCGACCGGCAAGGCCAGCCGGCTTGAACGGCAGCTCGGCGCGGGCCACGCCGCCGACGAGAAAGCGGGCCAGTTCCACTGCCGGCATTTCGTCGAGCCAGCCGCGCATTTCATCGACGAGATCGGGGCCGACGCTGACCTCGTTCACCCGGTGATCGAGCAGCCATTTGCGCGCCTCAGGGACCGCGACGACCTGCGCCAGCATCTCCCCCTGGTCCATCACGCCAACGCCGCGCTCGCGCAGCGCATCGACGAACACGTCGTGTTCCTGCCGGGCTTTCTTGACCCAAAGGACATCGTCGAACAACAGAGCTTTGCAGTTGTCAGGGGTCAGCCGCTGCAGGCTGAGGTCGGGACGGTGCACGAGCACCTCCCGCAGCTTGCCGACTTCGGAATAGGCGCCGATTTGGGTTGTGGCGATGGCGTTCATAGTGGGCTGATACTTCCGTTCCATATGAGGTAGACGGCAATCACGGCGGCCGCGATAAGTCCGGCGGCAATCACGATTTCGACGGGAGTGAAGATCTTCTGCCCGTTCTCACGCCGGGCCCAGACGTAGATGAGGATGCCAGGCGCATAGAGTATCGCGGCCATTAGCAGGTAGGTTGTGCCCGCGGCATAGACGAGCCAGCAGCCGTAGATCGTGGCGACGCCACCCGCGAGCATGTCTCGAACGCGGTTCTCGCCGGGCTTATACGCTTCGCCAGACATGGCCAGCTTCAGCGCATAGGCGCCCGAGAAGATGTAGGGGACGAGAATTGCGGTCGTGGCGATGTTGAGCAGCGACAGATAGGTGCTGTTGGCGATCAGCGTCAGGATCAGGAACAGTTGCACCAGTCCGTTGGTGATCCACAATGAACTCGATGGCGCTCCAGCCTTGTTTTCGCGACCGAAGAACCGCGGCATCGTGCCATCGCGGGACGCGACGTGTGGAACTTCCGCCGCAAGCAGCGTCCAGGCAAGGAACGCACCCAGGACAGAGACCACCAGGGCAATGTTGATCAGTACCGCGCCCCAAGGGCCGACGACATGCTCTAGCACGCCCGCCATCGAGGGGTTCTTGAGTGCTGCGAGTTCCGGCCGGCTGATTACGCCAAGCGACAGCAGCGAGACCAGCGCGTAGATCGACAGGGTCGTGATGAAGCCGGCAAAGGTGGCGATGCCGATGTCCTTGCGCTTTCGCGCCCGGCCGGACACGACGCTGGCGCCTTCAATGCCGATGAACACCCACAGCGTGATCAGCATCGTGCTCTTGACCTGATCGAGGACCGATCCGAGCTTTGGCGTGGCGAGGCCGCTGAAATCGAGGGTGAAGACATCCATGCGGAAAGCGACGATCACCACTACAACGACCAAGATGATGGGGGCCACTTTGGCGATCGTGGTGATCAGGTTGGCGAATGCAGCCTGCTTGACGCCCGAGAGGATAAGCGCATGGATGAGCCACAGCACGACCGACGCCCCGACGACCGCCTGCCAGGTGTTGCCGTCGCCGAACGGCGGAAAGAAGTAGGAGAGCGCGCTGAACATCACCACCGCGTAGGAGACGTTGCCGATCCAGGCGGACAGCCAGTAGCCCCAGGCGCTGTTGAAGCCGACAAAGGGACCGAACCCCGCCTTTGCGTAGGCGTAGGGTCCCGAGTTCAGGTCAGGCTTGCGGGTCGAAAGGCCCTGGTAGACGAACGCCAGCGCCAGCACGCCGATGCCGCTGATCGTCCAGCCGATGATGATGGCGAGCGGTCCAGCACCTGCCGCAAGATTCTGCGGAAGGTTGAAGACACCCGACCCGATCATCGAGCCGATGACGACGGCGGTAAGCGCTCCTAGCCCTAGAACGCCTGGTGCAAGTCCGGTCGGTGTCGCCCCGTCCGTTGGTTTGGCTTCGGCGCGATCAGGCAACAGTGTTGTCATGGTGGGGTGCCGACGATCGGCCCTTCTGTTTCGACCGATGGGCCCGACGCCTGTGGCGACTGGCCCGGCGCCCCTTATTCAAGCTGCGAAGTTCGTTGAGCGAGTCGACGCTGGTCTGCTCCAACTTGGTACGGCGAGACCGGTCCGCGTCACTAGGGAGACATCTTGTAGCTCCGACGCGCTTGCTGGATGCGCCTTCACTCGGAACGCTATGCCGCTCAGTTAAAGAGCGTGAGGCTCGGAATGTACCTACAGGCGCCGTGAGCGGCGATTCACCTTAACCTACTGAACAGGCTAGCCTGACCCCAACTGCCGATGATTTGAGCCGCTGGTTCCCGACCTGAAGCCAAACAAATCAGCCTTCTAGACGCAGTGTACGTGCGGCGTTGAAAGTGGTGTCGTTGAGATCAGGTGTTGCCGAGAACCTGGCGTGCCGCAATTGAGGCGGTCACCGCTTGTGCTAACCGGAGCTCAACATCTCGCAATCCGCCACGCGCGCTGCTCCAGTCGCTCTACCTTCTCCACCAGGAGAGAGGGCGCCCATATTGACAGACTCTGCGACCTTCACGCAGCAACGTGAAAAATAGTGCCGATGGCAGCGGTCGTGGCCATGGCCAACGCGCCCCAAAAGGCAACGCGGATCGTCGGCCGGACGATACGCGCGCCGCCGACCCAGGCACCGAGAGAACCCAGACCCGCGAGGCAAACGAGCGATGCTCCGGCGACAAGTGGAACTAGCAAGTACCTTCCGGCCAAGAAAACCATAACCAGCGGTACTGCCGCTCCAACGCTGAAACTCGCAGCGGAGGTCAGGGCGGCTTGCACAGGCCGCGCGGTGAGAATCTCGGAAATGCCAAGCTCATCTCTCGCGTGGGCCCCAAGGGCATCCTTGAGCATGAGCTGCGTGGCAACCTGATCTGCCAACGACTGGTCGAGGCCTCGGTGAACATATATGGCGGCAAGCTCGTCATGTTCGCGGGCTGGCTGGAGACGGAGTTCTTCCCGCTCACGGGCGAGATCCGCGCGCTCAGTGTCTGCTTGTGAACTGACGGATACATATTCACCTGCCGCCATCGACATCGCGCCCGCTACGAGGCCAGCGATGCCGGCCACCAAGATGGTGTTCTGGTTCAGCGATGCGGCAGCGATACCGACAATCAAACTTGCTGTGGACAGTATGCCGTCATTGGCGCCCAGCACCGCCGCGCGCATCCAGCCAATGCGATTGACGAGATGGCGCTCTGGTAGCGGCAGCGCCTGCGTTGCTCGAGAATCGGCGGTTGCTGCCAAGGCCATTCAGGCATCCCTCAGGGCCCTTACTGGCCCAACGGATAGTAGCCATGACCTTTTGCGAGCAATGTCGCGAGGGGCGGATTGTACCTAGCCCAACGGCGCTGTAGTCGGAACGGCGGCGATGGCAAGGCGCCCTAGCGCCGGGAGAGATTTCGCTCCCGTTTTCTGCATGATATCACGCGTCTCTCACGGATGGTCCAGTTCATCCAGTTCGCGCCGACTCTTGGCCTTGTGGGGACGCGCGCTATGAGGCGGACAGCGATGGCAGTATTGTCATCGCGCGGAGCCCCGAGCCGACAGTCCTGTCACCTCTGGCGGCGGCCATCACCAGCCTCCAATGCACCCGTTCCTCTATGACGGTCGCGCTCTGCCGGCAGCAGACCTTGCAGCAATGGCAGTTGGCACCGACGGAGTGGAGGCCATGCTCTTTGCAGACAGACCGGCGATCGACGCAGTCGGTGCTCTCATCATCCACGGCAACACGATCCAGATGTAGCGACCCAGCCTACATCGACCAACTGAAGCAATGGTTGCGCTTTAGCTGCACCGACGCCGTGCGATCGCGCGACGGTCTGTTCTCAGCTACAACCGGCAATCTGGTGGTGCCGGCCATTCTTGGCGGCAGCCTGTTCGCACTGGTCGCCACCGCAGATTCTGAAAACAAGAAATCCCTCGCGCAGATTGCCAGTTCGTCCGGGCTGGCAATCCTTTTTCCGAGCAGGACGACAAGGCTCACTGGACGGCCGCCGGTCGCGCCTACCAGCGCTTTGCACTGCAGGCAATGGCGCTGGGTGTCAAACATGCCTTCCTCAACCAAGCGGTCAAGTGGCGACTGTGCGCAAACGCCTTGTTGCGCATCTCGCTTGGCGAGCGGCGCCCCGACCTCATCGTCCGCTTCGGCTACGCTGCAGAGATGCCCTTGCGATGCGATGACCGGTCGCCGACGTGACTGCTTGACAGTGGGGCAGATGGAAACGCGAACCGCAATCGCGGGCCTTCTTACGTTCGCACGCCCGACTGCTGTTTCGCGCTGCAGCGTACGAACTAAAACAGAAGAGAACGCGAATCTACGTGTGCAATATATGTGCACGCGTTCCCATAACTACTTGAGATTGCAGCTTAATCAACACAATCCATCATCGGCGCCACGGAGAAGCGGCGGGCCTCGGCAAGCGGGTGCATCGATCTATCCAGGTCGCCGGCCGGGCATGTAGGTTCGGCCGATCGAGGTGGCTCAAATAGCGAGGATTGGGAGAAATGGGAATGTTCGATCTGAATGGGCGTAAAGCGCTGGTGACCGCGGCTGGCCGGGGCCTCGGGCGCGCCATCGCGCTGGCCCTGGCGGACGCGGGCGCCGACGTCGCGCTCGGCCTCCGCGATGTCGCGAGCGCCAGCGACCTCGTTGCCGAGATCGAAGCCAAGGGCCGCCGGGCGTTGCCGCTCCAGATGGACGTGCTCGACCTCAAGCAGAGCCGCGGCGCCGTCGACAAAGCGATCGAGGCGTTCGGCCACCTCGATATCCTCGTCAACAATGCCGGCGGTGGCGTGCCGCGCCCCGTGGCCGAGTTCACCGAGGACGATTTCGAGGCGACGATCGATCTTTCGGTGAAATCGACCTTTTTCATCTCGCAATATGTCGGGCGGCACATGGTGGCGCGCAAATCGGGCGCCATCGTCAACATGGGCTCGCAGGCCGGTGCGGTGGCGCTGCCGGGCGAGGCGATCTACTGCCTCAGCAAGGCGGCGGTGTCGCATATGACCAAGTGCTTCGCGGTGGAGTGGGGTGGCGACAATGTGCGGGTGAACTGCGTGGCGCCGACCTTCTTTCGCACCGACGGCACGGCAAAGATGCTGGGCGACCCTGCGTTCCACGCCGACGTGCTGCAGCGCATCGCGGCACTGCACCGGATCGGCGAGCCGCAGGAGGTCTCGGGCGCGGTGGCGTTCCTCTGCTCCGACGCCGCCGCGATGATCACCGGGCATACGCTGATGATCGACGGCGGCTGGACCATCCGCTGAGCGACATGCACAGGGCGCAATGCTCGTGTCCGGTCTCAGAACGTTGGTCCAATTGAGCCGCCACCGGTGAAGGCCTAGATCCTCTGTGGGCGAGCGAATGGTGAGTGCCATGAACGCAGAAGCGAAGAGAACACGGGTTGTCGTCGTCGGGGGTGGCTTCGGCGGACTT
>Ga0265314_10005750_pt1 | contig 11125 bp, 8 predicted proteins | sample 4126metaG_FD_203106 | JGI IMG/M metagenome (GOLD analysis project Ga0265314, IMG submission 203106) | Rhizosphere microbial communities from Carex aquatilis grown in University of Washington, Seatle, WA, United States - 4-1-26 metaG | ecosystem: Host-associated > Plants > Roots > Rhizosphere >... | reverse complement strand
TTGGATCACGGCGGCTGGCCGAGGCGCTTGAACGCGATGAAAATTCATTGGGATCAGGAAACATGGAACGACGCAAGCCTTCTCGATAAATTCATGCGCACCCCGCATAAACTGGTTGAGCCCGAAGCCATCGCGTCGTCTTTGCACCGTTAAAAGTCATTCTCAGGAGACATTCATGCTGCAGCAGGAAATTCCGGTTGTGCGTTCCGGCGATCGCGCCACTCCGCCGCGCACATTGCGTGCGGCATTCACTCCCGATCCAGACGACGCATATGCGTGGTGGGCGCTGGCGACTGGCCGCGTTCGTGTCGGCGATTTCGGCATGGAGATTTCGACCGCTCACATCCAGGACATCAACGAAGCCTGTCTGCGCGATGACTACGACATCGCGGCAATTTCGTCTGCCGCCTATCCGTCGCTCAGCAGTAAATACGCCATTCTTTCATCAGGAGCTTCCGTCGGCCGCGGCTACGGTCCGGCGCTGGCGACGAAGAATCTGCAGCCTTCCGACTTGAATCGAAGTGTCGTGGTCGCGATTCCTGGCGAGCTGACAACCGGAGCTCTGCTGCTGCGGTTATTTTTTCCGAACGTCAAAACCATCGCCATGCGCTTCGACGAAATCGCGCCGGCCATCGTCGACGGCCGCGTGGACGCCGGCGTATTGATTCACGAAGAGCTTTTGAATTGGAGCGCGGCCGGTCTGCGAAGGCTCGTCTGTCTCGGCAAGAAATGGACGGAAGAAACCGGCATGCCGATTCCAGTGGGATTGAACGTGGTCCATCGCCGGCTTGGCGCGGCCGCGATCGGGCGGATCAGCGATGCGATTCGACAGAGTATGGTCGAGGCAGACGCGCACGAGCGCGAAGCCACCGCCTGGGCGATGAAATATTCGCGCGAGGCGGAGCCTCAAATCGGCAGCCGCTTTATGAAAATGTTTGCGAACAAAGATACGTTGCGGCTCGATGAAGAATGTCTGACGGCCATGCGAATGTTGTTCGAGATGGGATTCAAGCGCGGGCTGATCGATTGCATACCGAAAGTTGAGACCGTTTAATTCGACCAGCTCATTTGTTGTCTTCGCGTTCGTGATAATGTTTTTCGTGATCGTCCACAATGCGTTGAAGCATTTCGTCGCCGATTTCCCGGGACACCAATTCCAGCTTTAAGTTTCCAAAGTAATTGTATTGTGCCATGCACGAGCCGTCATCCTGTACGAAAAACGGAAAGCTTCGTCCCATGGAATAGTATGGCGCGCGCATTCCGGGGCCTTTCTTGTCGTACTTCCTGAAAACGACGATGTCGCCTTCCCAGTGATCCGCGGACTTTTTCAATTCTCCGACCCAATCTGTCTTTTCGCTGTTCTCCGTGTCCTTTCCCTTCAAACATGTCGCGACGTTGTAGACGATGAATTTCCTGCCGGTCTTGTCGTACAACACAAAGGTCGCCTGTTCCTGAAGCGTCATGGGAAACGCATCCGCGGAATACGACGGCTTATCCAGCTTGCGGCTTCCAACCAGCGGATAATCAGCGATCGCGGGGCCACGCACGCCGGCGATGAATGTGTGGCCCTTGTATTGAAATGTTTTGAGGTCGCCGTCCCACTTCGCAATGACCGAAAAATCGGCTGAGGCCGCTGGCGTCTTGGGCTCGGCTGAAAAAGAATCGCGGTCAACGAAGAAAATGCTCAGTGCGAGAAACAGGCATGCGTTAAGTGCTCTAATTTTCATCAATGGACTGATTCCTGACCTAGAAGTGAGGGGGGCAGCATCAAGAGTAAGACGCACAGATTACCAAATATCACTTAAGAAATATTATCAGCGTCGATTCGATTGTACGGAATGTCACAAAACTCGCGTGCCATTTTCAAACGAGCTCTGCAGCGATCAGACGCATCGCCCAGGCTGACGAGTGCGAGTTACGTGCATCAAATCGAGTCAGGGAGTTCTAAAATCGACATGCGCCGCTCCTACGACGCTTTCTTAGCTTCCGCCGCTGCGTCCTTCATGACTGTCGCCAGCGTCACGTACGTTTTCGCCCAGGCTTCCTTGACCGGCGGAGTGAACGCGGCCCCCAGCCCTTTCTCAAGCGTCCACAACAGCGCGGCGCCGACGGTTTCATAATCCGCATCGCTCACGCCGTAATCCACGTGCCGCTTCCCGAGGTCTTGAACGGCGGGCACAATTTCAGGAAGGCGCTCCAGCCCGCTTACGGCAATCCCGATCATCTGCATGAGTTTGATTTTCTGCTCTGCCAAATTGCTTTTGAAAAGCGGCTTCAGCTTGGGATCGAGTTCGAACAAGCGGCCGTAAAAAAGATCCGCCGCAGCGCCAGATATCGGGACCACCATTTTCCACGTGGACTGAACGTGCTGGATTTGTTCCGGGGTCATGAAATCTCCTCTCGAAGTTTGGCCTTTGCCACGTTGAATTTTTTGCCGAAGTTATCTAAAGGTTATGACACTCCACGCCGGAATTCGCAACAACCGAGTCGAGGATCACGCGCATCGATTGAGCAAAATACGCGTTGTATCTGCGTCGGCGCGGCGAAGCTGCGAGCATCTCTGGAAAAGAGTGCGTTCTTCAGGGCAGGGTTTGCAAATCTTTACTTTTTCTGCGCCGCGAACATCGCGACTGCATGAACTAATTTTTGAGGATCGAGCGGCTTTTTCAGGTGCATTTGAAATCCTTCGGCCATCGCACGCATGCGGTCTTCCGGTTCGGAATAGGCCGTGAAAGCAATGGCGGGAAGGGCGTTGCCGCGCGAACGGATTTTTCGGAGCATGGAATAGCCGTCTTCAACCGGCATGCGGATGTCGGTGAGCAGAACTTGTGGCGAAAAATCGTCGATGCGCGCCAACGCGTCCCCTGCGGACTCGGCCGTCAGGATGTTCGCCCCATGTCCCTTCAACGCCTCGGCCAGAACGTCGCGGGTGTCGGCTTCGTCGTCGACGATCAGAACGCGCACATCGCGGAGCGCTGCGGTGCTGACGCTGGCGGGGACATCATGCGCCAGTCGGTCCATGCGCGCCTTGATCTGGCGGGGATTCAGGGGTTTGGCGAGGTGTTCCTGAATTCCAAGCACTTCGCCACGGGCTCTTGCCGCCGAGAATCCGTCCGACATCAGGACCAGCACCGGAGGCGCGTCCTGGTTGCTGGCGTTCTCAACAAACCGTGTCGCGGAACTGCTCGATGCCAACGAGTCGCTCAACAAAATCACAAAAGGGGACGAAATGCGCAGATACTCATGGCCGAGCTCGAGCGAATCGGCGAGAGCCGCCGCATAGCCAGCGCGAAGCAGCGCGTTGAATGCGACTTGACCAGCTGCTGCATCATCGTCGACGACCAAGACCAGCCGCGCACTGGTGTTCTCAAATAGTTTCAATGAAGCTCTCCAATGCGGCGACAGTTCGATCCCAATGCGGCGCAAACATGGATAAAACATTTCCAAATAATTACACGTGCCGTTGAACCTTTGCAATTTTGGTGCCGAGGAGCTCACGGCGCGGGCGCGGAGCTTCACTCGTATTGCACGGTGCAACTTTATCGATCTGAAGCGTTTAGCATTACGACTGAATTTTGGACATGAAGTAATTCGCCATTTCTAAACTATGCCAAATTGAAAAATTTTTTGACGGCGCCGGATTTACATTTATCGCTTTGATAAAATTCACGGCCTTTGCAATTTAGGCGACTGTTTTGCTATTTCATCGGCGAACGGGCCCCATGGCCCCTGGAACGGGAATAATTGAATGATACAGAACACGCCGAAAGGCCGAAAGATGTATCACGTGGTTCAGCGTCCGGACCGCATGTGGGAAGTGCGCAAATCAGGTCGACAGATCAGCCTGCATGGCAGCGATGTTCAAGCCATCGACTACGCCATTACGCTCGCCGACGCAGGACAAGGCATCGAAATTCGTCCGCGAAAAGTCGAATACTGTTCACTCTAATCAATTTATAAGCAGGGGTGGTTCCGGGCCGCGCGGCAACGCGCGGCTTTTTTATGGCCGCGGCTCAGCCTGCGTTGAGCGGTTGCGCGGGACAAAGTGCACGCTAATTTGTTCCGAAAGGTGTAGGGAATACAGGCGTTTTGACGAAAAGAGGCCGCGACGCCTGACTAAAGTAGTCCTCTGCAACATTCACGACAGGAATGGCATGACCAAGCATCCGATGACACCCCTGAGCGGGGTTCTGTGTTTTTTTGTTGCGTGCACGGCGGTTTTCGCTGCTGACGCCGGCCCCGGTCTGCCGAAAGCTCCGCCGGACTGGAAAGTGGAGATCGTTGCCAAGACGCCGGAACTGAAATACCCCTCTGTCTGCTGCGTGGCGCCGGACGGCCGCATTTTCGTGGGCGAGGATCCCATGGACATGCCCGGCCCATCAAACAAGCCAATCGACCGCGTGCTCTGCATTCATCCCGACGGCAAAATCACGGTCTTCGCCGACAACCTTTACTCAGTCTTCGGCATCGCCTACCTGGACGGCAAGGTTTATGTGCATCATTGTCCTTTCCTGAGCGTCTGGACCGACGACAACGGCGTGGGCAAAGACCGCGTCGACCTGATCAGCAGCACCAACCCGACGCCGTGGGGCGGCACGAACCTGAACGACCACATCCCGGCGAATTTTCATCTCGCGATGGACGGCTACCTTTATATCGCCACCGGTGACAAGGGTATCTTCGGCGCGGAGAGCAATGTCGATCATCGCAAAGCTGAGCTGTGGGGCGGCGGATTGCTGCGCATCCGGCCCGACGGCACGGACATGGAAGTTTACGTGACCGGCACGCGCAACCATCTCGACGTTTCCATCAACGCTGAAGACGAAATGTTCACCTACGACAACACCGACGACGGCCATGGTTGGTGGACGCGTTTCACGCACATGGTCGACGGCGGTTTCTACGGCTATCCGTACGATTACCGGCCGCAGGCGTCGGACATCGAAGGCTTCGCCAAGTACAAGAATGAAAAGGGCGCGCACCCGACGTTTCCGTACACGCTCTGGCGCATCGATGAATTCGGCGGCGGCTCGCCGTGCGGAGCGATCGCGTACAACGAAGACGCGCTGCCCGAAGAATATCGCGGCAATCTGTTCCACTGCGAATGGGGCAAAGGCGAGCTCGACCGCTTCGTCGTCGAACGCGAAGGCGGCTCATTCAAGATCGCCAAACGTGAAGCATTCCTGACCAAGGGCAACGGTGGCGAATTGCGGCCGCTGGGCGTGACGACTCTGCCGGACGGTTCAGGTCTGCTCGTCGCGGATTGGAATTTCGGCGGCTGGAAGAACAAGCAGGAAACCGGACGCCTGATCAAAGTGACGTACACTGGCAAAATGGAACCCGCAGCGCGCCCGGCGTGGCTGGTGCCGGCGGCGATGGGCAAGAAATTTACCGCGACGACGGCGGAGCTGGTTGCCGCACTCTCGCATCCGGCGCAGTACGTGCGCCTGGTCGCGCAGCGGCGCATAGCGGAGCGCGGCGCCGAGGCAATTCCGATGCTTGTGGCGATCGTAAAAGATGAGAAAGCCGCGCCGCACGCGCGCTGGTCGGCAATCTGGACGCTCGACAAACTCGACAGCGGCAAGGCCGGACGCGATGCGATTCTGGCGGTGATGAAAGACGACGCGGCGCCGCTCTCGGTGCGCATGCAGGCGGTGCGGCAGCTTGGCGAACGCAAAGTGACCGATGCGGCCGGCGCGATTATTCCGCTGCTGAATCATGCTGATGCTGCGATGCGATTCCGCGCGGCGACGGCGCTGGGGCGCATCGGGAATGCGTCGGCAGTTGCCCCATTGATCGAACACCTGACTGAAAAGGATTTCTTCGCACATTACGCGGACTTTTTTGCGCTGAAACGCATTGCGCGCGCGACGCCGGAAGCCTGGACCGCAATCGTGCAGGGCTTGAACAGCGACAAAGCAGAAGTGCGTGAAGGCTGCGTCTGCGCGATGCATGATGCGTATGACGAAGCGCTGGTGAAGGCGCTCTCCGCGTATCTTTCCCAGACCGGAAATCTGCCCGAAGGCCGCGCAGCCGCGATCAGTGCAATCGCGCCGTTGTACAAGCAGACCAAGCCGTGGACCGGGAAGTGGTGGGGCACGCAGCCGTTCGCGGGCAAGCGTCCGGCGCGCGAAGTGGAATGGGCGGGTACGGTTCCGGCGGTCGCGGCGATTAACGCGGGTTTGAAAGATCCGAACGCGGCAGTGCGCACGGCGGCGCTGCAGGCGTTGCAAATCGCGCCCGATCCGACGACGGCAAAGCTGCTGGTCGACATGTTCGGCACTGAAAAAGACCCGCTGGCGCGCAAATCCATTCTCGGTGCGCTCTCGGCAATGAATTCCGATCAAGCCGGACCGGTTGCGCTGAGCGTGCTCAAAGATCCTGTTGCCAATGCGGCGATGCTGCCCGAGGCGTTAGCGATCGCCAAGCAGAACGGCTCGCCGGAAATCACCGACGCGCTCGTGGGCGTGGCCAACGCGGAAATTGCGCCGGACCTGCTCGCTGCGACGTGCGAAGCACTGGGCAAAATTCGCGACGTGAAAGCCGCGCCGGTACTGGCGAAACGCATTTCACACTCCGATGCCAAGATCGCCGAGGCGGCCGCAACGGCACTGGGCGTAATCAAATGCGACGAGTCGAATACCGCGCTGATTGCGGCGCTGAAGGACAAACGCGGCTCAGTGCGCAAAGCCGCGGCAGTCGGATTGGAGAAACTGCGGCCCACGATTGCGTTCGAGCCGCTGATGGACGCTCTGAAAGACGGTGAAATTCACAAGGAAGTGCAATTGGCGCTGGCCGCGATTCCCGACGTTCGGGCGCTGGAAACGTACCTCGAAGGACTCGGGAGCAAAGACAACAATTTCCGTGACCGCTGCCGTACGGCGATGAAGAACATCCACGAAAAAGCGCTGCCGCTGGTCGAAGCGAAACTCGACGCGAAAAAGCTGTCGACGGTTCAAATCGATGAGCTGCAGAAAATTTACAAGCCGTACATTGCCGAAGGCAAAGACGGCGGCAAGTTGTTCAAGCAGGACACGAAGGACGTTTCGCCCGAAGCGTATACGGCTTTTGCAAAATCGCACACCGGCAACGCCGAGAACGGGAAGAAGATTTTCTTCGCGGCGAACGGCGTGGGCTGCGTGAAGTGCCACAAGATCGGCAACGAAGGCGGCGAAGTCGGTCCGTCGCTGAGCGGCGTCGCGAGCAAGTACGATAAGGAGAAGCTGATCGAATCGGTGCTGTATCCGTCCAAGTTTATTCTCGACGGCTACCAGCAGACGACGATCAAGACGAACGACGGCGTGGTCCTGGTCGGCATCATTCGCGGCGAGACGGACAAGGAGGTGACGCTGCTGGATGCAAACGGCCAGAAGAACGACATCAAAAAAGAGAACATCAAGCTGCGCAAGACGAGTGAACAGTCGCTGATGCCCGAAGGCCTCAACACGAGCCTGAAACCCGAGGAATTCACGGACTTGATCCAGTTCCTGGAGAGTTTGAAGGAGCCGGTGAAGAAGTAAAAGCGTTTTGGCGAGCTTTACGCAAACCCTCTCCTCCCGGGAGAGGGCGGACACGAGCGAAGCGAGTGCCGGGTGAGGGCAGGACGCGCGTCTTGCAAGACGGGCGGCCTTCCCTCGCCCCGCGTTCGGCTCCGCCTCACGTCGGCCCTCTCCCGAGGGGAGAGGGTTTTGCATTGGGCCCTTGGAGAGACCGGCGTGCGTGATGTTCTCGTTCTGCAACATGTGGGTTGCGAAACGTTGGGCGCGATTGAGACGGCGCTGACAGCGGGCGGATTTCGCGCGAGAGTCATTCGCTCAGACCTTGGCGAAGCGGTGCCCGATGAACCCGGCGATGCGGCGGGGCTGATCGTCATGGGCGGGCCGCAGAGCGTTTATGAGCAGGATCAATTTCCATTTCTGCGCGCTGAAATAAAGTTAATGGAGCGCGCGATCAAAAAGGAACGGCCGATTCTCGGCACGTGCCTGGGAGCACAGTTGCTTGCGGCGGTGCTGGGGGCGAACGTGAGGCCCGGACCGAGCAAAGAAATTGGCTGGCATCGGCTCACGCGGACCGCGGATGCGGCGAGGGATGCGCTGTGGCGGGATGTGCCGAACACCTTCGAAGGGTTTCACTGGCACGGCGATATTTTTGATCTGCCGGCCGGCGCGACGCGGCTGGCGTCGTCGGAGCTCACTGAAAACCAGGCGTTTCGCTATGGAAAAAACGCGTATGGGTTTCTGTTTCATATGGAAGTGAGCGCGGCGATGATTCGCGAATGGGTTGCGGCGTTTTCGGCCGAACTGGGGCGCGCGAAGATCGATGGCGCCGAGATTGTCGCTCGCATTCCTGAACATTTATCGCAGCTTGAGCAGATCGGCGCGCAGGTGTATGGGCGCTTCGTGAAAACCCTGGCCTGAGAACTTCATGGATCCCATTTTCAAAGCGCGCTGGATGATGATGTTCGGCGCCGCGTTTACGATTCTTGGATTTTCGGGGCGGACGATTATTCCGCCGGAAAAGGTGAGTTATGACGTTTGCGGCGTGGGAATCGCCGTGGGGATTGTGTTGTTTATTCAGGGATTTGTGAAAATGCGGGCGGCGATTCGGGCGGAGGACGAGCCGGAAGAGCATGGGGATCAGGAGCCGCCGGGGGAAAAATAACGCGCTTGGCGCGAGCGACCCCTCCCCCTACCCCCTCCTTCAAGGGGAGGGGAAACAACGGCGACGGATTGCGGCGCGCGCGCACGAAGACAGACGACGCGCGCGAAGACAGTCTGCGCGCGCGAAGAAAGTCGGCGCGCTCGGCATTTCACGGGCAGCCAACGGCAGGCTGCCCGTGGCACAACGAAATTCACTTCAACAACTTTGATAATTCTACGGCGGCGGCTTTCAGGCCTGTCTCGTCGGTGGCGCCAAGGAGGATCACGTTTTTCTCGACGGCGAAGGGGCTCCAGGCGAAGCTGATCAGCGCCCTTCCCTTTCCGGGATATTTTTCGTCGACGACCTGCCGCAGGAGTTCGCTGGCTTGCAGCGCGGCGACGGTGCTGCCGGTGGTGCTGTCGCCGAGCAGGATCAGGTGACTGTCGGTGGTGAAGGCTTCGGAAAGTTCGGCGGGGAGTTGGTACGCGCCGACGTGCATGGTCAAGCGGTCCCAGGGCTTCGACCACTTCGCTTTGAACTCGGCGCTGGTCGGGACCATTTTTGCTTCGCCTTTCAAGATCGAAATCTGATGGCGCTCGTCAACGAAAAGTTTGACGCCGGGTTCGTAGCAGATTTCCTGGTCGCCGCCGTAGTCGACGAAACCGGTGCCGACGATCGTCACCACGCTGCCGGGCTGGCGCCATTCGTGGCCGAGACTTTTTCCGTCGGATGTTTTTGAGATGAGCGTGCCACCGGCTTCCTGGCCGAGCTCGATCTGCTGCTTCGCGGTCGCGGCGGGTTTTTCGTCGCCGCTCGCGGAGACCAGCTTTGCGAATGGATTCCAGACGCGCGGGTAGACGGCTTTGCGCACGACTTCGGATTCGGGCTTCACGGCGACTTTGAGGCCCTTCGCGGTGAGTTCCTTCGCGAGCGACTCGGCGAGAGGCTTCTGCGCGTCGTTGCCGATGGCGATGACGAGTTCGGGTTTGGCGGCGAGAAATTTCTGGATCGCGTCGCCGTCGAAGACGCGCACGGTTTCGGCGACTGGGGCGGGCGCGGCGGACTGCGGCTTCACGTCGACGCTGGCCTGCGCGGAGAAATCGCCGGCGGTGCTCTCGACGCTGACGACGTACGCGCCGGGCGCAGCGTTGGTGCCGAGCGGCAGAGTTTCGCGGTATGCGCCATCCTTATTTGTGGCGCGGTAAACGCGGAAGATTTCTTTGCCCTCGGGATTCTTGACAATGACGGTGAGCGGCCAGGGCAACTTCCCGGTTTTCAAGTTCGCGTCGACCGCGAGTTCGCCGTTCTTCACGCTGGCGGAGACGGTGAGCCCTTGCGGGTCTTTGGGCGCGACGAGGAAGAGTTTCATTTCGCCGGCGGCGAAGTCGGCACTGATCGGCTTGCTCGCATCGGCGACTTTGCTGACTTTTTTCCAATCGATGCCTTCGATGCAATAGACGGCGGCGCCGTCGGGGATGCCTTTCAGCGTGAAACTCGCCTGGTATGGAGCGTAATTGTAGACCGGATATTTTTTGTCGTCGGCGATCTCGGGGAGTTTGTCGAACGCGTTGATGACCATGTACAGCGCGCCGTCTCCGGCGGCGTGCTTTTCGGCGGCGAGATGAACCGAATCCGTGTCGATCGCGGGCTTGGAGTCGGTTTTCGCCATCGTTTCTTTCAGCGGCTTCACGTCGGCGCGGACGAGTTCTTCCATAAAATTGTTGGTCTGGAAGTAACTGGCTTCTTTGTTGGTTTTGAAACCGTGATCTTTTTTGTCGGCGCGCGTGAATAGCGGCGTCCAGCGCGCGGCGGGGTCTTTGAAATCGGCCGCGGTAGTCATCGCACCATCGAATTTCTGTGTCGTCGTGCTGTCGACGATGATTTTTCCGCCGGCGGAAGTGAACGACGCGAGCGCCTGCTTGATCGCGGCGGGAAGCTCGAAGGACTGGCCAACAATCACGAGTGTTTTGTATTGCTTGAGCGACCCGGCGGGCAGCGTGTTTTCGTGGATGATCTGCGCGGGATAACCGGCGCGGGTGAGCGCCTGGTGCGCGGTCAGGACCTGCTCCTTATAGTTGCCTCCGACAAAATACGCGCTGATGTCGATCTCGCCGTTTTTCATCGCGGAGTTTTCGGGCATCGAGGCCACCATCAGCTTGATCTGTTCGCCGGTTTTCTTCTTCGATTCCTTCGCGGCCATGTCTTTCTGGCGCATCGCGGCTTCGGTGAAACTCCAGAGCACCGCGACGTCGTGGTTTTTCGTTTCCATCTCGTGGAAGAGGCCGCCCATGCGCAGTCCGGGTTCGTTGACGGCGGTGAGATCGTCGTCTTTCATGCCGCCGGTGTTCAGCCACCAGTTGCTGTGCAGTCCTGCGGCGAGCATGGCGTTTAGCATCAGGCGGTAGGCGTCGCGCTGGTTGGGCTGAGCACAGGTTTCGCCGAAGAGCTGGCCGTTCATCGCGTGCGCGAGCTTCGAGTTCGGGTC
>Ga0265314_10005748_pt1 | contig 11127 bp, 10 predicted proteins | sample 4126metaG_FD_203106 | JGI IMG/M metagenome (GOLD analysis project Ga0265314, IMG submission 203106) | Rhizosphere microbial communities from Carex aquatilis grown in University of Washington, Seatle, WA, United States - 4-1-26 metaG | ecosystem: Host-associated > Plants > Roots > Rhizosphere >... | reverse complement strand
TGAAGGTGAATCCGGTGGCGTCGCCGGACAATCCTCCCAACGCGCGGGATGCCCTGGTGGAAGTGGCGGAGGGGCAGACCGGGAAATTCTCCGTCGGGGCGGGGGTTTCAACCAACTCCGGCCTGGTGGGGCAGATTTCCGTCGAGCAGCAGAATTTCGACATCACCAATTTTCCGCACTCGTTTGATGAATTCCTGCGCGGGCAGTCGTTCAAGGGTGCGGGGCAGTATTTTCAATTGCTGCTGGAGCCGGGGACGGAATTTCAGCGGTACATGGTGACCTTCCGCGAGCCGTATCTGTTCGATACGCCGTACTCGTTTTCAAACGACCTGTATTATTTCACGCGGTCACGGGAATCGTGGGATGAGCGGCGGATCGGGGACATCATCACGCTGGGCCGGCGGTTCGGCGATGTGTGGGCGCTCTCGACGGCGTTCCGGGCGGAGGAAGTGTCGCTGACCAACCCGCAGGATGTGTTCCAGGACCGGGTCACGCAGTCGCACCAGCCGATCTTCGGCCCCGGCGGGAACGTGGTCTATTTCAACGACACCGCGCAGGAAATTTTGAACGAAGTGGGATCGCATTTTCTTACGTCGATCAAGCCGGCGGTGGTGCGCGACACGACGGATTCACGGACCTTTCCGACCGCTGGGACGCGCACCAGCCTGTCGATTGAGCAATATGGCGCCTTTGGCGGCAACGTGGACATCACCAAGATCGTCTTTAACTTTGCCGCGTTTTACACGGTGCACACGGACCTCTTCGACCGCAAGACAGTGTTTGCCTGGAAGAACGAAATCGGCGCGATTCCCTGGGGCACCTCGCCGACGTTTGAGCGGTTTTATCTCGGGGGCATCGGGGAGATGCGCGGGTTCCGCTTCCGCGGGATTTCACCGCGGTCCGGGCCGTTACAGGATCCGATCGGCGGCGACTTCTACTGGATGTCGACAGGGGAACTGAATTTTCCGATCTATGAGGAGCTCCTCCGCGGGGTGGTGTTTGTCGACGTGGGGAGCGTGGAGCGCAACATTGAGTTGAATTCGGTGCGTTCCGACCTGGGCGCGGGCGTGCGGGTGTCGCTGCCGCTGTTCGGCGGATTGCCGATCGCGGTGGATTTCGCCTATCCGGCGACCAAGAAGTCCGGCGATCGGACGCAGTTCATCAGTGTGTCGCTGGGCGTTCCGTTTTAATCCAGCGTGTTTGCAGATCAGGAATTTGGAGATCAGATATGAAGCGTTTTTATAAATGGGCGGCGGTTCCGGTGATGCTCGCGGCGATGGCGGCGGGCTCGATGGGCCAGGCGCCGGCGCCCGGCACACCGCCGGCTTCTGCACCCGCGCAAACGAAGGTCGGCGTGGTGAATATCGTGGCGCTCTTTGATGCCCTGCATGAAAAAACCGCCGCCGATGACAGCATCGACAAGATGAGCAAGGTCCTGGACCAGGAATACACCAAGCGGCAGGACGAGGTGAACGGGCTTAAAAATGAGATGGCGCACCCGACGTTTGCCCCCGGCTCGCCGGAATACCAGAAGAACCAGGACGACCTGCTGCGCAAGGCGCGCGAGCTTGAGTCGTTCCCGCAGTACCGGGCCGACAAATTGAGCCTGGAGATGCGCATCCGTACGGCGTCGCTGTATAAAAAGATCAACCTGGCGGTGGCGGAATACGCCCAGAAAAATGGCTACGCGCTGGTGTTCGTTGCGGATCAGGTCGACCTGGACAAGGCGAGCACTCAGGATTCGCTGCCGCAGATCGTGGCGACGCGGAAGCTTCTTTATTTTCTGCCGGGATTGGACATCACCAACGATCTGATCCGGAAGATGAACGTGGACTTTGACCTCGGGGCAGGCAAGAGCACGCCGTAAAGCAGTTTATCTGGAGCGTCAGGGCATACCGGCCGCCGGCGCTTTTTGCGTCGCGGCTTTGGCCCTGTGCTCCTGGGCGACCTTGAGATATTGCTGCAACTGCTCCCGCGTCAGAAGCTCGGAATGAGCGTCGGCAAATCCAACCGCAATCCTGACATTCGGATCATCCAGCGGCTCCCACACGAGGGGAAGCGCCCCGTCCGTGTCAGGATTCGGCACGGGCTGATACACATACGGGCGATGCTTCGGGTCCCGACGATCTAACAGTTGACTCGCCGCGATTTGCCCGTTTTTCACCAGGACATCCAGTGATTCCGGGAGCTGGTCCTTGTGATCGGCGCCGTAGACGAGACAAGACTGAGCGATCACGCGTACGTCCGACATAGCCTGGACGTTCATCGCCCGCATCCGCGCCTGGGGCAATGTCGCCATGCCGGCCGCGAGGAACTCCCGGGCCTGATCGGCATCCACGGTGAAGGTGGCCCCTTCGAATCCGGTCGCCGGCGTGAGCACCTTATTCACGGCAGCCGCAAACTGGGGCCCAAGCCCCGCCAATTCAGGCGACGCCATCGCTTCCTTGAATGTGGCGCTTTCCCGGAACAGTTTCGCCAGATCCGCCACGTGAGTCCCCACGTTGTCCGACGCCGGCAGTTCAACAAAACCAGGCACCGCTTCTCCCGGGGCCAGCTTGTGGGACTGCATCGCGCGCAAGGGCGTATTGATCTGAAGTGTCAACTCAGTCTTTGGCGGCAGCGTGGCCATGAGCCGCAGGTTGTACAGATCGCGGGTGATCCATTCCGTGGATCCGTCGCCGAGCTGCGCCGGCAGCGCGGGTATCAGCTCCGCGATGGCGCGGCGCTGATCCGGTGGAACTGCGGCGACCGCCTCGAGCGCGATTCCATCCTGGGTAAATGCAAGCTCCGCCCGGGCCTGCGGCTTGATCGACTGGAGCCGTTTCAACGACCCATCGGTCCCGAGAGCGATCACGCCATCCTTAAGTATGCTGAGCTTGGCCCCAGGCGCCTTGCCAATCGTTGCATCAATTAAGTCCATGAGGGCCTTGGCATCGGCGCCGGGCTGCACGGCCAGCAGGATCGCCGGACCGTCGATATCCGGAAGAAGATCCTCCTCATTGAGCAGCAGAAACACGTGCCGGCCGCCGGCTTTTTTGAACGCCGCGAGGAATGTGTCCGCCTCCGCCAGTCCGGCCACTGCTTCCGTGCGCTCCTGGCCGCCGATCGGCAGGTTCGCATCGTTGAGCGCGTCGGCCACCATGTTTTCCACGGCCTTCATGTCGACCATGTCCATGTCCGCGTGAACGACGAGCAGAGTGTTGCCGTCGATATACGGCGTGACAAACGCCGTCGCATCAAACGCGGGCGCACTCGCAGGCGCCTGCGCGCGAACCGCCGCGGCCAATGCCAGCACCCCGATCGCCATCGCCGCCGATGTCCGCTTGCGTTTCATATCCGCCCTCAATTCTTTAAATAATTCCAGATTCGCATTCATTGCCCCGGAAGGGAAATGCTCGGCCGGAGCCGTAGATCGTAACGCATGCCGTCGCCTTTCTGCGCGCCCACCGACTCCAGTGTCGCCGTGTCGCCATTCAACGTGTACTGATACGCGTTGCCGGTGGTGGGATCGACTGCCACGGGCAATTGCATGTCTTCGAGTTTCGCCGGAAATTTGCCGTTCGCCGCCGCATACACGCGCATTGCCTCAATGATCCGCAGCATGCCGATCTGCCGGTCGCCGCGGGCGATGATGATCGTCGCCTTCGCCAACGACGGCAGCATGATTCGCGCCAGGAAGTTGGCCGAATTCCCCTCGTCGCTGAATTCCTTTTCCCATTGCGGCATGCCCACCGCCGCCTGATACGCCGGCAGGCCGATCCACTTGAATTCCTCGTCTCGCGCCTCATCAAACGATTCGACAAAATACCGCTCCAGCGCCTCGGGCACCGGCATTTTTTCCACCGCGTCGGCGGCTGTCCCCTTCTGCACGAGATACGCCTTGGCCTGCGGATAGAGCCACACCCCGAGTCCCGGGCCGGCGAGATCCTGTTTCCAGTCCGACGGATTGTTCTCGCCGGGCAGGCTGTTCACCGCGCCTTGCAATTCCTGCAGGTGCGCCCACGTCTGCGTCCATTCCGCCGCCGAATAATGCCCCGCCTTCATTTCCGTCATTTCCGGCATCGAAAAATAGGCCATGCCGTATTCAAAACTCATCGCCCGCCGGAAATCCACGATCGGCGTCGGCACATTCGTCAGCGGCCAGTACACGTTGGGCGAACCAGGCTCGGCCACCCAATCCTCCACGCACCGGTTCATGACGCCCTCAATCGCCTCGCCGACGAGCGACTCGATCAGCGTCTCGCCGGCCCCGAGGTGCTTGGCCAGCATGTAACCGGTCTTAAGTTTGTCATCCGCTGCCGCCCAGTCATGCCGTTTGATGTCGAAGCGGATTTCCAGCGCCAGCATCTGTGCCAGGGTGCGGAACTTGCCCATGGACGGCAGCAGCGCCAGCGCCCCGTTGCTTCTCAGCTTTGTTTCCCAATCGACACCGTCCATCCGGGAGCCGTCGCGGAGCCAATACCGCAGGGGCGACCCGCTCGACCCGCCGTATTTGCCGCGCAGCGCCTTGATCTTGGGGTCGGTTTCGCTCAATTCCGCCAGCGGCGCATCGCGATAAGCGGCCGACAGAAGGTCGCTTTCCTCGGAAGTAAAAGCCGGCATCTCCTGGGTCGCCGTCAGGTACTTCACCGCCGCGTTGCCCTTCTGAGTTTCTTCCGGCGGAGGCAATAGGGCGTACTGCAATGCGGGCCTGGCCTGTGGTGCGGGCGAAATCATCAGGGCGATCGGGCCTGTGTTCTGCCGCGCCGGCCAGCGAGGCTTGGGTTCGGCCGCCCCCTGTACACCCGCCGCCGGAGACTGGCCCATCGCAGCCGCTGCGGGCAACGCCAGCCCGATCACCGCCGACCGCAACATCACCGACCTTACCCAATGCATTTTTCGTTTCATGACTGATCTCCAGCACCAAGTTCCGCCTGCCGCTGCCAGCGCGGTATTGCATCCAGACCATCCCCCGGCCGCAGCGCCGGCGCCGAGGGCCCGAAAGCTCGCATATCCGAAGCGGGCAATGCGCTCATGCCCTGCAATAGCAGCCGATCGCGCAACCGCCAATAGACCATCGCAGTCCTGGCGTCGTTGGAGGGCATGCGAAACAGCGGCACATTCACCACGGCATCCACCGGACGTACCGCTTCCGCATGCGCAATGGCCGTCACAGCGGCATCTTTCTTCCGCACGTCATCGTTTCCCGTTCCCCGCGGCACGAGCGCCAATCCCACGCACGCCGCCACCAATGCGCCGCACAACCCCTGCCAGAGCCTCACCGGTCCGGCCTCCGATTTCCCCGCCGCCCGCCCCGCTTGAAACATCACTTCATCCCGGTCCAACCCGCCAGAGCCGCCCCCCGAAGAGCCCGCCCCCGCCGGCGACACCGCGCCCAGCATCCGCTCAATATCCCGTAAACCTGGAGGCAACTTCATTTCTTCCGACATGGCAGTTCCCATCTGATCCGCAGCTTTTCGAGCCCGGATCGGTAGCGTAGAAAAACCGTCGACACCGGCAGCCCCATCACCGCCGCCATCTCCTGAAAACCGGCCCCGTTCCAGATGCGAAGCACAATCGCCTCGCGTTCCTCCGGGGCCAGCTCCAACAAACCTTCTTCCACCTCCGAGGTTCCGATTCCTTCCGAAGCCGATTCGCCTTGCTGCTCGAACCAGCGCTCCCGGGCGGCCAGGCGATCGCGCCGTTCGCGGCGGCGGGTTCCACGGGCCTCGTCGAGGGCCAGCCGGCGGATGGCAAGCAGGAGCCAGGCCCGCGGATTGGGGGGCAGTTCTTTTTGCCGCGCCAGCCGGATGAAGGCCTCCTGCACCAGGTCCTCCGCGCCTCCCTGGCCGGCGCGGTGGAACAGTTGCCGCGCGTAGAGCAGCAGGCCCGTCCCCAGCTCCTCAAACAGCCGTCCTATCTCCGCCGGCGTCATGAGTTCCTTTCGCCCTGCCCAGCGAGCCACGCGTCATAAGGATAAACGACGCCGCGGCGCGGTTTTTCAAAAATCCCATGGTATCGCATCCCGGCTATGGTGAGACGACCCGGGCAGCCGCGCCATGCTTCCCCTTTCTAAGTTTTCCGCTACTATTCCGGCATTCCTCCGCGGAGTCTCTTCATGCCCAGCATCGCGTTCCTTGGCGCCGGAAACATGGCCGAAGCCATCGCCCGCGGGCTCCTGCGCACCGCCGAATACGAGCCGGCCGATCTCCGGGCAATAGATCCCAATCCGGACCGGCAAAAACTCTTCCGGGATCATCTTGGCATACCGTGCAGCACGGGTTGCGATTCGATCGCCGGGGTGGATACGGTCATTCTTGCGGTGAAGCCATTTGTCGTCGCAGAGGCGCTGGCGCAAATCCAGCCGGCGTTTTCGGCGGATATGGTGCTTATCTCCATCGCCGCGGGCATCTCCAGCCGGTTCATCGAGGAGCGGCTGGTGTCGGCCAATGCCTCCCAGCCGCGGGTGATCCGCGTGATGCCCAACACGCCGATGCTGGTGGGCAAGGGCATCTCGGCCCTGGCGCGGGGGACATATGCCACAGAACAGGATTTGATCGAGGCGGAGCGCATCTTTGCCGCCGGGGGAAAAACCGTGCGGGTTGCCGAACCGCTGATTGATGCAGTCACCGCGCTCTCGGGTTCCGGGCCGGGGTACCTGTTTTATCTGACGGATGCCCTTGCCCGTGCCGGGGTTTCCCTGGGGCTGCCCGACGAGGTGGCCGCGGAACTTGCCCGGCAGACGGTGATCGGGGCCGGGGCGCTCCTGGAACAATCCAAAGATCCGCCCGCTGAGCTGCAACGTAAAGTCACTACGCCGGGCGGCACGACGCAGGCGGGCATCGAAACACTTCAGGCCGGCGGGCTCGATGCGCTTCTCGCCAAGGCCCTTGCCGCCGCCGCCAAGCGCTCCCGCGAGCTCGGAAAATGAGGCCTCATGTACGCGATTGAATTGCAAACGACATTTTGTGCCGCCCATGCGCTCCATCTGCCCAATGGGGAGACCGAGCCCCTTCATGGGCACAACTTCAACGTGACCGTGCGGCTGACGTGCCAGCGGCTCGATGCGCTCCAGACCGTGATTGACTTCCACGAGGTCGAGCGGCTGCTGAATCAGGTCCTCGCCCCGTGGGACAATCAGAACCTCAACCTGCTGGAACCGTTCCGCGCCCGCATCAACCCCTCCGCGGAGCGCATCGCCGAGCAGATCGGTAACCAGCTTCAAGCCGCACTCGGAACACTCCCCGATTCCCCCCCCACCACCCGAGGCCTGCGCGTCAGCGAAGTCCGCCTCACCGAGGCACCCAATTGCCTGGCGATCTGGCGCGTATAACGTCCCACCTGTTTTCCGCCGCTCGCCCCTGCCCTATCATCCGCCAGATGCTTCTCTATGACCTCGCCTACGCCTGCGCTGCCCCAGTCGCTCTCCCGCTTCTCGTGCGCAAAAGCCTCCGCACGGGAAAATACCGCTCCGATCTTGCCGGCCGATTTGGTTCGGGCCCCGAACTGCCGCCGCGCCCTCCTGAATCCCGCCTCCTCATGCTTCACTGCGTCTCGGTCGGCGAACTGAATTCCGTCCAGACCCTCATCCGCCGCCTGCTCGCGGCCGATCCGAATCTTCACCTCGCCATCACCACCACCACCGACACCGGCACCGCCCGCGCCCAGGTGCTCTTTCCCCCGTCGGCTGATTCCCGCATCCACACCGCCCGCTTCCCGTTCGACTTTTCCTTTGCCGTCGAACATCTCTTTGACCGCCTCCGGCCGGATGCCATTGCGCTCGTCGAGCTGGAAACATGGCCCAATTTTCTTTCCATCGCCCGCTCGCGGCGGATACCCATCGGCCTGATCAACGGGCGCATCTCAGAGCGTTCGTTTCCGCGTTACCGCCGGATCCGTCCGCTGGTGAAACACATGCTGCGCAAGATTGACTGGATCACCGCGCAGACGCCCGCGATCGCCGAGCGGTTCCGGGCACTGGGTGCGGCGCCCGCGACGCTGAGCATTCTGCCCACGCTCAAATATGACAACGCCCAGATCAGCAACCGTGTCGATGGCCAGGAGGCGCTTGCCGCGGCCATGGGCCTCGCGCCCGGGCATTCGATGGTCATCGCCGGCTCAACCGGCCCCGGCGAAGAGGAGTTTCTGCTCAACGCCTGCCAGGAACTCTCGCCAAAATTCCCGGACCTGCGCCTTGCGATCGCCCCGAGGCATCCGGAGGTGGTCCCGCAGGTAATTTCCGCCATCGCGCGCCGCGGCCTGACCCCTGTCCTCCGCACCGAGCGGCCCGATGCCGGAATGCACACTGAAAGTGACCCGTGGCCGTCGACATGCGTTTTCGTGATGAACACCATGGGCGAATTGCGGAAGCTTTACGCCCTGGCATTTGCCGCGTTCGTGGGACGCAGCCTGATCAAAAAAGGCGGCGGTGGGTCGGACATGATCGAGGTTGCGGCACTGGCCAAGCCGTGCTGCTTTGGACCGTATACGCAGAACTTCGCCGAGGCCGTGGAATTGCTCGTGTCTCGGAATGCGGCGACAGAGATCGCGAACGAGCATGCGCTTTCCACAACGCTCGGCCAGTGGCTCAGTGATCCCGCCTCCGCCCTTGCCCAGGGCCGGCGTGCCCAGGAGCTGATCCGCACCCAGCAGGGATCGACCGATCAGTACGTCATGAGGCTTTTGGAATTGCTTCGACGATAGCGCGTGCCGCCCATCATTCGGTCAGGGTTCCCTTGGTCGACGGAATCTCCCCGCCCGACTTGGGATCGTGTGCCACCGCCTGCCGGAGCGACTTGGCGAAGGCCTTGAAAATCGCCTCCGCGATGTGATGCGAATTGCTGCCGTAGGGCACGTTCACATGCAGGTTCATCTTGGCCGCGTTGGCGATCGACCGCAGCGACTCGTGAATCAGTTCCACATCAAAGGTCTTGATCTTTTTCGATGGAAATTCCACGTTGAACACGAACGCCGGCCGGCCGGAGAGATCGAGGGCCACGTGCGCCAGGGCATCCTCCATCGGCACGCTGGCCCAACCATAGCGATAGATCCCCGCCTTGTCGCCCAGCGCCTGCTCGAGCGCCGATCCCAGCACCAGGGAGATATCCTCCACGGTGTGATGATCGTCGATGTGCGTGTCGCCGGTGGCTTTCACGGTCAGGTCAAACAGGCCATGCTTGGAAAGATGCGTGAGCATGTGGTCAAAGAAACCCACGCCGGTGGCGATGGTGGATGAACCGGCGCCGTCGAGATCGAGCGCCAGCGCGATCTGGGTTTCCTTGGTCTTGCGGGAGAGCTTGGCGGTGCGATGGGGCATTGGGGTCTCATTTGTTAATTGGGTTAATTGAGTAATTAAGTTAATTAGGACTTCGCGGCGATCAAGCGGGAGTAACGATATCGCCAGAGGGCAGCAACGTCCTAATTAACTCAATTAACCCATTTACCTCAATGACATCATACTTCGCAGTTCCGCCAGCAGCCGGCTGTTCTGCTCCGGCGTGCCCACGGTGATACGGACCTTATCGGCGATCCGTGGCAGGTCCCACCAGCGCACCAGGATTCCCCGCGCTTTGAGCCCCTCATACACCGCCCTGGCGTTGCCCCCCGGCACGGTCGCCAGAAGGAAATTCGACGCACTCTCCGGCATCGCAAACCCCATTTTCTGCAATTCCGCCGACAGTCGGCCACGCTCGGCAATCACCTGCCGCCACGTCCCATTGGCATATTCCTGGTCTTCGATCGCCGCCGCCGCCGCCGCGATCGCCACCGCATCCACCGGGTACGAATCCCGCACCTTCTCCATTTCCTTGAGCAACCCCGGCTGCCCGACCGCATACCCAAACCGCAGCCCCGCCAGCGAATATCCCTTCGACATCGTCCGCAGAATCACGACATTGCCGAAGCGCTTTCCCAACTCCAGGGCGGACGCCGGCGCGAAATCCACGTACGCTTCATCAACGAGCAGCAGCCCCGGAAAATTTTCCGCAATCGCCGCCAGCCGCTCGACCGATTCGAAATGCCCCGACGGCGCATTGGGATTGACGATCAGCAGAATCTTCGCCGGCGTGTTCTCAATTCCCTCCGGAAGCGTCCACCGCGTCCCATCAATCCGATACGACAGCACCAACTTCCGCGACCCGTTCATCTCCGTGAGCACCGGGTAGAGCGAATACGAAGGCTCCAGATACGCCACCGCATCGTTCTCCCCCGCACAGGCCCGGATCCCCACCGACAACAGCTCATCCCCGCCATTGAAGGGCAATATCCACTCCGGCCCCACCCCATGCACCCGCCCCGCCGCGATGCGAAACGCCTGCCCACTCGGCGACGGATACCGCCGCAACTGCTCCGCCGTCACCCCCCGAATCGCCTCCATCACCCGCGGACTCGGCGGATAGGGGTTCTCATTGGTATTGAGCTTGATCGTCTGCGAATCCGTCGGCTGTTCGCCGGGCACATAACCCGCTGCGGACGTGACATTGCTTCGTATAACGCCCATGGGGAAAACTCAAATCTCAAAACGCAAATCGCAAAACTAAAAACCAGCCAACGCGGCAAAATTGAAAATTGAAAATTGAAAATCGAAAATGCTCACGCCTTCTCCGCTTTCATCGCTTCTATCTTCTTCTCCAGGTCCTTCACCCGCTTGGCCAGGTCCGGCAAATTCATGAATTGCAGATACACCCGCTTGGCATGTCCCGCTTCCATCGCCGGCGAGCCCACGATTTCCGTGTCCGGCTCCGGGCTGGTCATCACCCCCGCCTGACCGCCGATCCGGACAAAATCCGGTATCTCCAAATGCCCGTTCACTCCCACCTGGCCCGCCATCACCACATATTTTCCCGTGCTCGTCGAGCCCGCCATCCCCACCTGCGACACCAGCAGATTCCCCTGCCCGATCACGCAGTTGTGCCCCACCACCACGCCGTTGCCGATCTTCGTGCCGCGGCCGATGATCGTGCTCTTGAGCGCCGCCCGCTCCACGATGCTGTTGCAGCCGATCTCGACGTCATCCTCGATCACGGCGTTCCCTGTCTGCGGAATCTTGTGGTGCACCCCGCCGTCCTGGGCATAGCTGAATCCATCCGAGCCGATCACCGTCCCGGCATTGATCAAACACCGCTCGCCGACGATGCAGTCCTCGTATAT
>Ga0265314_10005745_pt1 | contig 11128 bp, 5 predicted proteins | sample 4126metaG_FD_203106 | JGI IMG/M metagenome (GOLD analysis project Ga0265314, IMG submission 203106) | Rhizosphere microbial communities from Carex aquatilis grown in University of Washington, Seatle, WA, United States - 4-1-26 metaG | ecosystem: Host-associated > Plants > Roots > Rhizosphere >... | reverse complement strand
CCGGCTTGAAGTCCGGTTGGGTTTGCAATACCAGCACGAATGCCTGCGTCGGCGGCGCCACTTGCCAAAAGCTGGTGTGCGACGGAACACCGAACGCGCGCTACTGCGGCAAGGTTGGCGACGGTTGCGGCGGCACAGTCGATTGCAAAGATACCTGCTCGACCTTCAACGCGGGGTGGGTATGTGACCCAAGCATGGGACTGTGCACGGGCGGACCAACTTGCGTTCGGCTTTCATGCACGGCGGCCGGCGGGGGCCAATACTGCGGCGACATCGGCGACGGGTGCGGTGGAACGCTCCACTGCGGGAACTGCCCTGGAAGCGGAACCTGCTCGAACAATGTCTGTCCCGTGCAAAGCTGCGGCGCCATGTGCACCGCACAGGTGAAATGCACCAGCGGCACCACCAGCATCACGGGCACGGTCTACGATCCAGCGGGCAAGGTTCCCCTCTACAACGTCATCGTGTTCGTCCCCGACGCGCCCTTGGCCGATATCGTGACCGGCGCCACCTGCGACACTTGTTCGGCGTCTGTTTCGGGGAAGCCCATCACCACGGCGCTCACCGATTCGAGTGGCAATTTCAAGCTCGACAATGTTCCCGTGGGCGTGGACTTTCCCCTCGTCATGCAGGTTGGAAAGTGGCGCAGGCAAGTCACTATCCAGGCCTCGGAGGTCACCCAGTGCACGACCAACGCCATCGCCGATCCAACCAGTGGTCAGGCACGGCGCCTGCGTCTAGCGAGAAATCGCGGCGAAGGCAGCATCCCCAAGATTGCAATTACCGCCGGCGACGCCGATCGCCTGCAATGCCTGTTCACCCGCATGGGTATCGACACGGCGGAATTCACCAATCCCGACGGCAGCGGCGCAATCAACATCTTCGAGGACAACTATTCCACCAGCTCTCCAGCGGCCTATGACAGTGGCTTCAACGGCGGCGCGAGTTGGCCATCGGCCAACGTACTTTGGAGCAACCTTGCCACGATGATGAAATACGACGTGGTTCTCATGGCCTGCGGCGGATCGAACTCGCGCTATGACGGCAACAAAGCGCCGCTGCTTCCGGACGCCAATGGCTACTTTTCGCCCAGTGCCAGCGGCAACATCCTCTCGGATGCCATGAAGCTGAACATGGTCCAGTACGTGAATAGTGGCGGCCGTGCCTTTGCCGAGCACTACCACTGGGGTTGGCTGCGCTCGTACCCGCCGCAAAAGGACATCACAAAATACCCGCCCGGCACCGCATCGAACCCCGCCTCCATCGCACCCGACGGTCACGCGCCCTTTGGCGAGGTTGCAACCTGGGATACCGGCGGCAGCAGTTCCCTAGGAACCAACATTACCGCCTTGGTGGACACGACCTTCCCCAAGGGCAAAGCTTTCGCCGAGTGGCTGCTTGCCGTGGGAGCCTCGACCACGCAGGGCTCGCTCGTTCTTGGCAGCGATGTGAAGTCCACGGCGCTGACCACGCTGGCGAATGTGTCGCAACAGTGGATCTACCAATCCACACCTTACGTACACTATTTCACCTTCAACGCTCCCGTGGGCAAGCCCGCTGCCGCACAATGCGGACGATTCGTATTTACCGGGGTCCACGTATCGAGCACCGCAAGCAACGCAGATCCCAAGAAGACCTTTCCCACCTCGTGCCTGTCGCACGACCTGTCCGGCCAAGAGAAGGCACTTGAATTCATGATCTTCGATTTGTCGTCCTGCCTGATTCCGGACAGCGGTGTGCCGACGCCGCCACCCGTGGGAGGCAACTCGGCGCCACCCACGCCACCAGAAGCCGGCGGAGCGCCTCCACCACCACCGCCGCCACCGCCGCCACCACCGCCGCCAGTTCCGACCTCGATTCAGTAAGGCTGCTTCGCATGGTGAGCCGTTTGGCGAGCGGTCCGCCACTATCCGATTGAAACGGCGGGCCTGCCATTGCAGTCACCTTCTCTCTGCCTATTTCCGTACGTGCAATGGCAGGACCGTCTTTTCAAATGCCTGTTTCTCGTGCGGGCATTGAGGCATGCGCCAGGCGCGTTCGAAGCACCCGTCCATGCTGGTAGTCCGCAACCATTCACAAGAGAGTTCAAGAATGCTGAAGCAAATCGCCCGATACACACTCATTTGTCTTCCCCTATTGGCGCAAGCATGCAGTAGCCAAGGCACTATCCTACCAAACCAAACGGGCGGGGCGACATCTGCCACCGGCGGCACAGTGGCGACGGCCACGGGCGGCGCAGCCACGGTGACTGCCACGGGTGGAGCGCCCACGACAACCGGCGGCTCGACCCAGCAGCCGGGAACCGGCGGGTCCAACGCCACGGGTGGCGCCAGCGTTGCGGGCGGCACCACAGCAACAGGTGGAGCCAAGGCAACGGGCGGAACTGTGGCAACAGGCGGGAGCCAGCCAGAGGGTGGAACTGTGGCCACAGGCGGAGGCCCGGCATCAGGCGGAACCACATCGCTGGGCGGCACCACCACGGCAGGGGGAAACACGACAGCAGGAGGAGCCAAGGCCACAGGCGGCACGTCGGCAGCGGGCGGCACCACAGCGGCGACTGGGACCACGGCGACCGGGGGAACGGCCACAGGTCCTGGCACAGGCGGAACGACGGCGACGGGCGGAGGAGATCCGAGCTGCGATGTCTGGGTTGCATCGGACGGTCTCGACACCAATCCTGGAACTTACGCCGCGCCGGCATTGACTCTTGCCCACGGCTACGATCTGCTTTGCCCGCCGACCACAGGCGCTGCAAACGGAGCCGTGTGCTCCGGCACGTTGACAACCATGTGCGTGAAGGCTGGAACCTATGCCATGGCTACAAGGTTCCAGACCAAGAAGACCAGAATGGGTACGGCATCGAGAATCATTACGATAGAGGCAGATCCAGCTGCGACCACCAAGCCAATTCTCGATTTCGCGACCCAGCCAGTCGTGAAGACCTGCTCGGGTGGCACGATGAACAACAGCACTCTCGTCAATGCCGACGGCAGCACAGCCGCCGATCAGACCAACCATGGGGGCATCGACCTTTCGGCCGACTACTACCACTTCAAGGGCTTCGAGGTGAAAAACTCCAATGGTTGGGGTATTTCCGTGCAGGCCCAGCATGTTATCGTCGAGCTATGCGATGTCCACAACAATGGCGATTGCGGCATCAGCATTCGGGCCGGTTCTGGCTTTACCAATAGTGGAATGAACAACACGATCCTGAACTGCGACTCGCACCAAAACGCGGACAAGCCATGCTTGGGAGCGAACGCGGACGGGTACTGTGCGAAGGAGAATTCTGCAACCAGTGGCGCCGGCAACGTATTTGACGGCTGCCGTTCCTGGGACAACGCGGACGATGGCTTCGATTTCTACGGTTGGACTTCACCCGTTACCGTCAAGAACTCGTGGGCCTTCGGCATGGGCGCCACGACGGCAGGAAGTCAGAGCAACGGCAATGGCTTCAAAATGGGGAGCAGTGGCGTTTCCGTGGCGCACGTCATGTCCAATGATTTCGCCTTCGACAACAAGGAGACCGCAGGTGGCTCTCACGTTTCGGACTGGGGATTCACCAACAACGGCAATTCTGCCGCCATGACGTGTGCAGGATGCGGCTCATGGAACAACACCGGCGGTACCTTCCAAGGCATCACGAATTCCGGTGCCGTTGCTGCCTCGGCCACCACAGCCGGCGCGTCGGCAGCAAAGCGCAACGCCGACGGCAGCCTGCCTGGCATTGCGACCATCAAATAGAAAGTTCGTGCTCAATCCAGCGGTTGCGCCCTTGGAGTCGAAAATGCAAATGAAGATGTCCCGTCTGCTCCCCATTCTATTCACTTCGTTCGCTTTGGTGGCTGGCGCCTGCTCAAGCACTGGCGGCACAGTGAATCCACCTTCCGACACGGGTGGGAAAGCCACTACCGGCGGCAGCCAAAGCAGCTCAGGTGGCGTGGCTAGCTCGGGCGGCACAACTAGCAGCGCCGGGTCGTCCGCCAGCGGCGGCGCATCCACCAATGGCGGTGCAACTGCCGCTGGTGGGGCAAGCGGTGGTGCATTGGGAAGTGGCGGCGCAGTCCCCACCGCTGGTAGCTCTAGCCGCGGCGGCGCAACTGGCAGCGGCGGCAACACTGGCAGCGGCGGCAACACTGGCTCGGGCGGCAGCACAGTTGCTGGTGGCAGCACCGTCGTTGGCGGCAGCAGCGTCGCTGGTGGCAGCGCGGCCAGTGGCGGCAGCACAGCCACCGGCGGCGGCACCGGCTCAGGCGGTGCAAACGCCACCGGCGGATCGACTGGCGCAGGCGGCGCCCATTCCGGCGGCACGACGGGTAGCGGCGGCACGACCGCGCTCGGAGGCACAGCCGGCACGGACGGCGCGACTTCTACCGGCGGAACAACCTCGACTGGGACCGGCGTGACCGTCTCCGCGTCCTGCAAGATCCCCACGTGGCCGACGGCAACGGGAGCCACTGTCAATATCACCGGGACCAAATCCGTCACCAACTACGATGGTGGTGGGGCTTTGCACGAGGGAAGTCTTAACGATTGTTCCATTGGAGATCAGGGGAGCACCTCGCCGATTTTCGAGGTAGCGGATGGCGGTTCGGTCAAGAACGTCATCTTCGGCAAAAACATTGGCGACGGCATTCACTGTCTCGGAAGTTGCACTATCGACAACGTCTGGTTCCCCTACATCTGTGACGACGCCATCACGATCAACAAAGACGGCACCGCCAGCAAAGCCTCGACCATCTCCAATTCTGGATTCAAAGGGGCGCGTGACAAGACCATCCAGCACAATGGCGGCAGCAGCACGCTCAACATCAGCAATGTCTACGCCGAAGTGGCCGGCAAATTGTATCGCTCGTGCGGCTCGGGCGGCGGCTGCACCACCAGTGCCACCCATACCGTCAACATCTCGAATGTCGTCGCGATTGGGGTCAACCAGGTCGCCGGCGTCAGCGAGAACGACAAGGTGACGTTGTCCAACATCTGTACCTACCGGACGGCGGTCTTGTGCAACACCTACCAAGTGAACAGCGACAACGACTCCACCAAGGGCGCCAATGGCACTGGCGAAGGCCCAAGTCCCAACTGCTCCTATTCCGCAACCGATACCCATGCTCTGGTTGACCACGTCACTGGCGTCGTCACGACCGACGTGCTCTGTACTGGTTCCAACTCCGCCAAGACGGGTGGCACGGCCACGGCCTGCGTTCCAGGCTTCGAGACCTGCCTCAAGACCTGCGCGCCCGGCATGTACGGCTTCAAACAGCTGACTTGTTCAGGTGGCAAATACACCAGCGCGGCCACGGGCGCGTGCCTGCCGGCGACGGATTCGACCGCGAATGCGCAACTGTTCGCGGGCGCGGCCGCCAAGGCTACTGCCACGACCACCGCCGTGACCAAGAACGCCACCTGCTCCACCGAATGGGCATGGGGGACCGACAGCGGCACCTCAGGCAACTACTGTGCGTGCGTGGAGAAGCCGGGCTACTACCAGACTGGATCGACGTCGTCGGGCGGCGGCAAGGCGCAGCCGGCCACCTGGATCGTGTGGGACTGCCAGTCGCCCTGGTGGTAACCGCCCCGCCACGAACACTTTCTTGAAAGGTTCTGGCCCATCTCGTCCCTATAAGACGAGATGACTCTCATGCGTGAATACCGCGTCGAAGTGTTGCTGTGCGTCGCTTGCCTGTTGTCCTGCCTTGCCGCTTCGAACGCGCGGGCGGGCACCGAGACCACGCTCACGAACTTCGGCTCTAACCCCAAGAACCTGCCGATGTACCTCTACACCCCGACCAACGTCAGCGCGAAGATGCCCATTTTGGTCCATCTGCACGCCTGTCATGCCACAAACGGTGGCCAAAGCATGTGCAGCTCGGGGAATGCATTCGCGCAGCAGGCCGACAAATATGGATTTCTCATGATCTGTCCGTCGGCCGTCAGCACCGACCAATGCTGGGACGTGCACTCGACCGCGGATCTGACCCACGGCGGAACGGGCAGCGATGTGGAAGGGATCATGTCGGCGGTCAGCTATGTCATTGCGAACAAGAATGGGGACGGAAACCGGGTCTATGCGGCGGGCTACTCCTCGGGCGGCATGATGACCAACGTGCTGCTCGGTGCCTATCCCGACGTGTTCAAGGCCGGCGCGGCGTTTGCCGGCGTGCCTTTCGGCTGTTTCGCCCAAGGTAGTGTCGACAATCTGGGCTGGAGCTCGACCTGTGCCAATGGCCAAGTCAAACTGACGGCCGCGCAGTGGGGCGATTTGGTGCGAGCCGCTTATCCTGGTTTCACGGGCACGCGCCCGCGCATCCAGCTTTGGCACGGGTCGGTTGACACCACCGTCGACCCCGCCAACTTCACCAACGAGATCGCACAGTGGACCAATGTCCTCGGAGTCAGCGGAACGCCGACCACCACCGAGAACAACGTGCCCCAAGCCACCTGGATAAGGACCCGCTATATCGACAGCGCGGGCGTGGTTCAAGTCGAGGCCATCGAGGAAACGGGAAAGGGGCACGGCGATCTTGTTGTCGATCCGATGGCCGCGGAGGCAATTAGCTTCCTTGGCCTCGATGGCACAAATCCCGTGCCTGACGGCGGAGCCGCCAAGGACAGCGCGCCCGATACTGGCAAGCTGGATACGGCCGGAAGCACGGGTGGAAGCACAGGCACGGGCGGCGTAGCGGCGACAGGCGGGGCGTCGGGCGCTGGCGGCACGTCGGGCGCGGGCGGGACGATCGGCAGCGGCGGATCCGTCGGAACGGGTGGCGCGACGGCCACCGGCGGCACGTCCAGCAAGGGTGGAACGACTGGAACGAGCGGAACTGGCGGAGTCCTGGCTTCGGGTGGGTCTTCGGGTAAAGGCGGAACCGCAGGCACTGGAGGCATGGTGGCAGGTGGAACATCGAGCGTGGGCGGCGCGGCCAGCACGGGCGGCGCGGTCAGCTCGGGCGGTATGGCCGGCACAGGCGGGGCAGCATCAGGAGGCACGACGAGCACGGGTGGCTCGGCCGCCGGAGGATTCTCGACGGCATCCCAAAGCACGGGGGGAAGCAGTGGCGCAAGCAGCGGCGGTTCGAGTGGAACAAACGTCAACAGCCCCGCCGGATGCTCGTGCTCGCTTTCCAGTGCAAATTCCGATCGATTCGCACCCGCCGGTCTTCTGTTGGCGCTTGGAATTCTGATCTTGCGCCGACGACGGCGCGACAGCAGATAAGAGTCTTCTGGGCCGCATCGAGATCGCCCGGCGCCACAAGACCTGTTCGATCAATTCCAGAATGCCGTGGAACGAAACAACTTTGTCGGCATCCAATTCGGTGCGAGGCGACCATGCAGCCATCGTGGAGGTAGCTAGCCCAGGTTGAATCGTCCCTAGTCAACTATGTCTTCGTTGATCGAACCTCGCCTGGCCCGTTTTGCCCGCTTCACCATCGCTCATCGGCGAGTCGTGTTCGTGCTCGGTTTCCTCGTAGCCGCACTCGGGGGCATCTTGGCAGTGCGGCTCCCTGTGGAATCGGATTTTCCGCACCTCTTGCCGCCTTCCGCGCCCTCGGTTCAGCAACTCCGCGCCATCCAACGACGGGCCCAGGTCTCGGAGACGGTCATGGTGGGAATCGAGGCCCCGACGCCAGAACTGCGTCGCCAGGCGGCCGGCCTGGTCACCGAAAAGCTGCGCCGTATCGATTCATCGCTGGTCGCGGAAGTCGGAGTGGACGATGCGATTGCCCGTCAATTCGTCTGGCAGCACCACTTTCTCTATGCCTCGCTCGCCGATCTCGATGCGGCCCACGCCGAGCTACAAAAGCGGATCGCGGCAGCCAACCCGCTCTTCGTGTCTCTCGATGAACCCGCGGATACGGATGCCAACGGGCCTAGTTCGCTTGACCGACTGGCGGCCCAACTGGACAAGGCCGAGCGCGAAAGCCATAGGCCCGAGGCGCGCCTGTCGAAAGACGGACGGCTTCAGCTCATCGTGGTGCGCACCACCTTTCCTGCGGGCGACACTGCCCGTGGCAAGCAGCTTATCGCCGCCATCGCGCACGCCAACGCCGAGAGCGCAGCGGCGGTCGGACATGGCGTCGTTTTCGGTATCGCGGGGGACGTGGCGATCACGCTGGCGGAACAGCGCGGGCTCGTGCATGGCATGGCCGTGGCCACCGCCATCACGGTGACCTTGGTATTTCTCGGTTTGCTGTGGTTCTACCGGTCACTGCTGGCCGTGCTCGCCCTGCTCTTTGTGCTCGCGACCGGCGCGCTGGCAACCTTCGGATTCGCCCAGCTCACCATTGGCCAGCTCAACCTTGCCAGTGCCTTCCTGTCATCGATCGTCATTGGCAATGGCATCAATTGCGGCATTCTTCTGCTGGCACGCTATTTCGAAGAGCGTCGCGCCGGACACTCGGATGTGGACGGGCTTGTCCATGCCGCCGTCGCCACGGCACCTGGCACGCTAGCGGCGACCGCGACCGCCGCCGTGGCCTACGGATCTCTCGCCATCACGCAGTTCCGAGGCTTTCGCGACTTCGGTATCATTGGCGGCGTCGGCATGGCGTTTTGTTGGGTAACGACGTACGCGCTCTTGCCTCCCCTGCTTTTCGCCCTTGAACGCCGCGGGTGGTTGCGCCCTGGTCGGGAGCCACCCATCAGCCGCTACCTGGCCCAGGTGCTGCCGCGCAGGCCGACATGGGTGGTCGCGGGCGCCGCCGGTTTCCTGGTGCTGGTCAGCCTCGTGGTCGCGCGCTTTCTTCTCGGCGATCCGGTCGAAGCGAACATGCGCAACCTGCGCTCGTACAGCCCCGAACTGGCCCAGGAGTCGGCCTGGATGGACAAGTTCGACCAAGCCTTCGGCCACGGCCTCTCGGGGGGCTTCGCCATCGCGGTACAGCGCCGGCAGGACGCGCCCGTTATGGCCGAGCGGCTGCGCCAGGCCGACGCGGGCAAAGCCGAGGGAGCGCGGCTCTTCTCGAACATCGCGACCATCGACGATGTGCTGCCGAGGGATCAGGAAGCGAAACTCTCGGTCCTGGCTGGCATCCGCGGGCTCATGGATGGCAAGGCGTTGCGCGGACTGCCCGACGAGGATCGTCGCCGTTTTCTGAAGCTGCGCCCCCCCGACGACTTGCGCGTCCTCACGGACGCCGATGTGCCCGAGGTGCTAGCATGGCCTTTCACCGAGCGGGACGGCACGCGGGGCCGGCTGGTGCTCGCCAACACTGGCCTGGGCATCGACTCGTGGAATCTGCACCACCTGCGCAGCTTCGCAGATCGGGTACGCGCCATGAACCTCGACCCCGGCACGCTGGTGGGCGGCTCGGCATTCATCTTCTCCGACATGCTCGCGGGCATGACCCGTGATGGACCACGGGCCAGCCTTGCAGCCGCCGTGGGTTCGATCCTAGTCGTCTTCCTTGCCGTGGGCATCGGTCGCTTCGCGGTCGCGACGCTCTTCTGTGGGGCACTCGGCACCCTGGCCATGGTGGCCATCTCGGCGACGGCCGGTGTGAAGATCAACTTTCTCGATTTTGTGGCTCTACCCATCACCATCGGCATCGGCATCGACTATGCCGTCAATATGGCCGCCAGGGCTCGGCACGATAGCGGTGGCCGCAATGCCCTGGCCGCCACCGGGGGGGCCGTCATCCTTTGTTCCTCCACCACTGCCGTGGGCTATGGCTCTCTGCTACTTTCTCAGAATCGCGGCATCTATACCTTTGGACTCTCAGCCGTGGTCGGTGAAATCACTTGTTTGGTCGTGGCCATCGTGGTCACGCCCGCGCTCCTGGCGTCGTGGCAACACGGCTTTGGCAAAGATCGGGCGAACTAGAGGGCATTCCTTTCATGAAGCGACCTGCACCGAATGGAACAACTCGATTGAAAATTCTCATGGTCGTGCCCTATGACCTCGCGGAGCCTGGGGGGGTCAAGCACCATGCCTTGGGACTTGCGCGCGTCTTACGTGAACTGGGAGACACCGTCGTATTGGCTGGACCCACGAGCCAGCCCATCCGCGAGCCTCACACCGTGGGCTTTCGCGGCGTCACCAATCTGCAATGCAATGGGTCCGCGAATCAGATCGGAATCTTCGTCAACCCGCTCTCCGTTCGCCAATTTCTACGCCAGCACCCCTTCGACGTCATTCACGTCCACGATCCGCTCGTGCCAGCACTGCCCTATTGGATGGCATGGCTCTCGGGGCGAGTCCCCAAGGTGTGCACGTTTCACGCCTTCGCAGAGCAGCCGACGCTTGGCGTGCGCTTCGGCCATCGCCTGGCGGCGCCGTGGATCCTGCCGCGCTACGAGCGCGGGATGGCGGTATCCTTGCCGGCCCAGCAATTCATACGCCGGGTGTGGCGCCGGCCGCTTTCCATCGTGCCCAATGGCGTGCAAACCGACGTGTTCACGCCTGGCCCGGATTTCGGCGTGGCCCGCCGGGTGGACACGAGGCATCCCCTGCGGCTGTTCTTCTGTGCGCGCTTGAGCGACGAACGCAAGGGTTTCACCGATCTTCTGCGTGCGTACACCCTCTTGCGCGAAAGTCGCATTCCCATCACCCTCGACGTGGCTGGCGAGGCGGCGGGACCCTTGCCGCCCAACCTGCCGGGCCTCACCTACCACGGCCCTGTGTCCCGGGCGAGGCTCGTCGAGCGCTTCCAGTCCTGCGACGTCGTGGTGGCGCCGTCCACCGGACAGGAATCCTTCGGCATCATCTTGCTCGAAGCCATGGCGAGCGGACGGGCCATTGTGTGCTCGGACATCGAGGGCTATCGCCAGGTGGTGGATGCACAGGGCGCGTGCCTCTGTCCGAGCCATAGCCCCGAGGGTCTCGCGGCGGCCATTGTAGACCTGGTTCGCGATCCCGAGCAGCGCCGAACCATGGCCATCGCCAACCGCAATCGCGCCCTCCAATTCGACTGGACGCTCTTGACCGCCCACGTGCGCTCTCAATATTTGCTGGCCATGAGCAACCAGCCCGAAGCATCCCTGCATCTGGCACCCGCATGGGCTACTGCCTTGCCCGTGGCGACCGCGGCAAGCTCGGTCAGCGCCTACCGAGCCGCGGCGCAATGAGTTTGGCGACAAATCTTGGCATGAAGCTTCTCGTGTCGGGAACCGATTTCCCTTCCCGGCC
>Ga0265314_10005744_pt1 | contig 11132 bp, 8 predicted proteins | sample 4126metaG_FD_203106 | JGI IMG/M metagenome (GOLD analysis project Ga0265314, IMG submission 203106) | Rhizosphere microbial communities from Carex aquatilis grown in University of Washington, Seatle, WA, United States - 4-1-26 metaG | ecosystem: Host-associated > Plants > Roots > Rhizosphere >... | reverse complement strand
GCACGACTTGCGGACATAGTCGGCCTTGCCGCTGACTCCACGCACATTCGGATTGGCTGGATCCCGCACGATCCCAAACTTTGTCGCCAGCACGATCTTGTCGCGCTTGCCCTTGATCGCACGGCCCACCAGTTCTTCATTCTTGTATGGCCCGTAAACATCCGCCGTGTCAAGAAAGTTGATCCCGAGTTCCAGCGCGCGATGAATCGTCGCAATCGATTCGACGTCGTCGAAGCCACTATAAAACTCCGACATCCCCATGCACCCCAACCCGAGGGCGGAGACTTTCAGCCCACTGCGTCCAAGCTCACGAATTTGCATAATGGCATTCTCCCGTAGCGCCGGCATCCTGCCGGCTGTCCCGTGGGCGTCCCCGCCCGCGGAGTCGATAATCTGTTTATAAAGATGTCAGGAATCGTTAAGAGGATGCGACGAGATTACTGCGAGACCCTAATCCGCGGCTTGCCCTTCGGCAACACCTGCCCGATCTCCACCGCCGCAACGCCCGCATCCCGCAGAGCCTTCCCTAGCGCTGTTCCGTCCGGCGTAGAAATCAGCAACCCACCCGCCGTCTGCGGATCAAACAACAGCGCCCGTACATCGTCAGGCACTCCTTCGTCGTACTCCACCAGGCATTCGGCAAAGTCCCGGTTGTTCTTGAGTCCTCCTGGAATATGCCCAGCGCGGACGCACTCGAGCGCGCCGTCAATCAGCGGTACCGCTCCGGCCGAGATGCTGATCGACACATCCGACGCCAGCACCATCTCGCGCGCATGTCCGATCAAACCGAACCCGGTCACGTCGGTCATCGCGTTCACGCGAAGGTCTCCCGCGGCGATCACTTCGGCCGCCCGCTTGTTCAGCGTGGTCATCGACCGCACTGCAGCATCAATCCACGCCGCATCGGCTTTTCCTTTCTTGATCGCCGTCGAAATCACACCCGTCCCGATCGCCTTGGTGAATAGCAGAGCGTCCCCCGGCTTGGCGCCGACATTCGCCAACACCTTCTTCGGATGCACCGTGCCCGTTACGGAATATCCAAACTTGGTTTCTTCGTCACGAATGCTGTGGCCGCCAATCACGGTGCATCCCGCTTCGATCATCTTCGACAAGCCGCCGGCGAGAATGCGCTCTAGGATTGTGAGATCAGCCTTGTCTGGAAAACACACGAGCGCGAGGGAAGTCAGCGGCTTCCCGCCCATGGCGTATACGTCGCTCAGCGCGTTGGTGGCCGCGATCTGACCGAATGTGTAGGGGTCGTCGACCACCGGCGTGAAGAAGTCCACTGTCTGCACCAGAGCCTGGTCGGGCGCGATCAAATACACTCCGGCGTCGTCGGCATGATCGAAGCCGACCAGAACATTCGGGTCGTGTTGCCGGGCTAATTTCCCAAGCACCGTGTCCAGCGCCGCCGGACTCAGCTTGGAAGCTCAACCCGCAGCTTTCACCGACTCCGTCAGCCGAAACGGCTTGCTCTCAGACATGGATTCATTGTAGCGGGAACGTGCAGAACGAGCGGAGGGCAACTACTTCACGGTCACATCGGTCACGCGAATCTCCGGATAATTTCGGTTCCACTGCGCGGAGATGCTGTCGAAGGTCAGCCGGAAGGGCTGCGTTTGTCCGGGGGACAGCGGGGAAACACTAACGTCCATCGGTTCAAGATAAGCTCCATTGGTCCGGACCACTTGCAGCGGCACTTCTTCCTTCTGCGCCAGCTGTCCCATCGAATCCTGGAAGACCACTTCCACCACGACATGCGTTACTGTCTTGTCACCCGCATTGGTAATCGTGCCGTCGATGTAGCTGACCGTGTGCCCAACGAAATTTTCCGCCGCGCTCATCTTGAAGTCAGCCAGCTTCAGGCTGGCGATATAGGGTGAGAGCGGCTTTGCAACCTTTGGAGGCTGTTGCAGCAGAAGCGCCGCTGCAAGAGCTCCGCCAATCACAACCGCCACGGCAATCCCGATAATCAAACGGCTGGAGTCTCGTTCCTCAGCGACCGGAGTTGGTTGTCCCAAGCTGCTCATGAAGAGAATTGTAGGCCCTTGCTTTTCGCTTGTCGATTTACCCGCTCAATCCTTGTCATCCTGAGCGCGTCTTTTACGCGAAGGATATATGGACTGCGCCGGCGCCACGAGCGCTGCTGAAGAGTGCATAGATCCTTCGGCCCGCAAAGAACGCGGGCCTCAGGATGACACCTCGTTGATATGAATCTCATTCGATATCGTTAAGTCCGCGCGGCCAGCAGCTTCGCCGCATTGTCGTGATAAACCTGCTTCAAGATTCCATCACTCAGCCCGAACCCATTCAAACTCCAGTGATAGGAAAACTGATCGATCTCGTAAAAATGTTCGTCCAACGACTCGAGGATTCGGAACGTGACCCGGTACATCTGCTCGTCGTAGCCCATGTCGGTGCCGTAGACCAGCCGGTCGGCGTGCTTCTCGTAGAATGCCGCGGCGAAGCGCGGAATCGGCGCCGTCTCCGCGTAGCGCGCGGAAATGTCCGCATACAGATTCGGATTGCGTTCCAGCACTTCTCCCAGCCGCGCCAGATCGTAATCGAGGTTGGCGAAGTGGCATGCGATGAACGTGGTGTTGCGGTGCCTCGCCGCTGTCCGCTCCAGAATGTCGACCATACCCGATAGCCCGACAATATTCGGCTGATTATCGAGTCGCCACTCGTATGCGTTCATCAGTCCGTCGTTGTGGCGGTCCATCTTCTGATACATCCAGATCGGGTCGGCCACGTGCAGACTGATGGGCATCCGCAGCTCGCCACATTTGTCCCATACCGCATCCATGCGCGGATCATCCGGATGCATTCCCGGCGCCTTCGCCTTGCCTGATACCAGCCCCTTGCCCTTGTCGTGGATCTCTCCCACACCTCGCGCACCCGCCTGCTTACAGCGCTCCAGTTCCTTCACCGCAGCCGGCCCGAACCCAGGCTTGTCGTAGTCGGCCAAGTCGAACCCGCACCACATTTCAAAACGCTCGGGATGCTTCGCATACTTCCGCTGAATGTCGTCAAAGGCTGTGCCGGTCGACATCGTCAGAATCATGGTCTTCTCAATTCCAACTTCGTCCATGTTCCGCACCCACTCGTCGATCTCGGCCGCGGTTTTAGCATAAGGATGCGAGTGCATGTCGATGACAGGGAACTTCGCCTTCGCAACTTCGGTGATAGGAATCTTGTAGATCGACTGCGGCCGGTAGTCCTTCAGCAAAAGCGTCTCAGGCAACGCGGCCTTCTTCGCGGTCGAAGCATCCGCACCTTGACCAGTTTCCGCGTCGTACGGAGCGACGGCGAATGCACGCGCCGAGGGAAGTCCCGCCACCAGTCCCGCCAGATTAGCCCACTGCAAAAACGATCTTCGATTCATGGAGTCTCCCGTCCCAAATCCACCGGACAGAAATGTCTAAGCCGAAGTGCGAAAGAAGGCAAGCAGAAACAACACGCCGAGCAGAGTATCGACGCCTGCGAACATAAGAATCAGGATTTGTTCTGTGGAAAACGACACAGCGAGGTCATAGCCAATGCCGGTCTCTGTTGGGTAGTTGCAGAATCCTTCATCTTGACAGTGGTCACCACCTGTGGAATGGTCTCTCGACTCAACAAGTCTGGCCGTTTGTTCACGGCCCCGTTTCGTAGACGAGGGATGACCGATGCGCGGCAGCAAAATCTCCGTTATGTGGCTGGTCGTTTTAGCGTGGAGTGTGCTCATAACTGGGGTCGCCGCCCAGCAGGCAAAGGCGATCCATAGCTTCGGCGGGGCAGATGGTTCCTCGCCCCAAGGGGGACTAATCTTTGATGCCGCCGGAAATCTCTACGGCACGACAATCGCCGGAGGTGCGAACCAGGTCGGCACGGTGTTCGAGTTGGCGCCATTAGCGGGCGGATCATGGGCCGAGAGAGTGCTATACAGCTTCATGTTCAACGGCCAAGACGGGTACGCCCCGAGAGGTGGGGTGATCTTCGATGCGGCTGGGAATCTTTTCGGAACGACTCTGTCTGGGGGAGCTTACGGCTACGGCTCGGTGTACGAGTTGACGCCCTCCGGCCGTACATGGGTGGAGAAGGTGCTGTATAGTTTTGCGGCCAACGGCAAAGACGGCGTACAGCCCGCGGCCAGCCTGACCTTCGACTCTGCCGGCAATCTTTACGGCACCACCTGCTCCGGCGGCGCCTTTAGTTCCGGCACGGTGTTCGAGTTGAGTCCTGCAAAGAATGGAGGATGGGGGGAGAGGGTTCTGCACAGCTTTAGTAACAATGGCAGGGATGGGAGTTGTCCGAGTTCCGGTGGAGTTCTAGACTCCGCAGGCAACCTCTATGGGACGACGAACTCTGGTGGCCAATATCTTGCGGGTACGGTGTTCGAACTATTCAAAGCGAGCGGAATCTGGCGGGAACGTGTGCTGTACAGTTTCAATCCGCGGGCGAACGGGGCAAACAGCCCGGTCGGGCTGACCATGGATACGGCCGGCAATCTCTTCATCCCTGCCTATAACGGCGGTACGTACCGCGAAGGGGCGATTTGCGAATTATCACCGTCCGCAGGCGGGAGCTGGACGGAAAAGGTGATTCTTGTGTTTGACGGCAGCAATGGCGCCTATCCCTACGTAAGCCTGACCTTGGACGCGGCTGGCAATCTCTACGGCACGACCCGCGGGGGTGTCGGTAACGTCTTTGAATTGGCGCCTGCAGCGGACGGGACTTGGACACAGACAGTGCTGTATACCTTCCCCTCCGATTCGGAGCCTAGCAGCGTGATCTTCGACGCTGCAGGCAATCTCTACGGCGAGACGATGATCAGCGGCGCCTACTCGGAAGGTTCGGTGTTCGAAGTCACGCCTTAGCTCGTTGTCGTCCGAGTGCGGGCGCGAAGTTCCTCTACTCTCCGCCGACGGTGAGTCCGTCCACGCGAATCGTCGGGGCCGCGACGGAGCCGCGGAATTCCAGATCATTCGCGATCTCGGAAATGTTGAAGAACAATTCCTTCAGGTTGCCTGCCACAGTGATCTCTTCCACCGGATAGGCAAACTCTCCGCCCGAGATCCACATCCCTGACGCGCCACGCGAATAGTCGCCGGTCACGAGGTTGACGCCCTGTCCGAGGAATTCCGTAACGTACAGGCCTTCCTTGATTCCCGAGATCAGCTCTTTGGGAGTCTTCACGCCGGACTGCAGAAAATAATTGCCCGGCCCGATGCCTGGCGTTCCAGCCAGGCCGCGCGAAGCGTTGCCCGTGGTTTGCAGGCCAAGTTTTTTCGCGGTGTAGGTGTTCAGCAGATAAGATTTCAGCACGCCGTTCTCGATGACGACCGTACGCCGCGTGGGTACGCCTTCGCCATCGAACGGACTCGTGCCAAAGCCGCCGGCAATCGTGCCGTCGTCGATGATGTTGACGTTGTCGCCGGCAATTTTCTGTCCCAGCTTTCCGGCAAGAAATGATGCTCCCCGGTAAACCGAGTCTCCGTTCACGCCTTCGAAGATATGTTCGAGGATCGAAGTCGAAACCATGGGATCGAATATGATCGGCACCTGCGCGGTCTTCGCCTTGCGCGCGCCCAAGCGGCGCAGCGTGCGCTCCGCCGCAATCTTACCGACTTTTTCTGGTGCGTCGAGCTTCGTCAGCGTGCGCGCCACGGAGTACCAGTAATCGCGCTGCATCGCTCCTTCTGGAGTCTGCGCGATCGGCACGGCCGCCACCGAGCAGTAGGACCGCTTGTATTCGCCCACAAACCCGTGCGAATTCGCCAGTACCTTGTGTCCGGTAGCCGCGTCGAACGATCCGCCCTCGCTGTTCTTGATGCGGGGATCGAAGTCGAGTGCCGCCTTTTCCGCGCGACGGGCGTAATCGATGCGCTCGGGGCCGGGGAGCGAGTAGACATCTTCGTGGTAGAGGTCGAGGTCGCCGGAGATCTGGCCTAGCTGCTCGGCAGCGGGAATGCCGCCGAACGGATCTTCCGACGTGATCTTCGCCAGCTCCAGCGCGGACTTCACCATGCGGTCGAGCCCCGCGCGAGAAAAATCGCTCGAGTAGGTGCTGGCCGCGCGCTGTCCGAAGAACACGCGCACGCCGATCGACTTCGAGCCCGACTCTTTCAGGGTCTCGACCTGGCCGAGGCGTACCAGCGTGGAAAATTCATCACCTTCGCGGACGACACACTCGGCGGCAGTGGCGCCGCCAGCCATGGCGCGGCGGACGATATCCTGCGCGATTTCGCGGAGATCAGTGGCTTGCGCAGTGCGATCTTGCGTTTCGATCGTTGGCATTCAGAATCCTTCGTCACAAATGGACAAGTTGAAGCGATAAATACTGCGCGAGACTGTAGTACTGTTAGGGATCCTTCGACTCCGTGTGAACTTCGCGCTGTGGCGCGAACTTCACACTCCGCTCAGGATGACAATGGGAAGAGGAATGCGGCAGGGCTGAAGCCGCGTCCTCCCCACTACTGCATGAAGCCGCCGGGATCTTTTCTGGCAGTCCCGCCGACCGTGAGGCGATCGATCTTCAGCGTGGGAATTCCAACGCCTACCGGCACGGCCTGCCCATCTTTGCCGCAGGTACCCACGCCCTCGTCGAGTTTCAAATCGTTGCCCACCATCGATACCCGGGTCAGCACATCGGGACCATTGCCGATCAGCGTTGCGCCCTTGATCGGCGCCGTGATCTGCCCGTCCTCGATCATGTACGCTTCAGAGGCCGAGAACACGAACTTTCCGTTGGTGATGTCGACCTGGCCGCCGCCAAAGTTCACGGCATAAATCCCGCGCTTCACCGAGCGGATAATGTCTTCCGGATTGTCCTGCCCCGCCAGCATGTACGTGTTGGTCATGCGCGGCATGGGGATGTGCTCATAGCTTTCGCGCCGCCCGTTACCGGTATCGGAGATTCCCATCAGCCGCGAGGAAAGCTTGTCGCTCAGATATCCTTTGAGAATTCCGTTTTCGATGAGCACCGTTTCCTGCGTGGGCTCGCCTTCGTCGTCGACGTTGAGCGATCCGCGCCGCCACGGCATCGTGCCGTTATCGACCACGGTGCACTTCTCGCTGGCTACACGCTTGCCGACAAGGCCTGCGAAGGCTGAAGTTTTCTTGCGGTTGAAGTCTGCTTCCAGGCCATGTCCGACGGCTTCATGCAGCAACACGCCCGGCCATCCCGGACCGAGGACCACTTCCATTTCTCCGGCCGGAGCCTCGCGCGCGTCGAGCTGCAGAATTGCCTGCCGCGCCGATTCCTTAGCAAAAAATTCCGGAGTCTTCTCGCCGAAGAAGAAATCCAGCGCAACCCGACCGCCACCACCCGACGTACCTCGGGCCGAGGTCGCCTCGGTCTTGGCGATGCACGAGACGTTCATCCGCGCCAAAGGCTGCGAATCTTCCGCAAATGTTCCATCCGACGCGACGACGAGAATGTTTCGCAACTCGTCGGCATAACTCGCCCGCACTTCCTGAATTCGCGGATCGTAGGCGCGCGCCGACTTATCGGCCCGCATCACCAGCTCAACCTTCGCGCTGATTTCCGCGTCCACCGAGGGGAGCGTCACGGGATACAAACTGCGCGCGGCCGCTTTCTGAAATCCTGCAACCGTGGCCTTCGCCGGGGCGCTGGCAATCAGGGCAGCGGTCTTAGCCGCGTGCAGAATGCGCTCTGAAGAAAGATCGTCGGTATAGGCGTAGCCCGTGCGCTCGCCAGAAACGACGCGGACCCCACAGCCCGCGGAGATTCCCTGCGACGCCGACTTCACCATCGACTCGTCCACCATCAGCGACGTGGAGGAAAGATACTCAAAGTAGAGGTCGGCATAATCGCCGCCCGCCGACAGCGCGGCCGACAGGTAGCGTTCCAAGTCATGCTCGGTCACGCCGTAGTGCTCGAAGAAAAAGCGTTGTCTATCTAGGCTTGATTTATCCACGTGAATTAGATGCCGCCTAGCCCAACTAGGACTCCCCAGGGCGGTCACTCCCTTTTTCCTCTATTATCCCACACTGAAACTGATCCGACGGCTCCAAGCCAAGTCTTCCACAACCTCGCGGATGACGATGGTCACTCGTCACAGACACCGCCTCGCCGAATGTGGAGAATTCCCTCGTGACCCCCGACGCCCTGACCCGCACCGTGCAGGACTTCCTCAGCGAGGCTGCGGGTGCCGTCGTGCTCGAAGATGGCGCCGTGGCGTTCGATCTGGGGCGGTCCAAGTACTCGATTTCGGGCGAATACAACAAATGTCTGCTGCACTTGTGGTCGGCCGAGCGGAACACGGTGCGCCGCGTGCTCGAGGCCGAGGTGAAGAATGGCACGTTGCGGCTGGCGGTGCAGCGACTGGGGCAGGCGCGTCCTACTAAGCTGGAAATCTGCCGCGAGCGCGACCGCCGGTCCCCGTCTGCCAAGAAAGCCGCCCGGGCCAGTTACGAACAAAAACTGCGCCGCGCTCTGGAGCGGCACTTCCCCGGCTTTGCGATTACGCGTCTGACCAGCGGAATCGATTTGGAGAAATCCTTCGGCCCGATCTATGCCCGCGGACTGCTGCGCCAGGGGCAGTCGGCATTCGCGGTCCTGGGGGTCAACGCGTCCGAGACTCAGTCTTCGATCGACGCGTCTCTGACTTTCGGGATCCTCTGGCTCGAGGCCTGCCGGCAGTCCTCGGCGGGAAAGTTCCTGGTCGAGGGACTTCGCTTATTTATTCCGCACGGGTGCTCTGGGCTGGTCCGCGAGCGCATGGCAAACCTGAACCGCGCCGCCGCAAAGTGGCGCCTATTTGAACTCGACGAGCGGCACGCTGCCCTCGTGGAAGTGGACTGTACGGATCGGGGCAACGTGGCCACGCGCCTGGTGCACGCCACCAACGAGGCAGCCGCGCTCGAACGGTTCGCCGAGTCGATCGCGCGAATCCATACGATCCTGCCCAACTGCGAAGTCGCCGTGCTCTCCGCCGCAGAACTCGCCTTCCGCTGGCGAGGCCTGGAGTTCGCCCGCGCCCGGCTGGGAGCCGAAGCCGTGACCTTCCGCGCTAAGGAGGAAATTGTGTTCGGCGTGGGCGCCGAAGAACGGGTGTTCGAAGACCGCAACTGGCCGTTCTTTCTGCAACTGCTCACCGCCGTGCGCGACACGCGCCATCCTTACGGTCCGCGCCAGCATCCGCTATTTCGGTTGCATCCGGAGCGCTGGCTGGAATCGCTCGTCGTGGCCGACGTTAGCGTCATTGACGAGCGTCTCGACCCGCGTTTGCTCTATTCGCAGGTTCCCGCATTCTCGGCCTCGGACCGGGCCATGCTCGACGTGTTGACCACCACTCGCGACGGACGCCTGGCGGTGGTGGAACTCAAAGCTGATGAAGATATCCATTTGCCGTTGCAGGGCCTCGACTACTGGTCGCGAGTGCAGTGGCACCACAGCCGCGAGGAATTTCCCCGCTTCGGTTATTTCGCGGAACGCGAGCTGTCGGCCGAGAAGCCTCTGCTTTACCTGGTTGCGCCAGCATTCCATGTCCATCCGCAAACTGACGTGTTGCTGCGTTACATCTCTCCGGAAATCGAGTGGGAGTTCGTGGGGATTGACGAGCACTGGCGCGAGGGCGTCAAGGTAGTCTTCCGCAAGCGCCCTGAGCCCCGCTCGACGCGGGCAAGCACGGAGGCGAGGAAGACCGCGGAAGATCAATTCCCAGTCGCGATCTAATCGACCTGCCTAGCTCTTCCACGCACCCAACAACCGCCGCACATCCAGCAACTGTCCCAGATGGTGAGCGTTGTGGTCCGCCACCAGCAGCGCCTCGCGCAGGATCGTCTGGCCGTCGCCCCACGGAATCCGCGCGAACAAGTCGGTCTTGCGATTCGCGACCAGGGTCTGCATCGCCTTCAGATCCCGGCGAAACTGCTGCACGCTCTTGTTCCAAGCCGCCGCGTTCGGCGGAGCCTCCGTCTTCGGCCAATACCCGCTGGGCCAGGGCGGTGAAACGTGCTTGGGATTGCGGCTGAATTCGAGAATGTCCCACTGCGCCAGGCGCAGGTGTTCGAGGAGCATCCAAGCTGTGTGCGGAAAGTTCGCCGGCTTGGCGCCACGCAATTTTGGCGGCAAGCCTTTTATGACATCGTCGAATTTCGCGTGGGCACTCCCGCCCGCGAGCAGTTCGAGCAGGTGTTTACGCAGGGATTGTTCGTGATCTTTGGTCATCCATTCCTCCGGTGCGGCGCTCACTTCAGTGTAGCGCCGCGGACCGGAAGGGGATGAATCAAGAGGCGGGCAAGGGACATGATTGAACCCCATGGGCGGGGCGCACGCGAGATCCCTCTCTTCGCCTGAAGAACGGCTCCGCTCGGGATGACGCCGGCCATCCGCGAAAACAGACGGCCCTTATTTCTGCGCGGCAGAAGCGGTTTGCGACGAAGGCACATCGTCGATCGTGCTGCCAATCGCATCGCCGGAGAGCACTAGTTCCACTCGGCGGTTCTGCTGTCGGCCTTCCGCCGAATCATTCGACGCAATGGGCTCGCTCTTGCCGAATCCGCGGGCCTCGACTGCGCCGGACGGGATTCCCTGCTGCACAAAGTAATCGCGAACCGCCTGCGCGCGGTGCTCGGAGAGGTCCTGATTGTACTGATCGCCGCCCACACTGTCGGTGTGTCCTTCGACGGCAACATGCAGGCTGGGATAAGCGAGTACGATTCCCGAAACTTTCGCCAGCCGCTCGCGTGCTCCCGGAAGCAGCTCAAAGCTGCCGCTGCGGAACAGTACATCAGACATGTTCGCGATTAACCCGCGGGCTGAGTCGCGTGTGGCCAGAATCGAATTCAGCTGCTGCAACAGCCGCGCGCGCAATTCCTGCTTTTCTTTTTCCGCTTGCTGGCGCAGACTGTCCGACTGCGCCGCCGCGGCGCGAGCCTTGTCCGTCTCGGCTGCAAGGACTTGTTGCTGGGCCACGGCTTCGGCCTTGGCCTTTTCCGCTTCTTCCTTCTGACGCGAGGCTTCCTGCGCAGCCGCCAGCGCTTCCTGCTTCATGCGCTCGGCCTCGGCCTTCGCCTGCTCCGCGTCGGCACGAGCCTTTTCCGCTTGCGCGCGAGCCACTTCCGCATCGGCACGGCGCTTGGCTTCCGCTTCCGCATCCGCGCGGGCTTTGGCTTCACGCGCC
>Ga0265314_10005743_pt1 | contig 11132 bp, 15 predicted proteins | sample 4126metaG_FD_203106 | JGI IMG/M metagenome (GOLD analysis project Ga0265314, IMG submission 203106) | Rhizosphere microbial communities from Carex aquatilis grown in University of Washington, Seatle, WA, United States - 4-1-26 metaG | ecosystem: Host-associated > Plants > Roots > Rhizosphere >... | reverse complement strand
GTGTCCGAAGGCGACGCCGTCTTCTCGCCGCGGCTCGCGGGCTTCGTGCTCGACGCGTTCCGCGCCGGCGACCCCGTCGGGCCGGACGCCGAGCTCGAGACGCTGACGCCGCGCGAGCGCGAGGTCCTGCAGCTGATCGCGCGCGGCTACCGCTACAAGGAGATCGCAGCGCGGTTGCACCTCTCGATCAAGACGGTCGAGGCGCACGTGTCGAGCGTCCTGCGCAAGCTGCAGCTCTCGTCGCGCCACGAGCTGACGCGCTGGGCGCACGAGCGGCGCCTGATCTAGCGCTCCGGGACCTTCGTTCCCGCCACGCTCGTATGCTGAGACGTGGCGATGTGGCTCAACCGGATGCTCATCGCGGCAGCCCTGCTGGCCGCGCTCGCCCTGGGCGCGACCGCCTCCGCCCGGCCGCAGCGACTTGCTGTCGGAGCAGCCGGAGGTTGCGATGCCGCGGTCGTCCACGGTGTGCTGCCCTCGTGGGCGAGAGCCGGGTTCAGCGACCCGCGGCCGCGGATGCCGTACGAGCTTGGCCGCGCCGGCAAGATCGCCGCGATCCTCTGGGCCGATCCGCTGCGCTCCCCACCGCCGCAGGACCACAACAACAAGATCCTCTGGGTCTCGCGGACGATTCCGAGCGCCCCCACCGCCCTCTGGATCCATGCGCAGCGGATGGCCGGGAGTCACGCGGTCGGCCTTCCGGTGACCCGCGTGGTGAAGGGAGGCCCCGGTCCCTCGATCATCGATCTCCCGACCGCGGGCTGCTGGCGTCTCAGCCTTACCTGGTCGGACCGGACCGACACGCTCGACCTGCAGTACGCGCCCTAGCTCGAAACTCGCGAACCTGGTTCGGCTACGCCGAACCAGGTTCGAGCAATGCCCGCGCCGCTTCGAGGTCGGCGGGCCGGACGAGGATCTCGCGAAAGCCGGCGGCCGTGAACTCCTCGAGAGGAGAGTCGATCTCCTCGGTCTCGCGGTACGCACAGTCGATGCCGTTCGCGCGCAACAACCCGCAGGCGACCTCCGCCTCCTGCTCACCCGACACCACGGTCAGCACCACACCCTCGCCAGGCTCCATCATCCGAGCCTACTGGACGCAGACCGATCGCCGTGCTGAGATGTCGGTCATGAGATCAGGCACCGAGGTCACGCGATGAGCGTCGGCGGGAGAACCCGCGAGCGCAACCGCTTCGTGCGCCGCGCCGCGCTGGCCGCCGGCGCGCTCGTGCTGCTGGCCCTGTTGTTGCTGTCCGGCGGCCATTGGATCCTGGGGATCATCGTCGGCGTCGCGGCGGTCGCCGCGGTCTGGGTGTTCCTGCAGGCGCGAACCGTCCGCTAGTAACCGCGCAGCGCCAACACGAGCCGCCCCTTGCCGTGCACCGAGGCAGTGACGACGCACGACTCGCTGCCTCCGGCGCGCCACATCGTCACGCGTCCGTTCGGCGGCAGGCTGAACGCGTACATCTCGCTCTGGCCGGAACTGCGATGACTCGTGGTCGTCCCCTGGCACGACACGTCACCCGATCCGTGTGCGACGCCTGAGCCACCGATCCGCTGGAGCCACAGCCGCGAGTGGAGGTTGCTCGTACCGGCGCCGATCGTCACCTGCCCCACCCCGCGTTCCGTCACGAGCGTCCGGACGAGCGGGGTCCCCGCGAGCGCCGAGGAGGCTGCAACCAGAGCCACGCCGCAGGCGAGAACCGGACGAACCGCCATTGCTCGATCATAGGACGGGCGAGCTAGGATCGGGCTGTGTTTCGTCGCGACTCGGAGCTCCGGCGACGCCTACGGGCTCTCTTCAGGAGGCTGAACGTCTTCGACTCGACCCGCCCCGAGACTCTGGACGGCGGCCCCAGGGCGGGCGACGACGGTGCGTTCTCCGGGCGTTTCGACGGACACGCCTGAGGACGCCTGGCTCCGTCGTCACGCCGCGATCTTCTCCAGCAGCGCGTCGATGCGCGCGAAGCCCCACTTCGCACCCTCCTCGACGCCGTACTGCATCGTCGTGTCTCGCTGCTCGGTCGTCTCGAAGAGCATCGTCTGGGTCAGCTTCGTCTGCTCGCCGAGATCCTCGAACTCGAGCGTCTGCAAGTGGTTCTGGAACGTCTGCACGAGGCGTGCCGGCGGGTCGACCTCGCGGAACTCGCCTTCGACCACACCGTGGGCGGTTCGAAACCGGTAGGTGCCGCCGGGACGGACGTCCATCTCCTCGACGACGGTGCCCTCGCCCCACCACTCGGGGATCAGCTCCGGATCCGTCCAGACGGAGTAGACGTGCGTGCGCGGTGCGTCGAAGACCCGCTCGATGCGGATCTCGAGCTCGCTCGGCTTGGTGACGATGTTCGTGTTCACCTCAGCCGACCGCTTTCTTCACGAGCTTGCTGATCCGGGCCTCGTCGGCCGCGGTCAGCTTCGTCAGCGCGAAGGCGACGGGCCACACGGAGCCGTCGTCGAGCTTCGCGCTGTCGTTGAAGCCGAACATCGCGTAGCGCTCCTTGAACTTCCCCGCGTCGCGGAAGAAGCAGACGACCTTGCCGTCCTTGTTGGCGTACGCCGGCATCCCGTACCAGGTCTTCGGCGTGAGGCTCGGCGCGGCAGCCTTGACGAGCTCGTGGATCCGTTTGGCGAGTGCGCGATCCTGCGGCGCCATCGCGGCGATCGAGGTACGCACGGCGCTTTCTCCATCCTCCTGCGCCTTCAGCTCGCGGGCGCGCGCTCTCATCGCGGCCTTCTCCTCGGCCGAGAAGCCTTCCTTGCCTTTCTTCGCGGTGGGGCTCATCGCTCTCCTTTCGTGCGTTCGACGACCTGGGCGAAACGGTCGAGCCGCTGCAGCCACGTGCTGATGCCTTCGAAGGCGTACGGCACGAGCATGCACCTGCGGACACGGCCGACCTTCTCCGTCGTCACGAGCTCCGCCTCCTCGAGCAGCCGGATGTGCTTCTTCATCCCGGTCAGCGACATGCCGAAGGGCTCGGCCAGCTCGCTGATCGTCGCCCCGCCGGCGCCGAGCCTTTCGAGGACGGCGCGGCGGGTCGGGTCGGCGAGGGCTGCGAACGCGTGGTCGACGGTCGTTGGATACTGAACCATTCGGTTCAGTATCGCAAACAGGGCCGGCCGGCGCAAGGGGGATTGGGTCGAACGGGAGGAGCGCCGATGACCCCGAGGGTGAGGAATCGCATTGCCATCGTGCTCCTCCTGGCCGTGCCGCTCGCCGCGCTCGACCTCTTCGTCAAGTACGAGCTGCCGACCGCTCCCCTCTACCTCCACCGGCGCTCGGGCGAGTGGATGATCCTGTCCGCGGTCCTGCTCGTCGTCGCACTGCTCCTCGCACGTCTTCCCTCGCGGCTCCTCGCGGTGAGCGCCGGGGTGCTCGCGGCAGGCGTGCTCGGCAACCTGGCCTCAGCGAGCCTGCACCACGGGCTCGTTCCGAATCCGTTCGTCATCGACCACCGCGACTTCGAGCTCGCGTTCAACCTGGCCGATCTCTTCGTGCTCGGCGGCCTCGTCCTGGTCACCGTCGCGGCGCTGCGGATCACCGTGCGCTACCGGCATGTCCTGCCGCAGTCGACGGTCGCGGTCCGGCTCATCCGGCACGTCCGCTCGCGCCTCGCCTCGGGAGATTCCTAGGCGGTTACAGGTGGGTGCGAGCGTCCCCGGCTCGACCAGAGCCAGGCGGCGAAGCCGAGCGCGGCGAGCGCGACCAGGAGCAGGATCCACTCGACCGGCGCGGACGCGGACGCGGATGTGCTCGCCGTGCGGAGGACGAGCCGGCCGGGGCCAGGATGGTAGTTGAAGGGCACCGGCGGAATGGCGATGCCAGGCCGTCCCGTGCTGGTGGCGACGGCTCGCACCTTCGGTTCCCCGGTCGCGAGCAGCAGCGCTGCGACGAGCACCGCCACCGCGGCCAGGGCGGTGAACGCCACGAGGACGAGCGGCCTGTTCCCTCGGCGGGCCGGTGCGGGGATGATCCCCCGCTCCGCTGCCCACGAAGCAGCGAACGAACGCGGATCGAAGACGCTGCTGCCGAGGAACTCCTCGGCGGAGATGCCGTCGGCCTCGGCTTCTCTGAGGTCGGAGGCGAGGTCTGCCGCCATCTCCTCGGCGAGGGGATCGGGGACGTTGAGCCGCTTCCACTCCTGGCGGCACTGCTCGACGAAATCACTCATGAGGCCACCTCGACCTTGACAGGGGCGAGCACCGCATCGACGGCATCGCGAGCCGCCCGCCATTCGGACACACCCACCGCGAGCGTCGCCCGCCCGATGCTCGAGGGGCGGTAGTACTTCCGCGGCGGCCCGCCGTTGCTCGCGGCCCGGTAGGTCTCGACCAGGCCGTCGCGCTCCAGGCGTCCCAGCAACGGATAGATGGAGCCCTCGCCGACGATTGCGAGACCGCGGTCACGCAGTCGCTTGGTCATCTCGTAGCCGTAGGCCGGGCCCTCGTCCATCACTGCCAGCAGGCAAAGATCGAGGACGCCGCGGAGCAGCTCGGTCCGCCGCTGGGAGCCAGGTGCCATGTACCGCAAGCTAGCAGCCAGAGCCTTGTCTCGCAAGTGACTCGATCAGCGGCCCCGGGCGGCCGGGCGAGCGTCGTTCCCGAGCGCCAGCTCGACCTTGCCTTCGTTGCGCGCGATCGACTCGACGCGCACCTCGATCGGATCGCCCAGGCGGTAGGTGCGCCCGGTGGTGCGGCCCGCGAGCGCGGTGCCGAGCGGGTTCAGCTCGAAGAACTCGCCGTGCAGGCGACGCGCCGGCAGGAACCCCTCGAACACCTCCGCGAAGCGCACGAAGAGACCCGAGCCGATCATCCCGGTGATCTCGCCCTCGAAGCGCTCGCCCCAGCCGAGCTCGTAGAGCCGGCCCTCGAGCAGCCACGCGAGACAGATGTCGTCGGCGAGGTACTCGATCTGCCCCGCCTCACGCTCGCGCGCAGAGGTGTGCTCGGCGAGCTGCTGGAGGTCGCCCGGCAGCGGATCGTCGCCGAGGCCGAGCTCGCGCAGGAGCGCGCGGTGCACGACCAGGTCGGGATAGCGGCGGATCGGCGAGGTGAAGTGGCAGTACGCGGTGCTCGCGAGCCCCGAGTGGCCGAGGTTCTTCGGGTCGTAGCGCGCCTGCTTCAGTGCACGCAGCACGAGCGACGGGAACGCCTCGCGCCCGCGGCCCGACTGCTCGGTGTACTGCGAGACGTGCTTCGAGATCTCGCCGGCGAGCGTCGCCGCCTGCTGCGGCGTCATGCGCTTCGGCGCAGGCGGGGTCGGCACGCCGAGATCGGTGAGCTTCGCAAGCAGGTGCTCGATCGCCTGCGGGTCGGGCCGTTCGTGCACCCGGTAGAGCGCTTCGCGATGCCGGCCGGCGAGGAACGCGCCGACGTGCTCGTTCGCGAGGATCATCAGCTCCTCGACCAGCATGTGCGAATGCGGCTCGCCTTCGAGCCACGCGTCGGCGACGCCGCCGTTCCCGTCGAAGCGAAACACCTCCTCCGGCGTCTGCACCTGCAGCGCGCCGCGCGCGAAGCGGCGGTCGCGGAGGATCGTCGCGAGCTCGTCGTTCAGCGCGAGCTGCTCGAGCACCGCCGGCGGCGCCTCCCGCCGTTCCGCCTGGCCATACGTCAACCGCGCGTCGGAACGGATCACCGAGCGGTAGAACTGCGGCTCGCCGTTCGGCGGCAGCTCGACCGTGACGCACAACCGGTCGACGTTCGGGCGCAGCGAGCAGAGGTCGTCGGCGAGCTCGTGCGGGAGCATCGGCGCGACCGTCCCGGGGACGTACGTGGAGAACGCCCGCTCCGAAGCACCGTGATCGAGCGGCGTGCCGGCGCCGACGAAGAACGAGACGTCGGCGATGTGCACCCACGCGCGGATGCCGCCGTCCTCGCGCCGGAACGAGAGCGCGTCGTCGAAATCCTTGGCCGTGTCGGGGTCGACCGTGTAGGTCGGCAGGTCGCGCAGGTCGATCCGCCCCGAGAAGTCGGGCTCCGGAGGATCGTGCGGCTCGAACCGCTGTCGCGCACCGCGCTCGACGAGAAGTGCCTCGAGCACGGTCTCGATGTGATCGGCCGGGCCGAGCACCGCCTCCACGTGCGCCCGGCCCCGGCCGGTGCGCACGACGGCGAGGTCGCCGCGCGAGATGTCGCCGATCCCCTTCGACTCGAGGACGACCGGAACCCCGGGGGTGAAGTACGGCTCGCCGACGATCAGCTTCCCGCGGCGGTCGACCTCGACGACGATGCGCTCCTCGGCCATGACGGGAGCCTACGGCGAATCAGGGCTGACCCCGATGTCCGGGTGCCGACGACAGTCGCATCCTGAGGTTGCACCCCGCGGAGGGAGGATGCCATGCACATTGCCGTGATCTCCGAGCTGGAGCGTCGGAAGATCCCGTACGAGCTGCTCCCCCACCGGCCGACGACAACAGCCGCCGCAGAGGCACACGTGCTGCACCTGCCGGCCGGCGCGGTGGCGAAGACGCTCATCCTCGGCACGCAGTGCGGCTACGTCCGGGCGCTCGTGCCCGCATCGAAGCGGCTCGACGCCACCAAGGCCGCAGCGGCACTCGAGCTAAACGAGGTGCGGCTCGTGCCCGAGGAGGAGCTCGTCGCCGCTTATCCGGAGTTCGAGGTGGGAGCAATCCCGCCGGTCGCGGGCCCGTCACACGACCGCGTGCTCGTCGACCAGAGCTTCCGGGAACATCCTTGGCTTGTCTTCGAGGCAGGCCGGCGCGACGAGTCAGTCCGCGTGCGGACCGGCGATCTGCTCGCGGCGACCTACGCAATCGTCGCCGACATCTGCCTCGATTGAGCAACCAACGCTCAGCGCCGCACTCAGGCAAAGGGGTCGCGGCGCTGAGCGGTTGCTCTAGCTAGACCTTGAGGAAGCGGCGCATGGTGATGCCCGAGCCGAACGCGCCGACGGCCAGGCCGAAGCCGAGCACCACGAGCGAGATCAGCGGGAATCCCCACGAGTGCACGTCGGGGTCGTTCGTCAGGTGCGGCACGATCGCGGGCAGCACCGTCGCCTTGCCGATCACCAGGAAGAAGATCGCGATCAACGCGCCCGCCAGCCCGCAGAAGACCCCTTCGAGCATGAACGGGCCGCGGACGAACCAGTTCGTCGCCCCGACGAGCTTCATCACCTCGATCTCTCTTCGTCTCGAGAAGATCGAGAGCCGGATCGTGTTCGAGATCAGGAGCACCGAGGCGATTAACAGCACGCCGGCGGCGAGGATGAAGAAGACGTCGATGTAGTGCGCGACGCGCAAGATCGCGTGCGACTGCTGCTTCGCGTCCTGCACGTTCGCGACACCGGGCGGCAGGTGCGGGAGCACAATCGACTTGTAGAGCTTGTCGATGTTCTCACCTTTCGTCGGCGTCACCTGCAGGGAGGCGGGCAGCGGGTTGTAGGCGAGCCCGGCGACGAGCGCGGGATAGTGCCGCTTCTCGTACGCGAGCGCCGCTTCCTTCGAAACGTACTTGACGCCGTTCGACTGCACGTACGGGTTCTGCTGCAACCGCCGGGCGAGCGTGTTCTTCTGCTCCGTGGTCGCGCCGTCCTTGAAGTAGATCTTGACGAGCAGCTCGCTCTTCACGTGCGTCGACCAGGAGTCCATCCAGGTGCCGAAGCCGATGAAGAGGCCGAGCATGAACATGCTGATCAGCACGGTCATCGTGGCAGCCACGGTCGTCGAGAGGTTCGCGCCCAGCGAGCGCCACGCCTCCGACACGAGCAGCTTCACGCGCGCTGTCATTCGCCCGCGTACCCGCCGCGACGCTCGTCGCGCGCGAGGCGGCCATCTTCGAGCTGGATCACGCGCTTGCGCATCTTGTCGACCATCTCGCGGTCGTGGGTCACCATCAGGATCGTCGTGCCGCTGCGGTTGATGCGATAGAGGAGCTGCATGATCCCGACCGACGTGTCGGGGTCGAGGTTCCCGGTGGGCTCGTCGCAGACGAGGAGCGGCGGATGGTTGACGAACGCGCGCGCGATCGAGACGCGCTGCTGCTCACCGCCGGACAGCTCGTCGGGCAGCGAGTTCATCTTGTGCGAGAGCCCGACCATCGCGAGCACCTCCGGCACCTTCTTGCGGATCGACGACGTCGACTCGCCCTGCACCTTCAGCGCGTAGGCGACGTTCTCGGCGGCGGTGCGGCGCGGGAGCAGCTTGAAGTCCTGGAAGACGCAGCCGATGTTGCGGCGCAGTTTCGGGACGTCGGAGTGCTTCAGCCGGCCGAGCTCGCGGCCGCCGACGACGACCTTGCCGTTCGTCGGTTCGAGCTCCTTCAGCAGCAGGCGCACGAGTGTCGACTTGCCGGATCCCGACGCGCCGACGATGAAGACGAATTCGCCCTTGTCGATGTGGAACGTGACGTCGCGAAGCGCGACCACGTCCGGCTCGTAAACCTTCGTCACGGAGTCGAACACGATCATCGACGCGGCGCCGGGGCGCGTCACCTCGATCGGCCCGTCCACGACGGCAGTCGCTTGGATGTCTGTCAGTTCGGGTTCCTGCACAGTCATTCTGTGGGGCGTCACCTACCGAGGCGCCCGGGTGCGAAGGGGAATACCAGTGTACCCCACTCCCTAGACGGCCTTTCCAGCGGCTCGTGCGAGGAGATACTCGCGGATGAACGGATCCAGCTGCCCGTCGAGAACAGCCTGGACATTGCCTGTTTCGTAACCGGTACGAGTGTCTTTCACAAGTTGGTATGGCTGAAGGACGTAGGACCGAACAGACTCGCCGCCGAAGCCGGTATCGGCGGAGCCACCCCGCTCCTTCGCCATCACCGCTTCCCTCTCCTCTTCGTTCTTCTCGACAAGCCGCGCCTTGAGGACGCGCATCGCCGTCTGCTTGTTGGCCGACTGCGACCGTTCGTTCTGGCACTGCACGACGATCCCGCTCGGAAGATGCGTGATCCGCACCGCGCTGTCGGTCTTGTTCACGTGCTGGCCGCCGGCGCCCTGCGCGCGGTACGTGTCGATCTTCAGATCGTCGTCGTTGATCTCGACGTCCGCGTCGTCGGGCAGGAGCGGCGCGACGATCACCGTGGAGAACGCGGTGTGGCGCCGGTGGGCCTGGTCGAACGGGCTGAGCCGCACGAGGCGGTGTTTCCCACGTTCCGCTTTCAGAATCCCGTACGCGTTCTCGCCGGCGACGGTGAAGGTGGCCGACTTCAGGCCGGCCTCCTCCCCCGGGCTCGCCTCGAGCAGCTCGACCTTGAAGCCGCGGTTCGCCGCCCAGCGCTCGTACATCCGCAGCATCATCTCCGCCCAGTCCTGGGCGTCGGTGCCGCCCGTGCCGGACTGGAGGGTGACGACCGCGTCGCCGGTGTCGTACTCGCCGTTGAAGAGCGCCGCCTCCTGGAGGCGCTCGAGCTCCGTGCGGAGCGGCACCAGCGCGGCGGCGATCTCGGCTTCCATCTCGCCGCCGTCCATCCCCGCGAGCTCGCGTGCGTCCTCGTAGTCGTGCGTCAGCTGGCGATAGCCCTCGAGCCGGCGCGAGACGCGCGCGTGCTCGGCGGAGACCTTTGCCGCGGTTTGCTGGTCGTCCCAGAAACCGGGCGCGTTCATGCGCTCTTCTAGCTCAGCGACGCGTCGTTCGAGCGAAGGCGGGTCAAAGGTACTCACGGACCCAGTCGAGCTGGGCCCCGAGCTCAGAGAGCTGATCCGTGAGTGATTTCCCGTCTTCGATCATCGCGGCATGGTAGCCGTCAGCCCGAACAGACACGCCGAGGCGTCAGACCGGTGAGGGTCTCGAGGCCGCGCGTGACGTTGACCGCGACGCGCAGGTCGACGAGTCCCGCGCGCGGCGCGAGCAGGCGCACCATCCCGTCGGGACCGCGCCAGACGCAGCCGGACGACGCATGCCAGTACGGCGACCAGCGGATCCGCACCTTGTAACGGCCCCGCCCGTCGACGAGCGCGACGATGTGTGTCGGATACATCCAGAGCACGCTCGCCTCGTGGGCGCCGGTGATCAACGGCGTCGCGTGCGGCAACTCGTAGACGACGATGTGCGCCGATCTGAACACCGGTACGAGCGTGGTCTTGCCCGAGCGGACCAGGGCCGCCTCCTTGAGCGCGCTGTAGTCCGGCGGCGCGTCCGGCAGCAGGACGTAGCGGACACCCTCGCTGCGCAACCACGCCTCGTAGGCCTTCGCGCCAAGCGTCTTGTCGTACAGCAGCTCGTTCTGCGGGAAGTCGCTCTGCCGGTACCAGCCGCGCACGATCGGGATGCCGGCGTCCGGCAGGTACGCCGCCGCCCAGTGCTCCGCGGTGTCCACCGCCTCTACGCGATACGACGGGCTGAGGTGCGCGTGCAGGTAGCCGATCGCCGGCGCCCAGTAGGCCTTCGTGTGAGCGGGATCGGCGGACGCGCGCGCAGCCGTGTGCGCGAGCGCCGAGATGTTCCAGAAGCCGGCGACGGCGACGAGCGCGATCGCGAGGATGACGCGCTTCGGAGCAAGTGCCACGGCGAGCAGCGCGATCGGGATCGCGGCGAACTTGAGGCGCTCGACGTTCGACCCGAGATCGCTCGGGATCACGAACGCAATCAGGATCGCGACGAGGAACACGGCGAAGAGGCCGAGCAGCCGCCGGGCCTGCGGAACGCGAGCCGTCATCGCGATGCCGAGCACGGCGAACGCGACGCCCGGCACGAAGTCCGCGACCGAGAACGGGAACTGGCCTTCGCCCGGGAAGAGGCGCCGCAGGATCAGCTCGAGCGCGCCGGCGGCGCCGACGACGACGACGGTCGCGCGACTCGGCCGCCGGTCGATCGCGCTGCCGGCGAGCACGAGCGCGAGCAGCAGGAACGCGAGCGGGCTGGCGAGCAGGGTGAGAAAGACAAGCCCCGCGAAGATGCGTCGGCGCCCCTGCTGCAGCGCGCTCATCGAGAGCAGGGCGAGCGCTGCGCCGAGCGCGAACGGGAACGCGGCGGAGAGCGCCAGCCCGGCCCAGAGGACGGAGAACGTGCGGCTCGAGAAGCGGGCCGACCACCCCCACTCGTTCCAGACGACGAGCGTGAACGCGAGCGCCGCAGCGGAGATCGTCGCGACCGCGAGCACCTTGATCCCGAAGACCACCGCGAGCGGGTAGTAGAGGAAGCTGTAGGTGACGAAGGAGTAGCGCCCGGCGTACC
>Ga0265314_10005738_pt1 | contig 11137 bp, 7 predicted proteins | sample 4126metaG_FD_203106 | JGI IMG/M metagenome (GOLD analysis project Ga0265314, IMG submission 203106) | Rhizosphere microbial communities from Carex aquatilis grown in University of Washington, Seatle, WA, United States - 4-1-26 metaG | ecosystem: Host-associated > Plants > Roots > Rhizosphere >... | reverse complement strand
AGCGGCTCTCGAGAGAAACGTTCTTCGTTTGCACTTGCGGACGATCCGGGGGGGTCCCGGTGCCTCCATGCCAAGGAGGACCCTGCGAGCTCGACTCTCGCCGTCCGCTCTTCACCAGATCTTCCACCAGGGGCGCGGCCTGGCGATCTCCAGTCCTTCGGCGCTCCCGCTTCGATCGAATCGCCGAGCATCTCGAGCGCGACGTCCGAATCGAGCGTGGCGACGCGGTGCATGCGCCTCCGTACGCTCTCGAGCCAATCGTCGGAGGACTCGAACCGGAGCACCGTCTCGCGATCGGCGTCCACCACGAGGTGAGACGGGGGCTCGTCCGCAGACGCGGCATGGGCGCGAGCCTAACGCGGCAAGCGCTCGAGGCGGAGCCCACGTTATCGCGCCTCGCGCGGTTCTCGTGGGCACGACCGTGCGCGACGCGCTGAACACAGCCCGATCGTCGGAGCGCGCCAACTGAGATGGCGTCGGCGAGCCGAGCTCTCCGCGCGATCGCTGGCGCGACGCCGCGGGCGTTCCTCGGCGAGCTGCGCGCGGCTTCGTCGATCGGGTAGAGCTCAGCTCTCTTCGAGCGTCTCGGTCACGCTGGGGCCATGCCGGCCCGCGCGGCGCACCATGCGATCGAGCGGCAGGTACGTGCCGAACACGACGTCCCAGAGCGGCGACGTGATGCCGTATCGCGCGTTCGGCGAGTCGTGGTGATGGAGCATGTGATAGCGCTTGAGCCAGCGACCGATTCCGCCCCTCGGCTGGAAGTGATGCGTGTAGTAGTGCGTCCAGTCGTACGCGACGTAGCCGGCCGCCGTTCCGGCGTACACCGGAAGCCAATAGGGCCCGAGGACGAGATACCAGACGAGCGCGATGACCGCGGCGATCGGCCAGATCGCGATCGGCGGGAGCACCAGACGCATCGGGTCGTCCATGTACTCGTGGTGATAGCCGTGCATGAGGAAGACCCTCAGGCGGCCTTCCGGGCTCTTGGCGTCGTAGTGGAACGCGTAGCGATGCAGCGTGTACTCGATGAGGGTCGTCGTGAGCACGCCTGCGTGGAACAGGCCGACGCCGGCGAGGCCGAAGCCGACGATCCCGCGGTACAGACCGAGCGCGACCACCCAACCGAACCAGAGACCTGGCGTGATCGGATGAGCGCGCGCGAGCCAGCGCTCGACGAACGGATTCTCGAAGACCCGCATGCTCGCGGGCCGTTTGCCGCGGCGTCCGTCCGGGCGTGCCTCCGGCTCCGGCATGTGTCCTTCCGCCGCTTCGCGGCACTCCTGCGTCAACGCGAGCCAACCCATGATCCGTTACCTTTCCTCGAAGCGACTCAGAGCGCGCACGCGATCGTCTCCGGCTCCGATGCGGCGCGAGCACCGTCGGGCAGATCGGCGCCGGAGAGGACGAGCTCGATCCGCACCGGCGTTCCGCACGGCACGATGTCGCAGCCCGTGAGCCCGGACGGTCCGACCAACGTGCCGGCGAGCTCGGTGAAAGACGCCGTGCGCGTCTGGCCGGGTGCGAGCGCGGGCAAGTCGATCGGATCGATCGAGAACGTCGCGAGCGTGTCGCCCCCGAGCAGCCGCACGACCAGGCCCTGGCCGACGTGGATCGCCCCGATGGGAACGGCGCCGGTGTTGGTCACGACGACCGAGCCTGCGAGCGCGAGCGGATCCGCGCCGCCGACTGGCATGCAGTCGCGCGTCAGCGTGCTCACCATCGTCATCGAACGGAACGAGACGCCCGCGTCGCTTCCACCATCGATCGACGCGGCATCGATCGCGCTCGATGTGTCCGTGCATCCGACGAGCGCGAGCGCCGCGGCGAGCGAGACGAGATGAAGCGGGGGCGACATCAGTGCGAGGGCCGCGCGAGGCTCTCGGGCGCGACCCAGTAGATCGCATCGCCGGTGTCGTCGGCGACGAACATACGTCCGTCCGGCCCGAACGCGACGTCTGCCGGCCGCAGCATCCGCCCAGCGCTCGCGTTGGCGGGACCGAAGCCACCGAAGAAGAGCGTGAAGCTCGATTGCGGTACGTGCGTCGTCGGATCGGTCGGAGTGCAGTACACGCCTTCACCGACCCACGGCGGCGTCGAATAGAAGCTGCCGTGTTGCGCGATGCAGAGCACGCCGTTCATCGCGCCGTCCCAGAGCCCGCGCTCCCAGTCGAAGCCGAAGGGCGAGTTTCCGAGCGGGATGACGACTTCTTCCGCCGTGATGCTGCCGCAGCTCGCGCTCGGTGTGGCTGGAAGGCCCGGTCCCGCGCAGCACGGATATCCGTAGTCGGTGCTCGGATGGATGACGAAGAGCTTCTCGCGCGCGCCGTACGAGGCGCCTCCGTCGTCTCCCATCTCGGCTGCCATGCAGAGCTCGCCGTCCGCACGGCAGCGGAGCGACATCGGGTTGCGCAGACCGACGGCCATCATCGATGGATCGCCGCTTCCGAGCGCCGCGACGTAGCCCGCGTCGGTCGATGGGCACGATGCGTTGAGCACGCCGTTGGACACGTACATCGTGCCGCTCGCCGTGCGCGCGAGGCCGTGCGTCCAGCGGCCCGGCGTGGGGATCGTGGCGACGATCTCGGGCGCGCCGCTCGCCATGCGCTGCCCATCGGCGTACGAGACGCGCGAGACGCTCGTCATGGTCGTGAAGTAGAGCGCGTCCGTCGTGAGCACGAGGCCGTGCACGTCCGCGACCCCCGAGAGGAACGTGTGGACCTCGGCCATGCCATCTCGATCGTCGTCGGAGAGCACGAGGATGGCGCCCGGTCCGCCGCTCGCGCCGCCGGGCGTCGGTGTCGATGGCGCGCTCACGAAGACATCTCCGTTCGGTGCCACCGCGAGCACGCGCGGCTCCATCACCGGTGAGTGCGCGAGCACTCCGTCGGGCGAGCCGGCGAAGAGACGCGCGCAGTACCCGGCCGGGAGCATCGCCTGCGAGATGGGCGTTCCGACCGAGCACCACGTGCTGCCCGGCGGCACTGCCGTGTCGTGCGACGCGTCGATCGGCGGCGTCGGGCTCGTGCACGCCAAAAGCGAGAGAAGGAGAGCCGGAGCCGTACGCCGCATCCCGCAGGATGGGCGAGCCGCCACGGGAGCGAGTTGATCTGCGTCAATCGAGCTGGCTGTCATCGCTGCGCACCTGCTGCAATCCACTCGTGAACGACCGTCGCCTCCGAGAGATCGAACCCCTCGGAGATCGGCGAGAGCGGCGGCATGCGCACGCCGCAAGCGTCGTTCGCATCACAGCCCGGCAGCTCCGCGAAGCATCCGTCGAGCTTCAGCCAGAGGAAGCTCCGCTCGGGATGGCCGGGATCGACGCGCGGCAACGCTTCGAATCCGATCGAAGGATGCCCGACGAGATCGGCGTAGACGGAGCCGCCCACGAGCGCGAGCCCACCTCGTCCACCTTCTCCGTGACAGGCAGATCCGGCGGCACAGCGGCGGACGAAGAGGGCCTGCACCTCGGCGAAGGTCGGGGCGACTCCTGCATCCCCGCTCTCGATTCCGCAGTCGAGGTCGACGGCGGCATCGGGGGTCGCGACGACGTGGCTGCATCCGAGAAGCAAAACGAAGGCGATCATCGAACAGGACCGAAGCACACGGCTTCCGCTACGCACCGCGCGCGACCTCGCATGACGGAAAACGCACACGTCCGATCGTTCGGTGAGCAGACACGCGCTCGCGTGTGCGTTCCGTACGCGACGCGCCACGATGGGCCGCAGATGAGCTCTCTCGCGATCGAGCCACGCGCACGACGCGCATCGGGTCGCGCATGCATCGATTGCCCCGCGTCGCGGACGCAGTGTTTCGTCGGCGCCGTCGGTGCCGGCGCGTCCTCTTGCCGCTGGGTGAAGTGCACGTTGAGCGCGCGCGCGCCGATTCCGGCGTCGTGGGCGCGCGATCATGCGATCGCGCTGGTCCGACGCGGCGTGCTCGTGCGTACGCGCTCCGGCAAGCAGGGCGCGACCGTTGCGATCGATTGCGTGGGCCCCGGCGCGGGCTCGCCGCTCGCCGCGGCGCGAGACGACGTGGGCTACGCCGCGACCGATGCGCTGGTGTGCCTCTACCCGCGCGTGGGATTGGACGATGCGCTCACGACGGAGCGCGGGACGGCGCGAGACGCGATCACGCTGATCTCTCGCGCGCTCGATCGCGTCGAGCGCCTCGCTCAGGCGCGTGGAGGAGCGACGCTCGACGCGCGCGTGGCGAGCGTCATCGCCGTCATCGCCGAGACATCGTCACCACCGCATCGACGCGAGCGCCTTCCGTCCGGTCTCCAGCAGCGGGATCTCGCGCGTCTCGCCGGCGTTCGCCACGAGTCCTTCTGCCGTGCGCTGGGCAGGCTCGAGCGCTCGGGGATCGTTCTTCGCGAGACCGACGGGCTCTGGATCCGCGATCACGAAGCGCTCGTCTCGTTCGGGGAGTGACGAGCGTCGGGACGGCGCGGAACGTGCTCATCGTCGAGTCGATGACACTCTCTCGCTGCTTGGTCCGACGACGCGCAAGGTCTGCGTGTCGTGCTGCAAGCGCTGCACGCGCCGAGGCGACGTCGTGATCGCGGCGAAGCGCTGGCGAACGCTCGACGCGAACGAGGCCGTCGCCGACGTCGCCTACCGGCTGAGCGAGGTGATCGCGATCTATCCGATCACGCCGGCCTCCGTGATGGGCGAGCACGCCGATGCGTGGTCGGCCGATCGCCGCAGCAATCTCTGGGGCGCGGTCCCCGAGGTCGTCGAGATGCAGTCCGAGGGAGGCGCAGCCGGCGCGGTCCACGGCGCGCTGCAGGCAGGCGCGCTCACGACGACGTTCACCGCGTCGCAAGGGCTGCTGCTCATGCTCCCCGATCTCTTCAAGATCGCCGGTGAGCTCACGTCGTTCTGCATGCACGTCGCGGCACGCACGGTCGCGACGCATGCGCTCTCGATCTTCGGCGATCACTCCGACGTGATGGCCGCGCGCAGCACCGGGATGGCGCTGATCGCATCGGGATCCGCGCAAGAGGCGCAAGACCTCGCCGCGATCGCCCACGCCGCGACGCTGCGCGCGCGCGTGCCCGTCCTTCACTTCTTCGACGGCTTCCGTACCTCGCACGAGATCACCAAGGTCGTGCCGCTCGACGACGAGACGCTGCGATCTCTCGTCGATGCCGATGCGATCCGTGCGCATCGCGCCCGCGCGCTCGATCCCGATCGCCCCGTCGTGCGCGGCACGTCGCAGAACCCCGACGCGTACTTCCAGTCGCGCGAGGCGATCGAGCCGTTCTACGCGCGCTTCCCGGCCGTGCTCGACGAGACGATGGCGCGCTTCGCGGAGCTGACGGGACGACGCTATCGGCCCTTCGACTACACGGGCCATCCCGAGGCCGAGCGCGTGATCGTGATGATGGGCTCGGGCGCGCAGTGCGCTCACGAGACCGTCGAGCATCTCGCGCAGAAGGGCGAGCGGGTGGGCGTGCTCGAGGTGCGGCTCTTTCGGCCGTTCTCCGTCGCGCACATGCTCGCCGCGTTGCCGGCATCCGTGCGCGCCATCACCGTGCTCGATCGGACGAAGGAGCCCGGCTCGTCGGGCGAGCCGCTCTTCCAAGAAGTGACGTCCGCGCTCGTCGAGGCCGTCGCGATGGGCGCGCGCAGCTCGCTCCCGCGACTGTCGGGCGGTCGCTACGGGCTCGCGTCGAAGGACTTCACGCCCGCGATGGCGAAGGCCGTCTTCGAAGAGATGCTGCACGAGACACCGAAGCGACGATTCACCGTCGGCATCCGCGACGACGTGTCGGGCTCGTCGCTCGCGTTCGATGCGAGCTTCGATCTCGAGCCCGACGACGTGTCGCGTGCGCTCTTCTTCGGCCTCGGATCGGACGGAACCGTCTCGGCGAACAAAGCGACGATCAAGATCATCGGCGAGGAGACGCCGCTCTTCGCGCAAGGGCACTTCGAGTACGACTCGCGCAAGGCCGGCTCGACGACGATCTCGCACCTGCGCTTCGGGCCGCGCCCGATCCGATCGACGTATCGCGTCTCGCGCGCGCAGTTCATCGCCGTGCACGATCCCGAGTTCCTCGAGCGGCGCGACGTGCTCGGGGCGGCGATGCCGGGATCGACGGTGCTGCTCAACACGTCCGTCCCGCCCGAGACGGTGTGGTCGACGCTGCCGCGCGAGGTGCAGGCGAGGCTCGCCCTGCAGCGATGCCGGCTCTTCGTGATCGACGGCTACGGCGTCGCCGAACGATCGGGGCTCGCGCGGCGCATCAACACGGTGATGCAGATCTGCTTCTTCGCGCTCTCGAAGGTCATCCCGATCGAGGAGGCGATGCAGCACGTGCGGCGATCGATCGAAGAGACGTGGGGACGCCGAGGCCCCGAAGTGGTCCAGCGAAACCTGGCGGCGATCGAGGCGACGCTCTCGTCGCTGCACGAGGTCGCGGTGCCGGAGGCCGCAACGTCCGAGCGACGGCGCCTGCCGGTCGTGCCCGCCGGTGCGTCCCACTTCGTGCAGCGCGTGACGCGCCTCTTGCTCGAAGGCCGCGGCGACGAGCTGCCGGTGAGCGCGTTCCCTCCGGACGGAACGTGGCCGACCGGGACGAGCAAGCTCGAGAAGCGCGCGCTCGCGATCGCGATCCCCATCTGGCAGCCCGACCTCTGCGTGCAGTGCAACTTCTGCTCGATGATCTGTCCGCACTCGGCGATCCAGACGAAGGTGTTCGATCCGGCGCAGCTCGCGAAGGCGCCGAGCGGATTCCGCTCCGTGCCGGAGGACTTCGAGCCCGCTCTCGCGAAGATGCACTACTCGGTGCAGGTCGCGCCCGAAGACTGCACGGGCTGCGGCCTCTGCATCGAGGTCTGTCCGGCGAAGGATCGCCTGCAGCCGCGTCGCAAGGCGCTCGTCTCCGAGCCGCTCGCCGATCATCGTGAGGTCGAGCGCGACGCGTTCGCGTTCTTCGAGACGCTCCAGGCGGCGCCGCTGGCCGCGTTCCCGATCGACAAGCGCACGGCGGCGCTCCGTCTTCCGCTCTTCGAGTTCTCCGGCGCCTGCGCAGGCTGCGGCGAGACGCCTTACATCCGTCTGCTCACGCAGCTCTTCGGCGATCATCTGTTGATCGCCAACGCGACCGGTTGCTCGTCGATCTACGGCGGGAACCTGCCGACGACGCCGTACACGAAGAACGCCGAGGGTCGCGGGCCCGCGTGGTCGAACTCGCTCTTCGAGGACAACGCCGAGTTCGGGCTCGGCATGCGCCTCGCGGTGGACGTGCGCGCGGAGCGTGCGCGCGTCGCGCTTCGTGCGATGGCGCCGAAGCTCCCGCCGGCGCTCGCCGATGCACTGCTGGAGACGGGCGAGGGCGAAGCGTGGCTCGAGGCGCAGCGCCAGCGCGTGGCGGAGCTCGACGCGCTGCTCGCGACCGACGCGTCCGTCGATGCGCGTGCGCTCCGCGAGGTCGCCCCGGCGCTCGTCCCCCGCAGCGTGTGGATCGTCGGCGGCGACGGCTGGGCGTACGACATCGGCTATGGCGGGCTCGATCACGTGCTCGCCTCGAACAAGAAGGTGAACGTCCTCGTGCTCGACACCGAGGTCTACTCGAACACCGGCGGCCAACAGTCGAAGGCCACACCGCTCGGCGCTTCGGCCAAGTTCGCGACCGCCGGCAAGGCGACGCGCAAGAAAGATCTCGGCCTGCTCGCGATGAGCTACGGGCACGTGTACGTCGCGCAGGTCGCGATGCAGGCGCGCAGCGCGCAGACGGTGGAGGCGTTCCTCGAGGCCGAGCGTTACCCCGGTCCATCGTTGATCATCGCGCACAGCCCGTGCATCGCGCACGGCTACGATCTCGTTCAGTCGGCGACGCAGCAGAAGCGCGCGATCGACAGCGGGATGTGGCCTCTCTATCGCTTCGATCCGCGACGCGCCGCGCGAGGCGAGGCGCCGCTGACTCTCGACTCGGGCGCGCCGAAGCTCGACGTCGCCGCGTTCATGGGAAGCGAAGCCCGCTTCCGCATGGTCGAGCTCCGGTCGCCCGAGCGCTACGCGATGCTCGTCGACGCGGCGCGCGAAGGCGTCCGGCAGCGGCGTGGTCTCTACGAGCAGCTCGCGCAGATCCACGTCCCCGCGGCGAAGGAGAAGCCCCATGGTTGATCTGTCCACCACGTGGCTCGGCCTCTCGCTGCGCAGCCCCTTCGTCGTGTCTGCGAGCCCGCTCTCGCGCGATCCGAGCGCGATCGCCGCGGCCGTCGGCGCGGGCGCGGGCGCCGTCGTGATGCACTCGCTCTTCGAAGAGCAGCTCGTGCACGAGCAGATGGCGGCCCATCGCTTCCTCGACGCGCGTCTCGACATGGATGCCGAAGCGCAGAGCGTCGCGTCGGGCGCCTTCTCTCTCGATGCCGAGCCCTACCTCGCCGAGCTCGCGCGGCTGAAGAAGAGCGTCGACGTCCCGGTGATCGCGTCGCTCAACGGCACGACGCCCGGCGGCTGGACGCGGTACGCCAAGCGGCTCGAGGCCGCGGGCGCCGACGCGCTCGAGCTCAACCTCTACGAGGTCGCGACCTCACCCGACGAGAGCGGCGCGGCCGTCGAGCAGCGACAGCTCGAGGTGGTCCGCTCGGTCGTCACGTCGGTGAGCGTGCCCGTGAACGTGAAGCTCACGTCCTTCTACGCGTCGGTGCCCGCGTTCGTCCGGAGCCTCGAGCAGGCGGGCGTCGGCGGCGTGTCGGTCTTCAATCGTTTCTACCAGCCCGACGTCGCGCTCGAGACGCTCGACGTCGATCGTCGGCTGGTGCTCTCCACGCCGGCCGAGCTCCCCTTGCGTCTTCACGCGCTCGCCGTGCTCTGCCCGACGACGACGCTCTCGCTCGGGTGCACGGGCGGCGTCCACTCGGGCCTCGATGCGGCGAAGGCGATCCTGAGCGGCGCGCACGTCGTGCAGCTCGCCTCCGTGCTCCTGCAGCACGGGCCCGCGCACGTCGCCGTCTTGCACGCGGAGCTCGCGAGCTGGCTCGATGCGAAGGGATATCGGTCGAGCGCAGAAGCGCGCGGCGTGCTCGATCTCCGCTCGGCGCCGGACCCGCACTCGTGGGAACGCCTCAACTACGCGCGGATGCTCGAGGGCTGGCGTCCGCGCGAAGGTGCGACGACGCGCGGAGCGTGATCAGTGCGCGATCGCGCTGCCGTATCTCGCGCCTGACGCGCCGATCGTCGTCCACACCGCGGTCGTGCTCACGGCGGTCGCGGTGCCTGGGTAGATCATCGCGCGGCCACCGGGGAAGTCGCCCGGCACGCCGACCATCACGTCGGCGCGTCCGTCGCGTGTTACGTCGCCGATGCCTGCGACTGCGCCGCCGAACTGTTGACCGCCGGAGCTCGCGCTCCCGCTCACGGTCCACACGACCGTGGTCCCGAGCCCGCCCGGCGCACCGAGGTAGACGAACGCCGCGCCGCCGGAGGTCGTGTCCGAGGGCGCGCCGATGATCACGTCCGCGTATCCGTCGCCGTTCACGTCGCCCGCGCTCGCGAGGGCCTCTCCGAACGCCACGCGCATCGCGCTCCCGGTCTGCGACCACACCGGGCTGCCCGGAATGCCGGATGCGCTCCCCAGATAGAGGTGCGCCTGTCCCGTCGCCGTCGTGAACATCGGCTCGCCCACGAGCAGGTCCGCATATCCGTCGGCGTTCACGTCTGCGCACGCGACGGCGTCGCCGAACTCCGCGCCGGTCATCGACGTCGCCGGCGGGATGAGCGTGCCGCTGCCGAACGGCAGACCGGTCGCGCTGCCGTAATAGACGTAGACGCCGCCGCCGCCGCTGTTGCCGGGGATGCCGGCGAGCACGTCGGTGTATCCATCGCCGTTCGCATCGCCGCTCGACACGCTCCGCCCGAGGTACCAGGGGAACGAGGAGCTGAAGCCCGTGTACGCGCGATCCGGAATCGGGTTCGTCGACGGCCCGTTCGCGCTGCCGTACCAGAAGTAGAGAGCGCCTGCGCCGCCGTTGCTCGAGGGCGCGCCGATGCCGACGTCGGCGTAGCCGTCGCCGTTCACGTCGCCCACGCCACTGACCGCCTGGCCGAACGAGCCTGCGGTCGTAGGAACGCTCGCGCTCCACGAAGGAGACGTGGAGAGCCCGGTCGCGCTGCCGAAGTAGATCTGCGCGCCGCCGCGACCGTTGCGAGGCGTGCCGACGATCAAGTCGGCGTAGCCGTCGCCGTTCACGTCGCCTGCGCTCGCGACGGACGAGCCGAGCCCCGTGCCGCCTGCGTCGGTGATCGTCCACGTCGCCGCGGTCGCGAGCCCGGTGGTGGTCCCGAGGTACACGAGCACCGAGCCCGGCGGAGTGCTGCTGCCGCCTGCCGCACCGACTGCGACATCGCTCAGGCCGTCACCGTTCACGTCGAGCGTCGAGCCCCACGACGCGTCGATCGGCGCCGAGCGCACGCCGACGGTGAACGACCACGTCGGTCCCGCGAGCGTCGTCGAGACCCCGGGATGCAAGCGCCAGAACACGACCCCGATCGGAAGATCCGCGCTCGGCGCGAACGAGGTGCCGCTCGCGACGTGCGTCGAGCTGATGACGCTCGTGCACGCGCGATTCGTGCAGAGATCGACGGTGGTGTCGGCGATGCCCGTCGCGGCGACCCATCTCAGCGTGGGCCGACGCGAGGTGACCGTGCCGGTCGAGAGCGGGGCGAGCGGTCGCGGAACGGGCGAGCACGTGGCGCCCGATGCGGCGTAGCCCGGGTCGCAGCGGAAGCCACAGCTCGTTCCGTCGCACGTCGCGCTGCCGTGAGCCGGCGACGCGCACGCGGTGCACGAAGGACCGCACGCATACGGCGCGTCGGTCGGAGGGCACTGCCCGCCGCAGAGGTGATAGCCGGAGTAGCAGGTGAACCCGCAGGTCGTGCCATCGCACGTGGCCATCGCGTTCGTCGGGTAGCTGCAGTAGCTGCACGACGATCCGCACGTCGCCGGGCTGCCGTTGGACGCGCACGTGTTGCCGCAGAGGTGCGTTCCGCCCGGGCACGAGGTGCCGCAGCTCGTTCCGTCGCACGTCGCGCTGCCGCCGGTCGGCGCCGTGCACGGCGTGCACGAGGTGCCGCACGTCATCGGATCGCTCGAGGGCACGCAGGCGCTGCCGCAGAGATGATCGCT
>Ga0265314_10005734_pt1 | contig 11138 bp, 9 predicted proteins | sample 4126metaG_FD_203106 | JGI IMG/M metagenome (GOLD analysis project Ga0265314, IMG submission 203106) | Rhizosphere microbial communities from Carex aquatilis grown in University of Washington, Seatle, WA, United States - 4-1-26 metaG | ecosystem: Host-associated > Plants > Roots > Rhizosphere >... | reverse complement strand
GACCGTGACGTTCGCGGAGGAGGCGTAGAAGCCGGTCGCGCCCGCGTGCGAGATCGTGCTGCCGGAGAACGAGGCGCCGTGCCCGGCGAATGCGTCGCCGCCGGAGACGGCGACCGAGAGGAGCGTCGCATCCGTGGGCGTCCCGCCGTTGAGCGACGAATCGGTGACGGTCACGCTCGAGTCGCTGACGTCGACCGCGCCCTCCGCGAGCACGAAGTCCCCGGCGGAGACCTGCGCGCTGTCCGCATGCACCGTCGTAAGCGACGTGGTGAAGCTGCCGAACGAGACCGAGCCGACCGTGAGCGTCCCGTAGTTCGAGCCGTCGGCCGGGTCGACCTGTGAGAGGTCGAGCGCGTGGCCGCCCGAGGTGCCGTTGTACGAGACGGTCGCGCCGGTCGCGCTCAGCGTCAGGCCCGGGATCCCCGTCACGCTCGCGTCGAAGCTTGCGCTCACGGCCTGCCACGCGTCGCTGCCGTGGAAGAAGAACGCGGCGACGAGCGAGCTGATCGAGCCCTGGAGCCCGGCGGCGCTCGACGTGCCGGCATTCGCCCCCGCGAAGAGTGATCCGCTGGAAAGCGTCGCCGTGTAGAGCGAGATGCCGGAGACTGCGGTCGACCCGTCGTCGAGCTTGGCGCTGACGAGCCCGTGCGACTCGACGTCCACCGTGCCGCTGAACTGGAGGAAGCCGCCGAGGCTCACCGACTGCTGGCCGCTGCCGAGCGAGCTCGTGCTGAACGGGATGAAGAGGACGGTCGCCGAGGCTGTCGCCGGCGGGCTCGACAGCTCGACGCTCGCTTCGACCGTGATCGCCTCGGTCGCGGTGTCGGAGATCGTGACCGTGCACGTGCCGTCCGTCGCGGTCAGGCAGGAGGAGATCCCACCGCCGAACGCCGCGCTGCCGCCCACGGTGAAGTCGACGGTCGCGTGATCCGCGCCGACGCCGCCCTGGGTGACCGTCGCGGTGATCGTCGTGGAATTCGAGGTCTGGACGATCTGCGGCGACAGCGCCAACGTGACGTCCGCGGATCCGGCGATGTACGTGCTGAAGTGCGGCAGCGCCGCGCTGATCGTGTGGTGGACGGTGTCGACCGTCGAGGGCAGCGCGACCGGGCCGTTGACGGGATCGAGGTAGTAGATCGCCGTCGGCGTCGGAGCCGACGGGTCGTACGAGATCGTCAGCACCGGCGATCCCGAGAAGTGCGAGATCGTCGCGCCGGTGGTCGTGTCGACGGCGGTGAGGTCGTACGCGGCCGACGCGGGGCGGATTCCGAACGGCGAAGCGTCCGTCGTCGAGACGGACACGACCGTGGAGCTCGAGACGAGTCCGGGAGCGAAGACGACGCTCGCGCTCCCGTCGCCGGCCGTTGCGGTTCCACCGCTGTCCGGCGTGACGAGACCGGGTGGCGACGGGCCGCTACCGGGAGTCGCCGCCGGATCCGGCGGCGGGGGCGTGACACCGTTCGGCGCGGCGACCGCGTCAGACTGATCGGAGCCGTCGCTCGAGCTGCTCGACGCGCCCGATGCGGGGCTCGACGGTGGACCGCCGGCGCCGGCCGATCCGCTCGACGTCGTCACCGCGGGACCGGAGCCGTCCGGAAGCGCAGCGTCCGTCGAGTCGGACGCCGTGATCGGCTGCTGGGTCGAGGGGACAACCGTCGTCGTGCCGACGACCGGCGCGTCGCCGGTGCCGTCGAGACCGGTCGAGGTCGTGCCGACGATCGCCTCGCCGCCGTCGGGGGAGTTAGGGGCGCTGAGTGACGGAGGCGAGACAACGCCGGTGTTGTCCTCGGACTGAGGCTCCGTGCCACCGGACGTCGTGGGCGGCGCGGGCGGAGCTTGGATGTCGTTTGCCGCCGGAGGTGCGATCGTCTCGTCGGCAGTCGGAGCGGGGGGATCCACTGCCGGCGTCGACGGATCGTCCGCGACCACGTGAGCGACGCTGTAGAGGGTCAGAGAGTCGGCCGTAGGGACGGCCGGGGTCGCGTACCTCGGATCGTCGGGATACGGAGCGCTGATCACCGCACGCGACCATCCCGTTGCCGGCGCAGTCGCCGGCGTCGTCGAAGCTTCAGACACCGCCGCTGCGTCTGGCGCCTCCGGCGCTGCGCCGGTCGGCGTGTCCGTGCCGACCGCCGGTGCGGCGGTCGCAGGCGACGCGGGTGCAGCAGGCGCGGGCGCGGCCGGGGAAGGCGGCGGCGGCGTTCCGATCGAGTCCTCGACGACGGGAGCCTTGGCGAACGGATCAGCCGGTGTCTTCGTCGTGGTCTGCGAAGAGGGCGCTACGAGCGTGTGCGTGTCGGAGACGACCGGGACACGACGCCGCTGGGGCTTGTTGGAGACGTGATGCTTGGGCGGGAGCAGGCGCGACGCCGCAGCGGGAACTGCGGCCGGCCGGTGGAGCTTGGGGACGGCGAGCTCGGGGAACCGGACGAGCGGAATACCGACGATGGGGAGCGTCGGTGCAGGAGGAACGTACGCAGGTTGCCGGAACGCGGCGAAGCCGCTCGCGTACGGAATCGCCATTCCGAGCAAGCCGACGCAGGCCAACAGATGTCGAGCCCCGCGAAAACGGAACAGCCCGATATTCCGAACGTCCGCAACTGCGGCGCCACCCGCCGAGTACAACGTGTTGCTCCCCCTCTGTCCCCATGCCGTGGCCTAAGCCCCGACTCCCGGGCGGGACTGTGGCATAGATCGCACGGCGGTGCAAGTCCCAAACCGCAGTTCGTCCCGGACCGACGCCAGGCCGTCACCGCCTCGACCCGGCCGGCTCAGCCGAGCGTCTTCTGCAACCGGGAGCGCTCGCGGTCGACGGCGAGGGCGAGGTTGTTCACCGCGCGCACCCGCGCGTCATACGCCTTCACAGCCGCGATCTGCTCGCGCTGCGCGGACAGGCTCGTGCTCGTCGCCGCCGCCTGCTGGAAGGCCTGGTCGAGCGCGGCCACCTGCGTGTACTTCCCCGCCCTGAGCGCCGCGATCACCGCGCGTCCGGTCGTGATCACCCGCCCGAGCGTCTGGAGCTGCGTCCGGTACGCGGGCACCACTGCAGGAGGCGCGTGCAGAGGGCGGAGCCGGTCGCGCACCGCGGCGACCTTCGCCACGTACGTCTCGAGCGCCGCCGCCTGGGCGGCCGACGCCGCCGCGACGGCGCGCTTGTAGGCCGCCCGGGCCGCGGCCAGCTTCGAGGCCGGCACGGACTTCGGCTTGGGCACGGTAACGGCGGCGAGCGCCGTCTTGAGCTGCTTGTCCGCAGGAGCGAGCGGGCGCAGGGCGTCGCTGAAGCGCGGCAGGAACGCGGCGAGAAGCGTGAGCTCGTGCGCGAGCGCGCGTTCCGCGTCCAGCAGTTGCAGGAGCCGGCGACGGAGCGGCCGCGCATCCGGCGGGGCGTCCAGCGCCGCAAGCTCCGTCCTGAGCTTGCGCAGCGTGCTCTCGGCCTCCACGAAGCCCGCCGTCGCCCCCTTCTTCACGCCGCGGCCGGAGAAGCTGCGGTACGTCCGCTCGACCTGCAGCAACGGAGTGCGCAGCTGCCGCTCGACGATGTTGACGCTGTCGATGTAGTGCGTCACCGCCTGCCGGCGCTGCGCCTTCTTCGCGCCGTCCCCGCCGCAGCCTGCCGCGAGGAGGACGACGACCAGCGCACCCGCACCCGCCGCGAGCCGAAGGGGCACTAGCGGATGAGCTGGACGGTGGAGACGCTGCCGTCTCCGTGGCGGAAGACGAGCTTGACGAGCCCGCGGCCGGGCGCGAACCAGCACGTGCGCGTGCCGCTGCCGAACGGGAATCCGACCTGCTTCATGACGGTGCGCACCGCGAGCGCGTGGAACGTCCCCGCGGGCACCTTCACCGTCTGCACGCCGACGACGACCGACGTGCCCGTGACGCCGTAGTCGGAGAAGTCACGACCGTTCGTTCCCCCTGTCCACGAGTTCCCGGCAACCGGGTAGGCGGGGATGAGCGGGTTGAAGCCGAAGATCATCAGGTCGAACGGCGTGAAGAAGTGACGGCGCTTGTCCGCCGGCGCGGAGCGCGGGCCGAGCGGCGGCATTTTCACGAGCGACTGCGCCTTCGTCGTATGGAAGAGGTTCGTCACGCCGTCGAGCCGCGTCGTGAACCCGTACGCACCGCTGACCTTCAGCGGCCCGAGATCGCTCGTGAACGTGACCTGCGCCGAGCCGTTCGCCACCTGGCTGACCGTGTAGCTCTGCACCGAGGGCTTCTTCATGTACTTCGTGTTCGTCCACGAGTACGTCCCCTTCGCGTTCAGCGTCAGCGGGAAGTAGTTCGCGTCGCTGGGAGGCGTCTGCGGCGTCTGGTTCGTCGACATGAGCTGCGCAATCGTCACCGGTGCACCTGACCCGCCCGCGTGGTCGAACTCGACCTTGACCGGCCCGACGCCGTACACCCACCACACCGTGCGCGTGCCGCTGCCGTACGGGTCGCCGAGCGCGCCCGCCTGCGTGATCTGCGACTGCACCTTCGCAGCCAGCACAGGCTGCGGAAACGCCGGCACGGTCACCTGCTCGGTGCCGACGTAGTCGCTCGTGCTCGCGATGTCGTTCTGCGCGCCGCCGGTCGTCGTCCAGCTCGTCCCCTTCAGCAGCGGCTCGAACAGCGTCGGCGCGCGCGTACCCCAGATCACGTTGTAGTAGGTGCTCGCCAGGCTGTTCCCGCACTGCGCAAGCGTCGCGCAGAGAATCGGGAACGCAGGCGGTGGCGCGTTGCTGTTCCAGTCGGTGTTGACGAGCCCGATGCTCTCCTCCTGGAACGACACCGTGCCGGTGCTGACCGGCGCCGAGGAGGGGTTGCCCTCGTTCTGCGTCGTCCACGCGAGCTGGAACGCAGTGCTCGGAGCGCCGGCGGCCGGAGCGGCGACCGTGACCTTCTCCTTCGTCGGCGTCGTGTTGTAGGCGCTGTCGGTCCAGGAGTACTCCCACGTCGCGTCCGCGGGGTGCGGCAGCCAGCCGTCGGCCCTGGCGTGACCGGCGCCTACGAGAGCTGCGGCGAGAGCCGCGAGCAGCAAGATCGTCCTCTGCACGACCCTCAGCTTAGACAGAGCCGCCCTCGCGTCCAGTGATCATCTCGGCGGCTCGACCGGCGGGGCGGCGTTGAACGAGCCGTAGACGTCGTGCATGAAATGGGCGGTCGTGACCATGTGCAGGTCGAGCGTCCGTAGCGTCGCCCGGTCGATCGAGACCGTGAACCAGGCAGGCGTTCCGGGGTCGAAGAAGGAGATCCGCCAGGCTTGCCGTCCCCGGACCGCCGCCGCACCGAGCACGTGCGCGTCGGTGACGGAAACCCAGAACGGAAGCGGCTGGGTCAGCGGCTGCTGCGGAGACTGAACCCAGCTCGCACTGCCCGGTTGCCGGTCCCAGCGGCGGCCGCCGACGACCACTGCGGCGCCGCCTCCGACGATCGTGTACGCGAGGCGGTCGGGGGCCTGGATCCGCCAGTCGCTCGTCACGGTCTGGTGCAGGCCCGAGCTGAGCCGCTCGTGGAACGCAAGCGAGCGGAGCGTGCGCCAGACCCGACCGGCACGGGCGAGCAGCGCGCCTGCGTCGGGCGGCGGCCAGTGCTCCGGCAGGGCGACGCGCCAGCGTGTCGGCGCAGGCCCGTTACGGACGTCGAGCCCGACCGAAGGCGGCCGGCCCCGCGTCGGCAGCGTGGCGCGGTAGCAGCCTGCACCGCAGGTCGTTCCGGTCCGCACCGACCCCTGAACCTCGAAGCGGACGTCGAGCCCGTCTGCGCCGCGGCCCTGCGGGTCGAGCACCGACGCCTGGAGCATGACCTCCCCCGCCCGCGGAACGACTCCGAGCGCGAGCGCGTCCCGTCCCATCTCCCGGCTGTAGACGACCGCGCCGCGCGGCGGCGCCGGAAAGCCGGCGGGGCCGGACCGAGCCGACGGCCGTGCGGGCGGCGCCGCGGCCGGGGCGGAACCGCCGTTTCCCGGTCGCAGCAGCACGGCCGCCACGACAGGCCCCGCGACGAGCAGGGCTCCGCCGGCGATCGCGGCCAGTTGAGTCCGTCCTGCTATGGGGCAACGCTAGCCGGTGGCCGTGTCGATGAGGGCGTCCAGCGGCGGCCAGAACGTGTTCTCCGCGGCGGAGGTCGTCTTGAGCGGCGCCCCCTGCACCGCCTGCAGCGCGCCCGTGGAGTGGACGACCTGCAGGTGCTTGTTGCCGGCCGGATGCGACGCGAGATAGCTCCACAGGTGATCCGCGCTCGCCTTCCCGCCGACCCGGTCCTGGTCGCCCACCTGGATCAGCACCCGCGTGCTCGCCGCGAGTCGGCCGCTCGGAACACCCGGGGTCGTCGCCCCGGCGACGGGGAAGACACTGTCGACCGCGGCCGGAACGGGCAGTCCCCAGCTGTGCGCGTCGGCGGCGTACGAGAGGGCGAGCGTGCCGCCGTAGGCGACGCCGGCGGCAACGACCGGCAGGCTTGCTGCGGCGCGCGCGCCGCCGACGCCGAACGTGGTCTTGCGCACGAACGCAAAGCCGGCGGCCATCCCTTGGCGGAGCCCGCGGAGATCGGCCGCCGGAGCGGGCCCCGACGCGGCGGCCTGATAGCGCGGGAAGACCACCGCACAGCTCTTGCCGAGCACGAGATAGTCGAGCCACGGGAGGTACTTGGCCGGCGTCGGGTCACCCGCAGCGTGGACGAAGGCGACGATGCAATGGGGAGGCGCCTCGGGCAGGATCACCCAGGCCTCCGCGGCGCCCTTCCCGAGGTCGACGATCCGCAAGGCCGCGCTCGAGGTGCGTGCGGCCGCAGCCGGTGCAAGCGCGAGCGCGAGCACCGCCGCGACGATCGCCAACCGTCCTCGCGCCTGCACGGCCGAACCCTACCGTGCCGGCTGCGGGCGGCGCGAGACGCTATCCTGCCGCCCACCTTCAGGCCGGAGCAGAGAAAGGAGCACAGGCACCGTGAGACAGAGACCGAGATCGCGCCTCCGCCCCGCGCTCGCCGCAGTCGTACTGCTCGCCGCGCTCGGCACGGGCGCCGCGCAGGCGGCGCCGACACCGACGCAGCTCTACAGCGCGCTCCTCAAGGGGCCGGCGCCCGGATCGCTTCCCTCCGCGCTCAGCGGCTCGAAGGCTCAGGCCGCCAAGCTCAGCTCGGGCTCACGCTCCCACCACGCGGTCGGCGCAGTCGAGATCGGCAACTCGGCGGCGCTCGTCGGGTTCCTCGTCTTCCCGACCCACGCGCTGGCGCTCGCCGACCTGAAGGCGTTCCCGCCGAACACCGGCCCGAACAAGATCGTGACGACACGGCCCGCCGGGCTTCCGCGCCCCGCCTACATCCTTCGCGCGAGCAGCAACGGCTACGAGGCCGCCTACGCGGTCTTCGTCCTCGACAATGTCATCGTCAACACCTGGGCGTACGGCGCGAAGGGAAGCCCCGCGCAGCTGCGGGCGATCGTGGAGCGCGACGCCCGCTGGGCGAAGAGCTACGGCCTCAAGGCGATGGCCGGCGGCTGAGCGCGGCGGCTCACCGCCCGGAGATGAGCCGGAAGGCCAGCAGCCCGTACGTGTTCGGGCGGCCGGGATATTTCGTGCCCGCGCCGACGAGCAGCGTGTCGCCGTCGATAGCGGGACAGCCGTTGACACCGGCCGGCGCGCGCGTCTGCCAGAGCGTGCGGCCCGTCGCCGCAGCGAGCGCGTAGATCCGCCCGTCGAAGGTCGGGACGAAGACGACGTCGTTCGCGACCGTGGCGCACGCGAACGGAGGCGCCGCGAAGCGCCGTTTCCACAGCGGCCGGCCTGTCCCCGCATCGAGCGCGACCACCGCACCGCGGCCCCGCTTCGGGACGTCGACGCGGTACAGATCCTCGTAGCCGACGGCGCTGCCGCGCATGCAGAGGTCGACGACCGGGACGAACAGCCTCCCGCCGGCGTAGGCCATCGGCGTCTCGATGCCGCCGAGGAGGCCGGGGCAGACGGTGACCTGCTGCCGGGGCAGCGACCCGCGATCGTTCTCGTGCCGGCCGACTGCGGTCTGCCAGAGCCGCTGCCCGGTGCCGCGGTCCCACGCATAGACCACGCCCGCCTTGCCGGCTCCGTAGACGACGTCGCGCACCTTCCCGGCGACGCGCTGCCGCGCGAGGATCGGCGAGTCGGAGAGGTCGTAGTCGCGCACGTCGTGCGCGGTCACCTGGTCGTACCAGGCGAGCTTCCCGGTCATCCCGTCGAGAACGAGAAGCGAGTCGGTGTACAGCGCCGCGCCGAGGTACGCAGCCCCGTTCGGATGCTTCCGGTTGCCGCCGTACGGGTACGGGTTCGAGATGCCCGCGTAGACGCGGCCGGCCGCGTCGACGGACAGCGGCCACCACGCGCCGCCGCCACCGGCTTCGATCGGCACGGTCCAGCGGCCGGGCACGGTGTTGAAGCTCCAGCGTGGCCGACCGGTCGCGGCGTCGAGCGCGTAGATCGTCCCCTTCCCGCCGGGCGGCAAGCCGATCGTGCTCGTGTAGACGAGCCCGTTCGCGACAACCGGTGCGATGTCGACCTGGCGGGCGGGAGGGTCGCCGAGCTGTACCTGCCAGACGAGCCTGCCCGTCCGCGCGTCCAGCGCGAAGGCAGTGCGATCGGTGCTGCCGTAGATGCGGCCGTAGCCGGCTGCGAGGCCGTTCGGCCCGCCGTCGATCATCGAGAAGCGTCGCTGCCAGACGAGGCGGCCGCTCGCGGCGTCGAGCGCGAAGACGTTGCTGTCGAGGTCCTGCACATAGACACGACCGCCGAGTGCGAGCGGCGTCGAGGCGAAGATGCCGGAGAAGCCGGGGTGGGCGGTGAAACGGAACCGCCAGTCGAGCCGCAGACGCGCGATGCTCGCCGCGTCGATCGGCGATCCGCGTGCGGCGCGCGTCGAGGCGGCGTCGCCGTTCGGTGCAGGCCACTCGTGCGCATAGCGACCGAACTCCGGCGGGCTCGTGGCCGCACCGCCGCGCGAGAGGACGACGCCGAGCGCCGCGCCGGCAGCCGCGAGCGCGAGCGCGACGCCGAGCGCCGCCCGCCGGCGGCCGCGGATCACGCCGGCCCGCACCGGTCGTGACGCTGTGAGAGGTGCGCTAGGGTCGCCGCAATGCGTCCCACGTCCGCAAGAGCGTCCGCCGCCGCCCTCGTGTGCGCCGCGGCGGCCGGCCTCGCCGGGTCGGCGGGAGCCGACGCGGGGCCGCTCGTGCGCGGGCCCGCCTCGGTCGTATCCGGCCGGGTCGTCGTCTTCCACGCGCGCGGCTTCAACGCGGGAAGCACCCTCGGCCTCGTCCTCTCGCCGGCCGACCGGGGCCCGTGCTGCGCGATCAGACTCGTCTCCACCTTCCTCGTCTCGTCCGCCGGCCGGGCGACGTTGCGGTTCCGGATGCCGCTCCAGTACAAGAGCTGCATCCCGTCGTCGCCGCCACGGTGCCACAAGGTCCGGTGGGCGCGCGGCGAACGCGCCGTGCTCACGGTGACGGGCTACCTCCAGCAGGCGGAGGCGACGACCGTCGTCGAGCGTTAGCGTCCCGCGTCGCGGCAGGCGCCGGGATCAGCAGGGCTCGACCGGATGCGAGAGCCCGGCGTGGCTGCCGAGGGCGCCGACGACCTTGAGCGTGTACCCGTTGCAGGCGTTGAGCGGGATGTGCCCGAAGTCGACGTCGAAGGCGCCCGACGGCTTCGCCCGCAGCGTGCGCTTCCAGCTGACGTCCGTCGCGGCGAGCGTGACGGTGAGGCGCTCCTTTGGCTTGAAGTTGCTTCCGACGACGTGCACGGTCTGGTGGAAGACGACGTCGGCCGACGGCTTCTTCGGCTTCGACTTGGCCAGCGGCTGCGCGATAGCCCCGCCCGCCGCGCAAAGCAGGAGCGCGATCGCGGCCGTCGCTGCCAGGAGTGCTTTCGACCGGCTCAACCCGGGAGCTCCGGCTCGGAGATGTGGAACCAGCCGGTCATCTTCGTCGTCGCGTTCAGGGTGGTGAGGAACTTGTACTTGCCGGAGACCGGAAAGCCGACGTAGAGATGCTGCGTCTGTCCCGGCCTGAGCGGATGTGTCTTGTAGCCCCCAATGGTGAAGTCGTGCGACTGCTTGCCGGCGTTGTGCACGACGAAGTCGACGAAGGTGACGTGAGTGGCTCGAAGCTTGCTGAGCACGATGTGGCCGTCGACGAGCTTCACGTTGACGATCGCGTACGGGTCCGGCCCCGTCGTCGCCGACGCGGCGCCCGCGCCTGCGCCCACCAGGATCGCGACGGCGGCCAGAGCAGCAGCTGTGCGGATCATCGGCCCCCTCCTACTTCAGCGTCTTGATGTACGCGACGATCGCTTCGGCTTCGGCCTGCGAGATGTGCCCCGGAGGAATCACCTCTGCCATGACCCCGGCGTCGTAGCCGGCCACCTTCAGCGTCGAGGGGTCGGTGATGACGCCGACGAGGTACGTGTCGGTTGCGACCGCGGTCCCGCCGGTGGTCAGGTGCTGCGTCGAGCCTGCGAGCCCCTTCCAGGTCGGCCCGGTCGACTTCGTGCCGTCGATGGTGTGGCAGCCGGCGCAGCTGTAGTTCTCGACGAGCGCCTTGCCCTTCGCGATGAGGGCCGGCGTCGGCGTGACGGTGATCGTGCCGCCGCCCCCGCCGGTCGCGGACGCCTTGAGCGTCCCGTTCAACGCGGCGCCCTTCGTCGGCTGGATCGTGAGGCGGGCCGTGCCGCCGACGATCGCCTTCAGCGCAGCGCCGGCGATGCTCTTGACGCCGTGCGCACCGGTGCTGCACGGCTTGCAGAGGACGACGGAGGCCGCGCCGGCGCGGATCTGGACCGAGGTCGCCGGCCCTCCCGGAGTCAAGGAGAGCTTCCAGGTGAGCTTGCCGCTCGAGCCGGTCGTGGCGAACGTCGCTGAAAAGCGCCCGGAGACCGACCCCGTCCCCTTGAGCGTCGCCGACACCCCGTACGTCTTCTGCGGATTCGCCGTGTGCGCTCGCGTCGCTGCGAACGCGGATGCCGCAGCGGCGAGAGCCACAGCGACGACGACGACGGGAACGACGACCCCAAGCCTCCTGCGTGACACGACCCCTCTCTTTCCTTTCGGTGACCTCTCGACTGCTGCGACCTGCACGAAAAGCCTACCTGCCGCGGGGTGCGCGGCCGGCCGCGCCCGCGCCCCCCCCCCCCCCCGGT
>Ga0265314_10005732_pt1 | contig 11140 bp, 13 predicted proteins | sample 4126metaG_FD_203106 | JGI IMG/M metagenome (GOLD analysis project Ga0265314, IMG submission 203106) | Rhizosphere microbial communities from Carex aquatilis grown in University of Washington, Seatle, WA, United States - 4-1-26 metaG | ecosystem: Host-associated > Plants > Roots > Rhizosphere >... | reverse complement strand
GCCTTCAGGAAATCCTGCCCGGACATGATCCCTTCCGACTCCAGCAGCCGCGCGATGTCGAACATGTTCGACCCTTCCGGAACCGTGAAGCTGAAGTAGAACACGTCGCCGCGCTCCAGGCGATCGAACACGTCTTCGACGCTAGCCGGGTGATCGAACCGGTACTCGCCCGCCTGCACCCTGGCGTGGGGATGGATCGCGCGCACCAGCCAGAACTGCCAGGCATAGCGCACCACTCCCGCATCGGCGAGCTTCTGCGCAATCGCCCGCGTTCCCGAACCCTTCGGAAACTGCACGAAAACTTCGCCCTCGGATCCCTTGTATGGCGATTGCAGCGAATACAGCGCGACACATGCAAGTCCGGCCGCGATCCCGGCCGCCGGCAGCACCGCCACCCACCGCGATCTCAATCCAGCGTCTCCAAATTCAGAAAACTGTCGAGCAGGATCTGTGCCGACAACTGGTCCACCGCTCGAGCACGTTTAGCCGTGCTGATCCCGCTCGATTTCAGCACGCGCTGAGCTTCGACAGTCGTCAGCCGCTCATCCCACAAGCGAACTTCGCGACCAGTCCACTCGGCCAGCCGCTCCCCGAATTCGCGAGCATGCTGTGCCTGCCGGCCCTCGTCGCCGCTCATGTGCAAAGGGAGCCCCAGCAGGATTAAGCGAACGTCATATTCGACGGCCAGCCGGTCCAATTCCGCCAAATCGGTCCGGATATTGACCCGCTGGAGGGTCGGGAGCCCCTGGGCGGTCAGGCCCAGCGGGTCGCTCAGCGCCAGTCCGATCCGTTTTTTGCCCAGATCCAGCGCGAGAATGCGGCCCTTCCCTGGATTTTCATTTGTGGGCACGCTAAGTCCAATTATAGTGATAGATGGGAGTGGTCACTCAAAGCACATCGGCGGAAAAAAGCTACCGGGTCGCGGTCGGCATCCTGGCCACGGCCGGCGGCGTAGCGTTGCTGTACTACGGGCAGATATTCTTCATCACCGTAATCATCGCCTTCATGATCGCGTTCCTGCTGGAGCCGGCGGTTCGCCTGTTGATGAAAATCCGCATGCCGCGCGGGCTGGCGAGCTTCCTCGTCTGCGCCCTGTGGTTAGGATGCCTGTACTTCGCCGGACTCGGCTTATACATCGAAGGCACCGCGATGGCCGAAGATCTTCCGGCATATGGCGCTCGCATCAACCAGATCGTCGACAGCGCGGCAACTCGTGTCGAAGGTTTCGAGACCAACGTCTATCGCACACTGGTGCCGCGACGCTTCCAGGACCAGGATGCTGTGCCGCCGGAGCCCGCGACTCGCGGCAAGAGAAAGCCCACCGATCCGCTGCCGGCCCCTCCGGTGCAGGAAGTGCGCGTGCGGCAGGAGCCCACCGCGGTGGTCAGCTACATCTACGATTATCTGCACTCGTTCTACAGCGCTCTGCTGATGGTGTCGTTCATTCCATTCCTGGTGTACTTCATCTTAAGTTGGGGCGATCATCTGCGCTCGCGCCTCCTGTTCACGCTCGAAGGCGAACCGCGCTACACCGTCGCCAAAGCGCTGGACGGCATTGGCGATATGGTTCGTGCCTACGTGGTCGGTAACTTTTTGCTGGGCGTACTATTGAGCGTGGCTAGTATGATCCTGTTTGCCTCGGTCAGCCTGCCCTATTGGCAGGTGGTGGGCCCGATGAGCGGATTCCTCAGCCTGGTTCCCTACATCGGGATGCCTCTGGCGCTGATCCCGCCGCTGGTCTCCGCGCTTCCCAAAGGCGATCCCGCTCTGTACCTGTTTCTACTGGCGAGCGTCGGCCTGCTGCATCTGTTCGCGCTGAATCTGCTCTATCCTAAATTCGTCGGTTCACGCGTGCACCTCAATCCTCTGGCCGTCACCATCGCCCTGATGCTGTGGGGCATTCTGTGGGGAGGCATCGGCCTGATCCTCGCCATTCCCATCACCGCCGGCATCAAAGCGGTATGCGATAACGTTAGTAGCCTCAAACCATACGGGCGGCTCCTGGGAGACTAAGCGCGATGAATCGAGTAACCGGCTTCCTGGTCGGCCTGCTATTGGCGGGCGGCGCTCTCTTCGGCGTTCTATACATGAACCGCGGATCCCACGTGCAACTGAACGGCGAGATCCTCAAGGTTCGATCCCTGCCCGACGGCGATGGCGCGATCGTCTTCGCCGACTTCCGCGTCACCAACAAGGCCGCGATTCCCTTCGTCGTCAACTCCGTCAAGATGAGCATGGAAACCCCCGACGGCGAAGTGGCCGAGGCTGTTATGTTCTCGAAATCCGACGTCGGGAAAGTCACCCGGTACTTAAAGCTTCTGGGACCGCAATATAATGACGTCCTCTCGATCCAAGACCAGCTCCCGCCCGTCCAGACTGTCGACCGCATGGCCGCCGGCCGATTCATGTTCCCGCCGAAATTTCTCCAGCAGCGCAAGACCCTGCGCATCAAAATCGAAGAAGTGGGCGGCGTGGTATCCGAGCTCGTCGAGAAAAGTGACTCTAAGAATTAAGGTCATCCCCCGCAGTAAGAAAAACGAAGTCAGCGGCGAGCTCGCCGACGGGACCATCAAAGTCCACGTCACGGCGCCTCCGGAAAAGGGCAAGGCCAACGAGCAGGTGTGCGAAGTCCTCGCCGCGCACTACAAAGTACCCGTCAGGTCCGTCCAGATCATTACCGGCCACGGCAACCCCCGGAAAGTCGTGCGGATCGATGTGTGACGGAAAATGGGGACTGCCTACCGATTTCGAAGAACGACCCCGTCGCTGACTCGCACCCGGTCGCCGAAATCGGCTGGCTGTCCACATTTTCTAACCGAAATCGCCCGACCATAACGCCGCCCGTTCGGAAGCGCTGTTGTGGGTTGCAGTGGGACAGGCGATCTTGTCGCCTGTCAATCACTTCCCGTTCACAATACGCCCCGCCCGCAATTTGCTCAGCTACCCTCGAACCGTCATGCCCCGTCGACCCGATTCCGGCCACATCGACCTCGCCGACGTCTTCCGCCGCGTCCAGCACGAAATGCTCGCTCAACTCTCCGTCGGCCGACTCTTTGAACACGCATCCACCGCCGGAGCAGCAACCGAACATCACTGGCTCCAGCTATTCGATCGCTATCTCCCCAAGCGTTACCGAGCCGCCCCCGCCTTCGTCATCGACTCCACCGGCCATCGCTCCCGCCAGATCGACATCGCCATCTTCGACAACCTCTACACGCCGCCCCTGTTCCCTCATTCCGCGGGACTCCACCTGCCCGCCGAGAGCGTCTACGCCGTGTTCGAAGTCAAACCGACCTTCTCCCGCCAATGGCTCCGCGACGCCGCCGAAAAAGCCGCCTCGGTCCGATCCCTCCGCCGCACGTCAGTTTCGGTAATCGGCCGCGATGCCGTAAAGCCGCCTGCGATACTCGCCGGCCTCCTCGCCACGACCTCTGTCTGGACCCCTGATACCTTCGCCGCCAACCTCCGCCGCTGCAACCAGCTAGATATCGGTTGTTGTTTGGAGCACGGTTCTTTTGAGGGCAAAACAATCAGCTCTCCAGATCAGAGTCTAATTTTCTTCTTGCTCCGCCTTCTCGATCGACTCCGCGCCATGGGCACCGCCCCCGCCATCGACTGGTCCCAGTACGGAAAATGGGGACTGCCTACCGATTTCGAAGAATGATCCGTCCACCGTCACGTATCGGCCCCCGAAATCGGCTGGCTGTCCCCATTTTCTTTGTAAGCACGCACCCGAGGCTGTGATTTTGTCTTCATTCCCGTTCATTTGCGTTTATTTGCGGCCATTACTTCGCGGCTGGCGTTATCACAAATATCTCGAGTCCGTCACGCTCGCCGGCTCCCACGCCAAAGGCACCGACCTCAAGGACAGCGACTTCGACATCTTCCTCCGTCTCTCGCCCGACACCCCCGGACCGCTCTCCGCCATGCAAACCTCGCTAGCCGATCACGTCCACGGCCACGTCCGCAACGTTGCCGTGCGGATCCTATTCGAAGGTCGATTCGTCGACCTCGTCCCCGCCCGCGGTAACATCCTATGGCAAACGCGCTTCAACACCTGGCTCAAGACCGACATCGATAAACAGATCCGCTACGTCCGATCCAGCGGCTTCATCGAAGAAATCCTGGCGCTCAAAATCTGGCGCCGCCGCCACGCCCTCCGCTTCCCGTCTTTCCTGATGGAGCTCGCCACCATCCACGCCCGCCCGAAGGATTTTCGGGCGCTGCTTCACTTCCTGGCAACCGACTTCCCCACCACCCGCCTCCTCGACCCCGCCAACTCCAACAACGTCGTCTCCGACCTCCTCACCGAAGTCGAAAAACTCCGCATCGCCCGCCGCGCGCGTCTTAGTTTGTGGGGAAATGAAGCAAAACCGCCCGACCATCCATAACAACGGCACCTAAGCCCATCCCGCCCGGCCATAACCTCGCCTGCTCAAGAGCGATGTTGTGGGTTGCTCCCCACCTACTCACCTGGGAAACACACCCTCTTCAATCAACGCTTGCCGTACGGCAAAGTACTCAGGATCATTGATCGCCAGCACCTGAATCGTAACCGCGCCGATCGCTGTCAAGCTTTCTAGCATCGGTCCGTTCCAGTGAAAATGGTCATCCCAGGCATCCTTCCGAGGATGGAACAGCCGCACCACCTCACCCGTTGTCGGATTCACTCCCGCGACATTCGGACCTTTGTGAGTGTTGCAGTGGAAACAGGACAGCGCGAGGTTATCAGACACGGTCTGTCCTCCATGCTGACGCGCCACGATGTGATCCAACTGGAATGGCGACCGGTACAGAGCCTCGGGCATCCGGCAGTATTCGCAACACCGCGCGGCACGCTGCCGGACCTCGTCCGCCAGAGCCTTGTTCACAGATTAGGACGGCGAGCCCGCGGGCCCCAGCGTCTTACGCGCCTTGGATTGGAGAAGGGCCAGAAGATGGCTCACGTGGCGGTAGTTCTCGACCTCCGCGGCTTCTTCCTGGCTCAGTTTGCCCTCTTGAGCCTTCGCAGCCAGTTCGTTCATCCGATCTCTGTCGGCTGGCCCGAAGTCGATATCGAGGAGATATCGCGCCGCCTCTGCCGGCAGATCTTTCCGCCCCGCGGCGAGGAGTCGATCCAGAATCGCCGTCTCGGTATTCGAAGCTGCTACGGGTGAACCCATTGGTGCGTTTCATCCAATAGTATAAAGCCCCGCAATCTTGCTTGCCTTGTGGGGTCAGCCATTCATGGCTGCCGCCGCCTTTACAGGCGGCGCCGCCGACCAGATGCATATCGCACTTTTGCTATAATCAAAAAGCCACACAATGGCCTGGACGGGTAGAGACCCTCAACGGCGTCGTCGACGCCGAACTTGAGGCATTGCCCGCTGACATGCGCGCTCGATTCCATCACATCTCGCGGTTGATTGAAGACTTCGGCCTCGATCGAGTTCGAGAGCCGCACGTCAAGCACCTCCGCGGCCCGCTATGGGAAATCCGTCTCAAAGGTCGCGACGGTATCTCGCGAGCCATCTACGTCACCGCGACCCGCCAGCGAGTGGTGGTGGTCAGAGTCTTCGTGAAGAAGACCGAAAAGACCCCGCGCCGCGAGATGAACCTGGCCCTTGCGCGAGCCCGGGAGGTGATTCAATGACCAAGCTGCACGACCTTCACCGCAAATGGCTGAAAGAACCCGCCTATCGCAAGGCCCACAAATCCTTGGCGCCCGAATTCGAGCTCGCCCGCGCCGTCATCCAGGCCCGCGCGAAAGCCGGACTCACGCAAGCCCAACTCGCCCGCCGCATGGCCACGACCCAATCCGTCATCGCCCGTCTGGAGAGCGGTCGCGCCCGGCCGTCCACCAAGACGCTGGAGCGCCTCGCGACCGCCACCGGCACCCGCCTTCGAATTACCTTCGAGGCCTAATGCCGGGAAAATGGGGACTGCCTACCGATTTCGAAGAACAACCCCGCCGCTGACTCACAACGGGTCGCCGAAATCGGCTGGCTGTCCCCATTTTTCGAAACCGCCCGACCATCCTTAACAACAGAAGCTTGAGCCCATCCCCCCCGACCATACTCCCGCCCGTTCGGGAGCCCTGTTGTGGGTTGCTCTCCTCGCAGCTTGGACTCGCAATTGCACTGATCAGTTCAGCGCAGGAGATCCGTATGGTTTTCTTATACAACCGTCTTGGCGATCGCGTCTCTTTTTCCACTGCCGGCTGGAAAGAAGTCCTTGATAATGCAGGCATACACGGGTGGAAGGCTGCGGGCACTCTCCAGCCACCGGTACCCTTCGACCTCGACTCTTGCCATTCGGAAACCGTTACCTGGGACGGTAATTACGCCCGGCCACTCGGTCAGATGGTGACGCCCAGCGACGCGGCGGAGCTGGCGGCAGCGGTCGAGCGGGCCTTGACGCTCGGGACCGATTGGAACGTAAATCGTCGATCTGCGCTTCGCGCGTTCACTTCTTTTTGTCGGCAGCGAGGGTTTCTGGTCTCATCCAACCGGTTTACGAATCGGCCGTTGGGAGTGCGGAGAACAACAACACCGCCAGCGATCCACTATAAGATAGCTTCCTGACGCTCCCCCCGTGCTCGGGCCCGACCATACCCAGCTCTGCCACTGGCGTGACAACTGGATCACAAGAGGTCTGTTCGGGGTACCCTCTGGGTCGGGTCCTCTCGTACTAAGGACAACCCCCCTCAATTTTCCTGCGCCCACCACAGATAGGGACCGAACTGTCTCGCGACGTTCTGAACCCAGTTCACGTACCGCTTTATTGCGCACAGGCCGCACGTGCCGTTGTGCGCGCCAAACGAAGCGGAACAGCCTAACCCTTGGGAGCTTCTACACCCCTCGGGGGAAGTGCCGCGATGAACCTTCATCGAGATGCCAAACCGAAGCGTCGATGTGACCTCTTGGCGACGAGCGCACAGGCCGTTCGTGCCGTTGTGCGCGTTTCAAAAATCGATCAGCCTGTTATCCCCGGCGTACCTTTTATCCGCGGAGCGCTGGCCCCGTCACATTACTAAACCCGGGAAGGGCCATCGTAGAAAGCGCCCGACCATGCCGGGAACATAAGCTTGAGCCCATCCCACCCGGCCATAAACTCGCCTGACCGTGAGCCCTCTTGTGGGTTGCTCTCGGGCTAGTAATGTATTGAACGGGGCAGCCAGCGTTTCGGCCGCCGTTTCAAACGTTAACGTCACACTTTCACCAAAGAGCGTACAATTAGACGATGCCGAGTGCTAGATCGGATCCGCATCTGCTTGCACACACCGCCCTAAGCCAGGATCAGCTGTCGGGTCTGTGCGAAGTTCTACGGGTGATTGCGCAAATGCACAAGGCGGACGGCTGCATTCTTTGGGAGGTTGTACCCGGTTCGAACCTGGAGACCCGCACTGGCTCGCTGTTCACGCTTGCGCAATGGATTGCCGACAACGTTCGGTGGACCATGGATGATTTGGGTCTTGACTCGGTCGCGGGCACCGCTGCGATTACCGGAGAATCGATACTTGTACCCGATGTTCACAAAGAGCCTCTCGTAAATAAGAGTCGGCCTTTTTATCGAGTTCTCAAACCCGACAATATGTCGTCAACGCCCGTCGTCTATCTGGACGGAGCTAAAGGCGCTTTAACGCTCTATAGGAAGCAACCGCCGGCTTTAACTAGCGTGGACGTCGCTGAAATTGAACAAGATGTGCTGCTAGTGCCGTATCTATTTCAAGCAATCCGTGACCGAGTAAGCTTCGGCCTGTTGAAGACAATTAATGATATTCTGCATACGGCTGAAATCTCAACACCTGATCTACGAATCGACGATGCGAAGAGCTTCATCACTAGAATCTGCACCGAAGTGAGCAATACATTCAACTGCCTGGAGACGTCCGTCTTCCTCGAAGAGCCCGCTGATCGAGGACACTACAAGATATTCGGAACAACCTGGCCAGGTCCAGTTGATAAAGCAGTATACGAAAAGGATGATAACAGACGAACGAGCTGGGTACTCAATCACGGAACTGCCGTCAATATTTTTGATGTCGTGAACATGACGAGAGATCGCGAATCGATCCAAGCCAAGTACGCCGGCTTCCCCTGCGAGATGCCTCAGCATTTTATAGACACGACACGTGATCTCTTGGGTCTTGCTAAGGATGACGAACTTCAGCCGTTGAGTTTCATGGCGGCTCCAGTCGCTATGGGCGATAAAATCCTGGGAGCGATTCGCTGTTGTGCCGCGCGGAAGGCTCCGTACTATTTCGCAGGCAGGGAATTGGCTCTGCTAACGATGGTAGCCAATCGGCTAAGTCAATTTTGGGGCGGCTGGATCCGGGAGATGGAGGTCCAGGACGAAAACCGGTCGTGGCACGCGTTGGTCGACAGTGTAGGCAAAATGAATACTTTCGTACACCACGAACTGTCGCAGCGATCCCCTAGCGAGATCAAGATTTGGAAAAAAGGTCTTGAGGTTACCAAAGCGGCGATTCCAGGGGCAGAAGTCTTGAGTGTCCGGCTTCGCGATCCTGAGGATAACCATCTCTTCTTTGCCGTGACGGAGGGCGAATCGTCACACGGAACAGCAGACCAAGTTAAAGAATGGGCGAGAAATCGATTCACTCTCGATGACCCCCAACATCCCGCTTCCGTCGGCTCCCATGTGTACCATTCCCGAATCGCATACATTACCGACGACGTATCCGGTGATCCCTATTTTGACGTATCCGCAGCTTTTCCGGGCATGAAGCGTATGATTGTCGCTCCGATTCAATCCGAGGAAGAGGTGTTTGGAGTCTTGGATATTCAATGCACGCCAAACTCTCTGCTTCCGAGGCATGCCAAGGCTATCGCCATGCTCCTTGGCGAACAACTCGGCCTATATCATTTTTTGTCGTTGACGATCGCTGAGTTGCACAAGGTGCCCCAGGTTTACGAGGATTTGGGACACCAGCTCAAGACACCGGTCCGTCAGGCTTACGAAAGAGTGAAAGCACTCTTCGATGCCAGGTTGCCTCCCCTACTTGAACCAAGCCTCTGGAGCATTCGAGCCGTTTTATTCAGGGCGAGACGCGTGGTTAATAGCACTTGGCTGTTCGCCGAACTGGCGCATAAGGGGCACATTACCATTCGCCCTTTGCCGCTCACTTACCAAAGCCTGATCGACTTACTGGACCAAGCCGCGAGTGACAATCAATTGATGGTGCCCCCTTTTCGCAACATTAAATTCAGAGTTGAGACTGGCTCTTTTAGCGTAATGCGAGAACGGGAACTGATCATAGACCAAGATATTTTTGCGCAGGCCCTAGACAACATATTGGATAATGCCGCGAAATACAGCTCACAGGGTACGAACGTGCGGATCACCGGTGGTACAACGGGGAGGGAACGCGATCGTGCCTACATTTCCGTTGCCAACGTTGGCCTCCGGCTTGGCTCACAGGCGGCGAAACTTTGCCGCCAGCGCGGGTGGCGCGGGGAAGAGGCGGAGTGGACCACAGGGGAGGGCTCCGGAATAGGATTGTGGATTGTTGACCACGTGATGAAGGCGCATAACGGCGAGCTCGAAATATTGCCGACCAACCGCTTCGGAATCACAGAAGTCAGGCTGATCTTCCCGCTGGGACGGAAGTAAAGGAGAAAATGTGAACGTACTCATTGTCGAAGACGACTACTACCAAGCGCAATGGATCGAGCAGAAAATTCTAGAAACCTTCAAAGACTCGAGATGCAAGATCATACGAACAGAGCGAGAGTTCCGCGAATTTATCGCCGAAAGGGAAGGCTTCGATCCAGACATTATTATTCTCGATGTTATTCTTCCTTGGACAATGCCAGATCAAACAGTGGATCCACCGCCGCGCGAAGTAAAAATAAATGGTCGCCGGCGCGCCGGAATGCGTTGCCAGCAACTCTTAGCGGCAGATCCCGAGACTCAACGGATTCCTGTCGTCCTGTACACAGTTTTGGAGGAGGAGGATCTAAAGGAACCCCTAAGCAACTTAGAGCACAAAGCACACAATGTGATCTACCTAAGCAAACAGTCAGACCCAAAGCCACTAATCGAAACAATCAGCAGGCTTATGCAGTCGCGATGACCGCCGTCTGACCGACGTTGATCTGATCGTAAATTCTCTTCGCGCCCTGCTCGTAAGCCACGGCAAGTTGCTCTTGGTTCTCAAGGTGTTTCTTGACCGCCTGAACCTGCATTTCGTGAAGGACTTCACCGACTAGCCCACGTTCACTAGAGTCTGAATACTGTGTACGTACCGATTCCAGAACCCCAGCCACCTCATCCAAGAACGGAATCGCATGAGGCGGAATAAAAATCTCTCGTACGATCCCGTTGCGGAACTGAGCGCCCACATCGCATCCCCATTCTTCCGGTATTGGATAAGTTAAGTATTTCCATGCGACGAAGCCCCGTTTGCCGTCTTCAAGAGTTTGCAAGGGAATATAGAGCCGAGGCAGAGACTCTACCGCCCACAGCGGCCATTTGTACTCGTAAGCAAGCATTATCAAATCCAAGTCCCAGCTTGGTCTCTGAACGTGAGTTGCCTTAACATGCTGAATGAGCGCCCGAAAGCGCTGCCGTCGGTTCGGCGCTCTTTCACACTTTAGAGCTAAAGCGTTAAGTGCGCTACCTATCGCGTTGAGCACCGGTGTGCTGACCTCTGCCTCATCTGAGGGCATCAACAATATGCCCTGTAATCCGTCGTTCGGGCTACCCCAAAGAAACCGCGATTCCGAGACTTCCCCTTCCACCATTTCCGACCAAAGCGGTTCCAGCTTTCGGTCGAACTGGTTCTCAATAAGCGCGTCAAGAAGGCACCGACGCAGATCGATTCCATGCCACTCGCCTTCCGGAAGTCTGGAGTCGTGCAGAGCCCTGAGGGCCGCACTGAGTTCGCGTTGAGGCCCAAGCGCGGCGGCCAACTTGAGTGCGTTATAATTCGCTTCCTCCGGTCGGTCAAGCGCAGGTAGCTCGTTCCTCGGCGCCGTAAGGAATTTGGCGACGGCGTGTGCAAGATGAACCTCACTTGGATGCCGGTCCGAACCCACGGGAATACCGCGAAGAATCCATTCGTATGGTTCCAAATCGTGCCCAGCGGGTGGAACATCATAGCCTTGCAACCAGGCGCAAAGTCGATCTAACGGCGGTT
>Ga0265314_10005731_pt1 | contig 11141 bp, 9 predicted proteins | sample 4126metaG_FD_203106 | JGI IMG/M metagenome (GOLD analysis project Ga0265314, IMG submission 203106) | Rhizosphere microbial communities from Carex aquatilis grown in University of Washington, Seatle, WA, United States - 4-1-26 metaG | ecosystem: Host-associated > Plants > Roots > Rhizosphere >... | reverse complement strand
GGTCTTGTACGCGCCGACGTCGACCTTCGTGAAGTCAGCCGGGATGTCGACCTGGTTGATGGTGCCGGGCGTGAAGATCGGGCCGGTGCCGCCCGCGCCCGTCGCCTTGCCGGCCGTCCCCGTGATGAACACGGAGCCGTTGCCCGCGGTCTGCATGCCGACGCCGCTGCTTCCGCCGCTCCCCGTCCTGCTCACGCCGAGCGGTTGGGACGGGTTGAACGTGCACGCGACGAATCCCAGGGCGCTCGCCATCACGGTGACGACGACGAAAAAGGGAAGGCGTGCCGAAGCAAAGGGGGCAGGCATGCGGTCCTCCTACGAATAAAATTTCCGGAAGGGAGACTATAACGCAACGCTTAAGTGCGTTCCACTGGCGCGCGCAGTCCTCACCCCACTACAGCCTATTGGGTCGAGCGGCGCCAGATGCCCACTCTCGCGCTGTGTCAGACGGGGAAAGCGAGGCAGAGCAGCACGGCGACCGCCGACAGCCCCATGACGATCGCGAGCACCTGGCCGGCGTCGAGCTTCTTCTTGCGCGGCTTGTTCTCGCTGCGGCGGTGCCAGCCCGCGCGGCGGCGGCGCTTGTCCGCGGCTCGATAGTAGTCATGCCACACGGACGGCACGAGAGGATCGAGCTTCGAGCGCATGCTCTTTGTCCCTCGGTTGGCGTCGCGCATTCCTAAACCCTAGGGAAAACCCCGAGACTGACCCGAGCTGCGTCCGCTTTTGACGAAGGGCGGGGACGCCGGGCACTAATCTCGACATGGCCCAGCTCTCTCGATCGGACGTGGAACCGAGCGACTGGACGGCTCTCGAGGAGAGCTTCTTCGCGGCTGCGCCGCCGGAGGTCGCCGTGCAGCCGCCGCCGGCAGCGAGCTTCGAGGATCTGGCTCCGATTGTGTCCAGTCGGCCACGTCGCCGGGCCACGCGCCCCGCGCCGTCGCGCGTGATCGCGAAGGCGCGCGTCGTCCTGCCGCGCGTCGTCGCGGGGGCACGGGGGCTCGGCGCCTTGGCGCTGCGCCTGGTGCCGCGGTTGGCGCCGGCACGGGCACGACTCGAGCGCGATCTGCGCGCGTTCGTGTCCCGCCTCGCGAGCGAGCTGCCCGAGCGGCCCGACGGCAAGACGCTCGCCGCGGCGCTCGCCGCACTGGTGGTCGTGTTCGGCGTCTCGGCGAGGGTCTTGGGCTCGCACAGCGCCGGGACCCCGACGCTCGTGGCCGTCGCGCCGGCTGTGCCGCCGGCCCTCCCGCCCGTCGCGAAGGCCGAGCCGAACGAACCAGCGCCGGAGATCGCGCCCGAGCCGGCGCCTGGAGCGCCCCAGCGTTCGGTCGTCCGTCCGTCGACGGCCCATCGCCATCCCAAGCACCACGCGCTCCGTCACCGGAAATTGGCTGGCCGCGCGCGCTGACCGGTCCTATTGTGCCGTCGGACCCTCGGAAGGAGGAGCGCGATGGCCACGAAGGTGAAACCGATCCCGGAGGGGTATCACTCGGTCACGCCGTACCTCAGCATCAAGGGGGCCGGCGAGGCGATCGCGTTCTACAGGAAGGCCTTCGGCGCCGAGGAGCTGGTGCGCATGCCGATGCCCGACGGCAGCGTCGCGCACGCGGAGCTCCAGATCGGCGACTCGCGCCTCATGCTGGCCGACGAGAACATGATGGGCGACGCCATCTCGAAGAGCCCGCGCGCGCTCGGCAGCACGTCGGTGAGCATCTGCCTCTACGTCCCCGACGTCGACGCGCTCTACAAGCGCGCCGTCGAGGCCGGCGTGAAGACGAAGCGGCCGCTGGCCAACCAGTTCTACGGCGACCGAACGGCCACCGTCGAGGATCCGTACGGGCACATCTGGACGCTCATGACCCACGTCGAGGACGTCTCGCCCGAGGAGATGAAGAAGCGCATGGCGGCCCTGCCTCAGGGGTGAGGGGCGCGCTCGTCAATTTGCTCGCGGGGCGGCTCTACCGGAACATCGTCTGACCGGGCCAGCCCGGTCAGACGATGATGACCTCCACCCTCGCGACGTCGACCTCGGCGGCGAGCGGCGCCTCGCTGCTCGCTAACCTGGCGGTGATCCTCACCGTCTCGGCCATCACGACGGTCGTCTTCCAGCGCCTGCGCCAGCCGGTCGTCCTCGGCTACCTGCTGGCCGGGCTCATCGTCGGGCCGCACCTGCCCGTCCCGCTCGTCGCCGACGAGGGCGTGGCGCACACGTTCTCCGAGCTCGGCGTCATCCTGCTCATGTTCGGGATGGGCCTCGAGTTCAGCCTGAAGAAGCTCGTGCGCGTCGCGGGCTCCGCCGGGATCGTCGCCATCATCCAGTGCAGCCTCATGGTGTGGCTGGGCTACCTCGTCGCGGGCGCCTTCGGGTGGACGCGCACCGAGGGGCTCTTCACGGGCGCGCTCATCGCGATCTCGAGCACGACGATCATCCTCAAGGCCTTCGAGGAGCGCGGCATCAAGGGGCGCCTCAGCGAGGTCGTCTTCGGCGTCCTCATCTTCGAGGACCTGATCGCCGTGGTGCTGCTCGCCGTGCTCACCGCGGTCGCCTCGGGCGCCGAGGTGTCGTTTGGGCAGCTCGCGCTCATCGCGGGGCGGCTCGGCGGGCTGCTCGCGCTGAGCGTCGTCGCGGGGCTGCTGGTGGTGCCGCGGCTCGTGCGCATGGTCGTTCGGTTCGGCCGGCCCGAGACGATCGTCATCGCCTGCGTGGGCATCTGCTTCGCGTTCGCGCTGCTCGAGGAGAAGCTCGGGTACTCGGTCGCGCTGGGCGCCTTCCTGGCCGGCGCGCTCGTGTCGGAGTCGGGCGAGGTCGCGAAGATCGAGCCGCTCGTCGCGCCCGTGCGCGACGTCTTCGCCGCGGTCTTCTTCGTGGCCGTCGGCATGCAGATCGATCCGAAGCTCATCTGGGCGCACGCGCCCGCCGTGGGCGTGCTGACGCTCGTCGTGATCGTCGGCAAGCTCGTAGGCGTTTCGATCGGGGCGTTCCTCGCGGGCCACGACGTGCGGACGTCGATCCAGTCCGGCATGAGCCTGGCGCAGATCGGCGAGTTCTCGTTCATCATCGCCGGCGTCGGCGTGGCGTCCGGCGCGACGCGGCCGTTCCTCTATCCGGTGGCGGTGGCCATCTCGGCGGTGACGACGCTGCTCACGCCCTGGTTGATTCGCGCTTCGGGCCCGTTCGCGGCCGTGGTCGACCGCAAGCTGCCGCACGCGCTCCAGACCTACGCGTCGCTGTACGGGTCGTGGGTGCAGCGGCTCCACGAGCCGCGGACGCCCGGCGCGCGCCGCATCCCGCGGCTGCCGCGCATGGCCGCCCTGCTCGCGCTCGACGTCGCGCTCGTCACGGGGATCGTCATCGCCACGGCGCTCGCCGCCGACGCCGTCGAGCGTCGGGTGAGCGTGCGCTTCGGCCTCGCGCCGCGCGTCGCCCACGCCCTCGTCCTCGGCGCGGCCGCGCTCGCCGCCACCCCCTTCGTCGCCGGCACGATCCGCGTCGCGCGCACGCTCGGCGCAGCGCTCGCCGCCGAGGCGCTGCCCGCGCAGGGGAACGGCGTCGATCTCGCGGCGGCCCCGCGCCGCGGGCTCGTCGTGGGCCTGCAGCTGACGATCCTCGTGCTCGTGGGCGTGCCCTTCCTCGCGATCGTGCAGCCTTTCGTCCCCGTCGTGCCCATGGCCGTCGCGCTGGGCGTCGGCCTCGGGCTCCTCGCGTGGCCGCTGTGGCGCACGGCCACCAACGTCGACGCCCACGCGCGCGCCGGCGCGCTCGCCATCAAGGAGCTGCTCGCCTCCGAGGCGCGCTCGGCGGACCACGGCGCGGGCGCGCTCCATGAGGCGCGTCACCTGATCCCCGGTCTCGGCGATCCGGTCCTCGTCGAGCTCGCGCCGACCTCCGCCGGCGTCGGTCGCACCCTGAAGGAGCTCGACCTGCGCGGCCTCACCGGCGCCAGCGTCATCGCCCTGCGCCGCCCCTCCGGTGAGACCCTCGTCCCCACCGGCAACGAGCCCCTCGCCGCCGGCGACATCCTCGTCCTCGCCGGCGCCTCCGAAGCCGTGAGCGCAGCGCGCACCCGCCTCGAATCGCCCGCGGCGTAACGCCCACCGCCCGCCCGCGGCCGCCACGCCGCCCCCGGGCCGGCATCCGGCGGGGCGGGATCTCTGCTCAATCAAGATCGCGACGGGGTAGGCTCGGCCGCTGGCGTGCGCGCCAAATCTTGATTGAGCAATGTTCGCACCCCGCGCTTCTGCCCGCGACCGCCGCCTCCCTTGGATCACTGCTCAATCAAGATGGGGGCCCCTCGGGACATGAGGACCACTCACGCGGATGAGCGGCCAGCCGGCCGCCGCGCCGCCGAACCTACTTGATTGAGCAGAGATCCCGACCGGGGCGGCGACGGTCGAGACGGCGGGAACGCAACCGCGCGCGGGGTTGGCCGAAGACCCGACGATGGGTCGGAGAGCCGTCCAGCTCGAGCTACCTGAACGCGCCGGTTGGGGCGGCAGGCGCGCGGGCGCGGGGCGGAAGCGGGTCGCGAAATGGCGGAGCCCGCCGCATCGGCCGCGGCCGCCGTACCGGGCGCGATGGCCTGTGCACGTCACATTGCGAGCGCGGGATTCGCTCCCTTCGTTCCGTTCACCGCGCCTGTTCGCGTTCGTGCAGCGGTCGCTCGCGGCCGCGCACAAGGCCGCGTTTCGCGTCGTTCACTTCTCGGTGCAGACGGATCACATCCATCTCGTCGCCGAAGGGGACGGGATGGATGCTCTGGTCCGAGGAGTCCAGGGGCTCGCGGTCCGCTGCGCGAAGACGGTCAACCGCGCGATCGGTCGGCGCGGACAGGTCTGGTCGAGTCGCTACCATTCGCGCGGTCTCCGCAACCCCACCGAGACGCGCCGCGGGTTCGTCTACGTGACCCGAGCCCGGTGATGCCCGGGAGGACCTGGCTCGTCACCTTCGGATGGCGGCGCGCGGGGGGCGGCCTGGCGCTGGACGAGGAACCTCGGAGCCGGCCCGACGCGACTAGTGAATCGACCAGGAGCAGAGGTGGCCGTCGCCGGCGGCGATGATGCGGCCGTTGGCGGCGATGGGCGAGGTGTGGCGTTCGATGCCGCCGCAGGTGTCGGTGTCGGCGCCGCCCGCGAAGACGACGGCGCCCGTCTCGCCGTCGAAGGCGTTGAGCTTGGCGCCGTTCATGAACCACACGAGCGCGTTCGACTTCCCGTCGGTCGTCGTCGAGATCGACGAGCGGCGGCGGATGTTGTCGTCGCCGGCGGTCGGGGCGCACCACACGATCTTCGGCGTGAGCGGCTTCGTCGACGTGTCGAGCCGGATGCCGACGAGCTGGCTGTCCATCGCGCCGCCGGGGCAGACGGCGCCGACGGTGGTGCTGATGACGACGTGGGGGCCCGACGCCGTCGTGTACGTCGTCGGCGTGACGTACACCGACTCGGCGCCCGTGCTCGCGACGACGAGGTCGGCCACCTGACCGCCGAGGCCGCCGAGGTTCTTGTCGTCGAGGAAGTACACATGGCCGGGCTTCGCGGGCGCGACGACGAGCGACGCCGGCGTGCCGCCCGTGGCCATGATGACGAGCGGGCTGCACGAGCCGAAGTCCTTGTCGCCCATGTCCATGCCCGTGCGCCAGATCGTCGGCCAGAAGCGGTTGGCGTCGTCGCGCTGCGCCTGCGCCAGGCCCGTCACGCGCACGACCTCCTCGCTGTCGAGGTGATCCGTCGGCGCGCTCCCGTTGTTGCCGGTGACGGCGAAGACGCCGGTGCCGTCGGAGGCCAGGCCGCCCGGCGCCCAGATGCCCTCCTGCTGGCCCGCCGTGGCCCAGCCCGCGGCCATCGCGGGGTTCTTGACGTTCACGGCGACGACCCAGCCGTGGTAGTTGCCGCCGTCGCCGTAGTAGCCGCCGTACGGCACGTAGAGCGTGCCGCCCACGAGCGACAGCGCGCCGCGCTGGTTCTGGTCCTTCGAGTTGAAGCTCACGCCGCCCGACGACAGCTTCGAGACGTCGACCGGCCAGCCCGAGATCTCGTCGCCCGTGTCGATCGAGAGCGCGTCGATGAGGTGATTGCCGTTGTTCGCGTCGGCGGCGACGAAGATCGCGCGGGAGGGTGCGTCGATGACGGGCGTGCCGATGATGCCGTGGCCGCCCATGCCGATGCTGTGCATCCAGATCACCGCGCCCGTGGTCTCGTCGAGCGCGTACACCATGTTCGACGTCGTCGCGACGAAGAAGCGCCCCTGCCCCGCCTTCGCGCCCGCGACGAAGAGCGGCACGCCCGCGACGCCGCCGGAGAACTTCGCCGAGAACGTCGTGTCCATCGCCAGCTTCGTCATGACGGCCGCGGCCGTGAGCGCGGGCTGGACGAAGTGCGCCGTGCGCTGCGGGTTCTTCCCGCGCTCGAGCACCGACTCGGCGAGGTTGATGCTTCCCATGCCGCCGGCCGCGCCCGTCGGCGACGCGCCGGCCGCGCCCGTGGTCGAGCCGCCCGCGCCCGCGCCCCCCGTGCTGGCGGACTTCGAGCTCGAGCACGCCGCGAGCCAGCAAATTGCGAACGACAGTGAGAGCCGCTTCATGCACGCCAGTTTAATGCCGTCCGGAGGATCCGGAAGAACGGTAATGAGATACTGCGATCGATGATCCACCTCGGCCTCGCGGCGCTGCTCGCCACGTTCGCGACCGCGCAGCCGCCGGCCGAGGACATCGAGCGCGGCCTCCACCTGCGCATGATGCTGAACGGGTCGTCGATCCTCGGGGCGCCGGGGCGGGACGTGCCGCTCGGCTACACGTTCCGGCCATCGATCGGGTACGAGTTGCAGAGCGGCCTGGCGGGCTTCCTGGCCTTGAGCTACACGCGCTGGAGCACGAACATCGGCCTCGAGTGGCAGCTCGCCGCCGAGGCGGGTGCCCGCTTCACGTTACGCCGGGGCCGCTGGTTGCCGTGGGGCGAGCTCGCCGTCGGGTGGGGGCAGCTCGTCGACCCGCTGATCACCGTCGACATCGGCGTTCGCTCGAGCGGCGCGCTCGGCCTCGACTTCCTCGCGAGCGAGACCGTGCGCGCAGGCGTCCGCGTGGGCCTCGAGCGCATCGACGGCGGCAACCCGAGCCACGCGACGCTCTGGCTCGACGCCGGTCTCGTCGCGACGTTTTTCCTGCTTTGATCGAGGGGCCGCGTCCGATCTACGGACAGGCGACCGGGTGCGTGTCGAGCTCGATGTCGTCGATCCACGCGTCGTGCGCGCCCATGACGTCGTTCTGGTAGCTCTCCCAGCCGATGCTGATGTTCTTGAAGGTCGGCGCGAGCCAGCGGCCGTCGACGCCCTTCACGGTGCACGTCATGTCCGTCTTCGAGAGGCCGGTGACGTCCACCTCGGGCACGTCGGCGCCGTCGAGCGAGAAGCGCATCGCGTTCCCCGGGCCGTCGAACTCGAAGCCGACGCACACCCAGCGGCCCGTCGGGAAGTTGCTGTTCTTCGTCTGCCAGCAGTCGTTCGCGGGCGAGGTGTCGCGGTAGTAGTTCGCCATGAGGCCGCCCATGCCGCCGTAGTTGTACGTCGCCGTGTTGGTCATGTACGGGCCGTCGCCGTGCGCGATCGTCCAGTGCACGGTCTTGTCGGGGATGCGGTCCGTCCAGATCATGAAGCGGCCGTAGACGTGGTTGTCGGGCAGCGGGAGGAGCGGCGCGCCCGTGACGGCCAGGTAGGCCTCGCGGTAGGTGTCGCTCGCCGTCGTCGCCGTGATCGAGACCTTCACCGAGTGCGTGCCGCTGTGCGCGCGCGTGTCGTCGACGGTGACGCTGCCCGTGCTCTTGGCGGAGACCCGCACGACGAAGGGCGCGGCCGGCTTCGCGCCGACGGCGAGCTTCTCGAAGTCCTCGCAGACGACACCGTTGCAAGCGGCGGCCGCGGCACCCGCGGCGCCGCTCGCGCCCGCGACGCCGACCGCACCGGCGGTGCCCGTCGCGCCCGCGACGCCGGTCGCCCCCGCGGCACCGACCGCGCCGCCAGCGCCCCCCGCCGCGCCGGCCGCCCCCGAGTCGCCCGCCGCGGCCCCCGCCGAGCCGGCCTGGCCCGCGGCGCCTGTGACGCTCGCGCCCGCGGCGCCGCTGCTGCCCGCGCCGCCCTTGTCTCCTCCGGCGCCTGACGGCGGCGGCGGGGTGGCGCTCCCGCAGCCGAGCGCGAGCGCTCCGAGCACAAACAAGCCGCGCGCGAGGCTGCGCGCGCCGGTCACGTCAGCCCCGGCAGCGGGGTCCCCATCCCGGCGAGCCGGCTGTCTCCGAAGCTCGTGACGTCGGAGAAGCCCATGTACTGGAAGCACGAGAGCAGCATGTCCGAGTACGAGGCCTTGTTCTGGAAGTCGACCATGCGCCCGCGCCGGAACGTGTTGTGCGCCACGCCCGCCAAGATCACCATGCAGTTGTTGATGGCGTGCGTGTCGCCCTGCGCGAGCTCGTTCCAGTGCACGACGAGCGTGTGGTCCCACAGCGTGCCGTCGCCGTCGGGCGTGTTCTTGAGGATCTCGTAGAGCCCGAGGTTCTGCGTCCACAGGTGCTTGTGGATCGTGCGGATGTTCTGGAACGCGGGCGCCGAGCTGTCGTGGCTCATGTCGTGGTGGCCCTGCGTCATCCCGAGGCTCTTGTAGATGCGGTTGCTCGTGTTGCCGCTCCAGTTGAACTGGATCGTGCGCGTCAGATCGCACGCGAACGCGAGCGCCGAGATCTGGAAGAAGAGCTTGCCGATCACCTCGTGGTTGTCATCGTTGAAGACGTCGATCTTCGTGCCGAGGTCCGTCGGCACGCAGGCCATGCCCGCCGAGGCCGAGCCCGTCGTGCTCTGCAGCGTGCGCTCGATGTCGCGCAGCGACGACATGTGCGTGTCGAGCTTCATCTTGTCGGCCGCGCCCACCTTCGCGCTGAGGGCCGTCGCCTCGGCGAGCACGAGATCGAGCGCCGACTGCTGCTTGGCGAGCTTCTTCTTGATGGCCGCCTGCGCGGCGGCGTCGTTCGGGTTGTTGAACGTGAAGATGCGCGCGTACGCCGCGTAGGGATCCGTCTCGGGCGGGATCGGGCTCTGCGTGCCCACCGGCCCCGCGTGCGAGTGCAGGTTCCAGATGTCGTTGTGGTTGCCGCCCACGCGGTAGACCAGGTGCTGGTACGGCAGGGTCGGCACGTCCTTGAGCACGCGCTCGCCGATGGCGCGGTCGGCGCTGGGCCCGAGGACGAAGCCGATCGTCGTCATGGCGCCGCCGATCGGGTAGCTGCCCGTGCCCGACGGCCACGGCGCGAGCGAGCTGCCGCCCTGCTCGTGGTTGTCGGCGACCGAGCCCGACGGCAGCTTGCCGAAGCGCTTGTCGAGGTTTTGTAGGATCAGCAGGTCGTTGCGATACGGCTCGAGCGGCGCGAGGAACTCGCCGAACTGGAAGGCCGTCTCGCCCGTCGCCGTGAAGCGGTGGTCGATCTGATCGCCGTTGGCCTGGAAGACGAACATGATGCGCTTGGGCGCCGTCGACGCGGGCGCGGCCTGCCCGAAGGCGCGGCGCGGGCGCATGGCGTCCAGCATGGGCAGCGCGAGCGCGACGCCCGAGGCGCCGCGCAGGAACGTGCGGCGCGAGAGCGGCTTGGCGAACGGCTTGTAGGAGCTCACGGGCTCACCTCCCGGTAGAGGAACGCATCGGTTCTCGTCAGGCCCACGAGCAGCTCTTTGAGGTTGTAGCTCGTGCCCTTGAAGTCGACGAGCAGCCGCGCCATCGAGCACGCGTCGGGGGTCTCGACCTCGCGGCCGTAGAAGAAGCGGAAGGTGTTCGTCACGTAGCAGCCGCGCACCTGGTCGCTCTTCGCGAGCAGCTGGCCGAGCGCCGTCGGGTCGGCCACGGCGCCGTTCGCGTCCTGCGTCGAGTCGACGGTGCTCGTCGTGTCGACGGGCTGGCCCGAGTCGTCGAGGGTGCGCGCGCGCCCGACGGCGTCGAAGCCCTCGAAGACGACGCCGATGGGATCCATGAGGTTGTGGCACCCCGCGCAGCTCGCGTTGGTGCGGTGCTGCGCGAGCCGCTGCTTCTGCGAGAGGCCCGCCTGCGAGGAGTCGTCGAGCGTGATGTTCACGTTGGGCGGCGGCGCCGGGACGATCTGGCAGAGCACCTCGGTGCGCGCCTCGAGGCCGCGGCGCACGATCGACGTGCGCGTCGCCTTGTCGTGCGCGAGCATCATGCCCTGCGTGAGGATGCCCGCGCGGCCCGGCGTGGCGACCTTCTGGAAGGCCGTGCCCGTCACGCCCGCGAAGCCGTAGTGCTTGGCGAGCGCGGCGTTGACGAACGTGTACGGCGCCGTCATCAGCGTCGTGAAGTCGCCCGAAGGCGAGCTCATCAGATCGGAGACGAACGCGTACGTCTCCTGCTGGAGGAGGCTCGGCAGGTTGGGATCGAGGTTCGGGAAGACCATCGGATCGCGCGTCATCTCGGAGAGCGCGTCGAGGCTCAGCCACTCGTTGAAGTACTCGAGCAGGCGCGAGGCCTTGGGGTCGGCGAGCAGCCGCCGCGCCTGCGCCTCGACCTGCGCCTGCGTCGCGAGCTGGCCGTTGTCGGCCGCCGTGAAGAGCGTCTGGTCCGGCATGCTCTGCCAGTAGAGGTACGACAGGCGCGAGGCCATCTCGTACGGCGACGGCGTCGCGTACGCACCCGTCGGCTTCGCGTTGAGCTCGAAGCGGTACAGGAACTGCTGCGACTGCAGCATGGCGTAGACGATCCACTCGATGCCGGTCTGGAAGTCGTAGCCGCTGCTGATCGCCTTCGCGTAGAGGGCCGTGTACGGCGCCGTGTCCGCCGTCGTGAGCGGGCGGCGGTAGACCTGCTTGCCGAACGACGAGACGAAGGCGGCCGCGCACGTCGCGTCCTTCGTGCCGTTCGCGCAGGTCACGAAGCCGGGCGCCGCCGCCGCGGCCGTCGAGATCGCGTCGGCCGCGTCCATGAACTTCTGCGCGGCCAGCGTCGGCACGTCGAGGTAGTCGCCGCTGTTGCGAAAGCCGAGCGAGACGGGCTCGGGCGGGAACTGCGCCGTCACCGTGGGCACCATCGACACGATCGCGGGCACGCTCGCGAAGAGGTCGGTGATCGTGTTGCGGTACTCGGCGTTGCTGAGGCGGCGCAGCG
>Ga0265314_10005730_pt1 | contig 11141 bp, 11 predicted proteins | sample 4126metaG_FD_203106 | JGI IMG/M metagenome (GOLD analysis project Ga0265314, IMG submission 203106) | Rhizosphere microbial communities from Carex aquatilis grown in University of Washington, Seatle, WA, United States - 4-1-26 metaG | ecosystem: Host-associated > Plants > Roots > Rhizosphere >... | reverse complement strand
GGCCTCCGAACTGCGCCTTGCCACCCAGCGGCTGCTGCGTGATCAGCGAGTACGGCCCGATGGAACGCGCGTGAATCTTGTCGTCCACCAGGTGCGACAGTTTCAACATGTAGATGTAGCCCACCGTGATCGGCTGTTCGAACTTCTCGCCCGTCATGCCGTCGCGCAGGCTGGTCTTGCCCGAACTGGGCAGACCCGCGCTCGCCAGCAGCGCTTTGATTTCCGGCTCACGGGCGCCGTCGAATACCGCCGATCCCATGAACACGCCATTCTTGAGGGTCGGCGCCACCGCCTCGAGCTCATCCTCACTCATATCGGCGATGGTGTCGGCCAGCACCGTGTCCTTGAACAACGCTTTGAGATCGCGGCGGATCGCTTCGGCGCGAGTGTTCTGCTTCAGCAACTCCGCAATCTTCAGACCCAGTTCATGACCCGCCCATCCCAGGTGGGTTTCAAGAATCTGTCCCACGTTCATACGGCTGGGCACTCCGAGCGGGTTCAGGACAATCTCGACCGGCGTTCCATCCTCGAGGTACGGCATATCCTCTTCCGGCAGAATGCGCGCGATCACACCCTTATTGCCGTGGCGTCCTGCCATCTTGTCGCCGACGCTCAGCTTGCGCTTCATGGCGATGTACACCTTCACGAGCTTGATCACGCCCGGCGGCAACTCATCGCCCTTAGTCAGTTTGTCTTTCTTTTCGTTGAGGATCTTCTTGAGCACGTCGATCTGGCGCGAGGTCATTTCTTCGATCTCGTCGATCTGCTCGTTCACCCGCGGATCCTTGTCGGCGTATTTGATCCGCTTCAGGTTACGGGTCGAGATGCGCTCGATCGTGTCGCGGTCCAGAATCGTGTCCTTGGTCAGCAACCGCTTATTGGTACGCTCGTCGTGCAAATCGGCTTGCACTTCTTTGCCGCCCAGCAGGCCTTCCAAACGCTTCAGGCGCTCGTCGGTCAGAATCCGTATCTCGTCCGACAGGTTCTTTTCGAGTTTCGCGATCTGATTGCCTTCAATCGTCTTCGCCCGCTCGTCCTTCTCTTGCCCTTTGCGCGAGAAGATCTTCACGTCCACCACGATGCCTTCGATTCCAGGCGGGCAGTAGAGCGAAGCGTCGCGCACATCGCCGGCTTTTTCGCCGAAGATGGCGCGCAGCAGTTTTTCTTCCGGCGTCAGTTGCGTCTCACCCTTCGGAGTAACTTTTCCGACGATGATGTCGCCCTGCTTGATGCCGGCGCCGATGCGGATCACGCCCGCTTCGTCCAGATTTCGCAGCGTGGATTCACTGACGTTCGGAATGTCGCGGGTCACTTCCTCGGGACCAAGTTTCGTGTCGCGAGCTTCGAGTTCGAACTCTTCGATGTGAACCGAGGTGTAGTAATCCTCTTTCACCATCTTTTCTGAAACCAGGATCGCGTCTTCGAAGTTGTAGCCGCGCCACGGCATGAACGCGACCAGCACGTTGCGTCCCAGCGCCAACTCGCCAAAGTCGGTGCACGGGCCGTCGGCAATCACTTGCCCCTTCACCACCCGCTGGCCTTTTTTCACGATCGGCTTCTGGTTGATGCAGGTGTTCTGATTCGAGCGCTTGAACTTGGTGAGCTGATAAATGTCGCTGCCCACTTCGCGCGACAACTGCATCGGATGATGCTCGCCCTCGACCCGAACGATGATGCGTTCGGAATCGACCGAATCGATGATTCCGTTACGGCGCGCCAGCACGACCGCGCCCGAATCGCGCGCGGTAACGCCTTCCATCCCCGTTCCCACAATTGGAGCCTGCGCCCGCAGCAGCGGCACGGACTGACGCTGCATGTTCGCGCCCATCAGCGCGCGGTTGGCGTCGTCGTGTTCGAGGAACGGCACCAGCGAGGCCGCCACCGAAACCAGTTGCTTCGGGCTGACGTCCACGTAATCCACTTCATCGCGATTCACCAGCACGAAGTTGCCCGCCTTGCGCGCGTTGACCAGCTCGCCGGCGATGCGGCCCTTGTCGTCCAGTTCGATGTTGGCCTGAGCAATGGTGTGACGGTCTTCTTCCCACGCCGACAGATAGAACGAAAACGGCTCGACCTCGACCGGCTTCTTGCGCCGTTCCTTGAGATCGGCGTTGACCTTTTCCATCTCGCTCTTTTCGGCATAGTCGCCGACTTTGAAGTTGCTGTCCCCGGCGTTGACGACGATGACGTAGTCCACCACCCGCGAGTTCTTTACCTTGCGGTACGGCGACTCGATGAAACCGTAGTCGTTGATGCGCGCAAAGCAGCTCAGCGACGAGATCAGGCCGATGTTCGGGCCTTCCGGCGTTTCAATCGGGCAGATGCGTCCATAGTGTGTCGGGTGAACGTCGCGAACTTCAAATCCAGCGCGTTCACGCGATAATCCGCCCGGCCCCAGCGCGGACAGACGCCGCTTATGCGTGATTTCCGAAAGCGGATTCGTCTGATCCATGAACTGCGACAGCTGCGACGATCCGAAGAACTCGCGAATCGCGGCCATCACCGGTTTCGCGTTGACCAGATCGTGCGGCATGGCCGTCGACATTTCCTGGTACACGCTCATCTTTTCCTTGATCGCGCGTTCCATCCGAACCAGGCCAATGCGGAACTGGTTTTCCAGCAACTCGCCCACGGCGCGCACGCGGCGATTGCCGAGGTGATCGATGTCGTCGACCGCGCCAATATTCTTGCGCAGTTTGAGCAGGTACTTGATGGTCGCGTAAAAGTCGTTGGGATCGAGGGTGCGCTGATCGAGACTCGTCGCTTCCTGGTTCTCAAACAGCTTGATGTTGAACTTCAGCCGGCCCACGCGCGAGAAGTCATACTTCCGCGGATCGAAGAACATGCCCTGGAACAATGCCGTCGCCGTGTCCAGCGTCGGCGGATCACCGGGACGCAGTTTGCGATAAATCTCGATCAAAGCTTCCGATGGACTGGTGATCGAATCGCGCCGCAGCGTCTGGCTGATCACCGTGCCCACGTCGTCGCGCTCCGGGAAGAACACGCTCATCTCGATCACGCCTGATTCCAGAATCTTTGCCACTTTGTCGGCCGTGATTTCCGAGTTGGCCTCCAGCAGCACTTCACCGGTCGTGGTGTCGACAATGTCGCTCGCCGCCCACGCGCCCTCGAGATCGGTCGTGTCCACTTCGATTTCGGTAATCTTCGCCTTCTGAATTTCCTTCAGCGTGGCGGGCGTGATTTTGCGGCCAGAGTGCGCAACTTCGTCACCCGACTTCGACTTGATGCTGTGCGCCAGCTTCATGCCCAGCAGATTCGTGGGCTTTTCGCTCGCCGGATCAAGCGTCCAGAACAGCTTCTTGTCGCGCACCACCAGTCGGTCCGTGGTGTAGAAAGTCTTCAGAATATCCTCGCCCGAACGAAGGCCGAGAGCACGCAGGAAAATCGTGCCCAGGAACTTGCGCTTGCGGTCGATGCGCACGTAGAGAACGTTCTTCTGGTCGTATTCGAACTCCACCCACGAGCCGCGGTAGGGAATGATCTTTCCCAAGAAATAAGTGCGATTGGCCGCCGTCTCGAAGAACACGCCCGGCGAGCGGTGCAACTGGCTGACGATGACGCGCTCGGTTCCATTGATGATGAAGGTTCCGTTTTGCGTCATCAGGGGCACGTCGCCAAAGAAAACTTCCTGCTCCTTGATGTCGCGAATGGAACGATTGCCCGCTTCATCCTTGTCCCAGATGGTGAGCCGCATCGTGACCTTGAGCGGCGCCGAGTAGGTCATGCCGCGCTCTTCGCATTCCGGCACATCGTATTTCAGCTGCAAGCCCACCGGATCGCCGCACTTGTTGCAGAAGTCGGGAGTATTCGCGTTGTAGGTGCCGCACTTGTGGCAGAGAACCTCGCCGGGATGAAACGGGTCCGTGATCACCGTCGATCCGCAATTCTTACAAGTCGTGCGCAAGTGATGCAGCCCCTTCAGGTGGCCGCACTTGCACTCCCAGTTGCCGATCGCGAAATCCACAAACTCCAACTGGGAAACGTTGCGGAAGTCGGTAATCGGAAACACCGACTGAAACACCGCCTGCAGCCCGCCGTCTTCGCGCTCGCTGGGCAGTTTGTCCATCTGCAGGAAGCGGTCATAGGAGCGCTTCTGAACTTCGATCAGGTTCGGGATCTGGATGGTTGCTGGAATTTTGGAAAAATCGAAACGCTTGCGGTGTATATTGTGCTTTGTCATTCTCAGGAACTCCTGCTTTCAGGCAGCCTGGGGCTGCGGTACAAGCGGAATGAGGGCGCAAAAAGTAGCGCCAAAATACTGCTACGGGTTAATGAGCGGTGTACGCAGAAAAAGAGAGCAGCCCCCGCTAGGACATGCCTGTCCGCAGGCGCCGCTTGCGACGCTTACTCTTGAATAACTTGTAAAATTCCGCGCCAGTTCAAAAGGCCTGTTCCGTCCCGCCGCCCGCGGGACCGGCTGCCATACTTTTATTCCAGCGACCCTTTTCCGTTCCGCTTCCTGGGTCTATTTGGAGGATGCGGGTCGCTCGCCGTCGCCTCGCAGTGAAGCCAGGGTAAGCGGGTTATTTATTAGATATTAACACCACTCCCCAGGATTCAGCTACTGTTCGGTCAAATAATTGCAGGCGGCATACCCGCTAGACGAGATCCTTCGCTTCGCTCAGGATGACGCCAGCGGGCTCCCGCTTCGCTCACGCCCGCTAAACGGCGTCTACTTGACTTCGACAGTTGCGCCCGCCTCGGTGAACTTCTTCCGGATGGTCTCGGCCTCGTCCTTCGAGACGCCCTCTTTTATGCTCTTCGGAGCGCCGTCCACCAAGTCTTTCGCCTCTTTCAAGCCGAGGCTGGTGACTTCGCGCACCGCCTTGATTACATTGATCTTATTGGCTCCCACTTCCTTTAGAACGACCGTGAATTCGGTCTTTTCTTCCGCCGGAGCCGCCGCGCCCGCCGCTGCCCCACCGGCAACCGCCACCGGAGCCGCTGCCGCCGCCGAAACGCCCAGACGCGATTCCAGTTTCTTCACTAGCTCTGCCGCTTCCAGCAACGACAGGCCGACTATCGACTCTTCCAACTGCTGTAAATCCGCCATGTGAATCTCTCCGCTTTATGTAAGATTTGCGATTTCGCTATCGCTCGGCCAGGTTTCCAGTGCGACCAGGTCCGTCCACTCCGGTGCCAGACAACACCAAAGTTTCAGACCGCGCCACCCCTAGCTTTGCGACAGCTAAATCTTTTTTCGAGCAGCATCGCTGCCCAGAAAATTCTGCAATTTTGCAATCGGGTAATTTGGCAATTTGGAAACCCGCGTCGCCGGCTTTCAAATTACACAATTTCAAAATTATCCAATTACCAAATCGACCTCTACGCTTCCTTGAATTTCTTCTCCTGCACTCCCTGGTCGATGACCACCGCCAGGTTCCGCCCAACCGCATTCATCGCCGTGACCAGGCGCTGAGCCGGAGCGTTCAACAGGAACAGTAGCTTTGAATAAAGTTCGCTCTTCGACGGCATGGTCGCCAGCGATTCGATCTCCTTGACCGTGATCACGCGGCCTTCGACCACCCCAGCCTTGAAGCTAAATTCCGGATGCTCCTTGGCATACTTCGCAAGAGCCTTCGCCAGCGCCACCGGATCGCCTTCGGTGTAGGCGATCGAGGTCACACCCTGAAGGTTCTTCAGCGCTCCCTCAACTTTGGTGCCTTTGCCGGCGCGCTCGGCCAACGTGTTCTTCACCACGCGATACTTCGCTCCGGTCGGACGCAGTGCCTTGCGCAATTCGAAATCCTGCGTCACCGTCAGCTTGGAGTAGGTAGCCACAATCATGCTCGAAGCGTGCTTCAGTTCCCCACCGAGTTTTTCAACCTGCGCAACTTTCTTTGCTCTGGTAACCGCCATGTTCAAACCCTTTCACATAAGTCGTTGGTCGCTTGTCGTCGGTCGTTCGGATCGTCGGGTGCCTTCCAGGCTCACCGAACGACGAACGACCATCGACGAACGACGATCTATGTCTTCGCCGCAACCTCGATCGGAGTCGTGTCCAACGCGATCCCCGGTCCCATGCTCGAACTCAGGTAGCAGGCCTTGATGTATTTGCCCTTGGCCACCGAAGGTTTCGCCTTGATCACACTCGAGATCAGCACGGTAGCGTTGTCGATCAACTTGTCGGGCGTAAAGGAAATCTTCCCCACCGGCACGTGCACCAGCGCCGTCTTGTCGGTGCGGAACTCGACCTTGCCGGCCTTGACTTCCTGCACCGCGCGCGCCACGTCCATGGTGACGGTACCTGTTTTTGGATTCGGCATCAGCCCCTTCGGTCCGAGAACCTTGCCCAGCCGCCCCACCGATTTCATCATGTCGGGCGTGGCAATCAGCGCGTCGAAGTCGGTCCAGTTCTCTTTCGTGATCTTCTCGACCATGTCTTCGCCGCCAACAAAATCCGCGCCCGCCGCCTCGGCCTCGCGGACCTTCTCGCCGCTCGCGATCACCAGAACTTTTTTCGACTTGCCCAGTCCATGCGGAAGCACGACCGTGCCCCGCACCATCTGGTCCGCATGTTTTGGATCGACGCCCAGCCGCAGCGTCACTTCGACCGTCTCGTCGAACTTTGCGTATTTCACTTTCTGCAGGAGTGGAACCGCTTCCTGCAGCGTGTAAGGCCGCGGCTCAACTGCCTTCCGCGACTTCTCGATATTCTTTCCTGACTTCTTCATGTTCACCTCAGTCTCCCACCGCGCTTCGCTGTTCCGAAGGGCCGTGGTGTTTGCGACAAATTTTGCAATTTTGTAATCGGGTAATTTGGTAATTTGAAAAACCAAAACTTTGGACCTCTTCAATTACACAATTACCAAATTACTCAATTACCCAATGACTTCAATGCCCATCGATCGCGCCGTGCCGCGCACGCTCTTGATCGCAGCATCGACCGACGCCGCGTTCAAATCCGGCATCTTCTGCTTCGCAATATCCTCGACCTGCTTCAGCGTCACCTTGCCAACCTTATCTTTATTGGGCGTGCCCGATCCCTTGGCGATGCCCGCCGCGCGCTTCAGCAACACCGACGCTGGCGGAGTCTTGGTGATAAACGTGAACGTGCGGTCGCTGTACACCGTGATCACGACCGGAACAATCAATCCTTCCAGTTCCTTCTGTCCGGTGCGCGCATTGAACTGCTTGCAGAACTCCATGATGTTGACTTGCGCCTGCCCCAGCGCAGGTCCCACCGGAGGCGCCGGCGTCGCCTTGCCCGCCGCAATCTGCAACTTCACCGATCCTGTAACTTTCTTAGCCATGATGCCTTTCCCGTACCTTAGTGCTAATCTCCAGCCCCGAGTCTAGGATTTTCGGCTCGGCGCCTTACCACTTTCTATTGAAACATTCACGCTTCGTATCAGGGCATCGCTTTAGCGATGCCGCAAACCTTGCGAGAGACTACGCCCCTTTTAGGGGCTGGACAGCGCGTTACGCGACCTTCTCCACCTGCCCAAACTCCAACTCCACCGGAGTCGAGCGCCCGAAAATCGTCACCATCACTTTCAAAGTCTCGCGGTCCTCGTTGACGTCGTCGACGATGCCCGTAAAGGTCGCGAACGGCCCTTCTCCGATGCGCACCGTCTCGCCTTTTTCGAATTTGACTTTGAGCTTCGGCTTCTCCCGGCTGTCAGCCACTTTGTAAACGATGTGGTTGACTTCTTCATCCGACAGCGGAGTCGGTTGCTGCCCCGTGCCCACAAATCCGGTAACACGCGGCGTCGACTTCACCACGTGCCACACGTGATCGTCCATGTCCATCTCCACCAGCACGTAGCCGGGATAGAACATGCGCTCCGAGGTGTACTTCTTGCCGCCACGGACTTCGGTGACCGACTCGGTCGGAATCAGCACCTTGCCAATTTTGTCCTGCAATCCGAAAGCCTGCACCCGCGACTCGAGCGACTCCCTCACCTTGCGCTCGAATCCCGAATAGGCGTGGATGATGTACCACTTCATATTCGGGTTCCGCGCGGGCTCACCGCTCAGAACCGCTTCCGCAGGCGGTGGAGGCGGTGGCTGCTGACCGCCCTGGTCCGCTGCTGCGCTTTCGTCCTTCTCTTTATTCGAATCCGTATCCGGCATTCAATCGCTTCTTTCGCTCGCTGCCTAGTGCCGCGAGAAATAATGCAGCATCCGCTCCAAACTGTTGCTGATCGCCAGATCTGTCAGGAAGAAAAATAATCCAAACAGAAACACGGTAATAATGACGACCGTCGTCGTTCCCTGGACTTCCTTGAGCGATGGAGACGTGACTTTCTTCATCTCTGTGCGCACGTCGTGGTAAAAAGTCCTGATCCGCTCCGGCCAGGACCGCAACGTGGTGGCAATCGCGTTCTGTTCTACTGCTGTCGCCATACCTTCCCGCTTTCCTCGACTGCTCCCTCTCGGGCCCGAAATCTGGCAGGGGCGGAGGGATTCGAACCCCCAAGTTCGGTTTTGGAGACCGACAGTTTAACCGTTGAGCTTACGCCCCTAAAAAAATTGGTAATTTTGTAATTTGTAATTGGTAATTTGAAAACCAAGCCAGGTCTCTTCGCCTTGGGGTTTTCAATTACAAATTACCCATCACCAATTACAAATCTATTTCACTTCTTTATGCGTCGTGTGCTTGCGGCACCGGCTGCAGAACTTCTTCAGCTCCAGCCGGTCCGGTGTCGTTTTGCGGTTCTTGGTCGTCGAATAATTCCGCTCTTTGCAATCGCCGCACTGCAACGTAATAATTTCTCGGGGCATTTCAACAGCTCCTGGCTGCTAGCTCTTAGCTTTTAGCTCAAAACCAAACGGCTCTCGATGCTTTCGCTTCTGCAATCTGACCTCTTACTTCTGACTTGCCTTACGTAATAATCTCCGCGATCGTGCCCGCGCCCACCGTGTGGCCGCCTTCGCGGATCGCGAACCGCAATCCCTTTTCCATTGCCACCGGCGTGATCAGTTCGATCACCAGGCTCACGTTGTCTCCCGGCATTACCATCTCCGTCCCCGCCGGCAACTCCGCAATCCCCGTCACGTCCGTCGTCCGCAAATAAAACTGCGGACGATAGCCCTTGAAGAACGGTGTGTGCCGCCCGCCTTCTTCCTTCGTGAGGATATACACCTCAGCTTTGAACTTCGTGTGCGGCGTGATCGATCCCGGCTTCGCCAGCACCATCCCGCGCTCCACGTCTTCTTTCGCGATGCCGCGCAGCAACAGCCCGGCATTGTCGCCCGCCATGCCTTCGTCCAGCTGCTTCTTGAACATCTCCACGCCCGTGACTACCGTCTTGCGCGTTTCCCGGAAGCCGACAATTTCCGCTTCCTCACCGACCTTGATCTTCCCGCGCTCAATCCGGCCCGTCACTACAGTTCCGCGGCCCTGAATCGAAAAAATATCTTCGATCGGCATCAGGAACGGCTTGTCCAGCTCCCGCGCCGGCTGCGGCACGCTCTTGTCCACCGCCTCCATCAGCGCGTCAATCTGCTTCTCCCACTTCTCGTCGCCGTTCAACGCCAGCAGCGCCGACAGTCGAATCACTGGCACATCGTCGCCCGGAAACTGATAGCTCTTCAGCAGCTCGCGCACCTCAAGCTCGACTAAGTCGAGTAACTCGGGATCGTCCACCGCATCGCACTTGTTCAGCGCAACGACAATGTAAGGAACGCCCACCTGGCGCGCCAGCAGCACGTGCTCGCGCGTCTGCGGCATCGGACCGTCCGTCGCCGCCACCACCAGAATCGCGCCATCCATCTGCGCCGCGCCCGTGATCATGTTCTTGATGTAATCGGCGTGGCCGGGGCAGTCGACGTGCGCGTAGTGCCGGTTCGGCGTCTCATACTCGACGTGCGCCGTGGCAATGGTGATGCCGCGCGCCTTCTCTTCCGGAGCGTTATCGATCGAATCGAACGACCGGAACACGATCTTCGGGTTGTGCTTCTGCAAGACCTTCGTGATCGCCGCCGTCAACGTGGTCTTGCCGTGGTCGATGTGACCAATCGTCCCTACGTTGCAGTGCGGCTTTGTCCGTTCAAATTTTTCCTTCGCCATAATTGCGTTGCCTCGCTAATCAGTCGATAGTGACTTGGTAATCCACTCAGTAATACTGATACAGCTTGTGAAACTTTGCCCGCAGCGCCGGATCGACTTCTTCGATCTTCGAGAGATAAAACTCCCGGACCTGCGCCTGATCCGAAACCGGGAGCGCACTATACAAAGATCGTGCCGTTCCGGCCTTGTCTCCCGTAGCCAGGTCGATCGCATCCGCCGCGAACGCCGCGTCCAGATTGCGGACTCGAATCTTGCGGCTATCCAGCCCCTTCAAATACTTCGTGACCCGGTCCGCCGCAAACGCCTTTTCCATCGCGGCTTTCAGGTCGCCGAACTCCCGCTCTTTCTCGACCTTGATCGTGCCTTGCTCGAAACCCATAGCCAAATTTCAACCTGCCAGATCCCTCGCACAAAACGCTCGGGATTTCGGCTGCGGGCTCCCGCTTCGCTCACGCCCGCAAAACGCCTTAACTCTGGAGCGGGAGACGGGGATCGAACCCGCGACCAACAGCTTGGAAGGCTGTGACTCTACCACTGAGTTACTCCCGCCACCCGTAAACCCTTTGATTTCATCACCGCAGTGTCCAACGGTGTCCAAACTTACGTTGCCCGAGTTAATCTCAGAACCGACAAATTGCACGGTGTCCACGGTTATGCTCGTCTTTAAGATCTGTCAGAAATACATGGAGCCGATGATCAGGATTGAACTGATGACCTCTCCCTTACCAAGGGAGTGCTCTACCAACTGAGCTACATCGGCCCACCTAAAACCTGTTTGTCATCCTGAGCGAAGCGAAGGACCTGCCTTCTTCCCCGCACCGCCTCAGACTTCCAACTCTTCAATCCGGCTTCGCGTTCTCCCGCTCTTCGTCGATCCGCGTCCGCCAATAATGCAGCGCCGTTCTTAAAGCCAGCAGTCCCAGGATCACCAGCGTTGCGCTGCGCAGTCTAACGCTGCCATTGAAGATGCGAACCGGTTCGTCCGACAGCGTGGTCCAGGCTAAAACGCCAAACACGGCGTACCCGATAAGAGCCAGCACAAACTTCTTTTTGATCGTCACACAAAGCCAAGTTTCAAGGTTTCAAAGTTTCAGGGTTTCAAAGC
>Ga0265314_10005725_pt1 | contig 11143 bp, 9 predicted proteins | sample 4126metaG_FD_203106 | JGI IMG/M metagenome (GOLD analysis project Ga0265314, IMG submission 203106) | Rhizosphere microbial communities from Carex aquatilis grown in University of Washington, Seatle, WA, United States - 4-1-26 metaG | ecosystem: Host-associated > Plants > Roots > Rhizosphere >... | reverse complement strand
CAGAATACTTTTTCTAAGCACGTGGCGAATTCGAAAGATACGCTGAAGCGCAACCAGTTCGGCGGAACATTGGGCGGAAGGATCATCAAGAACAAGCTGTTCTTTTTTGTGGGCGAACAAAGCACTCTGATTCGCAGTTTTACTCCCAACAACGTCTCCAACATTCCGACCGCCGCCATGCTGCAAGGGGACTTTAGCGCTGTCACGGTTCCGGAGCCTTGCAACACGCTCAAAACCAGAATTCAACTGAAGGCACCGTTCGATAGCAACAATCACGTGAACCCGTCGCTGTTCTCGCCGGTGGCACTGAACATCATGAAGCTTTCCGGATTCCCCTCGCCGTCGCTGGCGACCGACGTATGCGGTACGTTTAACTTCGGCCGACGTAACAACAGCAACCAATACGATTCGCTGGCGCGCGCGGACTATCAATTGAGCGAAAAGCATTTCTTTTTCTTGCGCTATTTGATGGCCAAGCTGAACGCTCCTTCCGACCACGATCCGACGAATCTTGTCGCTGGCACTACGGCGATTCTGGATTTTCAAACGCAGAGCGCGGTGTTTGGAGATACCTACTTGATTGGGGCCGGAACTGTGAATAGTTTCCACGCCACACTGAACCACGCGGCCGTCCCCAAAATTAGTCCTCAGGTGTTTTCGCCCTCGTCGGTGGGAATCAACATCTGGGACGGCGTGCCTGGATTGACGAGGATTGCCATCACGGGGGGGTTCAACATCGCCTCCAATAATGAGACCCCTAGCACGTACAACACAACGGATTTTGAGTTTGCAGACGACGTCAGCTTGGTACGCGGCGCGCATCAAATCGGATTTGGCGCAGACTACATTCGTGGATACATCAACGCGTACTCCGGGCTTAACGCCTCGGGTCCCTTTACGTTCGCAGGGTCGGTGCTGGGCTCCGGATTGGCGGACTTCCTGCTCGGTAAGCCCTCCGCGTTCACTCAGGCTACGAACACCGTCGGATACGACCGCTCCAACTATTCCGGCGTCTACGTGCAGGACAATTGGAAACTGACGTCGCGCCTCACGATCGGATACGGATTGCGCTGGGATCCGTTTCTAGCCGTGACATCAAAATACGGCTGGTTGAATCGATTTGATCCTGCGCTGTTTGCCCAAAACGTTCACAGTTCCGTATACACCAATGCACCTGCCGGCTTGCTTTTCGTCGGCGATCAGGGCTATCCCGGCAACGGCGTCGCGAATGCGCGCTACAACAATTTTGCGCCGCGGGTGTCTCTCGCCTGGGATCCGAAGGGCGATGGCAAGATGTCGGTGCGCGCCGCCTGGGGACGTTTTTTCGACCTCCCTGGCTTCAATAATTACATCGGAATCGCGCAGAGCCCGCCGTTTGGGAATAACACGACCGTCACCAATCCAGCCAGCTTTGCGAACCCATGGCAAGGAGTGCCCGGTGGCAATCCCTATCCTTTGACCTTGAGCACGAATTCGCCCTTCATCAATTTTGGAGCCTATGAGAACTTCACTACCGATCCCAAGACTACCTATGTTCAGCAATGGAGCATGAGTGTGCAGCGCCAGCTTGGCTCCAATTGGCTGGCCATGGTGAACTATGTGGGCAATAATACAATTCACGTTTGGGGTGGCAATCAAGCGAATCCCGGCGTCTACGTGCCCGGAAACTGCAAGGCCGGCCAATACGGACTGACGGCGGCAGGTCCCTGTTCGACCGTCGGGAACGTTAGTTTCCGCCGGTCGTTGATTTTGCAAGATCCGGCTAAGGGCATCTTTTATGGTCTGATCAATCAGGTCGATGACGGTGGCACCGCCAGCTACAACGGCCTAAACTTTTCCGTGCAGCGGCGCAGCGCGAAAGGCTACAGCATTCAGGCCAACTACACCTGGTCGCACTGCATTAGCGATCAGGCAAATCCCGAACTCGGTGTCGCGGGATTGAATTTTATGATCCCCGACAACCGGCGCGCCGACCGCGGCAACTGCACCCTGGGCGACCGGCGGCAGATTTTCAACCTGTCAGCCGTTTACGAAACGCCCAAATTCGCGAATCCGAAACTGCGTATGCTGGCCAGCGGTTGGCAGATTTCCCCGATTATCCGGGCATCGTCAGGCCCCTACCTTACCATTCTGTCGGGAGTCGATTACGCTCTCACCGGCCAGACGACCTACGAGCGCCCCAATCAAGTCCTGGGCGATGTCTACTTGCCAAACAAAGGACCGGACGGTTACCTGAACCCGGCGGCTTTCGCCAATCCAACGACGCCGGGAACCTACGGGAACAGCGGACGCGATAGCGTGCAATCGCCAGGTTCCATTTATATCAACGCCGGAATCACGCGCACGTTCTATATCCGCGAGAAGATGAACCTGCAGTTCCGCGCGGAGGCATTTAACATCCCGAATCTGGTCAATTGGGGCCCTCCCAACGGTCTTTCAGGGAACGGCACTTCTACTGCTAGCGCGGGGTTCATCACGCCCACGGCTGCGCTGAATAACCCGAACTTCGGCAAAATTCTTTCCGCCGACGATCCCCGCATACTACAGGGGGCGCTCAAGTTTGTTTTCTAAACCCACGACGCTGGACGCCGTTGCAATTTAGTGATAAGAATCGCTTATAGGGAGTTATTGAAATGACACAGAAACTGCTCGCGATTGGCGCAGGAATTTGCATGGCTGCGCTACCAGTGCTGGCGCATCATTCCTTCGCCGCAGAGTTCGATGGAAACAAGCCGGTCAAGCTTTCCGGCACGATGACCAAACTCGAATGGACCAATCCGCATATCTGGCTCTATCTTGACGTAAAGGACGAGGGCGGCAACGTGGTGAAGTGGCAGTGCGAGGGCGGCCCCATCAACACACTGACCCGCAATGGCTGGACCAAGGAAGCTCTGAAGACCGGCGATAAAGTGACCATCGAAGGCTGGCTGGCCAAAGACGGCTCCAAAACCTGCAACGCCCGCTCGGTGAAGCTGCCGGACGGCAAGAGTGTGTTCGCGGGCTCATCCAACGGCGAGTATCGCTAGGAGCGTTATGAAATCCACCATTCTGTTGGCCGTCCTGTTCGCGATTTCAGCTTTCGCGCAGAACGCACCGAAGCCTCCTACGGGTCCGGTGCCGCGCCTGTCCGACGGCAAGCCCGACCTGAGCGGCGTGTGGGATCGCCCCTACGTGCCAGACATGAGCAAGACTGGCAAGAATCAGGAGGGATTATCCGAGCTTCCCTTCACCGAGTGGGGTCTTGCGGAATGGAAGAACTATCATGCCGAGGACGGGGATTACACGGGCGCCTGCCTGCCCTTCGGCCTGGTTCGCTCCATCAATTCGCCTATGCCCATGCAGGTCGTGCAGAATACCAAGTACGTGTCGCTAGATTTCGAAGTCGATAACTGGTTCCAGGTCGTTCCCATCGACGGGCGCGCGCATCGCAAACAAGAGCCCACATGGTCGGGCGATTCCGTCGGCCACTGGGAGGGCGATACGCTGGTCCTCGACACCATTAACTTCAACGGGAAGACCAAGCTCGACACCATCGGACACCCGCACAGCAATCAATTGCATGTGATCCAGCGCTGGACGCGCACGGATCTAGGCCACATCTCTTACGAAATCACCATCGACGATCCCAAGACCTACACCAGGCCTTGGAAGAATATCCGCACCTTCACGCTCCGCCCGGACTGGGAAATCATGGAGTACTCCTGCGAAGAGAACAATAAGAGCCTGTGGGAAGGGCGCATTAAGGTCCCCAAATACTAGGCCCGCTTACGGCTTCGTTGACGGCACAATGTGTTCTAGATCCTGATTATTTTCTGTACAGTCGGATTCCATGATGCGTTCGTCGCGAGGCGGATGCCGGAGGATCAGACGGTAGGCCCACGACTTGGTGAAGACCTCCGGGTCTTCCATGGTTGCTTCATAGTAAATGGTCCTGTCCGGTTGCAGGGAGTAGCGTTCCACCACATGCAGAGCCTCGCTATGGAAATGCCCCGCGCCAGGAAGCCAAGTGATGTTGTTGAATCCGACGACATCCACCACGAAGGTGTCGCCCTCCCACCGTCCAGTGGAGTGTCCCATGAAGCTGGGGTCCAGATCGGAGGGGTGCGGCTTGCCGTCCACAGGAATGCTGCGGAACGCATGACCTGACTCATAGAGAATCGCGACTTTCTTCGGAGTCTGGATGATTTCGAGCGGCACCACGCTCCCCGTAATGCGCGGCACTCCCGCCATCTTGCACCGTACATTCGGATCATTGCGGTTATCTGATGCTAGCTCCGCTACCTTGGCTTCCAACTCTTTGCGATAGGGCGCCGGGCCAGCAGGCGGCCCCCAGTTGCTCTTGGTGCCCTGGCCCGGCCGTAACTCTCCGGTCTCCCCGAATAGCGCTACGCCGAAGGCTTGCCAGATCCCGCTCAGATCAGGTTTTCCATCGAAGGCGCGAGGTAGCGTCGAGCCATTCTCCGTTGCAGCCCGAGCCTGGCTTTGGCCGTATGCCGTGAGCGATACGAACGCGAAGAAAGTGGCGTGAATCAGCTTCATAGGAAAGCCCTACTACTCTGAAGGCGGTCCGAGGAACAGTTTCTTTCCATCAGGAAACGTAACCTCCCGCCCAGCCATCCGGTTGGAGCCATCCTTGGAGGACCAACCTGTAATGGAAATGGCATCGTTGATTTTTAGGATGTCCCTGGTCCAGCCCGTCCGGCGCAAGATGTTTGGCGGGTGGCCTTCCACGACAATTGTAGTGACCTTGCCCGATCCGGTGCCAGAATCTACCGTGAGGTACACATGAGGATTTGTCCACTCAATTTTTGTAACGACACCGCTGATCGAAATAGGTTTTTTGCCGTCGTACTCGGCCGCAAAAGAATGATGTGCCAGAACCCGAGTACTCAGCAAGAAAACTAGGCTTAAAGCGATCGAAAGTCTTTTCATCAGTAACTCCTACCGCTCTGTCATTCTAGATCAACACAGCAGCCAATGGCTAAACCCGGAGTTGGCGAGCAAGCGATCTCCGTTTCGTTCGCGGGGGAAAGAACTTTGCGAGTATACTCGATGAAAGTCACCCTATGCGCAGTTTGCTAACCACCTCAACTCTTGCAATTCTGGTCGCAGCGTTCTGCTTTGCCCCATCGGCCCCCGGCGGAGAATCACTTGACCCTCTGACCGTTGATCCGCCACACTACACCCTGGAAATCGAAAACCAGTGGACCCGTGTGTTTCGCGAGCACATGGGGCCGCGTGACACGATGATCATGCACCAGCATCCCCTTCCTGGCTCGGTTATCATCATGTTGACGGATCGCCACAACCGCCTGACGGCTCCCGATGGCACGGTCCGCGAATTCCAAAATAAAGCGGGTTACGTGATGTGGTCAGCCGCAAGCAGCCACCGAAGCGAAAACCTGGAGGCCATTCTGTTTGAAGCGTTGCAAATTGAACCCCGTGCCTCCGCAGGAGCCTCGCCCACACCCGCCCCTGTCGAAAAATCCGATCCTGTCAGGACAGACCCCCAGCACTTTCACATGGAATTGGAAAACGAGTACGTACGCGTCATTCGCATCAATGTTGGTCCGCACGAAAAGATAAGCCTGAACGAACACCCCGATACTAAATCCGTCGTCGCTTACCTGACGGACTATAACGCGAAAGTCACCGAAATCAGTGGCAAATCGAGCCACCTTTCGTATAAGGCCAAGCAGGTACGTTTTGTCGACGCCTCCGGAGCGCACACGGAGGAGAACTTAAGCGACTCTCCCATGGAACTGATCCGAGTCGAGCTAAAACAAGCACGCTAGGACAGCCCGGGCGCGACCTCGCGAACGTCAGAAAATCCCCGCCACAGCGATTAGCTTTCAGAACCCGTCAAAATTTATTCAGGCGCCCTGATTACCGGCTCGATCAAGCACCGCATAGTGCGTGGATAACGGCGTATCCGGAAGTAATCTCACTTTGATGTAACGCCCAAACCGGAGAACTGGCAATTCGCAGGCTACCGATAATGTTCGTTATCCAGCGATATATCGGGGTAGGTTGGCGAAACGGATTTGAGCCTTTTACTTTTTGTGAGCCTGGATGTAATCCAGGGTGAAGTCTGCAACGCCGAACTGGTCAAGTCGAGCTGCCTGTCTCTTGCGTCCTCAAGCAATCGTGATTTTGCGTGGGAATTGCGAGTTGTCTTCGAGGAAAGTTTTTTTGCGCCGCAGATCTGCAGCCGCCGGCTGAACCGTTCCGTTCATGTCGGTGGCGCGCGACACTAGAGTATGATCGCCGGGCGCGGCTCCCTTCCAATCAAAAGTAAATAGCTTCCAGGAGTATTGCGTGTTCACTTTGTCGAGCGTGGCCGCCTCCCACGGACCGCCGTCGACGCTCACCTCGACGGACTTGAGCGGCGTGCCGTCATTCAACACGTAACCGAACACTTTGTGTCCCGCGGCGGTTTTTCTAGCACGGAAGATCACCGACTTCAACTGCAGATGCGTTACCTCGGTCTCTACCCACTGCGTTTGCGGATCGGTATCGTCGCCAGTGCCGCCTACTCCCCGCAGCGTGCGGTACCAGCGCGCCTGGAAGTTCCCCAGAAAGCGATCTTCCTGCAGATGGATTTCAGAGAGCCATTTTACATTCGAAACACCGTACCAGCCGGGCATGATGAGGCGAATGGGGAAGCCCTGATCGCGCGTCAGCGGCTGACCGTTTAATGCGTAGGCCAACAGAGGCTCCGGTTTCAGGGCATGTTCCAGCGTGATGCTGCGGCCAAACTGCTGCTCGACCTTGTAGGTGTCCTGGCGGAACACCACGTCCTCCTTGCCGCGGTCCGTACCGAAGAATACGACCTCACGCGCTTTTGTGCCAACACCGGCGCGCTTCAGCACTTGGCTTAAGGGAACACCCGTGAAACGGCCGCATGACGACAGCCCTTGAAAGAAACGCCCGCTGTTACCGGAGCATTCATAGCCGTTGATCAATTCGACGCGTTTCATCGCCTTGAGATCGGCTAGCGTTAACTCCGTGGGCTTATTCACCAGTCCCGTCAACTTAAGCCGGTAGGTGTTCCCGTCGATCTCAGGACGGTTATAGTGCTGGATGAAAAAGAATTGGTCAGTCGGGGTAATCTGGCCGGCGATCTTGCGGATGTCGAGAAAACGATTGGCCGCGGCGGGGTTACTGTTTGGAATGTAGTTCGCTGGGTAGTCAGTGAACGGGACATCCGTTTCTCCTTGCGCCAACGCTGGCATTTCGGGAAGGAGGGCGAGCAGGCTGGTGGCCGCCAGTCCTTTTTTCAAGGTCTCTCTGCGGGTGATTAGGCTAGACATGTGGGGATTCCCGATTCTTGGTTTAGTCGATATAGGCCCAACTGCTTCGAAGCCAGTATGATCGATGGTATCAATTGACAGCGATTCGCGAAACCGTCCGAAGCTTCTCGATCGACCCGTCCTTGGCGAGAAGTTCGCTCGCGAGCGTATGGCGGAAACGGTGTGGGTGCGCTCCGGCTAATGGGACGCCCGAGATTCAGACCCTGCAGGACAACCTAATTCGGAAAATTCACGGCACACATTTGGCACAGCCACAAAAGGAGGCGCGCACGTGTTTAAAATAGGAAGGTTAATGAAACTTGTTTTGCGATGGGTTGTGCTGATGTAGGCCGTTTTGAGATCCGCGATGTACGTTATATGTACATCGATTGCGCCGGGTTCGAACCTCGCGCGGGGGACGTCGTTAGCCGCGAAGCATCCGTGTTCCGGCAGTTTCGCCAATACGGATCAGGTCGGCTATGAACGACGTGACCGCGAGCTACTCCGATGGGCACATATATGCCGCGCTCGAAGTGAACATCTCAAACTACGCCAGTGCCATTATCCCGACTATAGTGCTGACGGGCGGCACTCTTGTCTTTGTCTTTCTGCATCCCGATGGATTTATTTCCTGCGCAAAGTCAAGAAGTCAAAGCGTTTGCTCTGACGCTCCGGAAAGAAGCTGTTTATGGCATCGTCCAACTGATCGAACACCTCGAACACCGTGTGCAACTGAGTCATCAAAAGTAACTCCAGATTGCGCTTATTGGGATTCACTAGTTTGACGGTGCCTTTTTTGTTTTGAAGTGTTACATATCCGCCGACCAATGCACCAAGGCCGGTAGAGTCGATGTAAAACACGTCCCTCAGGCCCAGCACAAGCTTCAGATGACCGGCCGCCGCCAGTTCGCTGATCTTTTGGCGGATGTCATCGGCCTCTCCGAATGTGATTTGTCCTGTCAGCGTCAGGATCAGGACGTCTTCTCGCGTGCTTTCTTCAATATGTAAGCTCATATTTGAGCCCAACGGCACTGCCGATACCGTTGCATCACTGCCCTCCCGGGCCGCCGTCACCCTCAGTGCCGCCAAAAATGGGTTTGCCGTTCAAATAGATTCTGCGGGCATCCATAAGATGAGAGCCATCTTTCGATGCGTAGCCGTCCACGACGATTTTATCTCCGAGTTTAACGTCGCCCTTCTTGAATCCGCGGCGCGAGAGGGCTCCTGGATTGGCTCCTTCGCAGCCCCAAGTCGTTACGTTTCCTCTTTCGTCTTTGACGTCGACGTAGAAGTAGGAGTGCGGATTGGTCCATTCAATCTTGGATAATGATCCCTCGATTCTAATGGGCTTGTTGCCGTCGAATTCGGCCGCAAAAGAATGATGAGCCAGTGCAGTTTTGATTCCTGCGAGACCCAAAATGAATGTGAGAGTCACCAACTTTATCTTCATGATGCTTGCTCCTAAAGTAGTGCCTGGCGACTGGCCAGCCGTGACAGCGCGGCAACCAACGCGTCGATGTCGGCACACGTGTTGTAGAACGCGAAACTTGGGCGAACTGTACTCTCGACACCGAACCTCCGCAATATGGGCTGCGCGCAATGGTGTCCTGACCGCACGGCGATGCCTTCGCGATTTAGCGCCGATCCGACTTCTTCCGAACGTTGGCCCGCGAGCACAAATGAGAGCACTCCGGCTTTGTCCGGTGCGCTCCCGATCATCCGCAATCCGGGTATTTCCTTGAGGAGACGTGTCGCATAGAGAACTAGCTGGTGCTCGTATTCGGCGATTAGTTCCAGGCCAATTGTTTTGATGTAATCAATCGCCGCGCCGAGGCCGACTGCATCCGCGATGTTCCCCGTTCCGGCCTCAAATCGCCCCGGCGCTGCTTGATAAAGTGTGCGCTCGAAGGTGACATCGCTGATCATGTTGCCCCCGCCTTGCCATGGTTGCGTTTCATTAAGCAGCGCCTCTTTGCCATACAGAACGCCAATCCCGGTGGGGGCGAAGACCTTGTGGCCGGAGAATACGTACCAGTCCGCATTCAGATCCTGAACATCCACTCGCATGTGAGAGACAGCCTGCGCCCCATCCAGAAGAACCTTGGCTCCGGCGGCGTGCGCCGCTTCAATGATCTGCTTGGCGGGAGTGATAGTCCCCAGAGCGTTCGAAACCTGAGTGAATGATACGAGTTTAGTTTTCGACCCCAGGAGCTTGCCGTATTCGCCCAGAAGAACCTGGCCGGTGTCATCCACTGGGACGACTCGCAAGCGTGCTCCTTTTTCGGCGGCCAATTGCTGCCAGGGAACAATATTGGCGTGGTGTTCGAGCCAGGTGATTACGATCTCGTCGTCCTTGCCGATGTTTTGCCGCCCCCAGCTTTGCGCCACTAGATTGATTGCTTCAGTGGCGCCGCGCACGAATACAATCTCTTTCGAGGACGCCGCATTCAGGAAGCCGCGCACTTTATCGCGAGCCGCTTCGTAGGCGTCGGTGGCCCGGGCGGCGAGTTCGTGAGCGGCCCTATGGATATTCGAGTTCTCGTGCTCATAGAAATACTTCAGCCTATCGATGACGGCTTGTGGCTTCTGCGTCGTCGCCGCGTTATCCAGCCACACCAATTGGCGTCCGTTCACGCGCTCGTTAAGAATCGGAAAGTCGTGGCGAATGCGAAATACATCAAACGGTGCATTGACCCACTGCGAAGACATCTGCGCATCGCCTGAGGGAGGCTGCGAGTTTACAAAGTAGAATGATGGAGCACCAGGCATCGTGGCCGTGACTGGGTCTGCCGAAGCCAGCGCGATGGCGTCCAGGATCTGTTTCAATTCCGCTTCACCGGGCAGTTCCACTGGTGACGGGGTGGAACTGGCAAGTGGCACCTCTCCACCGAGGTCGTAGGGCATCGAACTCATATAGATGGGATCGATGGCAGCGTTGGCGCCGGCGTTCTCACCGGGCCGCGCGGCAAACAATTCATTGGCTAAGCGGCTAAGGGCGTCGACATCGGGCCAGCCCTGCGGCAAATCGGGATCACGCCCACTTGTATTCATGATATTTGCCCGTTTCCACGCCTTCTAAGACACCCAGTGCATCTTCCGTGAGCACTGCTAGTGAGCAATACAAAGAAACAAGGTATGAGGCAATCGCTCTGTGGTTAATGCCCATGAAGCGAACCGAGAGACCCGGGCTTTGCTGGCCAGGTAAGTTCGGCTGGTAAAGGCCGACGACACCTTGGCGGCGCTCGCCAGTGCGCACAAGAAGAATGTTGCTTTTGCCGCCTTCGATGGCTACCTTGTCGGAAGGGATAAGGGGGATGCCGCGCCACGTAAGGAATTGCGAGCCGAATAATGAGACAGTGGGCGGGGGCACTCCGCGGCGCGTGCATTCACGTCCGAACGCGGCGATGGCTCCGGGATGCGCGAGGAAGAAGCCAGGTTCCTTCCAAACCCTGGCGATCAGGTCGTCCAGATCGTCCGGCGTGGGCGCGCCGGTGCGGGTTTTGATTCGCTGCTTTTCCGCAACGTTGTGTAACAGGCCGTACTCGCGATTGTTGATCAACTCGCTTTCCTGCCGCTCCTTGACGATCTCGATGGTCAGGCGCAACTGTTCCGTGATCTGGTTAAAGGGCGCGCTGTAGAGATCCGAAACACGAGTGTGGACATCCACGACTGTATTAACCGCGCTGAGCATGTACTCTCGCGGGTGCTCCTCATAGTCCACATAAGTCTGTGGCAGAACGCGTTCATCACGGTCAGAACAATCGACTGTGACTCTCGATTCGTCCTTCACGCGATTCAGGCGATAAATACCGGCCTCCACCGGAACCCACTGCAGCAAGTGCGTGAGCCAG
>Ga0265314_10005722_pt1 | contig 11147 bp, 10 predicted proteins | sample 4126metaG_FD_203106 | JGI IMG/M metagenome (GOLD analysis project Ga0265314, IMG submission 203106) | Rhizosphere microbial communities from Carex aquatilis grown in University of Washington, Seatle, WA, United States - 4-1-26 metaG | ecosystem: Host-associated > Plants > Roots > Rhizosphere >... | reverse complement strand
CAATCCTTGGCCCAGGGCGCCAGTGAACAGGCGGCCAGCCTCGAAGAAACCAGCAGTTCGCTCGAGGAAATGTCCTCGATGACCAAAAAGAACGCCGACACCGCCCGTCAGGCCAGCCTGCTCTCCGCAGAAGCCAAGACTTCCGCGGACAAAGGCAACCAGGCCATGGGCAAGATGTCCGATGCCATCGACAGCATCCAGAAAGCCTCCACCGAAACCGCCAAGATCGTCAAAACCATTGATGAAATTGCCTTCCAGACCAACCTCCTGGCGCTCAATGCGGCAGTGGAAGCCGCCCGCGCCGGTGAAGCCGGCAAGGGATTTGCCGTGGTGGCTGAGGAAGTGCGGAACCTGGCGATGCGCTCCGCAGAAGCCGCCAAGACCACCAGCTCGCTTATCGAAGGCAGCGTCGCGAGTTCCAAGAACGGCGTGACCATCGCCCAGGATGTCGCCAAGACCTTGAGTGAGATTCAAGGCGCGGTCGAGAAGGTCAACGGATTGATCTCCGAGATCGCCGCCGCCGGACAGGAACAGTCCACCGGCATCGACCAGGTCAACCAGGCCGTCCAGCAGATGGACAAGGTCACCCAGTCCAATGCCGCCGCCTCCGAAGAATCCGCAGCCGCGGCCGAGGAACTCTCCAGCCAGAGCGAACAGCTTCGCACACTGGTGGGCGAGCTCACAGGACTCGTGGTCGGAAAGGGCGACCAAGCCTCACCCCCCCAGGATCGCGCCACGCGCCGCTTCCCGCATCAGCCCGCCGCCGGCGCGAACAAGGCGCCGCATTCCCCCGGCGAGAAGGCCAGGGCTGAGAAGGCCATCCCGCTGGGTCCGGTCGGCGCCGACTTCGGCGACTTCACCGTCAATGGATGATTCAAGCCGCGCCGGCTGCCAGCATGTGGCAACCGGCCGGCACAGGCTTCTTTTTAAGCAGGATTCCCGATGGTCCGACAGGCCGAATGGAAACTCAGCGAGGCGGACTTCCGCACCGTCAGTGACCTCATCTACAAGCACTGCGGCATCACGCTTCACGATGGCAAACGGGACCTCGTGCAGGCCCGCCTCGCCCGCCAGATGCGCGATGGGGACTTCAATTCCATCGAGGAATACATCAAGGATGTTCTCGCCGACGCCAGCGGCGCAAAATTCACATCGCTTGTGGATGCCATCAGCACCAACCTCACCAGCTTTTTCCGTGAGGCCGAGCATTTCCGCTACGTCACCAGCGTGGTCGTCCCCGCGCTGATCGAAAAGCGCCGGCAGGAATGCTCCCGCAGAATCCTCGCCTGGAGCGCCGCGTGCTCCAGCGGTGAGGAGCCCTACTCCCTGGCCATCACCCTCGCCGAAGCCCTCGCAAACGCCGCCGCCGGCGCAGGCCGCGCGCGCCCGCCCGTCGATGGCCCCACCGGTCCGGCCGGCTGGGACCTGCGCATTCTGGCCACCGACATCTCCACCCGCGTGCTGGCGACAGCCCAGGCCGGCATGTACCCCGCCGCACGCATAAGCGCCGTCCCGCAGGATTGCCGCCAGCTCTATTTCGGCCGCTGTGACCCTTCCTTCGCCGGCGGCCCCGGGCGCCGCCCGCGGTCCGCCGAAGAGATTTTCCAGGTTCGTCCCTTTCTGCGCAACCTGGTGCGCTTTCGCCACCTCAACCTCATCGAACCTTGGCCCTTCAAAGGCCCCTTCGACATCATCTTCTGCCGCAATGTCATGATCTATTTCGACAAGCCCACCCAGGAACGCCTCGTCAATCGCTTCTGGGAGTGCCTCGATTCAGGGGGGCTGCTCTTCACCGGCCATTCCGAATCCCTCACCGGAATTGCCCACAAATTCCGCTACATGCAGCCCTCAATCTACAGGAAGGCCTGACCCATGCCCCAGTTGCTTTTAAGGAGTCAACGGTGACCATCGTAGTCGGTGTTTCCGACGCCAAAGTCTCCGCCAATGCGGGCGATGTCCTGGCGACTTATTCGCTCGGCTCGTGCATCGGCGTCTCGGTGCACGATCCCCATGTGAAAGTCACCGGCCTGCTCCATTTTCAGCTTCCCAGCGCCGGCGATCCCGCCCGCGCTGCCCAGCAGCCTTACATGTTCGCCGACAGCGGCATGTCGCTCCTGCTCAATGAACTCGCCCAGTTAGGGGCCCAGCCGCGCCGGCTCCGCGTACGCCTCGCCGGCGCCGCCAAAATGTTCGAGGACAATGGATTTTTCGACATCGGCCGCCGCAATCACGCCGCCATCCGCAAAATCCTCTGGCAGCGCGGCATGCTGGTCGATTCGGAACATATCGGCGGCACTGTCCCCAGAACCATGTTCGTCAAAGTCGCCGATGGATCGCTTGTCATCCGCAGCTATGGTCGCGAAATCGCCGACTGAGGAGATTCATTATGGATACCCCCTACGCCCGCCAGTACAACATCCTCGTCGTTGACGACTCGGCCACCACCCGCGCCGTCATCAAACGCGTGATCCATCTCACCGGCCTGCCCATCCGAGACATCCACGAGGCTGCCGACGGCAGCTCCGCCCTCGCCACCCTCGAGCTCCTGGGCGCCGAAAACCCCGTCGATCTGATTTTCACTGACCTCAACATGCCCGGAATGGGGGGAGCCGAGTTTACGCGACAATTACGAACCATCGACCGATACAAGAGTACGCCTGTCCTCGTCATCAGCGCCCAGCCCGACGCCGCCTGCCTCCACGGTCTCGAGCCCGACGCAGTTCAAGGCTGGCTCTCCAAGCCCTTCACGCCCGAAGGCGTGCGTGACTTGATCCATCGTGTGGTGGGAATACCCGAGCCCCAAGGAGATGCCGTATGAATACTCCCCAGCGATTTTTCTCCGGCACCGGCGCTCCCCCCGCGCCCATCGATGTCGACCACAATCTCCTTGTCGAGTCCCTCATCCAGGCGCTCGAGACCATGGCCTTTCTCAGCGCCGATCCCCCGGATGATCACCCCATCCCACCGGGCGCAGGCACGCCCTTCCGCGTCAGTGTCAGCTTCCATGGCCCGTTCCGCGGAATGCTGCAACTCGACGCCCCGCTGGCTCTGGGAGAGACGCTCGCCACGATCCTCTTTTGCGGCGACCCCTCCGACCCCGAGATGGCCATGCACGCCGAAGATTCTCTGAGCGAACTGGGCAACGTCACCTGCGGCCTGCTCCTGCGGAAGCTCTCGGTCTTGCACGGCGGACATTTCGAACTGCAGGTCCCCAAATGGGCTCCCGAACCCGCCTCCCCCGACTGGAATGACCTCACGGCAATTCCCGGAACCGTGGCCCTCCGCGTCGAGGGGCTCCCCTTGCTCGCACGCGTTACCGAATGTCCCACGACAGGTGCCTTCTGAGCGAACTTGCCGCAAAAACCTCCCTCACCACCCCGCCGCGCCCGAAGATCAAGGTCCTGATCATCGACGACTCGGCCGTCGTGCGCCAGCTCCTCACCCGCGAGCTCTCCCGCGACCCGGCCATCCAGGTCGTGGGAACCGCTCCGGATCCCTACGTCGCCCGCGATAAAATTCTGGCCCTGAATCCCGACGTTCTGACCCTCGACGTCGAAATGCCACGCATGGATGGCATCACATTCCTCCGCAAGCTCATGGCCAGCCACCCCATGCCGGTGGTGGTGCTCAGTTCGCTCACCGCTGAGGGAACGCGCTCCGCGCTCGATGCCCTCGCCGCTGGCGCTGTCGCCGTGCTCAGCAAGACCAGTTCCGCCTACGAAGTGGGCGATGGCTCCTCCAATCTGGCCGCCCGCATCAAAGAGGCCGCCCGCGTGCGCGTGCGCTCGCTCGCCTCCCGGCCCCAATCAGGGGAGGGGCCCGACCGCGCGGCGCCCGGGCTTGCCATGGCTGCCACCACGGACAAAATTCTCGCCATCGGCGCTTCTACGGGCGGCGTCCAGGCGCTCACGGAAGTCCTTTCCGCATTTCCCGCAAATGCCCCGGGCACCGTCATCGTCCAGCATATGCCCGCACGGTTCACCGCCTCCTTCGCCGAGCGGCTATGCGGAATCTGCAAAGTTGAAGTCAGGGAGGCCGCCGATGGCGATGGCGTGACACAGGGCACGGTTCTGATTGCCCCCGGCGGCTTCCATGCCGTCTTACGCCGGTCCGGTGCGCGCTATTTCGTGCAGATAAAAGATGGCCCGGAAGTGCACCATCAGAGGCCCAGCGTGGATGTGCTGTTCAATTCCTTCGCCCGCTATGCCGGCGCCAATGCCGCCGGCGCCATCCTCACCGGAATGGGGGCCGACGGCGCCGAAGGCCTCCTGGCGATGCGCCAGGCGGGGGCTCACACAATTGCCCAGGATGAGCAATCGAGCATCGTCTTTGGAATGCCGATGGAAGCCATAAAGTGTGGCGCGGCGGAGCATGTGCTCCCGCTGGAGCAGATTGCAGCAGGCTTGATTCGCCTCGCTCAATCCGCGACGTGAACTGTTTTTGACCCCGGAGGTTTCCTTGTCCACCACCACGGTCCATCCACCAGGCAGCGATCAGGCGGCTTCCCGGCCCCTGAACCCCAAGATGATCCTGCCCTTCGTACGATCCACCCAGAATGTCCTGGCCACGATGGTCCGCATCGAGGCCACCATCGGTAAGCCGTTTATCAAGGCCGACCCCGTCGCCAGCTATGATGTCTCGGGCATCATCGGTTTCTCCGGCTCCATGCTCGGATCGGTGATTATCACGATGCAGATGGCCGTGGCCCAGAAGCTCGTGGCCTCCTTCACCGGCATGGATATCCCCACAGACAGCCCTGACTTCGTCGACGCCATCGGCGAGCTTGCCAACATGATCGCCGGCAGCGCCAAAAAAGATCTCGAAGCCGGCGCCAATATTTCCGTCCCCACCGTCATCGTCGGCGCCGGCCATGTCATTGCCCGGCTCTCCGGCGTGCCCTGTATTGTCATTCCGTGCCATACGCCGGCCGGCGATTTCGCCATCGAAGTGAATATCAAACCGCAATAACCGTTGCCGAAGGAAGGAACATGAAGATACTTCTCGTTGATGACTCAAAGATCATGCGAAACATCCAGCAGCGCGTGCTCACCGCCTTGGGCGAGACGCAATTCAGCGAAGCCAACGACGGCGCTGAGGCCATGAATCTCACCCGGTCAAACCAGTATGACCTGATCCTGGCCGACTGGAACATGCCCAACATGGACGGCATCACGTTCCTGAGGAACTTCCGCACCACCGACAAAAAAACGCCGCTGATCATGGTGACCACAGAAGTGGAAAAGAGCCGGGTGCTCGATGCCATCAAGGCCGGCGCCAACAACTACGTCGTCAAGCCCTTCACCCCCGAAACGCTGATGGACAAGGTCAAGCAAACGCTCGCCAAAAGCGCCGCGCCCGCCGCGGCATGAGATCCGTGGCAACGATGGTCCAATGAAGTGGACCTCCCGGGGTGGGAGGGGGGAGAGCACCCCAAACTATTCAGACCAGACACCCGCATCGCCCCGCACATCACGGTGGCGATGCCAGCTGCGCAGCATTTCAAACTATCGAGCGGAACCACCACCGGGTTTGCGGGCCCACGGGGCCGGCAATCGGCAAAAAACAGAGAATCCCCAACAAGACCGAGGCTTTGCTGGGGATCCCAATGTGGGCAGAGCCGGAACTGAACACCCCCCGAAAACCACTGATAATTCGCGTGTTTCGTCGCAAAGCGGCACAGATTCCGGCACACCCCACGCCGAAAAGCCCGAATTGCCCCCCGACCTGGCCGAACTGGTGAACGCCTGGCCGACGCTGCCGGCGGCGCTCAAGGCGGGCATCCTGGCGATGGTGAAGGCGGCGAAGGCGGGGGGATCGGATTGAATTCAAAGTATTTCAAAGAAATCAAATCAATCAACTGAGCGTGACCGGGATTTCGAGCACATTTATTCAAAGGAATTCAAGATGGGACGACCCTCAAAATGGATGTCAGAAGCGAACGCCTTGGCAGGCTGGGGGCCGCTTCGGCAATACTGGCGGGCGATCAACCGGGAGGAACGGGAAGCCGAAGCCCGGTTGCGGGCGAAGCGTAAGGCCCATGACAAGCGCCGTGCCAAGTGCCGGTGCGAAGCCTATCCCTGGCCCCACCGCCCCGGCGGCGGATTCTGCCGGCATCCCGATCCACCTACTGTCCGCTGGAAAGATATAAAGGCTGCCGAAATCGCGGATCGGGTAGCGAAGTGGCGGGCGCGGTACGGGGAACCTTCCCCCGAAGTAATGGCCGACCTGACCCACAACGGCCGCCCCTACCGGAAGCGAAACACCGGCATCCGCCGGCAGATTGCCCGCAACAACGGCCTACACCCCATCCGGGACCGCGCCACCATTGATGCCTTGATGCCCCGGACGCTGGCAATGGCCAAACGGTTGCACGCCCAACACCCCAAGTACAAGTACCGCAACATCGCAATTACAGACAACGGGATTACGGGGAATTGGACGACGGCCGGCCCAACGATGTGAACCGGAAGGGGGAAGCGGGGCGGGGGCACGGGTCCTTCCGGCGGGAGCGCGCCGGCTACGTCCGTGGGAACACTCACAATATGCGGTAGTTACAAGTTGTGACAAATGGAGTGCGAAATCATGCAAGACCGTACAAGAATTATCGTGGGCATCCTGGCCGATACCGATGCCGTCTTCTGCCCGAATCGAAGTTGGAAGCGGCCCCGGCCTACCGCCATCTATGAACACCGCCGCGATTACCCTGCCGGCGGCGTGCCCTGGCGCTCCGATGCGCTGGACGAAGCCGGCCGCAAGGCCACGCAACGCGACCTAGAAGCCCTTTGCGTTGAAGGGGTGGTGAAGACCTTCCGCCCCAAGCGTGTGAAGACGCTGGGGGTGAAGTTGACGGCCAAGGGCGAGGCCCTGGCGCGGGCGTTGTGCGGGCTGCCCAACTTGGTGCAAGCCATCGGCGGCGTGATGCACGCCACGATGCACCTGGAAGGCCCCGAAGCCGGCGTGAATTGGGATGGGCGATTCTGGATTCCGGAGACCACCCTGGCCGGCGTGGATTGGGTGAAGTGTGCGGCCGACAAAGACGCCCGGCACAAGCTGGTATTCGTGGAAGAAATAATGCTGCCAGCGCTGATTCGGGGATGGATCATCGCCAACGCCGACATACACGGGCGAGTATGGTACTCCCCGACGCCGGAAGGGCTGGCCATGATTGAGGCTGAGCGCCGCAAGCCCGATCCACCCGACGCCCCGCCCGCGCCCCCGCCGGCCGCCTTCGATGAAGAGGCCGCCGACTACTACCTTGAACGGTTCACGGAAACCGCCGGCCGATTCGACACCGCCGCGCCCCAGTGCGAGCGGGAGATAGGCGAAATCCCGCTGCCGGTATCCATGCCGCGCCGAAAGGCTGGGTAATTCGCACCGCCCCGCCCAATGGCCGCCCAGCCCACGTTGCGGTATCTTCACCATCTTTGCAACTAAGATTTGAGGCAAAGGCATGGCGGAAGATTCGTCATCGGACCAAAGCCCGAAGGAAACGGGCACGGATGCCCAGCGCATCCTTGAAGCCTACTTGTCCGACTTGAAGGCCGTTCGCGCTTCCGGAGCCGGCGTGCCGGAAACGTCCTATTACCCCGCCCTTTCCAACCTGTTCAACGCGGTGGGAAAGACCCTCAAGCCCAAGGTCCGTTGTATCATCAATATCAGCAATCAAGGGGCCGGCTTGCCCGATGGCGGATTGTTCACCGCCGATCAATTCCAGCGTCAAGCCGACGGCACGCCCAAGGCCGGACAATTGCCGGCGCGGGGAGCCATCGAAGCCAAGGGCACAAAGCCCGAAGTAAAGACTATCGCCGCCAGCCAACAGGTCAAAGATTACCTAAACACCTACGGCATCGTCATCGTGTGCAACCTGCGCGAGTTTGTCATTGTGGAGCGCGGCCCCAACGGGCTGCCGGTGGAGCGTGAGGCATTCGCCCTGGCCACCGATGAAAAGGATTTTTGGCAACGCGCCGCAGCACATCCACGCGGCACGGCGCAGTTGAAGGGCGAACCGTTTATTGAATTCATCAAGCGCGCCTGCCTTCATGCCGCGCCGTTGACCAATCCGAAGGACGTTGCATGGTTTCTGGCATCCTACGCCCGCGATGCGCTTTTCCGCGTGGAGCGCCAAAAAGAATTGCCGGCCCTGCAAACCGTTCGCGCCGCACTGGAGGACGCATTGGGGATGAAATTCACCGCCAAAAAGGGGGAGCATTTCTTTCGTTCAACGCTAGTGCAAACACTTTTCTACGGCGTGTTTTCCGCGTGGGTTCTCTGGCACAAGGACAATCCCAGCCCCAAAGCCAAATTTGAATGGCGCACGGCGGAGTGGTCCCTGCATGTTCCTTTCATCCGCACCCTGTATGAGGAAGTGGCAAAGCCAAGCCGACTTGGGCCGCTGGGGCTGGTGGAAGTGCTAGACTGGGCTGCCGGCGTGCTGAACCGCGTGGATCGGGGCGCATTCTTCAAGGGCTTTGAGGATGAACACGCCGTTCAATACTTTTATGAACCCTTTCTGGAGGCCTACGATCCGGAGTTACGCAAGGCCCTTGGCGTTTGGTACACCCCGCCGGAAATCGTCAAATATCAAGTAGCGCGGGTGGACGCCGTTCTGCGTGAGGAACTGGACCTGGCCGACGGGCTGGCCGATCCCAACGTCATCGTACTGGACCCCTGTTGCGGCACGGGCGCGTATCTGGTGGAGGTGTTGCACAGCATTGCGGCCACGCTGCGCGAGAAGGGGGGGGACGCGCTGGTAGCATCCGACCTAAAACATGCGGCGATGAATCGCGTATTCGGTTTTGAAATCATGCCCGCACCCTTTGTGGTGTCGCACCTGCAATTGGGATTGATGCTGCAAGCCCAAGGTGCGCCCCTATCACAAAAAAAGGGCGAGCGCGTCGGCGTGTATCTCACCAATGCCTTGACCGGATGGGCACCGCCGAAAGGCGCAAAGCAAAAGGTGATGGATTGGCACGAGTTGCAAGAGGAACGGGACGCGGCCGAACACGTCAAACGGGACAAAAAGATTCTGGTTATCTTGGGTAATCCGCCCTACAACGCCTTCGCCGGCATCAGCCCGCAAGAGGAACAAGGACTGGTTGAGCCTTACAAGTTCAATCTGAACACGCCCACCAGTGCCGGCGGTTGGGGCATCAAGAAATTTAATCTTGATGATTTGTACGTCCGATTTTTCCGACTGGCCGAGCGCCGAATTGCGGAAATGAGCGGCAAGGGTGTTGTATCGTTCATTTCCAATCAGTCGTGGGTTTCGGAGCCGTCATTCGTGGTGTTGCGTCAGCACTTGTTGGAATCGTTCGACAAATTTTGGATTGAAAACCTACACGGCAATCGTAAGATTTCCGAGTATGCGCCGGACGGGCGCACCAGCGAAACTATTTTCGCCATCAGTGGATTTTCCATTGGCATCCAGCAAGGTGTTGGCACTTCACTTTGGGTGAAGAGTGGCAAACCACGAAACGGCGCAGCTCAGGTGCGGTTCCGTGACGATCTTGACGACGCGAAGGCAGAAGACCGACGTAAACGGTTGCTGGACAGCCTTACGGCAAAGACCTTTGACAAAGCCTACACGCTAGCCAAACCGCGCCCCGAAAATCGCCTTTCATTCCGGCCTGAAGATGTGGCGGCGCACTATACCCAATGGCCGAAAATGGTGGACCTGTGCGAAGCCGCGCCATCAAACGGGTTGATGGAGAAACGCGGCGGGGCGCTGATTGACATTGACCGGGACGCCCTTGAATCCCGCATGCGGGACTATTTCGACACCAACGTATCGTGGGAGGAATACAAGGCAAAGCAGACAGCGTTGACAGAAGACGCGGCGGGCTTTAGTCCGAAAGACGCCCGAACAAAAGCTATAGCATCCGAATCTTTCGATGCTGAACGGTTACGCCGCTACGCGCTGCGACCATTTGAAACGCGATACTGCTATTACACGCCTGTTAACCCAATCTGGAATCGAGCACGCCCGACCCTTTGGCGCAATTGTTTCGAAGGAAATACATTCGTATTAAGCCGGCCCGGTGGCGTGGCCGACCCGGAAGGAGCACCCCTGAGTTTCACCGGCTGTCTTGGGGACAATGATTATCAGCGCGGTCACGCTTACTACTTTCCATTGCGAGTACGCCCGGCGGACGAAAGCGGGCTTTTTGGAAGCGGGAAACCACACGCAAATCTTTCCAAGACGGCACGCGAATATCTGACCACGCTGGGCATTGAAGACGCGGAGGCCGACAGCGAAACGGCGGGACTGGTATGGATGCACGCCCTCGTCGTCGGCTACAGCCCGGCTTATCTGGCTGAAAATGCCGACGGTATTCGGCGCGACTGGCCGCGAATTCCCCTGCCCACGGATCGAAAGTCGTTGGAAACATCGGCGGCGTTGGGCAAGCAAATTGCGGCCTTGCTGGACACCGAAGCCGAAGTGCCGGGAGTGACAAACGGGAAGATAGCGCCGCTGTTTAAGACCATCGGCCTGATTACCAAGACGGGCGGCGGGCAATTGGATACTTCCGGCGGCGATCTTGCGGTATCTGTTGGCTGGGGACACTACGGCAAGGAAGGTGTGGTGATGCCGGCCAAGGGTAAGTTGGCTGATCGCCAGTATGATTTAGATGAAGCAAAGGCGATTGACGGCGAAGCGGCGTCGCGGGGAATTTCGGTCAAGGAAATCCGCCGACTATTGGGCGAAAAGACTTATGACGTTTACCTGAGCGGTGCGGCATACTGGTGCAATGTCCCGCTGAACGTGTGGGAGTATTACATCGGCGGGTATCAGGTCATCAAAAAATGGCTGAGCTACCGCGAAGACGGCATCCTTGGCCGCGCCTTGAAGCCCGACGAAGCCCGCGAAGTGATGAACACCGCCCGGCGCATCGCGGCAATAATCTTGTTGCAGCCCAAGCTGGACGAAAACTACCGCAAGGTGAAGGCGGCGGCGTTTGATTGGGCAAGGGCGGGCGCGTGATGCTTACGGAGCTTGCTTATATCTGCCCGCTTCCTGCTATGTGGGATGAGTGCTACAAAAGCCTCTTGCTGGCAAGGGACACAAGGCGGCGGGAGCAAGCGGCCGAACCGCCCGCCGATGAATTGGATGAAGACGATGGGGAATCCACTGGCACGGAATATGCCGA
>Ga0265314_10005718_pt1 | contig 11153 bp, 4 predicted proteins | sample 4126metaG_FD_203106 | JGI IMG/M metagenome (GOLD analysis project Ga0265314, IMG submission 203106) | Rhizosphere microbial communities from Carex aquatilis grown in University of Washington, Seatle, WA, United States - 4-1-26 metaG | ecosystem: Host-associated > Plants > Roots > Rhizosphere >... | reverse complement strand
GTAGTCGGGGCAGGGCGTGAGCAGGTTGTCGCCCGGATTGAGCAGCGCGGTCAGGCAGACGTCCACTGTTTCGCTGACTCCTGAGGTGACGAAGACATCCTGAATGTTGGTAATGCCTTTGCGGGCGGCCTCGCCGCGAATGGCATCGAGCGCCTGCGGGACTCCCGATGAACTCGAATATCCATTCTTGCCGTCGCGCATGGCCCGATAGACGGCTTCAATCATGTGCGCGGGCGTCTGGAAGTCGAAGTTGAGCGGATCGCCAATGTTGAGCGGAAGAATCTTGTGTCCCTGCCGCGCCACCTGGTCGGCGATGCACGCCAGATCGCGAATGGCATAGCGGACGTTCACGAGACGAGCGGCAGGAGTGATTTCGCGGAGTTGAGTCGCGGGCATGGAGGAATTCTAAACCGCGGAGGCCCGAAGACGCAGGGAAAATCCCCATGACCCGCGCGAACTGCCCTACAGTCTGCGGATAAACACCGGCTTCGTATCAGGGGATCGCTTTAGCGATACCGCAAACATCCAAATTAGACGCCCCTTTAGGGGCTGAACCTCACTTCGGATTGAAATCGAGGACGACCACTTCGTTGCTTGTCGCCGCGGCAGGCGCGTATTTCCAAGTCATAACGGCCTTGGCCGCGCTTTCGGCGAAAATCGGATTGCCGCCCAAAATCGACACGTTGGCAACGGTTCCGTTCGCCAGCACCTTGGCATTCAGGCGAACCGTCCCGCCGATTCTCAAGATCTTCAGGATGACAGGATAGGTAGGCGTTTCACTTCGAATGACCTTGCGACCGGGGTGATCACCGGACTGGGCTAGCGCTGCAGGGACCGCGCCGATCGCCATGCACAGCATCAATAGACCCAGGCTTGCCAGCATCAGCCTGCCCGACGACAGCCTAGTGAATGACAGCTTGGTTAATGACAGCTTAGTGCAAGTACCGTCACTGGGATGATAGGTCAACCGTAGCCGCCGCGAGGACAGAAGAATGCGAACCCTGACTAACCAAGCGTAGGGACGGCGAAGAACCAGCAACAGATCACGAATGGAGACGGCCAAATACAGAAAGCTCACCGCGAGGACGCGGAGAACGCGGAGTCTTTTGCTCCTCTGTTCTCCGCGTACTTTGCGTCCTCTGCGGTTAAGACCTACTCCACCCGGTCAATCTGCGCCTTCTGAGTTTGTCGGAGTAGTCGACGTAGACGGACTTCCATTCGGTGTAGAAATCAATCGCGCCGATGCCGCCTTCACGGTGGCCATTGCCTGTGGCCTTGGTGCCGCCGAAGGGTAGGTGCACTTCTGCGCCGATGGTTGGGGCGTTGATGTAGGTGATGCCAGCCTCGAGGTCGCGGACGGCCGCAAAGGCCTTGTTCACATCTTTCGTGTAGAGGGACGACGACAGGCCGTACTCGATGTTATTGGCGATTTCGATGGCGCTCTCCATGTCGTCGCAAGGGATGATCGACACGACCGGCCCGAAAATTTCTTCCTGCGCGATCCGCATCTTGGGATCGACGTCGGTAAACACGGTCGGTTCGAGGAACCACCCGTGCTGGTATTCACCCTGGTCGAGGCGATGTCCACCGCACACCAGCTTCGCGCCTTCGCTCTGCCCGATCTCGATGTAATTCAGATCGGTCTTAAGCTGATTTTCATTCACTGCTGGACCCATCTCGACGCTCTCGTCGAGGCCGTTGCCCACTTTGATCTTTTTTGCACGGGCAACGAAGTGCTCGACGAACTCGTGGTAAACGCCTTTCTGCACGATGATGCGGCTGGTTGCGGTGCAGCGTTGTCCGGTGGTGCCGAACGCGCCCCAAAGTCCGCCTTCGATGGCAAGGTCAAGATTGGCATCGTCGAGCACGATCATCGGATTCTTGCCGCCGAGTTCGAGCGAACAATGCTTAAAGCTCTTGGCTGCCGTAGCGCCGACAATTCTCCCGACCTCTGACGAGCCGGTGAGAGAGATGGCGCGAACGGTCGGGTGCTCGGTGAGCGGCGTGCCGACTTCCGAGCCGAAACCGGTGACGATGTTGATAACGCCGCGCGGAATGCCGGCGTCCGTGAGCGCTTGCACAAGGTTGAAGGTCGAAAGCGGAGTATCTTGCGCGGGCTTGATGACGCAGGTGTTGCCGCAAACGACGGCGGGGAGCAGCTTCCATGATGATATCGCCATGGGGAAATTCCACGGCGTGATCATGCCGCAGACGCCGATGGGCTGCCGAACTGCCATGGCAAATTTATTAGGCAACTCCGAAGGCACGGTCGGGCCGAACAACCGACGGCCTTCGCCGGCGTTGTAGTAGGCGGCGTCGATGGCTTCCTGGACGTCGCCGCGCGTTTCCTTCAGGACCTTGCCCATTTCGCGAGTCATGTCGCGGGCGTGTTCTTCTTTGCGCTCGATCAGGATCTCGGCCGCTCGGAAGACCATCTCGGCGCGGCGCGGGGCGGGCACCAGGCGCCACTTGGCGAATGCGCGCTTGGCTGCGTCCACGGCGGCGTCTACGTCAACTTTATTCGAGCGCTGAAAGATGGCGACGACTTCGCGCGTGTCGGCGGGGTTGCGGTCTTCGAAAGTCCGTCCGCTGGCGGACTCTACCCATTCGCCATCAATGAAGTTCTTGAAAACTTTGGTCTTAGTCGTTCCGCCATCGATTGCCGGCTTGGTCAGAGTATCGGTCGCCATAATGCCTCCTGGAATAGTGCAGATCATTATGCTAACGCCCTACGTGAAAGACGGGCAAGCGGGGGCAGAGGTCTCGGGGGGCCCTTCTCGAAGAGCGCGAGAAAGGGCGCACCCGGCGGGAACTCGTCATTGTACGTACAAATGTTTCACGTGGAACATTTGTACTGGCTTCCATGTCTATATATTACTGTACATACACGCTCGCCATGCAGCACCATCATAAACCTCCCATGGTTCTCCGTTTGTTCGCCTGGAAATAAATTTGGGGAGGGGGGGTGGCGGGAAGGATTTTTGGGGGGTTTCTGGCTTCCTAGGTGTTTCCTGGTGGGTAATTGGGGTACACCTTCGCTACCCGGTTCATTGGGATCAAGACTTTAGCGGGATCTTTCCGGCTCCGGGATGGGCGGTTTTGCTTCCTCCCGGCGCTGGACCCCCATTTCGTCCCGATCGAAAAGTCAATCTTGACAAGAGCGAGGCCCGGAGAGGGGGGTGATACTTCTCCATCAGCCCTGCTGATAACAGGATCGCGCTCGTTTCAACTGGGCCAGCCTTTGAGCTGAAAATAAAAAACCCTCTCCCCGGCTTATCGGGGAGAGGGCGGTTCAGTTCGAAACGTGGTTTTAGTCGTCGTCGTCAACCTTGGCAGGTGCCGGTTTGTTGAAGTCGCTCGCGGGGCGAACCGTCTTCTCGCCGGGGAAGGGGCGCGTAAACCCGGTGGCGTCGTACCAGGTCAGGTGGTTGACGGTGTCCAGGTCTTCGGCGTCTGGCGTGTGCTGTTTGCCAGCGAAGATCTCCGCCTTCTTCGCCATCCAGCCAGCCCGCAGAGCTTTCACCGCAGGGCTTTCGTTCGCGATCGACTGAGCCTTCACCGACTGACCCTTCACCGGAGTCTGAGGACACGCGGGGATGGTCTGAGTCGGAGTCTGGCTATTGCCCGTGTTCAGCGGGATCTCGGTCGCCACGTGCGCCCATGGCAGGAAGTAGTGCGCCGGCGGGTTGTTGACGAAGAGCGTTCTCATCGGAGAGGCCACCAGGTCGAACTGGTTCATCGGCTTCAGGCCGAGAATCTGCTCGATCGTGCGGGTCACGTTGACTTGCGTGTAGAAGGTGCTGTCTTCGGTGACTCCCGCTCCGGTTCCGTCGCCGTTCACCTGCTGATAGACGTAGGGGCTGATGACATAGCCCGGGCTGCGGTGACCGTCCACATGGTCGACGCCGTTCTGCGCGTCATCTTCCTCGACGAAGATCGCCGAAGAGGACCAGATCGGGCTGTGACTGATGATGTCCACAAAGCGGCCAAGGGCCAAGTCGTTATCGGCCTGCGCGGCTTGTGCCGTAACCGGGCCACCGGTGTGGTCGGAACTGATCCACAACAACTCCAACTGGGGCACCGTACCATTCGCCACGTCGTTAGCGAAGTCCTGTGACCAGATATCGACGCGGAATTGGTCGGGGATGCCCAGGTCGAACTGCGGATAGTTCTGGATCGTGTGGTTAAACAGGTTGGGGAGCGGTGTGTGCGAGGCGACGGTGTTGAAGTTGTTGAGCTGACTCTCAGCGCCACACTCGTAAGCCAGTATGTCGTTATAGAAGTCGATCCACAGTGGCTCGGTGGTCGACCCGGTCGGCGTCAGGAACGTGTTGTACTCGATGAACTCGCCGTAGTTCTTAAACGAGACGCCGGCCTTTACAGCCCGGTCCCACAGGAAGCCGACCTTCTGGTAGGCAATCGCATCGCCGCCGTTGGAGGGGTAATCGCGGAGCCAGTCCGGCGACTGGATGTCGTCGGAATAAGGAGCCATGGACTGCACGATCCAGTTGTGACCGTCGGCCGACTGCCGGCTCGGGTCGTAGAAGTTATCCAAGAGCGGGAAGCGCTGCACCAGCGCGTGCGCGTTGGGCGTGACGCCTGCCCCAAACACTGCGAGGGAGGTTTCGCCGTTGCCGCCCGTCACGTCGCCGAGGATCTGATCGTAGGTGCGGTTCTCGCGGATGATCACGAAGACGTGCTTGATCAACGAAGGATCGCCGATCTTGGCCGGGATTGCGACCGGCGCCTTCTTCGGGCTGCCACCGGAGGCGGACTTGATATTTTCCGTCAGATCCCAGTGATTGTTTTGGGAGACCTGCACTGTCATCGCTGCCAGAGTCGAGCTGTCGGGAATGGGAACGATGCTTACCGTGCCGAGGTCCTGGTGGGTGTTGAAGTCGGTCACTCCGGAAGCCGTGCCGTAGGAATTCTCGTACGTATTCGTTGGAGGCGGTGCCACAGCGAAACCGGCTGTGCCAAGCCCTTTGTCGTTGGCAACCAGCAGAGCGCCGTCCGCCGTGTCCAGCACAACCGAGCTCGGCGCATAGCCGACCGGGATCAGGCCCAAAACCAACTCGGAGTTGAGGTCAACCACGGCAACTGCGTTGGCATTATAGAGCGCGACGTAGGCAACGTTGTTCACCGCATCGACGGCGATCGAGTTTGGCCCCGCGCCCACTAGGGCTCCGGGCACTTTAATCGGCAGCGCCAAGTTAATTGTCTGCGTCACCTTGTTCGTGGTCGAGTCGATCACCGAGATGCTGTCGCTATAAGCATTGGCGACCAGGAGGTACTTCCCCCAAAACGCCATGCCTGTCGGATGCAGACCGACCGTGATCTTGCCCGTGACCGTGAACGTGGACAGGTTCACCACGGAAAGAGTGCCGGTCGAAGTCGAACCAGTCGGATACTCGGCGACGACCGGGGTGCCGTTCGAATATTGCTGGAAGTCTTTCGCGGTAGCAATTCGTCCGGCTTCGTTAGAGACGTAGGCGGTGGTACCATCCGGCGAGATCACCACACTGTGCGGAACGTTACCGACGCGGATCTCTGGACCTTCCTTCGGCGACGACTGGGTCAGGTCGATCTTGGTCAGCGTATCGTTGTTGTCCAGCACCACGTAAGCAGTCTTGCCATTTGACGAGACCGCGATGCCGGTCGGATAGGAAGTTTTCGTGCCATCCCCCGTAAGCGAAACAGTCTGGCCGCAGGGGATTGCAGAGCTGCCGGTCGTCCCCGGAGGGCTGTTCGGGAAGCAGGTAACGGTGGTCAGATAGCCGCCGCCGTTGACGTCCATCGGAACGCTGACCTGGGCGAAGTCGGAGAGCAAACCCGTCGTCGGATCGACGCTGGCGATGGCAACGAAGCTGCTGTCCTGGCTAAAGAGCAGGTGCAAGCCATCTGGCGTGTAAGTGATGCCGGTGTTGCTGCCCTTCTTGCTGCCGAACGGTTTGTAGTTCTGCAGCACAGCGCCGGTCTGGGTGTTGAAGACCGTAACCGCCTGTGGAGCGCCCATCTGGAGGACAGCGGCCGTGTGCGTACTCGTATTCGGGTTCAGCGCGATGGCCTTGGCCCGGGTCGTGATGCCGAGGTAGACCTGGGTCCCGGCGGGAGTGATGATCTGGCCGCTACCGACGACCCACGGGGTGGGCAAGGTCGACGGATAGTTCGGGCCCTGCGGGCTGTTCTGGTTCGCGCCTACCTGGTAGGTCGGAAATTCTTGGGACTGCGAGAGCGCCGAAACGCTCAGAGCCGCGACCATTGCCAGGACGGCGAGCGTCCCCAGACCATGGATACGAGGCCTACTGAGAGAATAATTTCGAGCTGTTCTTCGTGACATGTACACAGTTCTCCTCACTAGATTTTTCCCTTTGCAACAGGGATTCGTGGTGCGACATTGGGTGGAAAAGCATTCTTCGGGGCGAAATATGATCAGGGATAATAGATAGCTGGCTAGCGTTACGGGCTTATTACCGGACTATGAAGATCGAGTGAAACTTCTGTTACAGGGGCGGAACTTCTCTTGCGGATTGTGACATGCGCAACTCCACACGTTCAGCAGAGTCTGTTTCGTGGGCGTTGTCTTCGACGGGTGGTCCATTCAAGCCAGGTTTTGGCTGGAGTGGGGCAGTGCGGACAATTCGCTGCTCGCACCGTTGCGGTTCAGCGCAAGCGCGTGCCGCAACGTTTCTAGAGCGTGTTTCATAAATCAGATTTTGGGCTGGGCGCGGCGTCATAGCTTGGGGGAAAACTCGCCGTTTCCATGAAGGAATTTGGGAATGGTTGTCACAACTAGGACTGAGGGGTAAATCAAACGCCGTTCGCTCAAGTTCGAGTTGAAGAATGAAACGGAGACTGCCATGTCCTATTCTTGGAACACTCAAAGAATAGTGCCAGCCACGTGCTCGCTCACCGCAGCCTCTGATGCCGTGCGCCTTCAAAGCTTGCCTGAATCGGAGTTTCCTCCGCAGTCTGAGACGGGGCAAGCCCCGTCTCTACACGAGTTTTTTCGCAAGCTGTGAAGGGGCTGGCCCCTGTTCATTCGCGGACAGCTGCCGGTGAAACTGGACACACGATTCGCTTGCCGTCTGCTCCAATATCCTGCAAGACGCTTCCTTCTCATGCAGTTGCCTTCACTACTCGTTGGCTTTCGAATTGCGATTCTTTATTCTGTAGCCACATCGTCACGCAGAGGCGACCATGACCATACTGCTGCAGGACTTGCGATTTGCGCTCCGGTTGTTGCGCAAGTCTCCCGGGTTCACCTTCGCCGCGGTGGCGACGCTGGCTTTGGCAATCGGCGCTAACGCGGTGGTGTTCGGAATCATGGATGCGCTGATTCTTCGGCCACTGCATGTGCCTCAGGCCGAGACGCTGTATGGAACGGAGTACGGGGACTATTCCGGGTTTCAGTCGTATCCGAACTATATCGATTTGCGCGATCGCAACCGCAGCTTCGAAGATCTGGCGGCTTTTAATTTCGTCTTTGCAGGGCTGGACCGGGGCGGCGATCCTTCGGTCGCCACGGGCTATGCGACGAGCGGGAACTACTTCGACGTGCTCAAGGTTGGGCCGCTGCTTGGGCGTGTCTTCCACAGCTCGGACGAACACGGCCGGAATAGCGCTCCGTATATTGTGCTCAGCTACGCCTACTGGCACAGCCGATTCCAGGATGACCGTGGCGTGGTGGGCCGGGTGGTGCAACTCGATAAGCATCCTTTCACCATCATCGGGGTCGCGCCGCCGGATTTCCGCGGGACGTTGGCGTTTGTCTCTCCTGATTTTTTTATTCCGATCGTCAATGAGGAACAGGGCGACTGGGACAACATCCTGGACGTGCGCGCGAATACGCATGCGATTTTTGAAGCGTTCGGACATCTGAAGCCGGGAGTGACTCCGGCGCAAGCGATTGCGGATGTGAACGCGGTGGGCGCTTATCTGGAAAAGACCTATCCCAAAGAGGTGATTCACAAGACGTCTTCGCTGGCGCGTCAAGGGCTGACTTCCTTTGGCGGGGCGGTGGAAGCATTCGTGGCGGGACTGATGGCGCTGGCCGGATTGATTCTGCTGGCGGCTTGCACCAACCTGGGCAGCCTGTTTGGGGCGCACGCGGCGGACCGTTCGCGGGAAGTGGCGCTGCGACTGGCGCTGGGATCAAGCCGCGCGCGGATCTTGCGGCAACTCTTGACCGAAGCTGCGCTCATTTCGCTGGCCGGGGGCGCGCTGGGATTGGCGGGCAGCGTGGCGCTGTTGCGGAAGCTTAGTACGTGGCAGCCATTTCTTGGGGCTCCCCTGCATCTGCCGGTAAATCCGGACGCGCGAATCTACGTGGTGGCGTTGGCGCTGGCGTTGGTGAGCGGAGTGCTGTTTGGAGTTATTCCGGTACGGCAGGTACTGAGAGCGAATCCTTATGAGATCGTCAAAGCGGGGTCGGCCGGCCGGTTCGGGCGGCGAATGACGGTGCGGGACGCGCTCTTAGTGGTGCAGATTGCAATCTGTGCGGTGCTGGTTACGTCGTCGCTGGTGGCGATCCGCGGACTGATGCGCTCGCTGCACAGCAACGTCGGTTTCGAACCGCGCCATGCGATGCTCCTCAGTGCAAACCTGGCAATGGCGGGTTATAGCAACGATAAAGTGCCCGCCATGCAACGGCGCATGATCGACGCGATGGAAACGATTCCTGGAGTGGAGCACGTGGGGATGGTGAACAATTATCCTCCGTTGGTTTATGCCGCCAGCATCCGGGAAGATGTCTTTAAGGATGAAACCAGAGATCTGAGCCAGGCAAATATCGCGGCTATGCCTTACCGGTACGGCGTGTCTCCGGGATACTTCGAAGCGGCGGGCACGACTTTGTTGGCGGGGAGAAGCTTCTCCTGGCATGACGACAAGAGTGCGCCTCCGGTCGCGGTCGCGAGCCGGGAGTTTGCCAACAAAATGTTTGGGTCGGTCAATGACGCGGTCGGCAGATTCTATCGGATGAAGGATGGAACGCGGGTGCAGGTGGTGGGTGTGGTCGAAGACGGAAAGTATATGAGCCTTACGGAAGCTCAACAGCCCGCGATGTTTCTGCCGGCGATGCAATCGCCACCGACGAGTCAGGCGGACGTGGTGGTGCGCTCGTCGCGCGATCCGCAAGAACTGGCCGCGGCCATGCGGGGCAAAGTGCGCGAACTGGATGCGGGGTTGCCGGTTGACATCCAGACATGGCACACGATGCTGGACGTCGTGCTGTTTCCTTCGCGGGTGGCGACGGCAGCGTTGGGAGTGCTGGGTGGGATGGGCGCGATGCTGGCGATCACGGGCATTTTTGGGATGGCGGCGTATTCGGTGAGCAAGCGGCTGCGGGAGTTGGGAATTCGGCTGGCGCTCGGGGCGCAGCGTGGGGAAGTGTTGCAGGCGGCTTTGGGACGGCCATTTAAGTTGCTGGCTTTTGGTTCGGTGGCGGGATTGGTGCTCGGGATTCTGGCTAGCCGGGTGCTGGCTTCGATTGTGTATCAGGCAACTCCGCGCGATCCGCTGGTATTGGGGGGCGTCGTGGTCGTGATGCTGTTGCTCGGGCTGCTGGCCACTTGGATTCCGGCGCAACGGGCGCTGTCGCTTGATCCTTTGATATTGCTGCGCGAGGAATAAGACCCCGGCTGCGTGAAGCGCTTACGCGGAGAGGTTTCTCCAACCGTTAGAAAAGGCTTCACCACAGGGGGCACGGGGGTACACAGGGGAAAGAACACGGGGAAGATCTGGGTGCGGGTCTTATCACGGAAAACAACCGCACAGTGTCGGCAGTTTGGCGGGCCACTTCTCAAAAGGCGCGAGAAGTGGCGCACCCCTTTGTCTATTTATCTATCACTGTTAGGAAGACGATTTCCTGTTATCTGTCACTGTTGAGAAACAATCGCGCTTTATCCCTCCTGTTAGAAGTGAAAGCCCAGTTCGGCGGTGTAACTCCTTGGAGTTACAAAATGGGTTCCACTAAATGTCGATAAGAAGTTGTAGAGGCCAACCTTGTTGGTGAGATTGATGGCGGTCAACCGAAGACTGACTTTGTACTTATCCGCATGAAAGATGTTGTCATGTCCTACCGCGAGGTCGAATAGATGGCGCGGGGCAATGCGGGGCGGGTTGTGATCGTCATTCTCGGTTCCTGGCGCCGGAATCGTTACTCGCGTCGAGCCATATTGAGAGGGCGCGCAAGTCGTCAGCGGCTGGGTCAACGTCGGGAATACATTACCGCAAAATAGGCCGGCCTGCATCTGCTCGTCTGCGGTCAACCGGGTCAAGTTGACGGGCGTGGTCGCGTCGGTGGCGAAGGGAACGGCGCCGGCCACCATGCCGCTGTCGTAGCGCCAATTGAAACCGATCCATGGTCCGCGTTGCCAGGGCTGGTATTGCAGGTGAGTGGTCTGGTTGAACTTTTCGTCATGATCGATGCGGAAGACGCCTGCCGGCGCTGATGGCGTGGCGCCGGCTCCGCTAACCTGCGGCAGGAAGAAACGTGCCGCCACCGTGGAGAAGACCATGAGTGCCGAAAAACCGTGCAGGTTGGGCACGCTGATGCGGCCCGCGAATCCCGGAATCTTGGATCTGTCCCACGCGATGGGGAAAAAGATGGGCGTATTCCCGAGGATGCTGAAGTCGTAAGCGTTGTGGGTGTACTTCCAGATGTACTCGCCCGAGAACACCAGATATTTTCCGGCGGCTTGCTGCAGTCCGGCATGGAACTCGTTACGCCATCCGGGACTCAGCGCGGTTTCATTCGGCGAAGCACAGCCAAGCAACGGATTTAACACAGGACTGGAGCAGCCCTCACTGGCGACGATGAGATTCTCGTTGAACGGCGTTTCGAGCACACGAGCATAGGACAGGCGAAGGACTGTGCTGGTTCGCTTGATGTTGTAGGCAATGCCCAGGCGCGGCTCGGCTTCCTTGTGGGTGGTCAAGCCGTTGTAGAAATCTCCGCGCAGACCGACGTTGAATGACCAGTTCCCTTTCGCGATCTGGTCCTGGATGTAGAGTGCGAGTTGCTTCACGTCGGTGTGGCCGCTAAACGCAAATAGACCTCCGCCGCGGGTCAGGTCAAAGGGCAGCAGATTGGAGCACGGAGACTCCAGAGCGACGCCATTCACAAAGCAGGGATTGCCGTTTCCATCTTT
>Ga0265314_10005717_pt1 | contig 11153 bp, 7 predicted proteins | sample 4126metaG_FD_203106 | JGI IMG/M metagenome (GOLD analysis project Ga0265314, IMG submission 203106) | Rhizosphere microbial communities from Carex aquatilis grown in University of Washington, Seatle, WA, United States - 4-1-26 metaG | ecosystem: Host-associated > Plants > Roots > Rhizosphere >... | reverse complement strand
GGCACCGTTTCCGTGGAAAGGTCGCGTCGGTGTCCGTTTCCCTGCTTCTGACCCTGATGCCCCTGCTGTTGCTGGGCGGTGCCCTGGGATTTCTCGGCGGCCTGTTCGGCATCGGCGGCGGCATAATCGCCATTCCCCTGCTGGTTACCGCCTACGGTATGGATCAGGCCATGGCCCAGGGTACCGCCCTGGCCATGATGGTTCCCAACCTGCTGGCGGCGTGGTGGCGCTACATGCGGCGCAATCCCGTCGACCTGGGCGGCGCGGCGCGGCTGGCCCTGGTGGGGACGGTGACCACCTATGGGGCGGCGCAACTGGCCCAGGGGCTGGACCAGCATGTGCTGCGCCTGCTGTTCTCGGCTTTCCTGGCGGTGTTGGCGGTGCTGATGATCCGCCGCCGCGTGGATGTGGGGGCGGCAACGCCGCTCCGTCTCCGGCTGCTTCCCCTGGTCGGCCTGGCCGGTGGCGGCAGCATGGGATTGCTGGGCGTGGGCGGCGGGCTGGTGGCGACGCCGATCCTGTCGCGCTGGTTCGGGCTGGACCAGCGGGTGGCGCAGAGTCTGGCTCTGGCCCTGGTTTTGCCCTGTTCGGCGGCGGCTCTGGCCTCCTATGCCCGCGCCGGCAATGTGGACTGGACCATCGGCGGCGCGCTGGGGCTGGGCGGGCTGGTCAGCGTCTCGGCCGGGGTCGCCCTGGCCCACGCCTTTCCCGAAATTGTCATGCGGCGGCTGTTCGCCGGCCTGCTGCTGGCTTGTTCCGTCGCCATGCTGATCGGGCGGTGATTATTCCGCTACCGCCCGGGCTTCCTCGACCCGGTCGGGCAGGGTGAAGAAGAAGGTGGTGCCCTCGTTGGGAGCCGAGGTCAGCCACATACGGCCGCCATGGCTCTCGACGATACGCTTGCAGATGGCCAGCCCGATGCCGGTGCCGGGATAGGCGGAGCCGGTATGCAGGCGGCGGAACACCTCGAAGACGTAATCGTGGTACTGGGGATCGATGCCAATCCCGTTGTCGCTCACCGCGAAACGCCAGCCCTCGCCGTCGCGCTCGGCGGTCACCCGGATGGAGGGAGCGCTTCCGTCGCCGCTGTACTTGAGGGCGTTGCCCAGCAGATTGTGGAAGACCTGATGCAGCTGGCCCTGGTCGGCGTGGACCTTGGGCAGCGGGGTGATCTGGATCTGGGCGCGCTTATGCTCGATGGCTGGGCGCAGGCTCTGGAGCACGGTACCCATCAGTTCGGTACAGTCCACCTCGCCGATGCTCAGGCCGGCGCCGCCGGCCCGGCTGTATTCCAGCAGATCGCGCACCAGATTGGACATGCGCAGGGCTTCGTTGACGATGAAGCGCAGATAGTCCTTGCCCTCGTCGCCCAGGTTCTCGAGACACTTGCGCTCCAACAACTGCGAGAAGCTGACCAGCCCGCGCACCGGCTCCTGCAGGTCGTGGGCGGCCACATAGGCGAAACGCTCCAGCTCGGCATTGGTGCGCGACAATTCGGCGATCACCTGCTGCAGGTCGCTTTCCGCCCGGGTGCGCTCGTGGATTTCGTGCTGCAGCTCGTCATTGCGGTCGTGCAGGTCCTGCACCGACAGATTCAGTTGGCGAGCGATGTTGTCATAGGCCCAGCGCAGGCGGTCGATCTCGTCGCCGTGCTCGGGAAAGCCCAGCGTCTCGTCGAACAGCGAGGCCTGGGAGAGCAGGGATTCTGGCACCAGGCTGCTGACGTTGCGGGCCAGTTCCTCGATCCGGCGGGTGACGATGCGGCTGAAGATCACGTACATGAACGCCGCCACCAGGAAGGTCTTCAGCGCGTTGCTCACCAAGATGGTGATGGCCTGGCCCATCAGGCGGTCGTAGATGCCGTCCAGGCTGGCCGACACGTCCAGGGTGGCGATCTGGCGCATCTCGCCCCGGATCTCGCGCGACAGGGTGTATTGACGGTTGAGCAACCGCTTCGACTTGACGGCTCCGGACTTCCACACGTTGCGGCCGTCCAAGGTGGTGATCACCGCATATTCCACATGGGACAGCCGGGTCAGGGCGTCGAGGGCCAGGGTGATCTGCCGCTCGTCGAAGGTCCAGACGCTGCCGGTAATGGGCGGGAGGAAAATCTGGACGTTCTCCAGCTGATCGTCCATGTCGGCGCGCTGCTGCTGGTATTCGCTGAACAGCTGATAGGCGGTCGCCAGTAAGGCCAGAAATGAGCTGAAGGCGACGATCAGGACGATCAGGCGGCGGCCGATCCTGTTCTCTCGCCCTTTCTTGCGCAGCATCATCATCATCATGATGATGCAAGCCTACCCGCATCGCCGGGGCGATACGAGCCCAAAACATTTGCATAGCCTACTTTAGACTAAATTTAGAAACCCCTTCGACCCGCAGGGTCTCGGCGATGGCTTCCAGGCGGGCCATCACCGCCGGGGCATCGGGATAGGTCCGGCTGAGGATCAGATAGACGTCCAGCCGGTCGATGACGTCGAATTCCAGGTCCTTGATCGGGTGATCGGCCAGCACTTCCTCGGCCGGCCCGGCATAGTCCAGCAGATAGTCGGCCCGTCCGCGCTCCAGCATGGCGAAGGCGGATTCGTGGCTGACGGTGCCGTTGTTGCCGACCCGGTTGGCCGGATTCCTGATGAAGGCCAGGATATCGCCATAGCTGTAGCCGTGGACGGTGATCACCTCCTTGCCGGCCAGCCCCTGGCGGGTGGTGATGGGGGGCAGGCCCTTGCGGCGGTACACCCGCAATTCGGTGCCGGCCACCGGCCGTTTGCTGACCAGACAGCACTTCTCCAGCGCCGGTCCCTTGACCAGCATGGAGAAGTCGGTCTGTCCGTCGCTCAAATATTCGAACAGGCGCGCCGCCGGCAACCCGCGCGCCCGCCAGGGGATGCCGGCCTGCTGGAACAGCGGCGCGGCCAGGCGCAGCAGCGGATTGTCGGGCTCACCCTTGGCGTCCAGCCGGGTGGTCCAGACCGACTGGTCGGGATAGGCATATTCGATGGTCCGGGGCTCGGCGGCATCGGCCGGCGAGGTCGCGGCCATGGCCAGAAGGCAACCCGCCACAAGGACGCAATACCGGCCCTTGATCATCCCCGCCTCCCATCCGTCCCCAATAAGGCAAGAATAGCGCACCGGCGGTGGTTTCTCAATCCGGCCGGGACATGCCTGGGCGCAGGGTGTTTCCCTGTGGTTTTCCCGCCGGGGCGGGCCTATCCTCGGCCGGATGTGGCGAGGCAGGAGGGGCCGGCATGTCCATGGACCAGGAACTTCACGCCGGGCTGGAACCGGGCCTGCGCTTCGCCATGCTGATCGGCCCCGAGGGTGGCGTCCGCGACCTGCGCTGGTCCGAGGTGGAGACCTGGCGGCCGGCCGACGGCTTCCTGTGGGTCCATCTCGAACGGGACGAGCCCAAGGCCCGCGACTGGCTGTGCGAGCGTTCCGGCGTCGATCCCCTGGTGGCCATGGCGCTGACCGCCGAGGAATCGCGTCCCCGGGTCGAGGACGTGGGCGACGCCCTGATGGTGGTGCTGCGCGGCGTCAACAAGGCGCGGGTCGGCGAGGGCGAGGACCCGACGGCGGAAACCGAACTGGTGCCCGTTCACATGTGGATCGAGGCCGACCGCTGCATCTCGCTGCGCGACAGGGCTCATTCGCTCAATGCCCTGCGTGATCTGCGGCTGGCCATGATGATGGGCAAGGGGCCGCGTACCGCCGGCGCCCTGCTGGCCCGCATCGCCGAGAAGGTGGTCGATCATCTGGGGATTCTCACCGACGAGATCGAGGACGGCATCTCGGACCTGGAGGACCGCATCGGCGAGGGGCTGGCCGGCACCGACCTGCGCGAGGACATCGCCTCGGCCCGGCGCAAGGTGGTGCAGTTGCGCCGCTATCTGGCGCCCCAGCGCGATGCCCTCTACCGGTTGCGTCACGACGACGCCAGTTGGCTCGACCCCGAGGCCAAGATGCGCCTGCGCGAGGTCAACGACCGTCTGCTCCGCCATATCGAGGATCTGGACGAAATGCGCCAGCGCGCCACCATCCTGCACGAGGATTTCACCAATCTGGTGGCCGAGCGCGCCGCCCAGTCCTCCAACCGCCTGACCGCCCTGGCCGCCATGGTGCTGCCGCCCAGCCTGCTGGCCGGCATGATGGGCACCAATATCGGCGGTATCCCCGGATCGCAGGAGCCCATGGCCTTCCTGATCCTGTGCGGCGCGGTGATCGGCATGATGCCGGTCACCTATCTGATCCTCAAATGGATCAAGTGGCTGTAGGCCGAAGTGCTTCGCGATAATTCGTTTCTATTTGTCACGTTTGTAAATCCGCTGATTTGCCTATGGTAGCCGCGGGGTCGGTCCGACAATGGACGCGGGGACAGATGACGAAGGCCGATGATCGCGGAGCGGAGGATGTGGGGTCCTTCCCCAGCCGCAAGGGCAAGGGCGGCTCCGGACTGGGCCAGCCGCAGGAGGCCTATGTCGCCTTCGCCTTCGCCGCCGCCGACCTGCTGATGGAAGCCGATCATTCCGGACGCATCGTCTTCGCCATCGGCGCCTCCATGTCGCTGGTGGGCCGGCCGGCCCGCCTGCTGGCCTCCATGACCCTGGCCGAGCTGATCCGTCCCGAGGACCAGTCCCGCGTCCGCAACGCCCTGAAGCGCATGGCCGGCGGCGACCGGGTCCGCCACGTCCTGCTGCACGTCACCTTGCCGACCGGGGGCAGCACCCCGGTGGCGCTGTCGGGCTATCCCCATCCTGACCGCCAGGACCGCCTGCTGCTGGTGCTGACCCATTCCGGCACCCTGATGTCGCCGACGGTCCGCCACAGCGAGACCGGCCTGCTGGGCCGCGAGGGCTTCGAGGCCCTGGCCGGCGACCTGATCAAGGAAAGCGCCAAGGACGGCGACGAATCCTACCGCATGACCCTGCTGGACCTGCCGGAACTGGCCGAGTTGCGCAGTAAGGTCGGCGCCGAGGCCACCGCCGACTTCATCGCCCGCTTCACCGATTACCTGCGGCAATGCTCGGTGGGGGGCGGGGCCGCCGCCGATCTGGGCAACAGCAAATACGGTGTGATCCACGGCCCAGACGTCGACGCCGGCGAGATCGAGGCGGCCATCAGCGGTCTGGCCCGGTCGGTGATGGGCGCCCCCATGCATCCCGAATCCGCTTCGCTGGCCATTGACGGCGGCGGCATCTCGGCGCAGGAGGCGACCAGCGCCCTGATCTACACGCTCAACCGCTTCACCAACGACAGCGACGCCACCATCCATGAATTGTCGGCCATGGCGCGCCCGACCCTGTCGCAGACGGTGGCCAAGATGCGCGAGGTCAAGCGGACCATCGGCCGGGGCGACTTCCAACTGCACTTCCAGCCCATCGTCGATCTGTGGAGCAACGCGGTCCATCACTTCGAATGCCTGGTGCGCTTTGGCGAGGACGGCAACTCCCCCTACAGCACCGTGGTGTTCGCCGAGGATACCGGCCTGGTGGGGGAACTGGACCTGGCCATCTGCTCGCGCGCCATCGAGTTCATGCGCAAGGGGGTGGGGGCCGAGCCCAGCCTGCGCTTCGCCGTCAACCTGTCGGGCCGCTCGCTGTCCAGCCCCAGCATGGCGGCACGGCTGCTGCAACTGATCCACGGCGCCTCGGACCTGCGCGGGCGGTTGCTGTTCGAGGTGACGGAAAGCTCGGCTATCGCCGATCTGGTGGCGGCCAATGCCGTTATCCAGGAAATCCGCGGGCGCGGCCATCCTGTGGGTATCGACGATTTCGGCGCCGGGGCGGCGGCCTTCCACTATCTGCGCGGCCTCAAGGTCGACCACGTCAAGATCGACGGCTCCTATGTGCGCGAGGCGGCGAGCAAGGGGGAATCGCTGCCCTTCCTGCGCGCCATCACCCAGTTATGCCGTGAATTGCGGGTCGCCACCATCGCCGAACACATCGAGGACGAGGCTACCGCCAATCTGCTGCGCGTCTACAACGTGCGCTACGGCCAGGGGTACTATTTCGGCAAGCCCATGCAGCCGTCGCAGCGGCACCACGGCAGCCGGGCTCCCTGGGCGACGCCGCTGATCCAGTGGCGCAACGGCCTGCTGTTCTTCGGCAACGGAACCGGCGCCGCATCCGGAGGCTGAAGCCGGTCTAAACAGTCACGACTCGCATGTTGAATTCCACCGCCGCCGGGCCTAATGAAGCCCGGCAAAGGTTTGGGGGTGGATGGTGTTGGCGTGGACGGAAAACCTGAGTGTCGGCGAGCCCACGCTGGATGCGCACCATCGCCATCTGTTCGATCTGCTGGCCCGGATCGATGCCATGGCCGGCGCGGGGTTGGCCTTGGATGCGGTCCAGGCCGTGTTCGTCGAACTGAACCGCTACATCGTCTATCACTTCTCCGAGGAGGAAGAGATGATGGAGCGTGCCGGCTTTCCTTTCCTGGAATTGCACCGCCATTCCCATCGGACCATCGCCATGCGGGTGGCCGATATGTCCGCAGCCCTGTCCGTCGCCAATGTGGAGCGGGTCGCCCGGGAACTCCACGGCTTCCTGACCGGCTGGCTGGTGCATCACATCGAAATCGAGGATTTCGAGTACCGGCCCTTCCTCGGCGGCGGCGAGTAGGGCGGTCGCCGGGGCCCGGACAAGTCCGCCGCGAGTCTCTCTTCGCACCTGCAAAAATATTGTTGCATGTAGACCCTTGATTGATATTTCAAGGCTGCCCTGCTATGTTTTCCCGCATAAAAAAATAAGAATATTCCCGGGTGGCGAGGAGGTCCGATGGCACCCCTTACTCAGGGTCACGAGACCGGAGTTCCCAGCATCGATGCCGGAAACGAGGGATTGCGCTTCTTGCTGGGACGGGTGTTCCAGCCGGGGGTGGAGTGCCGTCGCGGCGCCGCCGGACGTGGGGAATGCGATTTCAGCCGGTGCGCGCGCATCCAGGCGATCATGCGTTACGTGGAGCGCAATTTCGCCCACCAGGAACAGGTGATGACGGAATTCGACTATCCCGACGCGCGGCGCCATCTGGACGACCATGCCGGACTGCTGGACCATCTGGGGGTGATGCTGCATGCCCAGGTCTGTGCCGACAAGGATGCCGCCAAGGTTCACGACTTCATCGCCCACTGGGTGGTGGAGCACGCCCAACGCTGCGACCGTCCGCTGGGCCGCTGGGCGGTGACCCGCCGGGTGCTGGAGCCCAAAAGGTAGCGTAGAGCCGTTGTAACCTCCGAGCCGCGCCGCTACTCTGCCGGCCATGAGCGAACCTGCCCCGGCGGCGGCCGAATCCCCCCTTGATCCCGAACAGCGCCTTGCCGCCGAGGCCGAGGCGGAATCCGTGCTGGTCCTGGCCGGGCCGGGTACCGGCAAGACCACCACCCTGGTGGGGCGCTACGTGCACCTGCTGGGCCAGGGCGCGCAGCCGGCCCGCATCTTCGTCTCCACCTTCACGGCGCGGGCCGCCGACGAACTGCGCGGCCGCATCGGCCGCCGGCTGGAGCAACGGGGCCAGGACTTCGACGCCGAGCGCTTTCGCCGCATGCCCATCGCCACCCTGCACGGCATGGCGCTGCGGCTGCTGCAGCGCCATCCGCCGCCGGGCTGCCCGCGCTTTCGCGTGTTCGACGAGCAGGCCTGCTCGCGGGTGATCGCCCGCCATCGCCTTTACCTCGGCGATGACGTCCGCAAGCCCACCGATGTGTTCGGCGCCTACAAGGACCGGCTGATGGACCCGGCGGCGGCGCTGGCCGAGGCCAAGGCCAAAAACGATGCCGCCCTGCTGGAGGCCGCCGAGGCCTACGGCCGCTACCAGCGCGCCCTGGCCGAGGAGGGCGGCTTCGATTTCGGCGACCTGATCATGGAACTGGTGCGGGGGCTGGAGACCGACGAGGCCTATCGGGCGCGTCTGGCCGGCTTCTTCGACCATCTGCTCATCGACGAGTACCAGGACATCAATCCCGCCCAGGAACGCATGCTGCGCCTGCTGCGGTCCGAGGGCGCCCGGCTGTGGGCGGTCGGCGACGACGACCAGTGCCTCTATGCCTGGCGCTCCGCCGACCCGGCCTTCATCCTGGGGTTCGAGGCGGCGTGGCCCGACCCGGCCCTCTATCGCCTGTCGCGCAATTACCGCAGCACCGCCACCATCGTGGCCGCGGCCGCCGCCCTGATCGGCGGCAACCGTCGTCGCCACGTCAAGGATCAGGAACCGCACAGCGCTTCGCGCCTGGCCCTGACCATCGCCGGCCTGGACGACGACGAGGACGAGGCCGATTACGTTCTCCGCGTGGTGAAGGGGCTGGCGGGGCGCGGCATGCCCTGGCACGAGATGGCGGTGCTTTACCGCGCCGGTCACGTGGGCTCGCGCATCCAGATCAAGCTGGCCGAGGCCGGCGTCCCCCTGGTGGTGCGTGGCGCCGGCGAGTTCTGGCAATTGGGGCCGGTGCGGCTGGTCGCCGGGCTGGCCCGCCTGCTGGCCGACCCCCATGACATGGATGCCAGGGCCATGCTGGGTCACGGCAAGCGTGTCGACCGGTTGTTGAGTCAGGCACCGGAGAAGATCGACGCCGACGTGCCCTGGCCGGCTCTGTGCCGTCAGGTGGGGCGGCTGGTTTCCGCCACGGCGCGGCCGCCGGGGGAGGAGGGGCTGCAATGGCGCGATCTGGCCTTCACCGCCGCCGATCTGGCCGCCGAATGCGAAAACGTCGCCGCCTTCATCGCCAGGATGGAAGAGCAGCGCCGGTCGCTGCGCCGCGCCGAGACCGGCGGCGACGCCGTGGTGTTGTCCACCATTCACGGCGCCAAGGGGCTGGAATGGTCGGCGGTGGTGGTGGCCGGCTGCGAGGCCGACCTGATGCCTCACGAATCCTCGCCCGATCTGGAGGAGGAGCGCCGCCTGATGTACGTGGCCGCCACCCGGGCCAAGCGCTGGCTGGTGCTTTCCTTCGCCGCCGAGCGGCGCAAGACTGCGGCGCCGTCACCCTATATTGCTGAAATGCTGGCGGGTCTCGACACCGATCAGATCCGTTATCACGACACCTTGAGCCGGGCGCGTCTGCACGCCGGGCCGGCGGTGCCGGAAAAGGCGGAGAAGCCGCTCAGGCTGCGCCCGGAACTGAAGGTTTCCGCCGGGATGCGCAAGGGGCGGCCCCCCTTGGCGCGAACCCGGGGATAGGGCCTTGGTCAGGGGTAGGGAGTGTTTGATTTTCCCCCGTGAACAAGGCATCCTGCCTAGCGCTGTCCAAGGTCCGGGGGGAGGGGGCAAGTCCCGCCCAAGTTCTGGGAGGACGATGCGGAGGCGATATTTTATCGCGCCGCTTTTTTTGCTGCGATCCGTCCGCGCTTCCTGCGTTGGCCGGAGGTCCCGGCGGACGGCGAGTGGTGAATGTTCACGAAGGTCAGGGCGGACTCATGGGCGATACAAACATGACCAGAGGCGAGACCGAAGCGGCGGCGCAGGGGACGGGTGCCACCGAGGCCGAGGCAAGGGAAACGGCGGCCTCCCTGGCGCCGCCCCTGGCCGTCTTGCGCCCCGATCCGCTGCCGTCGGGTGACGAAGTTACCGCGCCGGGCGGCAAGGCCGCCCGGATGATCGGCCTGCTGGTCACCATCGTCTGGGTGGTGCTGTCCGGCTATTGGGCCAACACCTCCATCGGCTGGGGCAACCTGCTGTTCATGCAGCCGCAGGAAATCGGCGGCATGGTCGGCGCCGCCTTCCTACCGCTGGCCTTTCTCTGGCTGCTGATCGCCTATTTCGACCGGGGGCGCGAGCTGCGTTCGCTGTCCACCGACATGCGCCGGCAACTGTCCCGCCTGACCTATCCCGCCGAGGGTGCCGAGGCCCGCGTGTCGCTCATCGCCGAGTCGCTGCGCGCCCAGGCCCGCGACCTGACGCTGGCCTCCACCGAGGCCGCCGCCAAGGGTGAGGCGGTGCGCGAGATCATGGCATCCCAGATCGAGGCCATGACCGGAGTGGTCGGCCGCGTCAACGACGAGGCCCAGACGGCGGTGGAGGCGCTCCGCAAGGAGGTCGACCGCCTGACCCAGGCCGCCGATGGCGCCACCGCGCGGGCCCGCGAGGTGGAAACTCTGCTGCGCATGCAGACCCAGGACCTGACCACCGTCACCGACACCTCGGCCCACCGCATCCGCGAGTTCGGCGAGCTGCTGCGCGGCCAGATCGAATCCATCGACACCACCTCGGCCCGCGCCGCGTCGCGCGCCGACACGGTGGCCGAGCAGGTGCGCACCCAGGCCGAGTCCCTGGATCACGTTTCCCAGGCGGCGGTGGCGCGCGCCGAGCAGGTGGTCGCCATGTTCGAGCGCCAGAGCAGCCAGTTGGGCAGCTCGGCCGAGCAGGCCACCACCCGTACCGAGGTGGTCGCCAATTCGCTGGCCGAGCGGGTCGAGGCGCTGGAAAGCCTGTTCACCCGCCAGAACACCGATCTGGATCAGGCCGCCGAGCGCCTGGCCGAGCAGACCAGCCGCATCTCGGCTTCGCTGCAGCAGCAGGCCACCGGCCTTGACCAGATCACCGAGCGCGTGCTGTCCCGCGTCAAGATCGTCGAGGAGGCCCTGGGCGTGCAGTCGCGCGAGCTGGGCTCGGCCTCCGACCAGGCCATGGGCCGCTTCCGCGAGATCGAGGAAAGCCTGGGCCGTCAGGCCGAAAGCCTGCGTGTCGCCGCCGACGACGCCTCCACCCAGCTGGGTGCGGTGGGTGAGGTGTTCGTCCAGCGCCGTGACGACGTGGATGCCGCCGCCGAGCGGGCCATGGCCCGGGTGCGCGAGGTGGGCGAGGCCTTCCAGGGCCAGACCCGCGCCGTCGCCGCCGCCTCGGACCAGATGACCGCCCGCGGCCGCGAGGTGTCCGAGACGCTGCGCCTCTATATCGAGGACCTCAACAAGGGGGCGGAGAAATCCGCCGCCCAGGCCGAGAACATCCGTACCTCGCTCAGGAAGCAGGCCGACGAACTGGCCGACGCCGCCAACGTGGTGTCGACCCAGTCCAAGCTGTCGGAAGCCTCGCTGAACCAGCAGTCGCGCCACCTGATCGCCACCTCGGACCAGGTGATGGCCAAGGTGAAGACCATCGCCGATACCCTGCGCCAGGGCACCAACGACCTGATCGCCATGTCGAGCCGGGTCGGCGTCGAACTG
>Ga0265314_10005716_pt1 | contig 11153 bp, 9 predicted proteins | sample 4126metaG_FD_203106 | JGI IMG/M metagenome (GOLD analysis project Ga0265314, IMG submission 203106) | Rhizosphere microbial communities from Carex aquatilis grown in University of Washington, Seatle, WA, United States - 4-1-26 metaG | ecosystem: Host-associated > Plants > Roots > Rhizosphere >... | reverse complement strand
GTAGTACTCCTCTTCAGCACTGGTGCTCGAATCATCGCCACTACCCAATTGCCAGGCTCCCACCGTGGCGAGGTCGTCGGCTACCTCCTCGATCACACCACGCAACTCCAGCGTCGCGAGCCAACGCGCAGGGATTTCAGATAGGCCAAGCATCGCCCCCAGCAAGTGTCCCGCGATGAGTCCGGTGGAATCGCTGTCGCCGTCATGATTGACGGCCATAATGACCCCATCCTCGAAAGTTGTCGCTTTAAGGGCGCAATAGACGCCGATGGCCAGCGCTTCCTCGGCAATCCATCCTCCTCCCAACTGCCGGATGGCATCGGATGGGGAGGCGCTTGAGGAATGAAGGCGCCGCGCGCCTTCGAGCGCCAAAAGGGTTTCTTCGTGAGACGGCCGCGCTTTCAGCAAGGAGATTACACGATCTATCGCGTTTTGTAATTCGGTACCGTCGAGTAGTTCGAAGACAAGGGCGGCCATGACGCCAGCGGCCAAAAATCCCGTAGGGTGGCCATGCGTAAGAGCAGCTGCATCGCACCCCATATTGAAGGCGCGTTCGAAGTTTGCGGCTCGCGAGGCTGGATTCGAAATGCTCAGGGCGTGGAACATCATTCCGATCGGAGCTACGCGCATCACTCCGCCACATCCCTTGCTGTCGTTCTGGGCTGGCGTGCCAATCCCAGAGATGTGGCGCAGGGAGCCGATACAAGTTAGACCAGGAGCCCGCCGAGAAAACAACTCCCTCTGCTCGATGAGCCATCCGGTCAGAAGAAACTTGTTGTCCTTGGGCAGAGGTTCTCCCTGCGTATGGAGCCATCGCAGATATGCGTAATGAATAACGCTTGGAGGGTCACAGATCCCGCGCAGCGTGCCGCGAACGTAGGCGCGCAAAATGCCTTCCGCGGTAAATAGAGTCATCTGCGTGTCGTCTGTGATGGCTCCCAGTTTTCCATAGGCTGGCGCCATTTCGGTCAGGCCCCGTGGTCCAAACTTCCGGAGGATTTCCGATCTGCTGAGGAACTCCACCGGAGCACCAAGAGCATCGCCAACGGCTCCTCCCAGAAGGCAGCCTCGGTAGCGATCCCTTGTCGGAGCCGTTGGAACACGGCGTTGAAACAGATTTGGGCGATCCTGTTTGGCTCTACCCGTGACGCTTCCCGGCGGTCGAGCCTTTGCTTTTAGTACATACTGTTCCTGTGCAGCGGTCTCGATCGCACCGGGCCGCGAAGCCCGTACCTGTCGAATAGCGTCGCGCGGCGCGCAGCCTCGTTCAGCAAGAATCAAGCCCGCCACCAGTCCGGATCGGCCAATCCCACCTCTGCAGTGGATGAGAATATTCTCTCCCGCATGGATTCGATCGTGGATTTCTGGTCCGGCGGTTCTCCATTCCATTGCGAATCTCTGGTCGGGAATATCCACGTCGCGGATAGGCAGGTGGATCCAGCGCATACCGAATTCCTGAACCCGCTCACCGAGAAGTGAGACCTTGAGAAGCTCGAACTCGTGCGCCTCGATGAGGGTAACGACCGTGCTGGCGCCCCAGTCGCGGATGGCGCGCAGATCCTTCTCTAGATCGCGGTCCCACCCACGCGGCAGATCCTTCTTTCCGGGACAGATGGTCAGACCTAAACGGCCCTCGCTTTCGCCGAGCAAAATCTCGGCTATGCGCAAAGGCGACGAAATGCTGTTCTGCAAAGGCCGCAGTCGATTCATAGCTTCACCCAATCGAGCTTGCTGTTCTCCAAAAATGGTTCGCTATCCCAACGATAAGCCACCAGCTTGCCGCCTTTCGCCACGCTGTAGTCGACGCAGGCCACTTTGTCCGAAAGCAGCGCCGGTGTGCCGGTCACCCTCTCCCTCTGGCGAAGCGCTTGCACTTGGCAACCTGATGAGTGATGGAGTTGTTTTCACTGGGTATTTTCACGGTCGCAGTGCGGGCATAGATCGCACAAAGTAGCGGCTGACTGTAGGGTTTATCTGCGGGCTTCTTCCTCATGGGGCTCCTGCATGAATTGTTCCTAGCAAGTGTGGCGGACTCTCTCAGACCACGAATGCAGAGCGGAAATCTAGCCTCGCTCTATGCAAGAACCGCACCTGCGGCATTCCTCATGAGTTGAGGCGGCTGGCATCCGAAGAGAGATTTCCGGGTGCTTTCAAACGCAGCTCGCCATCGCAGGAATTTCTCCTTAGCTCGAACCGAACGATCAAGGTCAAAGTTCGAATGCGCGGAAAGTAGTTGCGATATGGCTTCTGCCTGACACTCAAGTTCCGAGAGTGCCGATCGGCATTGCCAGCAAATCATTAAATGGGCGCGAATTTCACGCATCTGCCCATGGGACAACTCGCCGTCCAGGTAAGCAAGGAGTATTTCATCTTTAGGATGCTCGCGTAGCCGGTTGATTCGCATTTCTATTTTCCCTTTCGACTTTCGTCTTTTCCAACATTGCTACCTGAAGCTTTCGTAAGGCACGCGCTAAGAGCGCGTTGACAGAGTTCATGCTTATGCCCAGTTGATCGGCGATCTCCCGGTATTTCAGTGCCTCAAGGCGGAGGAGCAGAACTTCTTCTTCACGAGGAGAAAGCACAGAGAGCAGATCGCGGATCTCCCCAAGCTTCAATGTTTCTGTCACGGCTTCTCCCGGTATATCCGTATCATCGAGTTGCTCTTGGAGATTTCGGTCCTTTATCTGCTTGTACATATTCCGACGCAATACACAAATGGTCCATGCCTTCGGGTGTTCAATTTCCTTGCCAGCTCGCAGAGCTTGATAAAGCTGCATGAAGGCATCCTGGGCGAGGTCCTCAGCGAGTTCATAGTTGGCCGTCGTCCTGAGTCCATAGCGGACCAGGAGCATATACCAGCGGTCAAAGAGCGCTGTCACTAAATCGGCTGCATCAGATTCGTTCACGGCCCTCGCCAGGCGACAAGATTTCGCTGTCAAGGAGTGTCTGAATTTGCCTTTTTTAGCGACAACAAGTGAAAAAATATTGTTCGTTCAGACCCGGCTAGGTACTGAAGAGGGCAATCGCCGAGGAGTCCTCATCCTCGCAGTTCGTAACAACTCCGCGTTGATGACGTTCTTGTGCAAAACCAGCCGCTGCCGCCTTATCGATGGCCGCTTTCAGAGACTGCGACCCGTCTCCCATTGTCCGGCAATAGTTTCTGAAGGGCCTGAAGAATATCCGCGTGATACCGGGCCATATAACGCTCGATTTTGGGATTCGTCAGCAATCGATCAAGATAACCGCAAGCCGCGGTCAAAGTGAGGACATCCGTCCCGTATGACTCTTCCACTGATTTCAGATCTCTGAGAAGAAACTCGTTTTGCTCTTCCAGCATTGACCGGGCGGCTATCGATGTCGCCTGTAGCTTTTTGTCAACAGCGGCTTGCTCCTCTAGCATTTCCGGTTTGGTGACGGCCAGCAACGCCTTTGCAAAGGGAACGGTAAATGTTCCACCAGCCACCATGTGCTCGGCGGCCTCGATCTGGCGAATGGGCTTCATTCTGCGCAAGATCCAGAAAACCTTGGGGCTGAGCTGCTTGTCCGCCAATACTTGAACCGCTTCGGAACAGATCCCATTTAACAAGTCGCGCTTTGCACGAATGGAGTCCAGGCTGACATCCAATGCAGCCGCGATGCGTTCTTCTGTCAGGCCGTTTTTAAGTGCCTCCAATAACATGAAATGCTGCGCAACGGCGGGTATATGGTTAACGTGGCGGTTGTACGTGTAGGCTTCGTCGTCGGTGGCGAGCAGGCATTTGACCTCCTTCGTCCCAATCGACTTCAGTATTTCGAGACGCACATGGCCATCGAGGAGAAGATAATCACCAGGACCTCTTGGATAGACCACCAGGGGTTCAATCACGCCAACATGTTTCAATGAAGCAGTGAGTTGTTTATAAAACTCTCCGCTTCGATGACCTAGCGTGACCTCCTTCTGCGGCACGATGATATCGAGTGGCAGCAATACGACTTGCTTTTCAAAGGCCGCTTTCACAGAATCGTGTGACATCGCGTTTTCCCCTACTCTAGTCGAGCCTTAAGCTGCTTGGGCATGTCGTTGATACCTTCCGCCCGCAGTAGAGTGATGAAGTTTTCGTCGTCCAGAAGTTGCCGCATGACAGATGTGAGCAAAAGAAGGCGCTCTTTTGTCGACTCCGCCTTCGCAATCAGAGCCTTTTGCTCGCGAACCCTCTGTTTGTACACCTCGACCAGCATGTTGCCTGTTACTTTGCGCCGGACATCTTCTGCCTTGCCCGCCTTCTGCCTCTTCTCGATTCGCTTGGCGATTAGGCGCCGTGCAGCGGCCAATTTTGTTCCTCTCAATTGCCCCGATTCGTATGCCTCTGAAAGAGCCTGGGATATCTCCGCATCCTTTCCGGTCGCAATTTGCGCGGCGACGCTGATTGGCAGTCTTCCCGCCTCGACGGCTTCGATGAGCGCAGCCTCCTTGTGTTCAACCAGGTGCACAATGCCAGCAATGTACATGCGCTCCATGCCGAGCTTTCTGGCAATATCCGCGACGTTGTTGTTGCGCTCCCGAAGACTTCGGACTTCGCGAATGATATCCCTATTGGAAGGCGGCCGCCTTGCGATGTTCTCAACCAGGCTCATGAGGAACTGATCTTCGCGCGTTGCCTCGGTAAGGATCGCTGGTATGTCCGTTTCGCCAAGAGCAACGAAGGCCTCGATCCTTCCTTGACCGCAGACAAGATCGAATTGCTTGCCCTCTGCATCTGGTTCCTTGCGTCGCACCACCGTGATGGGCTTCTTAAGCCCGACCTCTCGGATATTGGCGACCATCATTTGCCACCTTCCACGGCTTCGTGGCCTGGGATTGGCAATATGAATTTGGGCGATTGGAATGTGCTCGATATGTTGTTCCTTCATGCCGCCCCCTCTATGCGCACGCGCTCTGCCATTTCCAAAAAGAAGTTGAGATTGGTGAAACGATAGACGTCCAGGGCCACGCCATTGTCAGGCCGCAAACTCAACCGCTCCGTCAGGACATCAAGACGGGGCAGCAGATAGTAATCGAGGATTTCTTCATTGCCCGGCTGAAGACGAGCTGCGATGATAATGTCCGGTTGCAAACCCTCATCGAATCGAAGCTGCCAGCGGCAATTACCTGCACGAGTCTGGCGGCATCTTGCAAGGATCAGGGAGGCTGTGTATTCGGAATTTATCGTCAACAAATCTGTCTGCTGGTTGACGCTGACCGTCGCTCCCAAGGCGAGCAGTCGATCCAGCATCGAAGCAATAATGTCTGCGTGTCTCCGTCGCAGCAAGCGGTTGATTGCGATGTAGGCATAGTCTCTGTCTGGTGTCCATCCAATGAGCGAATAGGCGCGTGTAAGACTGCCAAAGCGCGAAGAGTAGCAAGAACTCGAAGGCATATCCTCGGTTTCGTCGATGAGGATTCCCGAGAGCTGTCCCCGAGCCCGCAGCAATTCCCGAAGCTTTTCAAGAAGATCCTGATCCGAGAGATGGATATGGCGTGATTCGATGATCGACCTCGCCTTTTCAAAGACGCTCGCCGAGATGATGGGTTCGAATGCGCCGTCACGCCAGATCCACATTTGCGTTGGGTTGTTAACGCGTCGGTGTTTGAGTTTGAAGGATCGGCGGTTGTAGATGTTTGCACCAATGTATTTAGGGTTGGTCAGTACCTGATGAACTGTCGCGCGTGTCCATGGACGCCCATCCTCTCCCAAAACTCCGCGACCGTTCAATTCGGCCGTGATCTCGCGTTCTATTTTCCGTTGAGCGACAAACAGTTCGTAGATCTGACGAACTGTCTCAATCTCCAATTCCGGGCCCGGAACCAGGATGACGCGATCTGTCTGCAGGCTCTTTCGCTCTCCTCGACCCAACAGCCCCTTGGGGTTCCTGTCCCGGTCAATCAACTGTCGCCGCAGACCATATCCGGGAGGACCACCTTGACGGAATCCCAGTTCGATCAGACGACACTGCCCGGAGAAGACCTTGACTGACAGCTCCCGGCTGTATTCGGCCGCCATCGAACGCTTCAACGTTTTGAGAACGGAAGATGACATGCTCCCGTCGTTCTCGAACTGCTCAGCGCAATAATGCACGCGAATGCCGGCTCTCTTGAGCACATATTCGTAATAGGCGCTTTCATCTACATCCTGGAAGCGCCCCCACCGGCTGACGTCGTACACAAGCAGCGCAGAAAAGTCTGTCCGCTTGTTTTCCACGTCCGACATGAGCTTATTCAGCCCTTCGCGTCCTGCGATATTTAGACCACTTCGCCCATGATCCGAGTATTCACGAACAATTTCCATTTGGTGGGAGGCGGCGTATTGGCGGACCACATCCAGTTGGTTCTCAGGAGAATACTGCTGATGCTCGGTGGACATACGCACGTAGTGCGCAGCTCGCTGGGAAACAGGCGTGTTCGAGACGGAAGTGGACTGCTTCTCCATTTATTCGCCACCGGCTCTTGCGAAATCGAAAATCCACCATAATGTGTGGCATTTGATCAGCATCAATTGATTCCATAGAACTAGTGGCAAAACAGGAGCCGTTTTCGCGACAACCGCCAAGAAATATTTTTCAGAGCATCTCCAAGGATCACCTTGATAATGTCCGTGACGTGTCCCCGGAAGAACTTAGCTTGGGGGGGGCCGCCTCGCGATCGGGGTTGCGAGCAGAGATCATGTCGAGGACAGCTTGACTATCATGGAGATCATTGGTATCATGGAAATCATGGATGGTGCGGTCATGTCAGAGTCTCTAACAGCTTCTGCAGCCCTTCTTGAGCCTTCAGGCATTCATACGCTCGATGTTCGCCATGCCATGGACAAACTCATTGCAGCAGTCTCTCCCGAGCAAAGCCATGCCAACGCGGCTTACGGTGTCGTGATCTACTTTGCCGCGAAGAGGGCCCCGGCACCCAACATCCTGAGTGCGACCGGTTGGTTCGTCCAAGCCTATCTGAAAGGATGGACCGCTCTCTCTAAGATGGAAGTCGGAGTGGTGGGCGCTGGAGAAAAAGGGAACGCTCTTATCGGTGTGCTCGAACACAGCAATGTCCGCTACATCGTAAAGGTATTCGCGGGCAAGGCAGCGGTGAACGCTCTAAAAAAAGAAGCGAAGCCATCGCCTGGCGTCTATATCAACACGGCCCATCTCGACACGCTTTTGCTTGACGATCTCAGGCTGCCTCACCTTCCCGAGCGATTCCGAAACATGCCTCTCGTCATGCAGGTAGAAGAGAAAGAACAAAAGAACGATGAACCGTTGCCTGGATGGGAGAACTTCGTCAAAGCCACCTTCGATGAGATTGCAGCTCAGGAAACGATCGACCGCGATACGGTGGAATGGCGAAGCCAGTTCATGAAGATCAATCCGAGCTGGACCGCGAAGGATGTTGCGGATCAAAGTACTAGTACTGCGAAGAATCGAGCTGCGCTCGCCTCGCGCTGGGCTCAAGAAGGAAAGATCTTCGCGGTGAAATACGAGGGGCAGCTCTGGTATCCGCGCTTCCAGTTTCAGGATGGAGAGCCTCTGACCACAATTGGGCAGGTCATCCAGGCGTATCCGAGCCACGCCAATGGGTGGGACTTCGCTTACTTCTTTGCTACTCCCAACGCGAACATCGGAGGGCGGAAGCCTCTCGAACTATTGAAGTCTGATCCCGAACGTGTTCTCTCGCTTGCTCGCGCCGCGGCCAGTCCCGCCGATGCCTATTAAATGCCCGCCCGCGCCTGACGCGGCAAATCCCGCACTCGTCATCCAGACCGCGATCCTAAAGGCGGGCTCGGCATTGACGCGCTTCCATAGCAAATCGCGTGCGGGTAATATCTATAACCCGAACACCGGGAAACGCATCGAGATCGAGGAGGAAGGCGCTCGATTCAATCCGTTTCCTGGAGCTCCGGCCGCCAATGTGCCTACGCTATACGCTGCCGACAACATCACCGCGGCGGCACTCGAAAGCATCTTCCACGGCGTGAAGCACATTCCATCACCGACCTTCCCTCGGATCGGCCTCAAAGATTCAAGCTATAGCGAGCTCGTGGTCAACGCCGACCTGGTTGTTGTTGAGTTGACGAACCCTCAGCTGCGCCAACTCGTTATCGCGCGCCGCCGCACCTCCTTGAAGGAGGAAGAACTGATTCACACTCCGCCGAGCCAATACCCGCACACTCGCACCTGGGCTCGCTTCCTGCATGACAGTCTCCCCTCGCTTCAGGGTCTCTGCTGGCGTCCACGTCTCGGCGGCGCCGGGCTGGCGTACATGCTCTTCGGGGATCGCTGCGCCCCAGGAACTCTCACTGTCACCTCCGGTCCGACCGACATCGATTCGGGAAGCGGTTTTGTCAAAGTGTTTGCGATTGCTCAATCGGCAAACATCAAGATCATCGGGTAAATCCGAAGCGCCGCATTAGCTTCCGGCCGATACTGACCGGGGGCGAATCATGTATAAAGGGTCCCAGAGCACTTCAGAGTGCTCGAATGATGAAACCAGATTGGAAAGTGTGGAAAGGTGCTGAGAAGTGAGCAGGGTCCGAGTTGAACCCATTTTGTGACCGGATTGTGCCAAGATCTGAAAATGATGACAATCATGACAGATTTGCACTTCACAGAGTCAATAAGTTACGTGGATTGAGGTACTGGAGTCCGACCGACTCCCGCCGCCTCCACCATACGTAAAGGCAATATAATCATTAGTTTAAGCTGTGGATAACTCTTAGAGTCAGGATTTGTACCAATTTTGTACGAGTGCTAGGCTGAAAGCATCATGCTTACGGTCTACACCCGACACACCTCCAAATGCCCAAAGAAGGATAATCCTGCCTGGCGTCGCTGCCGCTGCTGGAAGTGGATCATGGGTACGGTTCCGGGCCGTCCCGGCAGCCTGCGCGTCTCGGCGAAGACAAGGTCCTGGGAGCAAGCCGAGAGCCTGGCTCGAAAATACGAGATCACCGCGGAGGGCGGAGACGAAATCAAAGAGGCGCGGACGCTGCCCACCGTGAAAGATGCTGTCAAAGGTTATTTGTCCGATGCCGAAGCGCGCGGTCTGGCACCAGCCACGATCCAAAAACTCGAACACATCTTCAGAAAGCAACTCCTGGCATTCACCGAACAGCATCGAATCATCTTCCTGCGCGATGTGAATGTCCGCAACATGACGGAGTGGCGCTCGACATGGGTGACAGGACTTCTGTCGGCTTGAAATGCGCGCGTGCGAACGTCGACTTGCCCGAACCAGATGGGCCGATGAGCACGACAAGCGAAAGTTCAGGGATGGTGATCTTCACGGGTTCATTTTCCTTAATGCGTCTGAGGTTGCCGCTCACGAATGCGGACCAGCAAATCTGAAAGCTCTTGTTTGCAGGATGGAGACTCCGGCAGGATTGACCGCTCTGAACTCAATTCAAGTTCAGAGCGGAGACGAAGGTACTCCGATGAATAAAACTCGACATCATGATCTGTCAGTGTTCCCTGCTCCTGGCCCTGGGTCTTGCGAGCCACCAACTCGTCGATATATGGAAGCCCAAACTCCTCATTGAGGCGAATCAAGTTGGCTTCGACTTCACCCGTGTTCATCAGGTGAATCCCGGTGAGAAGAACGCGGAATGTGTACAGAAGTGGCTTCACGCGCGGCGGTTGCTCGGCTTCGAATTGCCCCCATTGGGTGGCGGCGAATCCCAGATAATGATGGCTATGAAATCGGGTGATGCAGCCGGTTGCGATCTGCTTCAGTTCCAAGTGCTCGGCAGACGACTGGACGATGAGCGGAGAATAAAGCTGCTCCAGTACATAGCCGTTTCGCTTTAGCAGTAGACCGAAGAACTTCTTCACATCATGCGTTACGACATCAAGCTCAACTGGGCTCTCCACACTTTGCTCGATGGTTTCGCGAGTCTCAAACAGGCCAAAGATTTCGTGGGCGGGAAGCACATGGACACCTCGAATATCCCAATCCGAGTCGCGAGACGGGAACCCGTAAAGGTGTGCTCCACTGATCGTCACGAAAACTAGTGGATAAGGATGGTCTTTGACAGCCAACCTGACTGCATCGGGGAATTCGAAGGTCATCTTGCCATGCTCCTTCGTGCTCGTAATAGAAAGTCATTCACCGTTTGGTAGTCCGGGCTGTCCGGCAAAGCGGTCATGGCATACGCGGTCTCGAACTCCTGGTGAAGGTTCAACCGCCAGGCGTTCACCGATTCCCAGTCCATCCCGCCGCGCCTAATCGAGAGTAGTTGATCCCTGTGTGATTCCACTGAGAGCGGCACAAACCCGTCACGCAGCACAGTAATTCCTGACAGTAGAAGCCGGATCAGGTGCATTGCATGCTTCCACTTGATGGCCCCACTCGCGCGCAGGTCTTGCTCTAGGCGTTTGAATTGGGACAGTACGTATCCGTTATAGGTCTGATAAACAAGCTTCGACAAAAACGCATCGCGGTGGGATAGCAAATCCTCGGCTAGCTCCGTTTTCGTCTCAATCAAAGGAGAATAAAGGCACTCCAGCACGTTGGGATTCGCTTTGAGCGCCAGCACGAGAAACTTCTGTAGTTCCCAATAAACCTCCTCTGCAACAGCGTTTTCAAGTTGTTCCGGCACGCCATAGAGCGACCAGTGGAGGTCCGCAGGGGGAAGATAAATCCCGCGCCGGTCCACGTCTGAGTCTTCATGGCTGAGCCCATATGCCTGGGAACCAACCACGCATCTGTAAATCACGAAATCATAAAGGTCATATTCCTTCAATGGCCGCTCGGAGTCACCAAGAGGCCCATTCTTAACGTGCTTCAGCAATGAGAATTCATGGCGCCGAACGGTCCCCTCGCAGCCGTCTGCGAAGCGTACTCGATAGGCGTGTGTCGCGTCGGCTGGAGTTCGAATCAACTCACCAACCGTTCCTTTCGGCACGGGCGAACCACCGCCGATTGGAACGACATCCTGGCGAATCACTACTTGAGTACCCAGAGGGACAATGAGGTTTGGGTTGTCAGTTTGCTGTTGCACGACTGAACACCCCCATCTGCGTCGGCGATCCTTCCAGAAGCAAACGAGCTGACCCGACTCTGCGTAATGCACGAGGCCAGGGTTGGGATCGATCCACTCCACTTTCCAATTCCTTCCCCGGATGTGCTCTAGGACTCTGACGTGTTCGAGACG